>JAEEGI010001299.1_pt1 | contig 62876 bp, 46 predicted proteins | sample 8958751 | NCBI WGS metagenome assembly JAEEGI01 (sample SAMN16246545, study PRJNA631951) | gut metagenome | biome: gut microbiome; feature: rumen; material: KS-attached | host: Bos | place: Iran: Karaj | collected 2018-10
CATCCCCGCTTCCCCATGAAGGGGAAGAGCAGATAGCCGCCCGTAAGGAGGAATGGCTGAGGAAGGTGCCCGAGTTGGTGCTGGCGAGAAAGGACGAGCTGGGACTGCTGATGCTGGAGCGGTCGGCAACGAAGGGCTACCACCTGGTATTCCGCAGGCGTCCGGAACTGTCGCATGTCGAGAACCTGGAATGGGCCAGCCGCCTGCTGGGCGTGGAGTTCGACAAGGGCGCGAAGGACATCACGCGCGTGTTCTTCACCACGACGGGCAGCGAGGAGGACCTGCTGTTTCTGGATGATGAGATCTTCGACCCCCTCCCAGCCTCCCCGAGGGGAGGAGAAGACGACGCTCCACAAGTCTCCCCTCGGGGAGATTTAGAGGGGGTTGCCTACGACCCTGAGGCGAGCTACAACGGGGTGTTGTTCAAGGACATCATCGCGAAGTACTGGGAGCTGTTCAACGGCGGGAAGGAACCTGTAGAGGGTGACCGCAATGTGCTGACGTTCGAGCTGGCGGTGACCATCCGGAGCATCTGCGGCTACTCGCTGGAGAAGCTGATGCAGGTGATACCGAACTATTGGATGCCCCCCCACCAACTCCCCCAAGGGGGAGAGAAAAAAGTCTCCCCTCGGGGAGATTTAGAGGGGGTCACTGAGTGGCGCAAGACGCTGGAGAATGCGCTGAAGGAGCCTCGGAAGGGTATGCCGTACCGACTGAAGCAGGTGCTGCAGGCGCTGAAGTCGCAGCAGGGCGTGAAGGCTTGTGGCGGTACGCTGACCACACCGCCGCCGATGCCGAAGCGGTTGCCGCCACTGATACGGTTGCTGACGAAGAACGTGCCGTGGTTCTACAAGCCCGCGGTGGCCAATGCGGTGTTCCCGGCACTGGGTGTCCACCTGCACGGTGTGAAGTTCCGCTACTGGGACAACAGGGAGCACGAGGCGACGTTCATGAACGTCTTGATAGGTCGGCAGTCGATTGGTAAGGGTACCATCAAGGATCCCATCCAGTACATCATGGAGGACATCCGCCAGCGCGACATTCCCAACCGTCAGCGCGAACAGGAGTGGAAGCAGAAGAACCCCAGTGCGAAGCAGAAGAAAGAGCCGCGGCCGACGGACATCTGCATACAGATGCTCATCGACAACCTGACGGACGCCATCTTCAACCAGCGCGTCATCGATGCCAACAACAACGGACAGCGTTTCATCTACCTCCTTGTCGACGAGATAGAGGGTCTGAAGAAGGTCACGTCGAAGGGAACGGTCGACGAGGTGGGACTGCTGATCCGCAAGGCCTACGACAACTCGGAGGTCGGTCAGGAGCGCTACGGCTCGGACTCGGTGAGCGGCATCGCGCCGTTGCGCTGGAACTTCAACGCCTCGACGACACCGCCCAATGCACGGAAGTTCTTTGCACGGATGGTGAACGACGGCACCGTAGGCCGACTGGACATCTCGACCATTATCCGCAGCAATGATGACGACGATACGGCGCCTATCCTGGGCATCTACGACCACACCTTTGCGCAGGAGCTGAAGCCCTACATCGACCGTCTGGAGGCAGCCAACGGGCTGATCGAGTGTCCGCAGGCCAAGCGTCTGTCGCTCGACATGAAGCAGGAGAACACGGATGCCGCCAATCTCTATGACAGCGAGGCCTATCGGGTGTTCTCCTATCGTGCCAACGTCATTGCCTGGCTGAAGGGGATGGTGCTCTACGTGGCGCACGGCTACAAATGGTCGAAGGAGATAGCCGATTTCGTCCGCTGGAGCCAGTCGTACAACCTGTGGTGCAAGATGCTGTACTTCGGTCAGCAGCTGGAGCGCGAACTGCGTGAGGAGGTCGAGATACAGAGTCAGTCGGGACCACAGAACCTGCTGAACTATCTGCCCGACGAGTTCACCCGTGAGCAGTACCGCCAGATGCGTCAGAGTCATGGCAAGACAGGCGATGGTCAGTCCACGCTGCGCGTCTGGCAGAATCGCGGGCACATTGTCTACGATGAAGTCTGCGGCCGTTACTGCAAGACGGAAACGTACAAGCGGAAGTATTCTAATTGACAATTGAGAATTGACAATTCTCTGACCTGAAGGTCAGAGTGTGGCACGCAATGAGAATTATGATTACTATTGAGAACACCCAAGAATGCTTCGTGCGGCTCTGGCGAAAGCTGGAGCGCACGAGGCGCCTCCTCTGGGAGCAGCACCGCCGGTTCTGCATCCGCCACGTGATGCAGATGTGGCTGGGCGCCGAGGCTACCGACGACCTGATCTGGGAGGTGTGCAGCAAGATGACGATGGTGCTCGACGACGACATCCCCGTCGGCGGTTGGGACGAGCTGCCGGCCCCCGCGCTCTATCCCCGCCGACACCGTGAACTGCTGCGCGTCGTCGTGGCCGTCGTGCTGGACATCGGAGTGCGTAAGGTCGACCTGAAAGCCCTCGACCGGGCCTACAGCATCGCCTTCCCGAAGAGCACGCCGATTAATGTGAATAAGAAAAAAGTCGGGCTGAAGTGAGGTCAGTCCGATTTTTTTTCGTACCTTTGGCGGCTGAAATTGAATAAGGTAAAATGATTTCAGTAGAAGGACTGCGTGTGGAGTTTGGTGTGAAGCCGTTGTTTGCGAATGCCAGTTTCGTGATTAACGACCGCGACCGTGTTGCCCTGGTGGGTAAGAACGGTGCGGGCAAATCGACTCTGCTCAAGATACTTTGCGGGCAGCAACAGCCGACAGCCGGTGTGGTGAGCGTGCCCAACGACACGACAGTAGGTTATCTGCCTCAGGTGATGAACCTGCAGGACTCGATGACGGTGCGCGAGGAGACCCAGAAGGCCTTTGCCGACATCAAGCAGATGGCACAGCGCATAGAGCGGATGAACCAGCAGCTGGCCGAGCGCACGGACTACGAGAGCGAGGAGTATATGGCGCTGGTGGAACGCTTCACCCAGGAGCACGACCGCTACCAGATGATGGGCGCCGACGGCTATGAGGCCGAGATAGAGCGCACGCTGACGGGTCTGGGCTTCGAACGCAGCGACCTGGAGCGTCCGACGCGTGAGTTCTCGGGCGGCTGGCGCATGCGCATAGAGCTGGCGAAGATTCTGCTGAGGAAGCCTGACGTGCTGTTGCTGGACGAGCCCACGAACCATCTGGACATTGAGTCGATACAGTGGCTGGAGCAGTATCTGGCCAACCAGGCGAAAGCCGTCGTGCTGGTCAGTCACGACCGCGCATTTATTAATAATGTGTCGAACCGGACGATGGAGATTTCGTGTGGTCAGATTACGGACTACAAGGTGAAGTACGACGAGTATGTCGTGTTGCGCAAGGAGCGTCGCGAACAGCAGTTGCGTGCCTACGAGAACCAGCAGAAGGAAATGGCGGAGATGAAGGACTTCATCGAGCGTTTCCGCTATAAGGCCACGAAGGCCGTGCAGGTGCAGCAGAAGGTGAAGCAGCTGGAGAAAATCGTGCCCATCGAGGTGGACCAGGTGGACAACTCGGCCATGCACCTGAAATTCCCGCCCTGTCTGCGCTCAGGCGACTATCCCGTCATCTGCGAAGACGTGAAGAAGGAATATGCCCACGTGGTGTTCGAGGGTGTGAACCTGACCATCAAGCGCGGCGAGAAGGTGGCCTTTGTGGGTAAGAACGGCGAGGGTAAGTCGACGCTGGTGAAATGCATCATGGGAGAGATTCCCTTCGATGGCAACCTGAAGATCGGCCATAACGTGCAGATCGGCTATTTTGCCCAGAACCAGGCACAGCTGTTGGACGAAGGGCTGACCGTGTTCCAGACGATAGACTATGTGGCCAAGGGCGAGGTGCGCCTGAAGATCAACGACATACTGGGTGCCTTTATGTTTGGCGGCGAGGCGTCGGACAAGAAGGTGAAGGTGCTGAGCGGTGGCGAGCGCAGCCGACTGGCGATGATCCGTCTGTTGCTGGAACCCGTGAACCTGCTGATACTCGACGAGCCCACGAACCATCTGGACATGGCGTCGAAGGACGTGCTGAAAGAGGCCATCAAGGCATTCGACGGCACAGCCATTATCGTGAGCCACGACCGCGAGTTCCTGGACGGACTGGTGACGAAGGTCTATGAGTTCGGCGGCGGCAGGGTGCGCGAACACCTGGGAGGCATCTACGACTTCCTGCGTGCGAAGCAGATTTCGGAGCTGAGCGAGTTGCAGGTGGCGAAGAGTGCCAGTAGCACTAGTAGCCCTAGTATGACTAGTACGACTAGTAGGACTAGTAGGACTAGTGAGACTGGCAGTCCAGGCAACGGAGCGCAGAGCTACGCGGAGCGCAAGGAACAGCAGAAGCGCGTGCGCAAGGCCGAGAAGGCCGTCGAGGAGTCGGAGCGCAAGATCAGCGATATGGAACGTCGGCTGAAAGAGCTGGACGAGCTGCTGATGAAGCCCGAGAATGCGTCGGACATGAAGCTGGTGACGGAGTACACGTCGACGAAGAAAGCCCTGGACGAAGAGGTGGAACGTTGGGAACGGCTCTCGGAAGAACTTGATACATTGAACATTGAACATTGAACATTGAACTTTGAACTTTGAACATTATATAAAATAAAAACGTTATGAAAAAATTATTGATTATGATGGCATTAGCATCGATGACTATGTCGGGTGGTGCGCAGCAGTTGCGGTCGGGCATCAATCTGGCTGACCTGGACACCAGCGTGCGTCCTGCCGACGACTTCTATGAGTATGCCTGCGGCGGATGGATGAAAGCCAATCCGCTGCCCGCTGCCTATTCACGTTATGGCAGTTTCGACCGTCTGGCCGAAGACAACAACAAACGCATCAACGGAATCCTGAAGGAATTGCTGGAGAACACGTACGAAGAGGGTTCTGTAGAGCAGAAACTGAGCGACCTGTATAAGCTGGCGATGGACTCTGCCCGTCGTGAGCAGGAGGGTTTGTCGCCCGTGATGCCCCTCATCAAGCGTATGGAGGCCGCCAAGACGAAGGACCAGCTGTTTGCCATTCAGTTGGAGATGGCTCCCTATGGCGAACAGGAGTTCTTTGGTGCCTATATCGGTGCCGACGAGAAGAACGCCACGGAGAATATCGTCAACATCATGCAGAGCGGACTGACGCTGGGACAGAAAGACTACTATCTGGAGACCGACGAGGCCACGACCAAGATCCGTGAGGCCTACAAGAAGCACATTGTCCGCATGTTCCAGCTCTTCGGATTCAAGAAGGGTGCCGCCGAGCAGAAGATGAAGAACATCATGAAGGTGGAGACGGCACTGGCCAAGGTGTCGAAGTCGCGTACTGAACTGCGTAATCCGCAGGCCAACTACAACAAGATGACGCTGGACGAGTTCAATGCCAAGTATCCGCACTTCCAGCTGGAGAAGCAGGCCGAGGCCATGGGACTGAAGACGGTGTATCTGAAGGAGTTGGTGGTCGGACAGCCCGACTTCATGGCTGCTGCCGACAAACTCTTTGCCACGATGAAGCCCGCCGAATATCGCGACGTGATGGAGTGGGGCGTTATCGGCAGTGCTACGGGACTGTTGAACGATGCCGTCCGTGAGGCTAACTTCGACTTCTATGGCAGGGTGTTCTCGGGTCGTAAGGAAGACCATCCGTTGTGGCGCCGTGCCACCAATCAGGTGCAGGGCGTGATGGGCGAGGCACTGGGGCGCATCTATGTCAAGAAGTATTTCCCCGCCTCCTCGAAGGAGCGTATGAAGACGTTGGTTGAGAACCTGCGCATTGCTTTGGGCGAGCGTATTGCTGCTCAGGACTGGATGGACGATTCGACGAAGGTGAATGCCCTGTTGAAGCTGAACAGCTTCTATGTGAAGATTGGTTATCCCGACCGCTGGACCGACCTGTCAGGTCTGAAGATTGATGCGAAAAAATCGTACTACGAGAATATGAAGGAGTGTAGTCGCTTCTGGCTGAAGTGGCAGATAGAACACAAGGCTGGAAAACCCGTCGACCGCGACGACTGGCACATGACTCCGCAGACGGTCAACGCATACTATAACCCTACCACGAACGAAATCTGCTTCCCAGCTGGTATTCTGCAAGTTCCGTTCTTTGATCCGACAGCCGACGATGCCTTTAACTATGGTGCCATCGGAGTGGTGATCGGACACGAGATGACGCATGGTTTCGACGATCAGGGACGTCAGTACGACAAGGACGGAAACATGCACGACTGGTGGAAGGAAGCTGATGGAAAAAACTTTACTGAACGGACGGATAAGTATGCAGACTTCTTCTCGAATATCAAGGTGTTGCCCGACCTGAATGCCAACGGTCGTCTGACGCTGGGCGAGAACCTGGCCGACCACGGTGGACTGCAGGTGGCGTGGTATGCCTACAAGAATGCCACCAAGCGCAATCCGTTGCCCGTGATTGACGGACTGACCGCCGACCAGCGTTTCTTCCTGGCTTATGCCGGTGTGTGGGCTGGTAACGTGACGGAGGCCGAAATCCGCAACCGCACCAAGAGCGACCCCCATTCGCTGGGTCGTTGGCGTGTCAATGGAGCCCTGCCTCATATCGATATGTGGTATGATGCATTCGGGGTGAAGGAAGGTGACAAAATGTTCGTTCCAAAGGCTCAACGACTGTCTTTATGGTAGAATTTTTCTGCCAAAATGCATAAAATGCCGTCGTAAATATAAATTTACGGCGGTTTTTTTGTTGGTTTTAAAAAAAATTAGTAACTTTGCCACAATTATTACTACATGTATGATGAACGACAACAATTTTGACATAGAAAGTACGCAACGGACCGCAAGGCCGCAAACGTTGCAAAGAGAGATGGAGAAGCCGCGTGAAGACCAGCCTGTAATGATGCAACAACAGCAACAGCAGGCGGCAGGAAAGGCTTGTCCCCATTGTGGTGCTATCAATGACCCTGAAGCTATGTTTTGTGCCCAGTGTGGCCAACCCATCAGCAAGATGTCCTGTCCGCATTGTGGCGCGGAGATGGATCCTGATGCTGATTTCTGTGAGGTGTGCCACCACTACATCCGGAAAGATGTCTGTTCCTATTGCGGAGCCCATCTGGCAGGCAACGAAGCCTATTGTCCGGAATGCGGCAGTCCGAGGGGCGGTATCGTCTGTCCGACGTGTCGCACGCTGAACGATTTTGCTTTTTGCAAGAAGTGCGGTACAGCGCTGACGGAAGAAGCCAAGATGCTTGTAAAGGAGTTGCAGCATAATCCCGACTATCAGGAGCTGGTGGATATCGTGCAGGACTTTTCGAAGCTTGAAAACGCTTTACCCTATAATTCTGAGCGTGACATCTTGCGTGAGCAGGCAAACAACAAGTTGCGAGAGCGCGTGTTGACCCTGTTGGCCAAGGATGAGGGCGTGGAGAATCCCGTGATTCCCAAACCCGAGACAAAACGCATGACCAAGGAAGAGCTGGAGGAGCAGAAGTCAGTGAAGATCAAGATGTTGTCGGCCATTCTCGACAAGTTGGCCGTTCCGCCTTGCCCCTCACCGGCTAAGGCTCGCAACTATGCGATGGCCAGCAAACCAGTGGGTGTGCGCCTGGCATGGGTTTGCAACTATAAGCATGCCATGCACAGCAGTCCGTGTGGTTGCGCCAAGCCCCAGATGGGTGGAAAATGGGTAGTGTTAGGCAACAATAGTAACGTGGAAATAAAAGACGACAAATAAGATATGGACGACAAGACCATAAATGGCTTACAACCTGCTGCTGCGAATGATGTGACGGCCAGTACGATAAAGACGGTACGTCCGGACGGTGGTCAGCAAGCTGCAAACGGAGAGATGACCCTCCGTCCTCAAGCGAATACCCAGAACCCGACGGGTGGGGATGTGGAGTTCTTGCTGAAAGGCAAACTATATAAAAGCATTAAGTGCTTGAGCGACAATTCTGGTGAGGCTCAGGTCTTTCTGGTGGAAGGTGAAGAGGGCGAGCGCGTGCTGAAAGTCTATTACCCCAACTTCACCATCAAGAAGACTCTGATGCGCATCATCCAGAATATCGGTATGGAGATGATCGTCAAGATATACGATTACGGTAAGACTTATGTTGACGGCAAGAACCGCGACTACGAATTGATGGAATATCTGCATGGCGGTACGCTGAATAACTACGATCTGGACGGTGACTTCAACCAGTTCCGCCGTATCGCTCTGCAAGCCGCTGCCGCATTGGCCTATTGTCATAATTGCAACATCATACATAAAGACATCAAGCCCGGAAACTATTTCTTCCGCGAGACCGACCATAAGGAAATCGTGTTGGGCGACTTCGGAATCTCGAGCGTGCTGGAAGGTGACGAGAAGGTGCACCGCACCACACAGGCTCGCACACCGGTGTATGCTGCTCCCGAGATGTATAACGATGTCATTGACGGCGAGGTGGAGATTACCCCCGCTGTCGACTTCTACTCGCTGGGTATCACGCTGATGACCCTTTGGTTGGGTGAGAATCCGCTCAGTCATAACGAGCGTGTGATGATGCGTAAGAAGAACGAAGGCCGTCTGCCGCGCATCAATGAACTGCCCGACCGTGTGAGAATGATTGTGCAGGGTTTGACATCGGTGAACCCGATGACCCGTTGGGGTTATGACGAGGTGGAACGCTGGTTCCTGGGTGAGGACGTAAAGATTGACCTGTCGTCGCCCATCCTGAAATACCGCAGTTTCATCGTTGACCCGGAGCGTAACCTCGTGGCCGACAATGTGCATGAACTCATTCCCTTGTTGCTGGACAATGAGCGACTGGCCATCAACTACCTTTATAACGGTCGAATTGCCGGTTGGCTCGAACAGTGCGGCAACGTGAAGTTGAGTTCTGCCGTCAAGGATATTGTCGTCAACCGTTATCCCGTCGACCAGCATGCCGGACTGATGGCTGCCGTCTACGTGATGGAACCGACCTATCCTTATAAAGATTTGCGCGGGAACTTATGTGACGATGTGCATAGTGCGGCCATCTCCGTCTTGAGCTATCAGGAGGAATACAAGATTGCATTGGCGAATCCGAATGACACGCTCTATCTGTATCTGGAATCACATTCCAAGGCAGATGTGAACCGACTCCGTAGCTATTTTGCCGAAGACAGCAATATCGACACCCGCGTGGCTATTCTAAGGTTCGTCTATGAGGTTGATCACGACATCCCGTTCCTGGTGAATCGTCCTTCCTCGAATCTGGCGGATATCGTACATTCCTTCGGTTATGAAGATTGTACGGACGACGAATGGCTCAGTCTGAGTGACGGCCGTCTGTTGTCGTGGATGTATTGCCATGAAGATCATATGGCCTGTGAGGCATTGCGTATAATGACAGCAGGAAAGGAGCCGAGCCGTTCGCTGGGGTATAAGGTGCTGTATAACATTGACAAGGAGGCGCCGTTTGACTTGCGCAATGCCGACTCTCCCTATAAGGTCGGAGAAGTTTTGCGCGAACAGCTTAAGGAATGGCAGAATCTGTCTGACGAGGAGTATGCCAAGAAAGCAGAAGACTTTAGTGATTCTGACGGCAGGTTCATCTATTTTGCCCAATTGCATGGCTGGTTCGAGCAAATCAGTCAGGCGCGTGCCTGCTTCGACATGAAGAGCGAAGAGAATCGCAACCGTCTGGGTGCATATGATATCCGTACCGCCCTGTATCGCTTCTGCCGTATCTTGGGAGTAACACCCACCTATTTATTGGAAGACGGCACAGAACTCACGTCGGCCATCACCATGGATAAGCTGGCCTATCGTCCACAGTTGCTGTCGGCCATGAAACACGGTTCGCTGAGTCAGTGGATGGCAGTATTCTATCACGAGGATCCCTTCCAGGAATTCAGCGAGACGTACAGCTATGAGCGTAAGTTGGAGGAATGGATATGCAATTTAGGAGAAATAGACCAGAATCAGTACTTCTACAAGCGTTATGGAAACGCCAAGGAAGAAACGGCAAAGAAATACCAGGAGGTGCGCTCTGGTTTCAACAAGGCGAAGATGAAGGAGCGCCGCTGGCGTTACATCTTCTATGGCTTGTGTGCCGTATGGGTGCTGCTGTTGTTGATATGCGGTATTTCCACGTCGGGTCGTGAATATGTCTTCCAGCATCCGATGATGACCATTGGTTTCCCTGTGGGCGGTATGACTGCTATCATCGTGGGACTGCGAGCCTATTTCCGAGGTTATGGTTTTGTGATGTCGTGCTTATGGGGATTGTTGGGAATGATTTCATCCTATCTGCCTTTGCTGATACTCAGGACAGTCGATGGCAGTATGCCCAGTCTGTTCATCCCCGCGGCAATCGTTATTACCTTATTATATATGGCGGTATGTCATGTGACAGACTACCATAGCGACTCGAAGGGTGACAATCAACTGATCAACGAGGTGATGGAGGACGACATCAAGTCGACACTCCTTGAACCGTTATACTATACGTTCAAACAGAAGACCTTTAAGTTCAAGGGTTCTAAGTTTGGCATGCTCGACGATGTGACCAACCAGGTACGCTCACTGAGCGGTGAGTCCGTGTTGCATTACATTCTGTGGAGCATCATGGTGGCTCTGTTGTTGATGGAAATGATTGTGTTCAGTCCCAAGTTGATGAATCGTCCCAACCCGAATACAGAGAATATCCGTGTGGATCCAACCGAAGTAGTAGAACAGATACAGAAGGATGTGGAACAGCCGGATGCGAGTCCGGAAGACGAACAGAAGGACTCGGAGTCGGATGGTGAGAAGGACGTAAAAACGGATACAGAAAAAAAGAACGTAGAATAATATGATATGTGAGCATTGTCATAAGGAAAACCGCTCAATAGCCAAGTTTTGCCGTTGGTGTGGTAAACCGCTCGTTTCGCAGAACGTGCTGGACCGGTTGGTGGGACTTACTGAGGTGAAGCAACAGCTGAAGACGGTAGTCGACACCTACACCTATTTGCATTCGCGCAAGGACATCATGAACGTGCGTCTGAGCGTCAATACAATTATTATCGGTGAGACGGGAACGGGTAAGACGGCCTTAGCCGAAGTGATACGCGACTATTTCTATCAGCATAAGATTATCGACAAGCCCAAGTTGACGATGGTCGACGCAGTTGACTATCAGCGCTTTGTCGACAAGTGGGATGACAATGTGAAGAAAGCCCGTGATGGTATCCTTTTCTTCGACAATGTGCAGAAATTGTTGCCCGACCGTTATTCCAATCAGGTGAACCCGCTCGACAAGCTCTTTGTCGAGATGGACAAATGGGGCGAGAATCCCATTGTGATGATTGCCGGATTGCCGAAGGGTCTGGACGACTTCCTGGTAGCCAACCCGTCGGCACAAAACCGCTTTAAGTATACCTTCCGCCTGCCGACGCCAAGCTGTCAGGATTTGTGCGACATATGTAAGCAGGAGCTGCGCATTAAGTATGGCATTTCTGCTTATAGTCCTGAGGCCGACCACAAGTTGTACCGCTATTTCCAGTACCAGCTGAAAATAAAGGACGACACCTTCGGTTACCGACATCAGGCAACAAAGACCGCCGAAGACATCTTCACCTCGTTTATCAGTCGTGGTGCCGAGGCGGTGATGGTCGAGGAGGGCGACATTCGCGGATATGTTCCTGAGGAGCGTTCCCTGGAGGATATCCTCAGCGACCTGGATCGTTATATCGGAATGGACGAGGTCAAGAAGGCCGTCCGCGAGATAGCCTTTACGGTTCACAACAGTGTGCAGCGTGCACAACGCGGACTGGGTGAACAGGAGAAGTCGGGCATCCATATCGTGCTGACGGGTAATCCTGGTACCGGTAAGACCACCATTGCCCGTAAGTTGGGTGAGATTCTGGAGTCGATAGGCTATCTGGATAGCGGTCATGTCGTTGAGGTCGACCGTTCGAAGATGGTTAGCCCCTATCAGGGTGAGACGCCGAAAGTCGTCGACCGTTTGTGCGACAAGGCTATGGGTGGCATCCTCTTTGTCGACGAGGCTTATACGCTGGCGCCGCTGAGTCAAAGTGGCGATAAAGACCAGCAGGGAACACAGGCACTGGAGCAGTTGATGAAACGCATGGAGGACGACCGAGGCAAGTTCGTCGTTATTGCTGCCGGCTATCGTCAGGAGATGGACAATCTGTTCCGCATCAATCCTGGCGTGCGTAGTCGTTTCAGCTATTTCCTCAACATCGACGACTACACGCCCGATCAGCTTTATCAGATTATGTGTGTCTTCGCCAAGGAGAAGAAATACGTCTTTACGCAGGAGGCTGAAGAGCTGACGCTTAAGATGATTTCCGAGCTGTATAACTCGCGTGGAAAAGACTTTGCCAATGGCCGAACGATGCGTCAGATCTTTGAAAAGATTGTCGCTAAGCAGGCTGAGCGTCTGCAGAAGGTCGACATCTCTACGTTGACCAACGAGCAGATGATGACCATTGACACGGCCGATATTCCTTACGAGGCTCCCAAGGCTGTCGATTATACCGAGTGTCTGGCCAAGCTGAACGGCATGGTCGGACTGGCAGCGGTCAAGAAAGAGATTTCGAACCTTGCTGCCTTCCTCAATCTGCAAATCCGTCGTGGCGAAACGAATACCTTCCAAGGCAAGCACTACGTCTTCTCGGGTAATCCGGGAACGGGTAAGACTACCGTGGCACGTATCATGGCCGATGTATTCCGCACGTTGGGCATCCTTTCGCGCGGCCAGCTGATAGAAGCCGATCGTGCTAAACTCGTGGCAGGCTATTCGGGTCAGACAGCCATTAAGACCAATCAGCTTATCGATTCAGCGATGGGTGGTGTGCTGTTCATCGACGAGGCCTATACCTTGAAGTCGAGCGATCAGGATTCGTTTGGCGCTGAGGCTATCGATACGTTGCTGAAGCGTTTGGAGGACGATCGCGGCAAGTTCATCTGTATCGTTGCCGGTTATACCGACCAGATGCACGACTTCATCGATACCAACCCGGGACTGAAGAGCCGCTTTACACAAACCATCCACTTTGACGATTATACGCCCGACGAGTTGACGGAAATCTTCATCAACCTCGCCAAAGGTAAGAACTTCACCATTGACGAAGAGACGCAAGGTGCTATCCATCGTCAGTTCGAACAACTCTATCTGCGTCGTGACAAGAACTTCGGTAACGCCCGTGAGGCTCGTCGCATGTTCGACCAGGCTGTCGAGAAGCAAAGCCAGCGTCTGGTATCACAGATGAACAATCCTGACTTCAAGGACGATGATATGTACCGCATCACCGTTGCCGATCTGGAGGTTTCTCAGAGCGAGAAGGTCCGTCCGCTCGACGAGGTGCTCAACGAACTCGACGACTTCATCGGTATGCGTTCTGTGAAGAACATGATTCGTCGTTTGGCAGTACAGAGCATGTTCATGAAGCAGCGTGCCGCTATGGGTGCCGGTAAGGTGCAGCAGATGTCGATGAACTTCATCCTGACGGGTAACCCCGGAACGGGTAAGACATCGATAGCACGCAAGATGGGAGAGGTGCTCCAGTCCATGGAAATCCTGCCTACCAGCCGCGTCATTGAGGCCAGCCGTGCTACACTGGTTGGTAAGTATATGGGAGAAACACCGAAGATAGTCAATAACATGTGTGATAAGGCTATGGGCGGCATCCTGTTCATTGACGAGGCCTACACGCTGTCGTCGGAGAATGACCAGTATGGCAAGGAAGCCATCGACACGCTGATGAAGCGTATGGAGGACGACCGCGGCAAGTTCGTCGTGATAGCAGCAGGCTATAAGAACGAGATGGAGACGTTCCTGGCAGTGAATCCAGGATTGGCCAGTCGTTTCAGTCACAAGATGCACATCGACGACTATAACGAAGACGAGCTGTTGGCAATCTTCAAGAAGATGGCCAGCAAGGACAACTACAAGTTGTCGCCTGAGGCTGAATTTAAGCTGATGGATCTCATCTGTCGCAAGGTCATCAGCAAGAGCAGCTCGTTCGGTAATGCCCGTGAGATGCGTAATATGCTCGATGCAACCATTCAGCAATTGTCCATGCGTGTCAGTTCAATGTCGCAGTCGGAGATTACGCAGGAAACATATCAGTTGATAATGCCAGAAGATATTAAAGAAGAGATATGATTATTTGTCCAAGTTGTAAAGAAGAGATAGAAGAAGAGTCTCACTATTGTGACCAGTGTGGACAGGAACTTGTCTACTGTAGCAGTTGTGGACGCGTCGGTATGGGTCGGCGCTGCACTTATTGTGGAGGTTTGATGGTTGGACCAGAAGGTATGAAGGATCAACGTAGTGGTGCTCCATCCGGTGCTGCAGACAATGCTAATGCATCCTATACTTTCACGTCGCGCCGTCCAGAACCCGTCGGTGCACAAATGCCTGCGCAGAATGGAGTACCTACTCTGACGCTGTATAACCCCAGTCTTGATATCCGCATGGTGGGTGTTAATGGGGCGATTATTGGTCGTCGACAGGGACCGTATACGCAGTTGTTTGAAGGGAATATGTATATCTCGGGTGCTCATGCCCAGTTGATTTACAAACCCGACAGCGGCTGGTGCATTATCGACAAGCATTCGTCGAACGGTACAAAGTTGAATCAGCGTGACCTTCAGCCAGATGTTCCCATGTCCATTAAGAGTGGCGACATCGTGACATTGGCAAATATTAACCTTCAGGTAAGCGTTAGCTGATCAGAAGGTGAAGATAGTATTCATGTGGAAAAAATATTATGAGCAAAATATCATTGACTGCAGCCAGTCGTATTGGCTGTGTGAGATCGAATAATGAGGACATGGTTCTCGCCTACGATAAACTGATACGCAGTGACGTATACAGTACTGAGTTTGATTCGGAAACCGTTGATCGCTTTGTCATTGCTGTGGCTGACGGAATGGGTGGCCATAATGCCGGTGAGGTAGCCAGTTCCGACGTGTTGAGTAACCTGAAGTTCTATATGGGCGATTTGCCTCGTGGATTGGCATCTGGTGAGTTTATGGATATGATGCATGACTGGTTGCAATCAGTCAACCAGATTATCACCTCCAAAGGCCATGCCGATCCATCGATGTTGGAGATGGGAACCACGTTGGTGGGCATTGTTTTTTATAACAAGAAGTACTATTGGATGAATTGTGGCGACAGCCGAATCTATCGCCTTCGTAATGGCGAGTTAGTATTGTTGACAAACGACCATTCGCTGAGTAATGCCCGTGGTGAGAAGAGACACTCAAACGTCATCACCAACTGCATTGGTGCAGGCATCAGAATGCCCTATATGGATATGTTTGAGTTTACTGATGAATTCTTGTCGGGCGACACCTATATGCTGTGTTCAGATGGGTTGAATGATATGATCAGCGATGAACAAATCAAACAGTTGATGTGTGAAAATGCCAATGCCAACACGTTGTGCGAAGCAGCCATTGAGGCAGGTGGATTCGACAATGTCTCTGTTTGTATGTTTAAGGTAGATTAATGAACAAAGAAAACTAAACTATGCCATTAAGATTGCCTGACAAGCTTCCTGCCATCGATTTGCTGAAGCAGGAAAACATTTTTGTGATGGACGATACTCGTGCTCACTCGCAGGATATTCGCCCGCTGAGAATTGTCATACTCAACTTGATGCCGCTGAAGATTACGACGGAGACCGACCTGATTCGTCTGCTCTCTAATACGCCCTTGCAGCTGGACATCAGCTTTATGAAACTCAAGAGTCATACTCCGAAGAATACGCCAATAGAACACATGATGATGTTTTACCGCGACTTCAATGAGATGCGCAACGAGAAATATGACGGCATGATTGTTACGGGTGCACCCGTTGAACAGCTTGAGTTCGAGGAAGTTAGCTATTGGGAGGAAATTACAGAGATTTTCTCATGGGCCCGTACCCACGTCACCAGTACGCTATATATCTGTTGGGCAGCACAGGCCGGACTCTATTATCACTATGGCATTCCGAAGTATCCGTTACCTATGAAGATGTTCGGTATCTTCCCGCAGAAGCCCCTCGATCCGAAGTTGCCTATCTTCCGTGGTTTCGACGATGAGTTTATGATGCCTCATAGCCGTCACACAGAGATTCGGCGCAACGATGTGTTGGCCAATCCGGAGTTGCATATGATTGCCGAATCCGACGAGTGTGGCGTCAGTATCGTCATGGCTCGTGGTGGACGTGAATTCTTCATCACTGGTCATCTTGAGTATGCACCTAACACGCTTGATAATGAATATAAGCGCGACAAGGACATCCGTGATGATGTGGCACCACCACAGCATTACTATCGTCACGACAATCCTGATGAGGGGCCGGTGGTTACCTGGCGCTCGCATGCGAACCTTTTTTATACTAACTGGGTGAACTACTACGTTTATCAGGAGACTCCGTACGATATCAATCAGATTAAATGATAGCTTTAGAACTGTTGGCACCTGCCAAGAACCTGGAGTGTGGCATTGCTGCCATCGACCACGGTGCTGATGCTGTCTACATTGGAGCCCAGCGTTTTGGCGCTCGTGCTGCTGCAGGCAATAGCATTGATGACATCCGCCGTCTCTGCCAGTATGCGCACCGCTTTGGCGCCAAGGTGTTTGTCACGGTTAATACCATCATATACGACGATGAATTGACAGCTACCCAACAGCTTATCCAGCAACTATATGAAGCGGAGGTCGACGCCATCTTGGTGCAGGACATGGGACTGTTCCGTCTGCAACTTCCACCCATCGCGCTTCATGCGTCTACCCAGACTGATAACCGTACTGCCGAGAAGGTTCGCTGGTTACGCGATCAGGGCTTCCGTCGCGTTGTACTGGCCCGTGAATTGTCTGTCGACGAGATTGTCGCCATCCATCATGCCGTTCCCGATATGCCCCTCGAGGTCTTTGTACATGGGGCGTTGTGTGTCAGTTATAGTGGTATCTGCTATGCATCGCAGTATTGTTTTGGACGTTCTGCCAATCGTGGAGCTTGTGCCCAGTTCTGCCGCATGAAGTTTGACTTGATTGATGCTGATGGTCGTGAACTAGAACACCAACGCCATCTGTTGTCGCTGAAGGATATGAACCAGAGCCAGCATCTGTTGGAACTCATCGAGGCTGGTGCTACCTCGTTCAAGATTGAGGGACGCCTGAAGGATGTCGGATATGTGAAGAACGTTACCGCCGCTTATAGTGAGGCCCTGAATGCCATCATCCACCAACACCCCGACAAGTATTGTCGAGCTTCGCGTGGATATTGCACTTATACGTTCCGCCCAGACTTACAGAAGACGTTCAATCGTGGCTTTACCACCTATTTCCTGCATGGTCGTCAGCCGGAGATCTTTTCACCTGATACGCCTAAAGCGTTGGGAGAGTATGTGGGCAAAGTCAAGGAACTGCGTCGCGACTCGTTCAATGTGGCTGGCACAGCATCGTTTGCTAATGGAGATGGGCTGTGTTTCTTCAACGATGATAATGAGTTGGAAGGTTTTCGTGTGAATCGTGCCGAAGGTAATCGGCTTTATCCTCAGCAAATGCCGGCCCGTTTGCGTTCTGGTGTGGCACTCTATCGCAATAGCGACCAGCAGTTTTCGCGCATCATGTCACGTCCCAGTGCCGAGCGCCGTATTCCTATCAGACTGCAACTGGGTGTCACGTCTGATGGCTTCTCGCTTTCTGCCGAAGGAAGTACTGTTACAATCTCATTCGAACACCAGGAGGCTGCTAAACCCCAACGCGAAAATATCATCCGTCAGTTGTCTAAACTGGGTGGAACGGTCTACGAGTGTAGTGGGGTAGATATGCCAACAGATTTCGACTATTTCATTCCCAGCAGTTTGCTAAGCGATTTACGCCAGCAACTCGTTGCAGCGCTGACTTATAAAACTAGTTATACTACTCCTACTAGGAATACTAGTAAAACTAGTTCTACTGGTCCTCTCGACCCCAATATCGCCAACAACCTGTCTCAGCAGTTTTATGCCAGCGACCGATTGACTGCTTACGAGTTGCACCCCGACAGTCGTCCGCTCATGCAGTGTCGTCATTGCCTGCGTTACAGCCTTGGTCGGTGTGTCAAACATGGTGGTCAGAAGCCAGACTGGAAAGAACCGCTGATGCTTCGTCTGGGGGATGGCCGTATGTTCCGTTTGGAGTTCGATTGTAATAAATGTCAGATGAACGTATATGCGGCAGATTAAGGTATACATATCATCCTTATTATTATTGCTACTGACCAGTTGTTACAATCATGGTCAGAGGACGCCCGATGCCTGGGATCTGACGCAGCATCAGATTGATTCTATCTCCTTCTCGACCACGCACCACTACACACAGAATTACAATTTCGTTGTCACGACCCAGAGTCTTCCATTATCTGATAATCTGCCCGATATGGCCTTTGACTCGCTCTATGTCGTTCGAGGCGAGCGCATCGTAGTCGCAGAGATACAAATTGTTCCTACCGATTCCGTAGACTCTGTATGGGTCAAGGTGGCGCGCGACCAGGTAACGCAAGGCTGGATTCGTGAGAGTGAATTGCTAAAGGGTGTGTCGCCTGATGATCCCATTTCGCAGTTTATCGACATTTTCTCCAATACCCACCTGCTCATCTTCCTGGCTTTCTGCACTATAGTTGGCGGGGCCTATGCCATGCGTTGGTTGATGCGTCGCAAAGCGCCAATCGTTCATTTTAATGATATCGATTCATTTTATCCTACAGTGCTTTGCTTGTTGGTGGCCATGTCAGCCACGCTTTATGCCTCTATCCAGATGTTTGGCGCAGAATCGTGGCGTCATTTCTACTATCATCCCTCGCTTAATCCCTTTGCATTGCCCTTGCATCTGGGTATCTTTGTTTCCTCTGTTTGGGCAATCATCATCGTCGGACTGGCAACTCTCGATGATGTGCGTCACCACTTGCCTACCACCGATGCCATACTCTATTTAGCAGGGCTCGGGGCTGTGTGTGCAGTAGATTATGTAGTCTTCAGCATCTTCACACTCTATTACATTGGCTATGTGCTGCTGGTTGCCTATGTGCTGTTTGCCGTGCGGCGTGTCATTCGCGCCACAACCACGACGCAATGGCGTTAACCCACCGTATCGAGATATAAAACCAGCGGTAGGTACTCACTTCCTTGCCACCGAACCTCAGAATGAAATCGCGGTATATGTTCTTGCGGAAGGGCAGTCCTACGTCCATAAAGCGGATGTGTTCGTATCCATCAGCATAGGCATCCTTGATAGTGTTCCAGTAAGTGACTGCGTTAGGGTGGAGTGGAGCAAAACTCTTGCGCTTTGCTGCTGAATACCACAAATAGGCGTCCCGTCGTGAATAGACTAGCACGGAACAGCCAATCACGTGCTCACGGTATTTGGTGACAAACAACTTGCAGTGTCCGCCTTCCATCATGTTTCTGAACAACTTCTCGTTTGGAATAAACCTTCGTGGCTTTAGCCAGTGGTGGTGATACAGAAGTTTTGAGAACTGGCGGAACTCCTCGTCCGTTTCCACAACTTTTGTCTCCACACCCTTGCTTATGGCATTCTCGATGCGTTTCAGCAGTCGGGGTGCAATGCGCTCTTCGGGTGTTCGCGAGTGTAGCGAGTTGTGTACGCTCATCCATTTTACGGCAAAGAATCCTGCCTGTCGCAAGGCACCATATCCGAACATTTTTTCGCTCAAGTTACTTAACTCGAAGTAAAGCACTTTGTTGTTCAGTCGTCGTTTCACGCCATCCAGCATCAGTCGGAAGGCATTCTCTTTCTCGCCTTCGTATTCCCCTTCGCCTAATATGCGCGCGTGCGTATATAAATAAGGAGGAAACCACGAACGGCGATAACGTACCGACACCAACATGTGCCCCACCACGTGTCCGTCGTTGTTAGTAGCAACGGCCATTAGGGGTTTTTGCCGGGGAGTTCGCTCCAGCAATGCCATTAGTGTGGGACTATGGAAAAAGTCTTCAGCCCGCATTTCCGGTAACTCCGCTGTATGTTCGTAGATCTTCACCTTCATCTCGTTGGCAAAGATACGAATAAGCGAGCAAAATGCAAAATAAAAACGCATTTTTTTGTTTTTCTCTCGATTTTCATTACCTTTGCAGTTGGAATAGAAATAATAGAAAAACGGATTATGGATTTTAAAGATTTGGTTCAGATGCGGAGATCTCACCGTAAGTTTACGGATGAAGAGATAGACGCAGAGGATGTGAAACTGATATTACGTGCTGCACTGATGTCGCCGACATCGAAAGGACAGCGCGGTTGGCAGTTTGTGGTAGTCGACGACAAGGTGGACCTGGAGAAACTATCGGATGCGAAAGACTTGGGCGGACAGTTTTTGAAGAATGCCCCGCTGGCCATTGTGGTGCTTGGCGACCCGATGCAGAATGACTGTTGGGTGGAAGACGGCTCGATAGCAGCCATCTCGATGCAGTATCAAGCCGAGGCACTGGGGCTGGGCTCATGTTGGGTCCAAATGCGTGGTCGCGGACTTACTGACGGAACCAGTGCCGACACGGTGATTCAGGGCGTGTTGGGTATTCCCGAGAATCTGTCGTGTTTGTGCATCTTAGCCGTAGGCCATAAAGCCGACGAGCGTAAGCCGCAAAATGAAGACAAGTTGAAGTGGGAGAACGTGCATGTGGATAAATACTAGTTGTCCTAGTCATACTTGATATACTAGAAATAATGAATATCGTTCTTATAGGTCGGGGTCGACTGGCGGTGAATATGGAAAGGGCGTTGCGAGATGCGGGTCACGAAGTGATAAGCATCAATAGTCATACGCTCGAAGAATTGCCTCTCAAGGCTGATGTCTTTGTCATTGCTGTGAAGGACTCGGCTCTGCAGGATGTCATCTGCAAAGCCACGAAGGGTAGGGAAGACCAGTTGTTTGTGCATACGGCTGGTTCTATGTCGTTGAACCTGTTTGAGGGACATACTACGCGCTATGGTGTGTTCTACCCCATGCAGACATTTTCGAAGGAGCGTCAGGCAGATTTTAGCGTGATACCTCTTTTTTTGGAAGCAGACAGTTCCGAGACGATGGCTACGCTTCAGACACTGGCCGCGAGCATTAGTGGAAGCGTGTATGAGCTGACTACTGAAGAACGTAAGTATCTGCATTTGGCAGCGGTTTTCGCCTGTAACTTTGCCAATCACTGCTACGACATGGCCGCATCGGTGCTGGAACAACATGGACTGCCATTCAGCGTGATGCTTCCCCTGATTGACGAGACGGCGCGTAAGGTACATGATTTACATCCCCGTCAGGCTCAGACGGGTCCTGCCGTGCGTTACGATGAGAATGTGATTCGCATGCAGACTGCTTTGTTGACGGGGAGTCCAGAGTTGCAACACATTTACGAGATACTGTCACAAAACATCCACCAATATGCTTGTGACAAGCATTAGATATTAACAACACAAAGCATCATGATTAATTACGATCTCAAAAAAATACGTACCATCATCTTCGATATCGACGGAGTATTGTCCTGTGAAACCATTCCTTTGGGACAGGACGGTGTGCCCTGCCGGACGGTAAACATCAAGGATGGCTATGCCATTCAGTTGGCTATGAAGTTAGGACTTCGTATTGCTATCATCACCGGCTGTAAAATCGAGGCCGTCGGGCTGCGCTATGAAGGTCTCGGCGTGGAGGATATCTACTTGGGGGCAGCGGTGAAGATTCAGACCTACGAGGAGTACATCTCGAAGTACGGCTATAAGGACGACGAGGTGATATATATGGGTGACGATATTCCCGACCTGGAAATCATGCATCGTGTAGGCTGTCCCGTATGTCCGAAGGATGCTTGTCCGGAAATCAAGAAGGCAAGCATCTATGTTAGCGACTACTATGGTGGCAGGGGCTGTGGTCGCGATGTGATTGAACAGACACTGAAGGCTCAGGGTAAGTGGTTACAGCAGGAAAATGCATTCGGATGGTGAGGTTCTATGAACATTCTTTGACCTAAAGGTACAAAGCGTACTAAAGAAACGATTAGAACATTATGATTTCTTACAAGATAATATTAGCGTCTAATTCGCCTAGAAGGAAAGAGCTGTTGGCGGGCATTGACGTGCCTTTCGAGGTACGTGTCATAGATGGCATTGACGAGAGTTATCCCGATACACTGCCAACTAAGGACATTGCCGAATATATAGCAAAGAAGAAGGCTACGGCCTATCGCGAGACAATGGCTGGTGACGAGTTGGTGATTACGGCAGACACCATCGTGGTGTTGGGTTCGCAGGTGATGGGTAAGCCCCATGATGCCAATGAGGCTTGTAGCATGCTACGACAGTTGAGTGGACAGACGCACCAGGTGATAACGGGTGTCACATTGACTACTAAGGAACGCCAGATGAGTTTCTCGGTAGAGACCGATGTAACATTCAAAAATCTCAGCGACGAGGAAATTGACTACTATGTCACGAACTATCAGCCGTTCGACAAGGCGGGGTCCTATGGCATTCAGGAGTGGATAGGTCATATTGGCGTGACGGGCATGAGCGGCAGTTATTTCAATGTCATGGGACTACCCGTGCAGCGTATCTATGAAGCCCTTAAAACATTCTCGATATGAAGACACCCTACTATATGATTGAGGAGGCGTTGTTGCGTCGCAACTTAGCGCTGATCAGCGATGTGGCACATCGTACGGAGTCAGAATGGATACTGGCTTTCAAGGCCTTTGCCCTATGGAAGACATTCCCCATTTTCCGTGAATATATCCGTTCGACGACGGCCAGTTCTCTGTCCGAGGCCCGACTTGCCTTGGAGGAGTTCGGCGCGAAGGCACATACCTATTCGCCAGCCTATAAGGACGACGAGTTCGACGATATTGTCCGTTGTTCCAGTCATCTGACGTTTAATTCGCTGAGCCAGTATGAGCGTTTCCATCAGCGTGCTTCGGCATGTTCCATCGGACTGCGTGTGAATCCAGAATACTCGGAAGTGGGCACCCTGTTGTATAACCCCTGTGCTCCAGGAACCCGTTTTGGTGTTACTGCCGATAAATTGCCAGAGCAGTTGCCTAACGACATTCGTGGATTTCACTGTCATTGTCATTGCGAGAGTGGAGCCGACGTGTTTCAACGTACACTGCAGCATATCGAGGAGAAGTTCTCGCGGTGGTTTCCACAGTTGGAGTGGATCAACTTCGGAGGTGGACATCTGGTGACGCGCAGCGACTACGACATTGAACTGCTCGTCCACGTGATGCAGGCATTTCATACCCGTTGGCCACATTTGAAGGTAATCTTCGAACCCGGCAGTGCCTTTGCCTGGCAGACGGGACCATTAGTGTCTCAGGTAGTCGACGTGGTAGAAGACAAGAGCATTCGTACCGCCATTCTTGATGTTAGCTTTACCTGTCACATGCCCGATTGTCTGGAGATGCCTTACTACCCTGAGGTCCGTGGTGCCGAGCACGTGGATGAGGGGGGATATAGATTAGGCGGTAACAGTTGTCTGTCGGGTGATTTTATGGGCTATTGGCAGTTCGACCATGAACTGCAAGTGGGTGAGGAAGTCATATTCGAAGATATGATTCACTACACTACCGTAAAGACCAATACCTTTAACGGCATCAGCCATCCTGCTATCTGTATGCTTCGTTTGGATGGAACGCTGGAAATGCTTCGCAGTTTCAGTTACGAAGACTATCGCGACCGGATGGATTAATACGTATCTTGTTTTGCCATTTTATGGCAAAATAATTCATTTGCATAATTCCCAGAACGCAACGGATGCTGCTGCTGCGACGTTCAGCGAGTCGACGCCATGAGCCATGGGTATACGAACAGTATAGTCTGAATCGCTAATGGTCTGTTGGGGCAGACCATCGCCCTCAGTACCCATAATAATCGCCAGTCGGGGCTCTGCTTTCAGACAGGCATCGTCCAACGTGATGCTTTCTTCGGAAAGGGCCATCGCCGCAGTGCGGAATCCATATTCATGGAGCGAGGAAATGGGTGCGTCGAGCCATGTCCAAGGCACTAAGAACACACAGCCCATAGACACTCGCACGGCCCGACGGTTCAGAGGGTCACAGGTATCGCGGGTCAATAGGACTGCATCGATACCCAGTGCTGCTGCCGAACGGAAGATGGCTCCGATGTTGGTGGTGTCGGTGACGGCCTCAATGACCACGACGCGTCGGGCATTGCGAAGCACGTCTGCAAGGATGGGGAATGGACGTCGGTGCATGGCACACAACACTCCGCGGGTCAGGGTATATCCCGTTAGTTGGGTCAGCAGTTCGCGACTGCCAGTATAAATAGGTACGTGCGAAGGCAACTGCTCGATGATATCGCGTGCATCTCCCTCGATATGTTTCCGCTCACAGAGCAGGCTCATGGGTTCCCACCCCGCATCAAGCGCCACGCGGATGACCTTGGGGCTTTCAGCAATGAACAGACCTTTGTCGGGTTCCAGCTCCATGCGTAATTGGGCTTCAGTAAGCCGGTTGAAGGGCAGAACGCGAGGATCGTCTAAGGTGGTGATTTCAATCATCAGGAAACAAAAAACTTTTGTAATCAAGGAAGTCGTGTTGCCAGATAGTCGATGATGTCGTGGGCAACGTTCTGTTTGCTCTTACGGTCGAAATCCAGCTGATCTGACGCAGAGATAATGCTGATCTGGTTTTCGTCAGACTGGAAACAGGTACCCTTGTTGCGCAGCGAGTTCAGAACAATGAAATCTAGGTTCTTCTTCTGCAGTTTCTTTTGTGCGTTTGCCTGTTCGTCGTTGGTTTCCAAGGCAAAGCCCACCAACAGTTGTTCTTCGCGCTTCATGCGTCCCAGTTCAGCAGCAATATCGGGGTTAGGCGTCAGACAAAGCTGCAGGGCATCGCCTTCGCGTTTTATCTTCTGGTTGGCCATATGGTCTGGACGGAAATCGGCAACGGCAGCACAAAGTATGGCAGCATCGCACTTGGGGAAAATCTTCGTGGCAGCGTCATACATATCCTGACAACTTTCCACGTTGATGCGGTTGACCAGTTGCGAGGCGGTGGGTGACAACTGCGCACTGACGGGACCGGCTATCAGTGTAACCTGTGCTCCTCGACGCACGCAGTCCTCTGCCAATGCAAAGCCCATCTTACCGCTGGAGTAGTTGCCGATGAAACGGACAGGATCTATCTTCTCATGCGTAGGCCCTGCCGTAATCATAATATGCTTACCCTGTAAATCCTTCTTCTCAAAGAAATGGTCCAGATATGCCACAATCTGTTCAGGTTCCTCCATGCGTCCCTTGCCTTCAAGTCCGGAAGCCAGAAAACCGCTCTGAGGTTCGATGATGTGGTTGCCGAAACTCTTCAGGCGTTCCATATTCTGCTGCGTAGTGGGATGCTGATACATATCGAGGTCCATAGCAGGTGCGATGAACACAGGAGCCTTCATGGACAAGTAGGTCGTAATCAACATGTTGTCAGCGATACCGTTAGCCATCTTACCTAATGTCGATGCTGTACAGGGAGCGATGAGCATGGCATCGGCCCAGAGTCCTAATGCCACATGCGAGTGCCACGTTCCGTCGCGCTGTGAGAAGAACTCGCTGATGACGGGCTTTTGTGTCAGCGCCGAAAGGGTAATCGGTGTGATGAACTCCTTACCAGCGGGCGTGATGACTACCTGCACTTCGGCTCCTGCCTTGACGAGGGCGCGGATGATGAGACAGGACTTATAGGCGGCAATAGAACCAGTAATGCCAAATACGATTTTTTTTCCTTTGAGCATGGCTGTTATTTTATGAAGAAACGGGGCTTAACCCCGTTTCACATTTATTTGTTGGTTTCGCGAAGACGAATGCGGGTGAGCACTTGCTTGGTATTGTATGTGAAATCACCACCAAGAATCCAGCTGTAATAGCCTGGATCCATGCGCAGCACTTCTGCGACGGGGAGTCCCTTGTGTTTGCCAAAGTTAAATATCTCGGTGCGCACGCCATTCACCTCAGCCCAGATAATACGCCCGGCAAAGTCGACGTTGTCGTTCTGTTTCGAAAATTCAGCCAACTTGTCCATATCGTTCTCCAGCACCTTCTCCGGGTCCTCGTTGGCACCTGGCGCATATTTGTCCAGTTCGCCCATCAATACACGATAGGTTGCCTCGGTATCCTGATCGGCTCGGTGTGCCTCAAAGTCTTCTTCCATCTTGCGACCGCAGTAGAACTTGTAGGCTGAAGCCAGATTGCGACGCTCCATCTTCTTGAAGATGGTGCATGCATCAATGAGCCGGCACTTCGAGAAGTCGAAGTCAATGCCTGCACGCAGGAACTCTTCGGCCAGCAGGGGGACATCGAAGAAATTGGAATTGAAGCCGGCGATATCGCTACCCTTGAATATTTCTTCCAGTTTCTTAGCCAACTGCTTGAAGGTGGGCTTGTCTTTCAAATCCTCATCCGTGAATCCTGTCAACTGGGTGATAAACGGGTCCAGTGGTTTCTCAGGATTGATGAGTTCGTTACCTCTCTCTTCGCGTCCGTCTGGATATACCTTTATATATGATATCTGGATAATACGGTCCTTGACCAAGTCAAGGCCCGTAGTCTCCACGTCAAAAACAACGAGTGGCTTTTGTAAGTTCAGTTTCATTGCAACTCGATATTAATCGTTAATAAGCATAGGCATCATCAACATCAGCACGTCCTGATTTTCAGGCTGTTCGGTGGGTAACACCAGACCTGCGCGACTGGGATCGGCTAACTGGATAAGTACGTCAGCGCAATCGAAGTTGCTCAGAATCTCGATGAAGGAAGAACCCTTGAAACCGATGCTCATAGGCTGACCGTCGTATTGGCAAGACATGCGCTCGGTGGCAGTCTTTGAGAAGTCGTAGTCCTCGGCGTCCAACTGCAGGGTACCGCCCTCAACATGGAAACGAATCAGGTTTGACGAGTCGTTGGCAAAGGGCTGTACGCGACGCAGGGCTGCCAAAAGTCCCAGACGGTCGACGGTGAGCTGGTTGGGATTGCTCTGTGGAATGACAGAGTTATAGTTGGGATAACGGCCTTCAATCAGTCGGCAGGTAATCTCACCGTCGCCAAAGTCAATCTGTGCGTTACGCTCATCGAAACGGATGATGACGTCCTCGCCATCCTTACCCAGCAGGTTCTTCAACAGGGAAGCGGGTTTCTTAGGCAGGATGAATGAGGCAGGCTGTTCGTTACGGATGTTCATAATCTTGTTGCGAACCAGTTTGTGTCCGTCAGAGGCAACGACTGCCAGATAGTCGGGGGTGAGGTCGAAATAGATACCGTTCATCACTGGGCGCAACTCATCCTGAGCCGTTGCAAACAGCGAACGGTTGATATTCTCTGCCAGCAGGGCATTACTGATGACAATCTCAGTGGCATTGTCGCTGATGCTCTGGGTAGTGGGATACTCGTCGGCACTCTCAACGGGCAGAGAGAACATACCATTCTGATAGCTGATCTTAGCAATATTGACCTGCTGGTCGACGTCGAAGGTGATGGGTTGCTCTGAGAATCCTTTAACAGCCTCCAGTAAATCGTGATTGCCTACGGCAAAACGTCCGTTACCATCGCTTTCGTTCAGCACGACCTGAGTCTTCATGGTGTTCTCGCTGTCAGATGCTGTCAGCGTAAGCACGTTGTCCTGAATGTCGAACACAAAGTCTGCCAAAATAGGAAGAGAATTCTTACTGTTGATGACTCTTGAAAGAGCGTTAAGCTTGCTGCTTAGTGCAGTACTTGATACTGTAAATCTCATTTGTATTTCTGTTTTTAGTTCATTTTCTGTTCTAATTGAGCACAAAAATACAAAAACTATTGCTCAATTGCAAAAATATTTGCCGAAAAATGCTCTTTTTTAAATTATTTTCCGTAATTTCGCAATCTGAAAGCAAAAAACAACAAATAAAACAACAATTATTATTATGGAATTAACAGGAAGAATAATCTCAGTGTTGCAGCCCAGAAGTGGTGTTTCACAGCGTACGGGCAACTCTTGGATGACTCAGGAATATGTGATGGAAATTCCTGGTCAGTATCCTCGTCACATGGTTTTCAATATTTTTGGTGAGGATCGCATTAAGCAGTTTAATATTCAGATGAATGAAGATATCACCGTTCAGTTTGATATTGATGCTCGCGAGTTTAATGGACGTTGGTATAATGACATCCGTGCTTATAATGTCGTACGTGGTGCCGCTCCCGTTGCCGCTGCTCCTGAGGCTGGCGCTGCTCCGTTCCCACCACAGCAGGCAGCTCCTGTTCCTAATGCCAACATTGCTCCGTTCCCTCCTGCACAGGAGCCCGCTGAAGGTTCTACTGACGACCTGCCTTTCTAAAAAGCTGAGTTGTTCAAAAAAAGAAATAGTCCAAGATCCGAGCCGTTGCTCAAGTCTTGGACTATTTAGTTTATTTCAGCGTCTGACTTATTTCAGCTGTTCAGCCACAAACTCTTCCAGTTGCTCGCCACGCAGTCCGCGACGCAGAATCGTTCCGTTCTGGTCGACGACGATGGTGTGGGGAATGCTGGTTACCTGGAAATGCTGGGCAATCTCGTTCTCCCAACCTTTCAGGTCGCTCATCTGCGGCCAGGTAAATCCCAATGCCTCGGTACCTTTTATCCAGGCATCAGCATCGTTGTCCAGTGAAACACCCACGATGCCCAGTCCCTTCGACTGATACTTGTCGTACATCTGCATCATGAAAGGCATCTCCTGTCGACAAGGGCCACACCACGACGCCCAGAAGTCGATAACGGTAATCTTGTGTTTCTTCACTTCTGCCAACAGACTGATGGCTGTTCCGTCGGGGGCTTTCTGCGTGAAGTCCTGAATCATGGAACCCTCGGCAGTCTTGGCAGCTTTTGAGATTTCCTGCTCCAACTGTTTGATAGCTGGACGCTGTCGCATCTCAGCTGGTAATTCCTTGATGAGACGTGCACGGTTTTCGTTGTCGATGAGCTCCTCAGGATAGTAGGTCAGGAGGAAATAGCCGAACTCATTGTCGATATTCTTCTCTGCCGTCTTCACCACCAATGCAGCGAAACGTTCGTTCAGACGGTCAATCTGCTCCATTCCTTTCTGTTGCTCTTCTTGTGGCAGATTGTTGGAATAGATGTGTTCTGCAATACGGTTTATCTCTTTGCCGATAGCCATCACACTATCGTTCAGCGTCTGCCATTGGTCGTTACAGTGCGTACCGCTTACCCGCGAACCGCCAGGCTGTTCTGTCAACTGAATTTTGATAGAACCGGGTTCCAAGAAGAATGCCGCATTGATTTCGTTCTTGCTGGCACTGTAAACCATGCATAGAGCCGTTGAATCAACTTCGCCTTGGAGTTCGAACTTGCCGTCTTTGATGATGAGTGTGTCGTTGGGAACACCCGACAGCAAATCGCTGGTGACAAAGAGTGTGTCGCCATCAGGCAATCCCTCTGCTGAACCGCTGATCTTATAATTGTTCGACTGGCACGATGCCAGCAATACAGCACTAAATAATATACTGGCTAGAGATACTTTCATTATTGATAACTCTACGGATCGTTTCTGCAAAAAGGTCGGCCACGCTGAGCTGTTTCACTTTGGCACAGCGCTGAGAGTAGGGGATGGAGTCGGTGAAGACAATCTCCTCAAGAGCCGAGTTCTGTACTCGTTCACTGGCAGGACCGCTCATCACACAGTGTGAGGCACAGGCTCTTACGGTCTTCGCTCCAGCTTCCTTCATGATGTCGGCTGCTTTGGTAATCGTACCGGCAGTATCCACCATGTCGTCGATAATGACCACGTTCTTACCTTCGACGTCACCGATAATCTGCATGGAAGCAACGACATTGGCGCGTGCGCGTGTCTTGTTGCAAAGTACCAGCGGACAGCCCAGGTATTTAGCATAGGTGTTGGCACGCTTGGAACCGCCCACATCGGGTGAAGCAATGACGAGATCCTCCAGCTGCAGGCTCTGCAAATAGGGCAGAATGACATTCGAGGCATAGAGGTGGTCGACGGGGACATTGAAGAAACCCTGAATCTGGTCAGCGTGCAGGTCCATCGTGATGACGCGGTTCACACCTGCAGCACTCAGCAAGTCGGCAACCAGTTTGGCGCCAATGCTGACGCGTGGCTTGTCCTTTCTGTCCTGACGGGCCCATCCGAAGTAGGGGATGACGGCATTGATGGTACGGGCAGAAGCACGCTTCGCTGCGTCAATCATCAGCAGCAGTTCCATCAGATTGTCTGAGTTGGGGAATGTGCTTTGTACGAGGAAGATGTCGCGACCGCGAATGCTTTCTTCGTAAGACACAGCAAACTCGCCGTCCGAAAACTTCGTGATAAGAAGTTCTCCGAGCGGACAACCCAGACTTTGGCAGATTTTCTCTGCGAGGTACTTTGTTGCAGTACCGGAAAACACCATGTAGTTTTTATCGTTCATAGCTTATCCTATAGCTTTACGTAGTTTCGTAAAATGGTCGATCAGGGCCTGATAGTCCAGTCCCTGATGAATATTGAAACGGTTCCAGAGGTCACCGCTGATAACGATTCCTCCAAAGCCCAAGTCCTTAGCCATCTTGACGTTGTCCAGATTCATGCCTCCCAAAGCATACACGTGGCGGTCGATGAGCCCACGGCGCGATGCCTCCTTCAGTTCGTCCATGGTGAACGAACTCTTCTGGTCAGGCTCCGTCTGACTGTCGAAGATGTATTTCAGCAGCACATAGTCGGCATTTTTCTTGGCTTCCTTCAGCCGGTCCAGATGGGTGCATGTGCGGCTGATGTGGCCTCGATAGCCTTTGGGGGCTGGTGCGGACTCGTCGTCAATATGTATGCCACGCAACTTGTATTCTTCTTTGAGGTAGAAATTGTCGTGGACGGTGATCTTCGAGTAGTATCCGTCTGGGAGCAGCGTCAGCAACCGTTCTGAATAGACGGGTTCTGCCCCCGGCTTATACAGATGCAGATTGTCGAGCCCTTCCTCGAAGAGTGACGTCAGAATCTTATCTTCCTCCACGAAGAACGTGGGTTGTGTCATGAGAGCGAGTTTCATGCCGCTTAGTTAGCTGATTCGAATTCTTTCAGGAAACGGACATCGTTCTCAGAGAACATGCGGAGGTCTGAGACACGATATTTCAGGTTGGTGATACGCTCGACACCCATGCCGAAGGCATAGCCGCTGTACTCCTTGGAGTCGATGCCGCACTCTTCCAGCACGTTGGGGTCTACCATGCCGCAGCCCAAAATCTCGACCCAACCGGTATGCTTGCAGAATCCGCATCCCTCGCCACCGCAGATGAAACAGGAGATGTCCATCTCTGCACTGGGCTCCGTGAATGGGAAATAGCTGGGGCGCAGACGAATCTGCGTGTCAGGACCGAACATCTCGCGGGCAAACGACAACAGCACCTGCTTCAGGTCTGTAAACGACACGTTCTTGTCGATATACAGTCCCTCCACCTGATGGAAGAAACAGTGTGCACGAGCGGTAATAGCCTCGTTACGATAGACACGGCCCGGGCAGATGACACGGATCGGTGCCGTCAGTTTGCCGTCCTCGGTATGCATATTCTCCATCACGCGGGCCTGAACGCTCGACGTGTGCGAACGCAACAGGATGTTCTTGGTGACATCGTTGGGATGCTGCGACACGAAGAACGTGTCCTGCATGTCGCGGGCAGGGTGGTCGGCAGCAAAGTTCATCTTGGTGAACACGTGCAGGTCGTCCTCCACCTCGGGACCGTCGGCCAGCACAAAGCCCATGCGCGAGAAGATATCAATGATCTCGTTTGTCACGATGGTCAGCGGATGACGAGTACCCAACTGAATAGGATAGGGGGTACGTGTCAGGTCTATGCCTTCGTCGCCACCTTCCTGAGTCTCAGTCTGTTCCTTCAATTGGTTAATCTTTTCCAGCGTCAGTTGCTTCAGCTCGTTGATCTTCATGCCTACCGTCTTTTTCTCGTCGGCAGCTACCGTGCGGAAGTCATTCATCAACTCGGAAATCAGTCCCTTGCGACTGAGGTATTTCAAGCGCAACTGTTCTACTTCTTCTGCGTTTTGTGCACTGAGTGTCTGTACTTCTTTCAGAAGTTCGTCAATCTTGTCAAGTATCATACTTTTCTATATAGAATTCTATTTCGCCTGCAAAGGTACAAAATAAAGTGAAAAGTGAAGAGTGAAAAGTGAAAAATTTGCTGCCGCTAAGCATTATTTTGCATAATCTTCGCCATTTGCTCCTGCAACTCTTTCGCTTTCTGTGCTGCCACTTCGGCAAAGTCTCCTCCGTTGCTGGCATAGATAATGCCGCGTGAGGAATTTACCAGCAGACCCACGTCGCCGGGAATCATGCCGTATTTGCAGACCTCTTCCAACGATCCGCCCTGTGCTCCGACGCCGGGAACCAGCAGGAAGTGGTTGGGCACGACCTTACGGATATCCTCGAACATGCGGCCCTGTGTGGCACCGACGACATACATCATATTTTCGTCGTTGCCCCATTGCTGCGAGGTCTTCAGCACCTTCTCGAAAAGGCGCTCGCCGTCCTTGTCCTCTGTCAGTTGGAAATCGTGACTGCCTTTATTGCTCGTCAGCGCCAGCAGAATGACCCACTTGCCATCGTAGCCGAGGAAGGGTGTCACCGAGTCCTCACCCATATAGGGAGCCACCGTCAGCGAGTCTACGTCGTATTCTTCAAAAAAGGTACGTGCATACATGGCTGAAGTGTTGCCGATATCCCCACGCTTGGCATCAGCAATGATGAAGTGGGTGGGGTAGTGCTCCTTCAGGTATTTGATGGTTTTCTCGAACGACATCAAACCCTTCACGCCGAATGCCTCGTAGAATGCGAGATTAGGTTTATACGACACGCAATAGGGTGCCGTAGCGTCGATAATGGCTTTATTGAATGCGAAGATGGGGTCTTCCTCCTCCAACAGATGCTGAGGAATCTTCTTCAAATCGGTATCGAGACCCACACAGAGAAACGACTGCTTCTCCTTTATCTGCTGTATAAGTTGTTGTCTATTCATAATTCTCAATTCTCAATTCTCAATTAGAGCTCCGTTTCTTTCATGCGTTCTGCGTTCTCCGCAACGGTCAGGGCGTCAATCATCGGCTGGATGTCACCGCCCAGGAATCCCTGCAGGTCGTGCGTCGTATAGCCGATGCGGTGGTCCGTCACGCGGCCCTGCGGGAAGTTGTAGGTGCGGATCTTGGCACTACGGTCGCCCGTCGACACCAGACTCTTACGGCGCGAGGCAATGTCGTCCATATACTTCTGATGCTCTTTGTCATATATAAAGGTATACAGGCGCGAGAGGGCGCGTTCCTTGTTTTTCGGCTGGTCGCGGGTCTCGGTACACTCGATGAGGATTTCCTCCGTTTCGCCCGTATTCGGGTTCTTCCACATATAGCGCAGACGGACACCCGATTCCACTTTGTTCACGTTCTGACCACCGGCACCCGAGCTGCGGAAGGTGTCCCACTTGATTTCACCCTCGTTCACATGCACCTCGAACTTGTCAGCCTCAGGCAATACAGCAACAGTAGCTGCCGAGGTGTGCATACGGCCCTGCGTCTCGGTGGCAGGCACACGCTGCACGCGGTGCACACCGCTTTCGTATTTCAGCGTGCCATAGACGTCGGCACCTGAAACGGCGAAGTCAATCTCCTTGAAACCACCCACGGCACCCTCCGAGACACTCGTGATGCTCAGCGTCCAGCCCTTCGAGTCACAAAAGCTCTTGTACATCTTAAACAGGTCGCCGGCAAACAGCGCAGCCTCGTCGCCGCCCGTTCCTGCACGGATCTCCATCTGCACGTTCTTCGCATCCTCGGGATCCTTGGGAATCAGGGCAATCTTGATCTCCTCCTCCAGCTTGGGCTGCAGTTCCTCGTTCATGGCCAGCTCCTCGCGAGCCATCTCCTTCATGTCCGGGTCACTCTCGTTGGCCAGGATGTCCTTAGCCTCTTTGATGCCGTTCAGACAGGCGATGTAACGCTTGCGGGCATCCATGATGTCGCCCAAGTCCTTGTATTCCTTCGTCAGTTTCACGAAACGCTGCTGGTCGGCTATCACGTCCGGGTCGGTAATCAGCGTCGACACCTCCTCGAACCGCGCCTCCAGTCCGTCCAGTTTCTGTAGAATGCTGTTGCTTGTTTCTGCCATTTTTCTTAGTTGCTTTGTAATTTGCCTGCAAAGGTAGTGCAAATCGAACGAAAAACCAAATTAATTTGAGTTTTTCTGAGATGCAGCCTAGCTTCACCATGGGTGAAGGGTACACAAAAAATCGGACTGACCGCACATCAGCCCGACTTTTTCACCTTTTTACTTTTTATTCTTTTACTTTTCCAGAAAACCAACTTTATGGCGATTTCCTTCAGGCCTTACCGCAAAGTGCACCCAAAAGAATTGTCACTGATTAAACGGATTCAACTGATTTTGACTTCAAGATTCGGGACTTTCGGACTTTTTGATGTTTTTGGTGTTCGAAGGGGTAAGGAGGCTTAGAGATAAATAAAAATGTTAAATTATTTAATAGTTATATATAATATATATATTATATATAACTATTCTATTCGTCTGTGCAAATTTAAAATAGCAAAAAGTCCGAAAGTCCGAAGTCCTTTCGTCCTTTTTTGCGTGTCAAACTGAATCCCTAAAATTTGCCCTCAATGAGCGAGAAGCCGTTTCTCTCATAGCGAGAGGCCGTTTCTCTGACAGAGAGAAGCCGTGTTGCTAAAAACGGGGAAAATGGGAGGCTACGGAGCCAGGGAGCCAAAGGAGAACTGGTCGTCGCTGTGCTCCTCAAAATCAATCAAAATTAAATTCAAAATTAAAGGAAAAATATAATCTACGGAGCCGGGGAACCAAAGGAGGCAAAATTAATGGGCAATTTATGTTAAAAGTAAACACTATTTTTTTGCAAAATTGAGACGGAAAATAGGGCGCGAAAAAGGCGGATTATTGCATTTTTACTTGCAAAGGTCCGGTATTTTTCGTACCTTTGCAATGTAAAAATGAGTGAAGAGTGGAGAGTGTAGAGTGTAGAGTTTGCTACCGCTGCAGAGGTGCGAAGGAAGGCTTGAAACTTGAAACCTGAAACTAAATTAATCAATCAACTAAATTAACAAACTAAAAACTTAAAACATTATGGGAACAATTCAGATTAAGAAAGTAGAAAAGAAGGTAGTCACCGGTAAGGTGGGCGAGGATCGCCAGAAGGTGAAGAAGACCTACGGCAAGATCATCTACCGCGGCACGCTGTCGCCGGCGGACATGGCCGAGCACATCATGAAGCACGGAACCATGTACACCGAGGACGTCGTACTGGGCGTCATCACCAAGCTGAAGAGCTGCATGCAGGAGATGCTGGCAGACGGATACAAGGTGAAGCTGGACGGCATCGGAACACTCTACCCCGTGCTGACATCGAGCGGCGTGGCCGACGCCAAGGACTTCAGCGCACAGGAGAACATCACCCGCGTGGGCATCTCGTTCCTGGCCGACCAGAGCAAGAAGTCGCAGTACAAGGCCTCGGCCATGAAGCAGGGAACCATCCTGAGCACCAAGCTGTACTCCGAACTGACGGGAGAGGACGAAAATCCTTCGGCAGGCTCAGGACAGGCAAGCGGTTCAGGCTCAGGCAGCGGTTCAGGTTCCGGTTCCGGCAGCGGCGAGGGAAGCGGCAGTGGTTCAGGCAGTGGCACGGGCAGCATCACTACTGGTGTAGCGGCTCCGACCATTGGCGGTGAGGGTGCTTTCACCACGTCGACACAGGTGACCATGAGCGGTCCTGACGGCGCTGAGATTCGCTACACCTCGGACGGCTCGACGCCTACGGCCAGCAGCACGCTGTACACCGAGGCCATCACCGTGAGTTCATCCGTGACCCTGAAGGCCATCGCCATCAAGGACGGCCAGTCCAGTGAGGTGCCCACCAAGCAGTTCGTGAAGAGCGACGGCGGTGCCGACGATCCGAGCGGCTTCGAGGGAGCTTAAAAAGGTTTGGCCTTCGGGCCAACACCTTTTTAAATTGAGAATTGAGAATTGAAAATTCTTTGACCTAAAGGTGCAAAGCGTACTAAAGAAACGATTAGAGAATTATGATTACTTTAAGCTTATGAAAAAGAACAGTTTTTGGGAGACGGTGATTCGCATAGCGATAGCCGCACTGACGGCAGCGCTGACCGCGCTGGGAACAACGTCATGCATGGGCTACGGTCCATTCTGATATTCTACGGAGCCAAGGAGCAAAAGGAGTTATAAGCCTCCCCATTCTCCTAAAACTCCGTAGACAAAAGAAGAGAAAGAGGCTCGGGCAAATTGCTCGGGCCTCTTGTGGATAGTGGGGTTTCGACAAAGTCGAAAGCCTTATTTGAACTTCACGCCGAGGTTGTAGAGTATGAAGGAGTAGATGTCGGCCTGCTCCTCGAGGACCTTGGCAAGGGGTTTGCCGCCACCGTGACCGGCCTTGGTGTCGATGCGGATGAGGACGGGGTTGGGACCCTGGTGGCACTCCTGCAGGGTGGCAGCGAACTTAAAGGAGTGGGCAGGGACGACGCGGTCGTCGTGGTCGGCCGTGGTGACGAGGGTGGCAGGGTAGGCGGTGCCGGGCTTGAGGTTGTGGAGTGGGGAATAGCCTCGCAGGTATTCGAACATCTCGCGCGAATCCTCGCTGGTGCCATAGTCGCTGGCCCAGTTCCAGCCGATGGTGAACTTGTGGTAGCGCAGCATGTCCATGACGCCGACTTCGGGGATGGCGACGCGGAACAGGTCGGGACGCTGCGTCATGCAGGCTCCGACGAGCAGTCCGCCATTGGAGCCGCCCACAATGGCCAGCTTGTCCTTCGACGTGTAGCCCTCGCTGATGAGGTATTCGGCAGCGGCGATGAAGTCGTCGAAGACGTTCTGCTTCTGCATCTTCGTGCCTGCCAGGTGCCATTCCTCGCCATATTCGCTACCGCCGCGCAGATTGACCTGGGCGTAGATGCCGCCCTGCTCGAGGAACGGAATGCGTGTGGCCGAGAAGCTGGGCCCCAGCGCGATGTTGAAGCCGCCATAGCCATAGAGGAAGACGGGATTGCGCCCGTTGCGCTTCAGCCCTTTCTTATACGTAATAAACATAGGTACGCGCGTACCGTCCTTGCTCTGGAAGAACAGCTGGCGGCTCTCGTAGTCCTGCAGGCGGAACTTCACGCTGGGCTGTGCATAGAGGGTGCTCTCGTTGCGGTCCATGTCGTAGCGATAGATGGTGCCGGGCATGGTGAACGACGTGAAGCTGTAGAAGCACTCGGGCTGTTTCTCGTCGCCCGTGAATCCGACGCTACCCACCATGGGTAGCTTGACCTCGTGGCGCAGACGGCCGTCCAACGTGTAGACGAAGGCGTGGTCGGAGGCATCCTGATTGTAGGTGAGGATGAACTGTCGGTTGATGACGTCGACACCATTGAGCGTGTTCTGCTGTTCAGGAATCAGCTCCTGCCAGTCGTTGATGCCAGGCTTATGAATGTCAGCCACCATGACGCGTCCCTTGGGGGCACCGTAGTTGGTGTAGATATAGATCTTGTCGCCATCGTCGTAGACGGGACTGTACTGGAAGTCCATGTTGTCGGTGAGCTGGATGAACTGCGAGTCCTTCTGACGCAAGTCTCTCACAAAGAGGTTGTTGCCAGCCCCGGCACCTGCCTCGTAGAGATACATCTTGGTCTCCTCCTCGTTGATGCTCATGTAGTAGAACCGCATGGGCTGGGTGGGGTTCTGGTAGAACAGCACGTCGTCGGACTGCGGGGTACCTATCTTGTGATAGTATATCTTGTGTCCGGCATTGACGTTCGAGAACTCCTTGCCCTCGGTGGGACGGTCGTAGGCGCTGTAGTAGAAACCATCGCCCCGCCAGGCTGCCCCCGAGAACTTGGCCCACTCGATGTGGTCGCTGGTGAGCTGGCCCGTCTTGAGGTCGATGACGAAGAACTCCTCCCAGTCTGAACCTGAGCGTGAGATGCTGTAGGCTGCCCAACGGCCGTTGTTCGAGAAGTAGACGCCCTTCAGGGCCACTGTGCCGTCGGTGCTCAGCGTGTTGGGGTCGAGGAATACGCGGGGCTCACCGCCCAGCTCGTCCATCTGGTACATGACGTACTGGTTCTGTAGGCCGTTGTTCCTGAAGAAATACCACTTGCCGTGACGCTTGCGCGGGGCTCCGATCTTCTCGTAGTTGGACAGCTCGGTGAGGCGCTTGAGCAGCTTTTCGCGGAAGGGAATCTTCTGCAGATAGGCATTGGTTACCTTGTTTTCCGCCTCGACCCATGCGGCAGTCTGTGCCGAGGTGTCGTTTTCGAGCCAGCGGTAGGGGTCGGCGACCTTTACGCCAAAATAATCGTCTACTGTGCCGTCCTTGGCGGCCTTGGGATACTGCAGGGACTGTGCCTGCAACAAGTTGGTGGCGATGATTGCCATGGTCATGATAAGCGTTCTTTTCATAGTTCCTGATAAAATTTTCTGCAAAATTACGAAATTTTTGGGAATTATTTAGTAATTTTGCAGCAAAACTTAAAACGCAATGGAAAATATCAAGCGAATTGTATTGACGGGCGGGCCGTGTGCAGGCAAGACGACGGCCCTGGTGCGCATCATTGAACATTTCTCGAACCTGGGATTCAAGGTGTTTGCTGTCCCTGAGGTGCCTACGATGTACAGTCAGGGCGGATGGAGCTATCTGACGCCTAATCCCAAGCTTTACTACGAGGGCGAGTTGGCCATCCTGAGAACGCAGCTGGCGCTGGAGGACTCGTTTATGCATCTGGCAGAGACGTGCACGAAGCCGACTTTCGTGGTGTGCGACCGCGGTACGCTGGACATCTCGGCATACATCGACAAGGCGATGTGGGAAGAGCTGTGCGAGAAGTGTGGCACGTCGACCAACGAGTTGCGCAAACGCTATGATGCCGTGCTGCACCTGGTGAGTGCTGCCGACGGTGCTGAGCAGTATTACACGACAGCCACCAACAGCACGCGCTACGAGCAGGCCAACGAGGAAGGCTTGCGTCTGGCCCGCGACCTGGATAAGAAGGTGAACCGTGCGTGGACGGGCCATCCGCACCTGCGCGTCATTGACAACCACAACAACTTCGACACGAAGCTGAACCATGTGCTGAAGGCGATATCGAACGTGCTTGGGATTCCACAGCCCGTCGAGGACGAGCGTACTTATCTGGTCGAGGTGACGGGTGAACTGCCAGAGTGTGTGGAGAGCGAGATTACCCAGACGTACCTGGTGGCAGACCCCGATTGCGAGATCCGTCTGCGCCGTCGCGACTGGGGCAGTGAAGTGGTGAATGTACACAAGACGAAGAAACGTCTCCCGAACGGTGAGGTGCTGGAGACGGAGCGTCAGGTGACAAATGCGCTGTACGAGTCGTTGTTGCAACAGGCTGACCCCTACCGTGCCACCATTCGCAAGACGCGGCGCAGCTTCATCTGGAAAGGTCAGTATTTCGAGATTGACACGTTCCACGAGCCAGTGAGCAACCTGACCACCCTCGCAACAAAGGGAGTGGCCCGGCAAGAAAGTGTGAATTTCCCGCCTTCCATCCGTGTGATAGAGGATGTGACGGGAAATCCAAAATACATGAATTACAATATTGCTCTCAAGAGGTAATCCATTTACTATTTACGGGGCTTCGCGATTTCGGAGGCGCGGGCCAGTGCCAGGTCGATGTGGTTGCAGATGTTCTCTTCGCCCAGCAGCTGCGTGAAGTTGTTGCGCTTCAGCACGGCCTCGACCTTGGGATTGACGCCTGACAGCACGACGGTGACACCTTCCTGCTGGCTCATGCGACACATGTTCTCGAGGTTGTGCAAACCCGTGGAGTCGATGAACGGTACCTTACGCATGCGAATGACACGCACCTTGGGACGACGTCCGTAGCGCGCCATGATGTCCTCGAAACGCGTACCGGCTCCGAAGAAATAAGGACCATTGATCTCGTAGACCTCGACACCCTCGGGGATGGTGAGGTGCTCCAGATTGCCACGCTCCATGTCGGCATCCTCGTTCAGGTCGATCTCGTTGAGCACGGCATGTACCTCAGTAGTCTCAGCCATGCGGCGCATAAACAGCAGACAGGCACAGATGAGTCCAAACTCGATGGCTATGGTGAGGTCGAAGATGATGGTGAGGAAGAACGTCAGCAACAGCACGGTGACGTCGCTCTTGGGATTGCGACGTGCCATAGCCAGGAACGAACGCCAGCCGCTCATGCCATAAGCCACGACGACCAGTACACCAGCCAGGCAAGCCATGGGAATGTACTGTGCCAAGGGCATGAGGAACAGGAAGATGAGCAACAGCACGACAGCGTGGATGATGCCTGCCACGGGGGTGCGTCCGCCATTGTTGATATTGGTCATGGTGCGGGCGATGGCTCCCGTGGCAGGGATACCACCAAAAATGGGCGATGCGATGTTGGCAATGCCCTGTCCGATGAGTTCCGTGTTCGAATTATGATGGTCGCCAATGACACCATCAGCCACGGTAGCCGAGAGCAACGACTCGATGGCTCCCAGCACGGCAATGGTGACGGCAGGACCCATGAGGCCTTTGATGACTTCCCACGACAGTTCAGGCACCACGGCACCCGGCAGCTGCGACTGAATGCTGAAACGGTCGCCAATGGTCTCGATAGTCGTCACGCCAGCATACTGCTTCAGCAACAGGGCGACTACCGTCATGATGATGATAGCCACCAGCGAACCCGGAAGCGACTTGAGCGGCGACAGGTGGAGCTTGCGCGCCATCATGGGCCATATGGCGATGATGACTACGCTGACAATACCCACCAGTGCACTCCAACAGTCTATATTACCTATATTATATATATAGGCCACCCACTTCTCGACGAAATCGCTGGGTACGCTGTCCATCGTCATGCCCAGCAAGTCCTTGACCTGTGTGGAGAAGATGGTGACGGCAATACCCGAGGTGAAACCCACCACAATGGGGTAGGGGATGTACTTGATGATGGTGCCCAGGCGCAGCACGCCCAACAGGATGAGAAACACACCAGCCATGAGCGTGGCAACGGTCAGTCCCTGCATGCCATATTGCTGGATGATGCCATAGACAATAACGATAAATGCTCCGGTAGGTCCGCCAATCTGCACCTTCGAACCTCCGAAGAGCGAGATGGCCAGTCCGGCAACGATGGCGGTGATGATACCCTTCTCGGGCGACACGCCACTGGCAATACCGAAGGCAATGGCCAACGGCAGCGCCACAATACCCACAATCAGTCCGGCCATGAGGTCGGCCATGAAGGTCTTCTTGTCGTAATGCTTAATAGCCGACAGGAATTTCGGCTTGAAATCTAATGTTTTTTCCATTGATGTTATCCTAAATAGTCTTTTCAGCGTGCAAAATTACTAATATTTGATTAAAATTCCAAATTTTATGCGATTTTTCCGATATTATTTGTTTGTTCGCGCGGAAAGCAGTATCTTTGCAGATTGGAAATCTAACTAAGAACATTTTTAATATGAAAAAAGTATTATCGACACTATTGTTGGTGTTTATCACTGTAGCCGCAATGGCTGTACCGGCAAAAAAAGGACTGTGGAAAACCATAACCCTGGAGAACGGACAAGAAGTGAAAGCCCTGTTGAAGGGTGATGAGTTTGGACACTATTGGCATGCGACCGATGGTAAACGTTATGTGGCTGTGGAAGGCCAGTATCGCGAGGAGACCCCGGAGATGCGCCAGATGGCAGCCAGTCGTCGCGTCCAGGCGCAACAGCGTCGTATGGCCCGTCTGCCAAAAAAAGCGGCCAATGGCGTGCGTCGTGCCTCTGAGGCCCATCTCAACCAGAAGAAGGGTTTGATTCTCTTGGTGAACTTCAAGGATGTGAAGTTCCAGGAGGAGAACAATCAGGCTTTTTACAACAATGTGGCCAATACGCCCGGTTATACGGATGAGAACGGTTTCCAGGGCTCTGTGGCCGACTATTTCAAGGATCAGTCTCGTGGTAAGTTTGAACTGACCTTCGACGTCGTAGGCCCTGTCACCGTCAGCAAGAATGCCAAATACTATGGCGAGAACGATGCAAACGGTGAGGACAAGCACCCTGAAGAGATGGTTGTTGAGGCTGTCAAGCTGGCCAAGGACCAGGTGACGAACTGGAACCAGTATGACTGGGACGGTAACGGCGAAGTGGATCAGGTGATGATTATCTATGCTGGCGAGGGCGAAGCCGATGGTGGTGCGGAAAGCACTATCTGGCCTCATGAGTGGCAACTGCAATATGTGAATTTGGATTTTGAAGTCGTCGACGGCCTCAAGATCAATACCTATGCCGTTGCCAATGAGGGCTCCGTCCAGCAAGACTATTGGACGGGTATAGAGTATTTTGCCGTGAATGGCATCGGTACCATCTGCCATGAGTTCTCGCACTGTCTGGGCCTGCCCGATATGTATGACACCGGCTACGGCGGCTATTACGGCATGGGCGCGTGGTCGCTGATGGACAGTGGCAGCTATAATGGCGACGGTTTCATTCCTTCGGGCTATACCAGCTACGACAAGTACTGCATCGGATGGATTGAACCCACCGAACTCACTACGGCCACGGAGGTTAATGATATGCATGCGGTGAATGAATCCGACGACGTGTATATCATCAAGAATGCCGCTCACCCCGACGAGTACTATCTGATAGAAAGCCGCCAGAAGAAGGGTTGGGATGCCGAGACGCCCGCCAAGGGCATGCTGATTCTGCATGTGGATTATGACCCGGATATCTGGTTCTACAATCTGGTCAACAGTAATAGCGACGGTTCGTATGGCTATCCTGTCAACGACCATCAGCGTTGTACTATTTTCCACGCAGACGGTGTCGACAAGACGGGTGAAATCTATGATAAGATCAACGACATCATCGAGAAGATGGAGAATGCCTCCGGTTCTGCCTACGACAAATTGGAAGACCAATATTATGATTTGTGGGATCAGTATGATGCTGATGTCAAGGGCGATGTCTATCCGCAGGAAGGCAATAAGCAGCTGACCAATACCTCGAAGCCTCGCGCATTCCTTTATAATAAAAATAGCGATGGCCGTAAGCTGATGAACATCAGCATTACGGATATTACCCAGAATGCTAACGGCACCATGGCCTTCAAGTTCGCACCAGATAATAGCGGTACGGAGGAAGGTGACAATACGGTATATGGTTATTCTACCACCACAAAGCCCGATGTGGAAGGAGCCCTGTTCTACGAGTCGTTCGACATGTGTGACGGCAAGGGTGGCAATGATGGCATGTGGAGCGGTCAGATAGCCACTGGGCAATTCAATACCGATAATGAAGGATGGACTGCAGAGAAGGGCTATGGCGCCAATGAGTGTGCTAAGTTTGGCACCAGTTCTATAGCTGGCTCTGCCACTACGCCAGCATTTGCCATGAACGGTACTGGTGTGCTGACCTTCAGGGCAGGAGCATGGAATGCCAAAAACGATGAAACTACACTGAACGTCTCCGTTTCTAACGGTACTATCAGTGTGGCGTCAGTCGAGATGGAAAAGGGCAACTTTACTGACTATGAGGCCACGATTACCGCTACGGGTAACGTGAAGATTACCTTTGAGTCAGTGAAGGGACGCTTCTTCCTGGACGAGGTGCTGGTGAAGGAATCCACCACGACGGCCATCCGTACTGTGGATACAACGGCCAACAAGACGACTCGCATCTATTCGCTTGACGGACGCTATGCGGGCAGTGACTGCCAACTGTTAAGGCGCGGCATCTATATCGTCAATGGCCGTAAGGTCGTGATAAAATAATAATAGAAAGTAATAAAAGAAAGAAGAACCGCGTTTTGCTCGGTTCTTCTTGTTTTATTTCACCATCATTTTTTTCCCGTTCACGATATAGACTCCCTTCTTCAACTTTGAACTTTGAACATTGAACTTTGAACTTTCGATGCGGCGTCCCTGCAGGTCGTAGTAAACACCGTCCAAGACGGTCTCGCCCCTGAGTTCACGGATACCCGTGGCGGAGGTGCTGTAGATGGTTCCCGCTATGCACATGTCGCAGAAACCCACCTGTTTGTTGGCAGCCAGTCCGTAGACATGAAGACGCACGCCAAAAGTCCCCGTGGTGGCTTTGGCACCTGTAATGTCCTTGCTGAGAAGCGTGTAGTAAGGGTCGTGCTTCGTGCCATTGCTCTCGTCAGCAGCACGCTCTGGCGTCTGGCCTGTCAGCAGGTTTGAGGTGGAACCGTCTCCATTGACCCATTTCATGTCCACCGTACCACCATTAGTACCATAGCGGCTGGCATTGACCGAGACTTTAGTAGGCTGAAATTCGTAACCTTCCTGAAGGGTTACCAACAGATTGATGGCGTTATCGTCAGAGGCGGCACTGGCTTGCTCCGTAGGCTGAAACAGCGTCTGTGTCTGATTGGCACTGTTGGTCTTGGTGCCGATGGCAGTAATCATGCTGCCCAGCGTGATGCTGCTGTCAGTGAAATAGTCGGATAAGCTGAAGGTGGCTTTCTCAGAGACGATGTCTGCTCCAGACGCCATCGGGCAGGTGATGTCCGCATGGCCTACCGGTGTATGCTGCACACCATCGTTGGCCAGCTCGTTGGGATCGTAGAACAGCGTCTCGTTATCGGCAGCACTGACGTCGATGGTAGTAGGCGCGTCGGGCAGATAGTAGCCAAGGTGGGGTGGCTGATTGTAGGAGGACATCTGCCAGGCAATTGCCATGCGGTAGGTGTGATCAGTAAGCAGACAGGGCACCTTGTAGTTGGTAGGCATGTCCGACGAATAGATATAAAGGTTGTTGTCGTCGTGCAGGATGACTTCCTCGCGCCAGTCGCCGAAGAGGTCGCACAACAGGTTGGGATTGCGCTTGGTGGTGTTGCACGACGAGCCTTCGAGTGCAGTGATGCCCTCGAAACTGCTACCATTCCAATGGCTGATGGTATAGGCTTCCTCATAGCCTCCGTCAGCCAGATTGTCCTGCAAGGTGCCGTCCCAGTAGAGTCGGAAGTTTACAGAGGCATGCTTGGTGGTGACAACCTGTCCGGTAGTGGCTGAACGGTGGTCGCGATCGCTGCTGGAGGCAAACTCATAACCTCGGTTGGTGGCGATGAGGTCAGCGGCAATGCCACGTCCGTTGTCTGCGGTTCCTTCAGCACTCCACAGCACTTCACCCGTTCCGGCATCGTGCAGGTCCCAGCCGAAGTTGCTGTCGTTAATCTTCTCTTCATGCACATGGAATACCTGCAGACCAGGACGTTCGGGAATCATCTTTCCTACATGGATGGCATCACCATGACCAAAGCCTACAGCATACATGAGTTGTCCGTCGTTGTCGATGGCGCAGGAACCCAGGGTGATTTCATCGCAACCGTCGCCGTCGTAGTCGCCTACGCTCAGGTTGTGGTTGCCATTACCATAAGCCGTATAGTGCGGGCCTTTGCCGCAGGTGTTGCTCGAATAGGTTTTCTCCGTCTTGTTCCAATTGGCATCATACACCTCAACCTTCTCATTGCTAACGGAGGCATGCAGCCACCGGTGCACGAGTTTCGAACCGTTGAAGTCAACAGCCCACAGGTAGGCTGCTGTATAGTATCCGCGATTGAATACGGCAGAAGGCGTAGAACCATCGAGAAATGCTACACAGGCATTAAAACGCTCACCACGGTTGCCAGTGCTGTCGCCCCATTTGCTGTTGTATGACGGGGCGCTGTTGTTGGTGTTCACCTCCATAGCGCGGTTGGGGTTATACCAGATGGTATGGATGGCTGCTCCCGTCTTTCCGTTGAAGACGGTGAGGTATTCCGGACCGCTAAGTATGCGGCCGTTGCTGTTGCGATAGCTCTTGCTGTTGTCTGTTGATTTGATGGCCTCGTCGTCAGCGGCATTACTGACAAACTGTCCTTGTCCGTCCTTCGACCACGGTGCCGTCTTGCAAATCATCTCAGCACAGCCGTCACCATCGAAGTCGTAGACGAGATACTGTGTGTAGTGGGCTCCAGCACGGATGTTGGGCCCCAGGTTGATACTCCACAGACGTGTGCCGTCCAGTTTGTAACAGTCGATAAGTGTATTGCTTGTCTTGCCGTTTTTGCCGTTGTCCTGTGAGTCGGATGGGTCCCACTTCACAAACAGTTCCATTTCGCCATCGCCGTCCACGTCACCGATACTGATGTCGTTGGGCGTATAGCTTGAAGCGTTGTTGTTGACTGATGGATCGGGCTTGGTCAGTGCCACCTCCAGGCGTCGGGCATAGGGCGATACCTCGGGAGTGGTTTCGATGACGTTACTACCATTGAGCACCTCCAGTTTGTAACTGTCGGTAGGCCTGCTCTCGATGGGGAGAGTGTGTGACGTACGCTTCGTTTCCACCATCTTGACGCCGTTGCGGTAGAGGCGGTATGTGCAGTTCTGTTCACCATCGAAGAAACGCCACGATACAAACGTCGTGTTGTTCTCTGTGTTGAAAGCTGTGAGACCGCGGTTCAGTGTCTCGCCAGCATGCAATGAGGATGCCATGATAATGGCAGCCCATGCTGTCATGATTCGCTTGAATTTCATCATTTTGTCTTACTAAGATGTTGTAGTTTTGTTTATTTGCCTACAAAAGTACACAAAAAAAGACAGACTGAAAAATTTTAGTCTGCCTTTTTCGATTTTGTTTCCGTTAACGTTTTCGTGCTTACTTGGTCTTCAGCAGGTCGCGAATCTCAGCCAACAGCTCTTCCTGTGTGGGAACTGCAGGCTCAGCGGGCTGCTCGGGCTCTTCCTTCTTGCGGTTCAGCTTGTTCATGCCCTTGATCATCAGGAAGATACAGAAGGCGATGATGATGAAGTCGATGATGTTCTGGATGAATGATCCGTAGGCAAACACAGAAGCACCAGCCTCCTGGGCAGCTGCCAGTGTGGCATACTTGGTGTCATCGCTGAGGTTGACAAACAGGTTGGTGAAGTCAATACCGCCTGTGCACATACTGATGACAGGCATCAGCACGTCGTTGACCAGACTCGTCACAATCTTACCGAATGCACCGCCGATGATTACACCGACTGCCATGTCCATCACGTTGCCCTTCATGGCAAACTCCTTAAATTCCTTAATAAATCCCATAACGTTAAATTTTAAATGATTAATATATAATGTTAATTTTGCAATCTGCGTTTAGCAATCTTGGCCTTTCGGTCTTGATATAGCTCATTTTTCACATCTGTGTTGCTACTTTTCACTTTAATTAAGAATGAAATCTCGTGCAAATATAAGAATTATTTCGTAACTTTGCACTCGAAATCGAAAAAAAGTGTCGAAATGACGCGAAAAAATTGAAAAATTAGGTATAACCCATTTAAATAATTAAGAAAAATGACAAAAGTTGCAATTAACGGTTTTGGCCGTATCGGTCGCCTCGCTTTCCGTCAGATGTTCGAGGCTGAAGGTTATGAAGTAGTAGCAATCAACGACTTGACCAGCCCCAAGATGCTGGCTCACCTGTTGAAGTATGATACTGCTCAGGGTGGTTTCTGTGGCAAGTTCGGTGAGAACAAGCACACTGTTGAGGCTGGTGAGGACTTCATCGTTGTTGATGGCAAGAAGATCACCATCTACGCTATTCCTAACGCTGCTGAGCTGCCTTGGGGCAAGCTGGACGTAGACGTTGTTCTGGAGTGCACTGGTTTCTATACTTCTAAGGAGAAGGCTTCTGCTCACCTGACCGCTGGTGCTAAGAAGGTTGTTATCTCTGCTCCTGCTGGCAACGACCTGCCCACCATCGTTTACAACGTTAACCACAAGACCCTGACTCCCGCTGACACCGTTATTAGCGCTGCTTCTTGCACCACTAACTGTCTGGCTCCTATGACGAAGGCTCTGAACGACTTCGCTGCTATCCAGAGCGGTATCATGACCACTGTTCACGCTTACACTGGCGACCAGATGATTCTGGACGGTCCTCAGCGCAAGGGTGATGTTCAGCGCGCTCGTGCTGGTGCTCAGAACATCGTTCCTAACTCTACTGGTGCTGCTAAGGCTATCGGTCTCGTTATCCCCGAGCTGAACGGTAAGCTGATCGGTGCTGCTCAGCGCGTTCCGACTCCTACAGGTTCTACCACTATTCTGCACGCTGTTGTGAAGGGTGAGGTGACTGTTGAGGGTATCAACGCTGCCATGAAGGCTGCTACCAACGAGTCGTTCGGTTACACTGAGGAGAAGCTGGTTTCTAGCGACATCATCGGTATGAAGTTCGGTTCACTGTTCGATGCTAACCAGACCATGGTTTCTAAGATCGGTGACGGCAACTCTCTGGTACAGGTTGTTGCTTGGTACGACAATGAGAACTCTTACACTTCTCAGATGGTTCGCACCATTAAGTACCTCGCTGAACTCAAATAAGCAGTGAGAGCAGACGAAAGCTTGCTTTCAGTTTGCCGAGTCGCGTTTTGAGTCGACGAAGTCAACTGAAATAAACAGTAAGGTATAAAAAAAAGACCGTTCCGCTTTGCGGGACGGTTTTTTTTGTGTAATTTTGCAAACGTAAAATTAAAAAACCTATAAACTGAAATAGTTTTATGGAAGCAAAAGAATTAGGAAGCAAGGTCTTCAAGGGGTGCGGATGTCTGTCGATAGGCTTCTGCGCAATGCTCATTCTGTTGGGTATCATTGGTACCTGTGTTGGTGATGATGAGAAGGAAAATACAGACGACGAACAGGTGGCACAAACCGAGCAGGAAGAGAAGAAAGACAGTGTGATTGTCAATGAACCGTTAGAGGGAGATCCCTACAAAGAACTCGACGAACTCATCGGACTCAGTTCTGTGAAGGAGGAGGTACGCTCGCTGGCCAACTTTGTAAAGGTTCAGAAACAGCGCGAGGCGAAGGGGCTGAAGACAGCCAAAGTCAGTTATCATTTGGTGTTCTATGGTTCTCCTGGTACCGGTAAGACCACGGTGGCACGTATCGTGGGTCGTATCTATAAGGATCTTGGCGTGCTGAAAAAGGGACATACCGTTGAGACCGATCGCGGCGGACTCGTGGCAAAGTATATGGGACAGACGGCACTGAAGACGGATACCGCCATCCAGCAGGCCCTCGATGGCGTACTCTTCATCGACGAAGCCTATTCTCTCGTTCCTGAAGGCGGTAATGGTCAGGACTACGGTCAAGAGGCCATCTCGACCCTGTTGAAACGTATGGAGGACTATCGTGACCGTTTGGTGGTCATCATTGCCGGCTATAAGGACGAGATGCAGCGCTTCATCGACTCTAACCCCGGACTTCAGTCGCGCTTCAACCGCTATATCGATTTCCCCGACTATTCTGGCCTGGAGCTGGCCGATATCTTCAAGATGTATATGAAGAAGAACCAGTATACGCTGGCTCCTGATGCTGAGGAGTATTTGAAAGAACGTTTCGAGTATGCTGTGGCTCATAAGGACCGCAACTTCGGTAATGCTCGCTATGCACGTAACGTGTTCGAGAAAGCCATTCAACAGCAGGCCAACCGTCTGGAGGGACGTTCGAATCTGACTGACCGCGAACTGACGGAGTTGACCGTCGATGACCTGAAGGGCGGTTTTGCGGCAAGGACAAACATCACACAATAGGACTATATATAATAAGGTATATGAAAAAAGTTTCAATCGTTATGCTGTTGTTCCTCTTCGTAGGAATGCTGCACGCACAAGAAGGGAATACTTTCCTCGAGGATATTGACAAAGGATGGAAGACCAAGACCATCGACAACGTGATTAACGGCAGTCTCGGCATCATGCTGGAACGCTTTGACCAGACGTGGCCCACCTGGATGTTAAGGGCCGTCAGAAACACGATGGAGAAAGGTCTCGACAAGGAGGTGCTCGACGTTGAGACGTCGCTCACCGTTACCGTCGATACCAAGAACGGCTTCGTGAGAGTGGGTGACGGTGGTACCGACGGCGAATATATGTCTGCCTGCTATTGGAACCGCTCGAACGGTCATAAGCTGTTGGCTGTACTTTTGGGCAAGCCCACCGACCCTTGTATTGAGGTGTTGTGTACCTACGATTACGATCCTCAGAAGAAGACACTCACCCCTGAGCCCGACATCCTGAAGGGCTACCGGTGGGGCGACAAGGGGGAGTACAAGCAGATATTCTGCAATCTGCCGCGGAAGGGAAAGGACATCACCGTGGATGACTGGAGTGGTGATGACGGTCCCGTGCGACACACCTTCACTTGGGACGGCATGAAACCCGTATATTCCAAGACGGAGCCTTACGAATACGATGACGGCCTGACTCCCATTATGGTCCGCTTCAAGGGTGCCCAGCCCAATGTAAAGGACTTTGTGACGGCTCTGCTTGCACCGGATGAAACCGATGAGTCGCGGAACGGGTTGCGCCAGGCGTGGAATTTCTACAAGAACGGCATGAAACAGATGCCGGGCGACGACCTCATCGTCGATGTCCAGAATGGCTATGTGGGTTATGTGTCCGAGGATGAAACCAACCGACAGGTCATCGAGTGTTGCTATTGGAACTATGGCGACAAGCGGCATAAGCTGTTGGCTATCACCAACGACCTCACCATGAACGGCAAACCCGTTGTCGGACAGTTTACGGGTATTACCTTCTATAAATACGACAACGCTACCCGTCAGATGAATGTTGTCTATGGCGATGAAGTGGGCCTTGCTCTCGACACTCCTGATGGTACAGAAGTCGTGACTCATGCTTTACCCCGTCAGGGAAAGACTATCGTCTTCACTTACCATACTTCCTCGGGCAAAAAGATTGAGAAGCGCCTGACGTGGAACGGTACGAAGTTTGAGTGAATTTGTAATAAGGAATAACGATAATAGAAACCATATGAGTAGGAATTTTCAAATCGGTATATTATTTGTCGTTTGTCAGTTGCTGTTGAGCACTAGTGCCCTGTCGCAGAACATTAAGGATGGCTCTCAGTGGTGGGATGGTGAACGACTCTATGTCGCCATTGTCGACGAGATGGGTAACGTCAGGATGGATGGTGAGAGTGAAACGATGGGCGGCGATTCTTTTCTGCTCAACAAGGTGGCAGGCAAAGATGGTCGCTATACCCTTGCCTCTGCAAAATACGGGTGGATATTCATTCGTGGACAGGTGGGCTATCGGGTTGATTATGTCCGTCAGGAAGGCATGAATTTCCTGGCTGTCCGCAAACCCAACGGTGATTGTTGCTATACGCTGGTGTTGACCCCCGACAACCTGCAGGACTGTGTGGCCCAGCGCAAGATTGCTGAGGAGCGCGAAGTCAGTTGGATGTTGCAGAATTATCTGATGGATACCAGATATTTAGGACGTTTCTCGAAAGCCCAGTTGCGCCTGATGCGTAACGAGATTCTGGCGCGTCACGGGTGGAAGTTCCAGTCGAAGGATTTGCAGGAACACTTCGCCTCTCAACCTTGGTACAAGCCTGTGGCCGACAATAACAGCATCAAACTGAGCATCATCGAGATGACGAACATACAGCTCATCAAGAGCGAGGAGGCTGAGGAGGACGGTAATCGTGTGCGCTACGAGAACAGCGTGGTGGCTCCGAAGATGGCCGAGGCTGTCGATGGTGTCATCACCGTCACTACCGAGGATCAGTTCCTCAATGCCCTTGGCAACGACCGTATCGTTGAGTTGGGTAAGGATGTCCATCTGAATCTCTCGCGTATTCTTGTACAGGAAGACAAATTTGCGGGTGTTCCCGGACGTGCCTGGACAACGAACGTCGAACGTGGTGGCGAGCAGCCTGTCATTATCAGCGAATTTGTCAACGACGGTCAGCAACTCGTGCTGAAAAACTTCAAGAATCTCGTCATTCGCGGTGCTCACAACTCCAGCATTGAGGTGGATCCGCGCTATTCGTTCTGTCTGAGTCTATTGGATTGCGAGGGTTGTCTGATACATAACCTGACCATAGGGCATACCGAAGGCGGTTACTGCGACGGTGGCGTCATTGGTGTGACGGGAGGCAGAGGGAATTCTGTCACTTCCTGCGACCTCTATGGTTGCGGCACGTATGGCATTGTGGCTCGCGACACCCATGTGCTGTCGGTTTCCCGTTCCAACATCCACGACTGCACCTATGGCATCATGGAACTGTACGATTCTGACGGTATACACTTCGATAAATGCGATTTCTTCAATAACCGTGAATACGAACTGATAACGAACCGTGGTTGTGAGAATACGATTTTCAATGATTGCCGTTTCTATGCTAACTGGGGTAAGGCCCCGTTGTTTATGAGCGACGCCACCATCACCCTCTTCGGTTGCGAGGTGTATCATTTCATCATTGGAGACCGCGACCAACTGATTTGGCACGAATGCCGGATAGAAAACGACAGTGACTTTGTGCCAGACCCCCGAGAGCAACCTATCGGCCCTGATGTGGAAGAATAAAAAAGTAAAAAGGTAAAAAAGTAAAATAACCAAAAGATGAAAAAACTGTTGCTATTTGCCGTTACTATGCTGGCCGTTATGGTTGGCTGTAAGAATAAGGGCCAGACGGCGCCCGCAGACGAAAAGGACTCCGTGATGGCTGTCATCGACAGCATCATTGAGGAGAACGATACCACACCCCTGCCGATGTTCCTCATTGGTGGTGACGGACAGTATATGCACATGCTCTACTGGGCCAATGTCGAAGAGCCGCAGCGGAGTGAAGGCGATGAAGATTATTTCGATGCCTGGCATAAGAGTTGGGAATTGCAGGAGATGTTCCGTCGTAATGCCGCCCAATATACCAACAGGCTTTTAGGCGACAAGATTAAGAAAATCAAGTTCGTCGACGAGGTGTTGAAGGATCCCGACGGCAACACGCCAAGTATTGGTGAGATACATGGTCGCGAGGAGATTCCCGCCCTCTGTGCCCGTTTCGATTTCGCCAATCCCAAGGACAAGAATCCCGACGAACCTACTTGGGGCGTGGTCATCTGCACCGACAGCTATCTGAATTCCCGCAAACAGCTCACTATCACGGGGTTTGGTGGAGTCGACACCGATGCTGAACTTCCTGCCGACATTGTCAAGAAGATGGAGAAAGAGTATGGCATGAAGGCTCAGAATTCGAGGAAACTGGGTCTCATCGGTGGTCGTTACATTCATGGTACCATCGAGTTTAAGGGAGAATTCAAAAACGCTCCTAAGGATAAGTACGACGCTGACCGCAAGTACGCGCTGGCCCTCGAGTTGCTCATCGATAGCGGCAAAGTCTATAAAATGGAGCAATTGGGCTATTATGACGAGGAGTATGGCTCTACGTGGAATGCCGATGCCGATGGTTATATTCCCAACGACATTGTAGCCGCCTTCGAAGGTCCTAAGGGCCTCGAGCTCTGCTATACCCATGGTGCTCCCGAAAGCTTCTGTGTCGGTATGATTTACCTGCGCGACGGAAAACTCTTCGAACACCAGTATGAGATGTTCCATGCGTTGATTGACGAGGAAATTCCCGTCTGGAAGAAGGACATTGCCGAGATGAAGAAACTGTTCGTCGAGCAGGATCCCGAGAACAAGAATGTCGACCTGACCAAGTGGGCGCATTGCTATCTGGATTACGACAACGAGTGGATCTGGTTGCGCGATGAAAAGGGTGAGGACGGTGCCATATTTGTTCGCAAAGACGACAAATTCCTGTTCATTGCCGCTGAGACGTCCAAGCTGAAGTTCTCTCACACAAGCAAGGGCAATACCTACTATCTGCTCCTCTCGGGCGCGGCAGGTGGACCGGCAACGTATACAGAGGTTTTCGCCTTCGAGAACGGTAAGCAGACCGAGCGCTTTACTGCCCTTGCCATCTATGGCGAGATTGACGAATGCCAGCTGAACGGCAAGACACTGACGAAGGAGGCCGGACAGGCTTATCTCGACAAGATTCCTGAGTCGCGCGAAATTAATGCCTACTTTCAGGATATAGAACAAAAGAAAGAATAACGCAGTGCACATGCCACAGAAGATGATAACGATACTTGGTCCGACGGCTAGCGGCAAGACGCCCCTAGCGACAGCTCTCGCATACGAGATTGGCGGGGAGATTATCTCTGCCGATTCTCGTCAGGTCTATCGTCGCATGGATATCGGCACCGGCAAGGACTTGGCGGACTATACGGTTCAGGGTTCAGTCACGATTCCCTATCATCTCATCGACATCTGCGAACCGGGCACGAAGTACAACCTCTTCCAGTATCAGGAGGACTTCTTCGATGCCTATCAAGACATCCGGAGTAGGGGAGCGGTGCCCATTCTCTGTGGCGGTACGGGACTCTACATCGAGGCCGTGCTGAAGGGCTATAAGTTGTCGCCCGTACCCCAGAATCCCGAACTGCGTCAACGGCTTGAAGGCAAGACGCTTGCCGAACTGACGCAGCTGCTTGCTGACCTGAAGTCCAGGACGGGTTCCGTGATGCACAATACGACGGATGTCGATTCCTGCCAGCGTGCCATCCGGGCTATCGAGATTGAGACGTATAATCTCGAGAATCCTGTGCCACGTCGTGAGTTGCCGCCTGTCGACTCCCTCATCATCGGTGTCGACATCGACCGCGAGGCCCGTCGTGCGAAGATTACCCACCGTCTGAAGGCCCGTCTCGAGGAAGGCATGATCGACGAGGTTCGTGGCTTGCTCGCTGAGGGTATTCCCGCCGAGGACCTCATCTATTACGGCTTGGAGTATAAGTTCGTGACGGAATACGTGACGGGGCAGACAACCTACGACGAAATGTTTACGCGTCTGGAGATTGCCATCCATCAGTTTGCCAAGCGTCAGATGACGTGGTTCCGGGGCATGGAGCGCCGAGGGTTTACCATTCATTGGATCAACGCCCTTCAGCCCATGGACGACAAAGTGGCGCAAATCATGAATTTGTGTCGGAATAACGGAATAATGAAAAAATAGAATAAGTCAATGGATAATAATCGCTGGGGCATTCTGTATTGCCCGAAGGGACGAGGCTCAAAGCAGCGCGAACGGATTCAGCGTGTGTTGGACGAGCGTCAGGTGGAGTACGACTTTGTGCAGAGCGAGTCGGCCGATAGTGTCGAGCGCCTGATGAACATGCTCATCCACAACGGCTATAAGACTATCATCATTGTGGGTGGTGACTCGGCGCTGAACGATGCCGTCAACTGTTTGATGCAAGTTGAGCGGCAGGTGCGCGACGAGATTGCCTTGGGTGTCATTCCCAATGGTGTGGTCAACGACTTTGCCCGCTATTGGGACTTCAAGGAGGGCAATGTCGAACAGACCGTCGACTGGCTCATCCAGCATCGCGTGCGTGCTGTCGACTTGGGTTGTGTGCGTTACGAGAACAAGAATGGCGAGCACTGCCACCGCTATTTCCTGAACTGTGTCAACGTCGGACTCATTGCCGACGTCATGAACCTGCGTCGTCAGACGCGTTCGCTGCTCGGTTCGCGCACGCTGTCGTTCATCGTGTCCATCTTCCTCATGATTTTCCACCGCATGGATTATAAGATGCGGGTGAAGGTCAACAATTCCGTGGTCGACCGCAAGGTTATGACCATGTGCATAGGCAGTGGACCGGGCTACGGACAGACGCCCAGCGCCGTGCCCTACAACGGCATGCTTGACGTGTCGATGGTTTATCATACTGAGATTCTTCAGGTCTTTGCCGGACTCTGGCTGCTCATCACGGGACGCTTCCTGAACCATCGTGCCGTGCATCCCTATCGCACCCGCGAGGTGAGGGTAGAGGAGGCTAAGCACGCACTCGTCGGAGTCGACGGACGACTGCTTGGCGTACCGGTCGGACCCTACACCATTACCGTCGAACAAGAGGTCATCAACTTCCTCATTCCGGTCTGAGAAATGTGAAAGAAAACAAAAAACGGGCGTTTTTCGAAAAAAATGTCCGTTTTGTTTTGTAATAACGTAGAAATTTCGTACTTTTGAGGAGAATTTTAACTAAAACAAGATATAACCTAAAAATAGGAACTATGAGTTATTTACGATTTGAGAAGGCTGTAATGACCAACTTGGAAGAGTCACTGCGTCGTGAATTGCTTCGAACAAACCGCTCTGGTGCCTATAGCAGCTCGACCCTCGTCGACTGTAATACGCGCAAATACCACGGTCTGCTCGTTGTTCCCGTACCCGAGCTCGATGACGAGAATCATGTCTTGTTGTCGTCGCTCGACTGCACGGTAGTTCAGCACGGCGCTGAGTTCAATCTCGGACTCCACAAGTATCAGGGCAACAACTACAGCCCCAAGGGTCACAAGTACATCCGCGAGTTTTCTTGTGACGTAGTGCCCACCACGCTCTATCGCGTCGGTGGCGTGTTGTTAAAGAAAGAAGTGGTGTTCCAGCACTATGAGGATCGCATCCTCATCCGCTACACGCTGGAAGACGCCCACTCGGCCACCACGCTGCGTTTTCGTCCGTTCCTGGCATTCCGTTCCGTCCGTCAGTTCACACACGAGAATTCGACGGCGTCGCGCGAGTATCATCCCGTCGAGAACGGTATCAAGACCTGTATGTATGCGGGCTATCCCGACCTCTTCATGCAGTTCTCGAAGAAGAACGAGTTCATCTTCCATCCCGACTGGTATCGTGGCGTGGAGTATCCGAAGGAGCAGGAGCGTGGCTATGCCTCGAACGAGGACCTCTACGTGCCCGGCTATTTCGAGATGAACATCAAGAAGGGCGAGAGCATCGTCTTTGCCGCTTCCACGTCGGCCATCAAGACGTCGACGCTGAAGAAGCTCTTCGACGACGAGGTTGCCGACCGCGTGCCCCGCGACAATTTCTATCATTGTCTGGTCACTGCCGCCCATCAGTTCCACTTCCGCGACCATCGCAGTGGCAGCGCTATGGAGAAGATTGACAAGAAAGACGACCGCTACTTGCTGGCTGGCTATCCTTGGTTCAAGGCCCGTGCCCGCGACACGTTCATCGCATTGCCTGGCTTGACGCTGGCCATTGGCGAGCAGGACTACTTCGAGCTGGTGATGAAGACTGCCGAGAAGGGCCTGCGCGAGTTTATGGACGACAAACCGCTGAGCGTCAAGATTTACGAAATTGAACAGCCCGACGTTCCCCTATGGGCTGTCTGGGCCATCCAGCAGTATACGAAGGATGCCGGCAAGGAGAAAGGTTATAAGATGTATGGCAAGCTGGTGAAGGACATCGTGAAGTACATCCTCGCCGGTGGTCATCCCAACCTGCGTCTCGACGACAACGGTCTGCTCTATGCCAACGGCCGCGACAAGGCTGTCACGTGGATGAACTCCACCGCCAATGGTCGTCCCGTGGTGTCTCGCTCGGGCTATATCGTTGAGTTTAACGCCCTGTGGTACAACGCCCTGAAGTTCTGCGCTTCCTTGGAGACCGAGATGGGCGACAAGAAACTGGCCGACAAGCTTGAGAAGCAGGCCGAGGTCTGCAAGCAGTCGTTCATCGAGACCTTCATGAACGAGTACGGCTATCTGCTCGACTACGTGGATGGTCCGATGATGGACTGGAGTGTTCGTCCGAACATGATCTTCCCCGTGGCGTTCGACTATTCACCCCTGTCGCAGGAACAGAAGAAGAGCGTGCTCGACATCTGTACCCGTGAACTGTTGACTCCCAAGGGTCTGCGCTCGCTGTCGCCGAAGAGTGGCGGTTACAACCCCATGTATGTCGGTCCGCAGACGCAGCGCGACTACGCCTACCATCAGGGTACCGCGTGGCCTTGGCTGGGCGGCTTCTATATCGAGGCCTGCCTGAAACTCTACAAGCGCACCCGCCTGTCGTTCCTCGAGCGCCACATGGTGGGCTATGAAGAAGAGATGGACTATCATGCGCTGGGCACCATCAGCGAACTGTTCGACGGCAACCCGCCCTTCCACGGACGCGGAGCCATGGCCTTTGCCATGAACGTCGCTGAGATTCTGCGCTCGGTGAAGCTGATGGAGAAATATACTTATCAGAAATAAATAAGGAGGAAACGCTATGAAAGTTTTAATGTTTGGATGGGAGTATCCTCCTCACGTATTCGGTGGACTGGCCACCGCCAATTATGGTATCTCGCAGGGTCTCCATGCCCAGGGCGATATGGATATCACGCTGTGTCTGCCCAAGCCCTTTGGCGACGAGGACCGTTCTGCCTGCCAGATTGTAGCCATGAATGCAGTGCCCATTGCCTATCGCGACGTGTCGGCCGACTATGTTCGCGAGCGTGTGGGTAACATCATGGATCCCGAACTCTATTTCCGTCTGCGCGACCACCTGTATGCCGACTTCAACTACATGCACGTCAACGACTTGGGTGCCATGGAGTTTGCGGGCGGCTATCCGGGCAATTTGCACGAGGAAATCAACAACTATTCGATCATTGCCGGTGTGGTGGCACGTACGTTGGATTACGACATCATTCATGCTCACGACTGGCTAACCTATCCTGCAGGCATTCATGCTAAACAGGTGAGTGGCAAGCCGTTATGCATTCACGTACATGCTACCGACTTCGACCGTTCGCGTGGTAAGGTGAACCCCACGGTTTACTCCATCGAGAAGAATGGTATGGACAATGCCGACTGCATCATGTGCGTGTCCGAGCTGACGCGTCAGACGGTCATCAACCAGTACCATCAGGACCCCCGCAAGTGCTACACCGTTCATAACGCTGTGTACCCCTTGCCCGACGAGTATCAGGCCATTCCCCGTCCTGACCACACGGGTAAGGAGAAGGTCGTGACGTTCCTCGGACGCATCACCATGCAGAAGGGTCCCGAGTATTTCGTCGAGGCTGCTAACATGGTCATCCGCCGCACCAACAATGTACGTTTCTGTATGGCTGGTTCGGGCGACATGATGGACGCCATGATCCACCTCGCTGCCGAGCGTGGCATTGCCGACCGTTTCCACTTCCCGGGCTTTATGCGCGGCAAGCAGGTCTACGAATGTCTGAAGGACTCCGATGTCTACGTCATGCCCTCCGTTTCCGAGCCGTTCGGCATCTCGCCCCTCGAGGCCATGCAGTGCGGCACGCCGTCGATTATCTCGAAACAGTCGGGTTGTGCGGAGATTCTGACGAACTGCATCAAGGTCGACTACTGGGACATCCACGCGCTGGCCGACGCCATCTACAGCATCTGTGCCAACGAGTCGCTGTTCACCTACCTCAAGGAGGAAGGCAAGCGCGAGGTCGACCAGATCACGTGGGAGAAGGTCGGAGCCTGGATAGCAACGCTCTATAAGCGCACCCTCGGCTGGGAATAACCCCCACCGGACTCCCCCGAGGGGGAGGTGATATTAGAAATAATAGAAATCAAACAAGAAAGACCCAATACTCCCTGCGTGGTCTTCCCCCCTCGGGGGGATAAGAGAGGGGGTTACATTATGAAAACAATTTGTTTATATTTCGAAATACATCAGATTATCCATCTGAAGCGTTACCGTTTCTTCGATATCGGTACCGATCATTACTATTACGATGACTACGAGAACGAGCGTAGCATCACCGACATTGCCAACCGTTCGTACATGTCGGCGCTGACTGCCATTGGCGACATGATTCGCGAGCACGGCGACTACTTCAAGGTAGCCTTCTCGCTCTCCGGAACGGGCATCGAGCAGTTGGAGTTCCACGCTCCCCAGGTCATTGCCAAGCTGCAGGAGCTGAACCAGACCGGTTGTGTCGAATTCCTCGCCGAGCCGTACTCTCATGGCCTGTCGTCACTGGCCAACGAGGAGACCTTCGCCCTTGACGTGAAGAAGCAGATGGCGAAGATCGAGGAGCTGTTCGGCCGTAAGCCTACCGTGGCCCGCAACTCGTCGCTTATCTACTCTGACGACATCGGCGGACAGATTGCCGCCATGGGCTTCAAGGGCATGCTCACCGAGGGTGCCAAGCACGTGCTGGGATGGAAGTCGCCGCACTACGTCTACAACTGTAACATCGCCCCGAACCTGAAACTGTTGCTCCGCGATGTCGAGCTCTCTGACGACATCTCGCTGCGCTTCAACAATCCCGACTGGGAGGGCTATCCCCTGTTTGCCGACGGCTACATCGACCGCATTGCCCGCTTCCCCGAGGAGGAGCAGATCATCAACATCTTCATGGAGCTCTCTGCCCTGGGTATCGCCCAGCCGCTCAGCTCGAACATCCTCGACTTCCTGAAGGCACTGCCCGCATGTGCCAAGGAGAAGGGCATCACGTTCTCGACACCTACCGAGATCTGCATGAAGACCAAGAGCATGGGTGCCATCGACGTTCCCGACACGCTCAGCTGGGTCGACGAGGAGCGCGACTGCTCGTGCTGGCTGGGCAACGCCATGCAGCGCGAGGCCTTCAACAAGCTCTACTCCGTGGCCGACCGTCTGCGCATTGCCGACGATCCACGCATCAATCAGGACTGGGACTATCTGCAGGCTTCCAACAACTTCCGCTTCATGACCACCAAGCCCTCGAACGTAGGACTCGACCGCGGCATCTATAGCGGACCGTTCGATGCCTTCACCAACTACATGAACATCCTCGGCGACTTCATCAACAGGGTCAACGCCCTCTATCCTCAGGAAATCGAGAACGACGAGCTCAACGCCCTGCTCACCACCATCCGCAACCAGGGTGACGAGATCGAGATGAAGGACAAGGAGATTACTCGTCTGAAGGCCCGTCTCGAAAAGCTCGAGCCCAAGGAGAAGCCCGCAGCTAAGAAGGCTCCCGCCAAGAAGCCCGCAGCTCCTAAGGCCGAAAAGCCCGCCGCTGCTCCCAAGCCCGAAGAGAAGAAGTAACGTGTAACAACGAGTGATAGAACAAATAAGGGTGTGCCAATGAGCACACCCTTATTTTGCTTCACATTCTCTTTCCACTGTCCATTCACCTCTTAACGACCTTGCGGCCGTCGATGATGTAGAGGTCTGGTTTCAGGTCGTTGGCGTCCAGGCGTCGTCCGCTCAGGTCGAAGCATCCCTGCTTGTCCTGTGGGCGTTCGTCGCTACGCAGTTCCTCGATGCCCGTCTCGTTGAACGAATTCGCTTCCAGCGTGGCCATGCCCAGCACGAAGTCGGCATTCTTCGTGGCGTCGGCATAAAACGACAGCACGTAGTCGCCCGTCTGTGCGATGTCGAAGGTAAAGGTCTGTCCCCTGCCTGTCTTGAATTTGTTTGCCGTGTTGCCCCCGACGTTACCGGTGGGTGTAAAGGTCTTCGTGGCCACCACCTCTCCGTTCATATCTTCAATGGCGTAGATGACCGGCGTGTGGTCCGCCTGGTTCCAGTTCACCACACGGCTCAACAGCGAGTAGTTTCCTGCGTGCAGCGTCATGTGCGACCGTCCCTTCTTGTCGCCGAACCGTGCCCAGGCGGCCTTCTCCTGGCCACTGGTGTTCTGCACCATCAGTCCGTATTCGAATCCGCGGCTCTCGTTGGTGAACCGCAGCAGTCGGTTGCCGGTCGAGTAGGGCATACCACCGCCCACACGCGTTGTATTGCCGTTGGTCACACACCAGTTCTGGGGGATGGCACCTTCGTATACGAACGTCTGACACATGTTATATTTCTCCGCCGTGGGCACGCAGTTCACCTGGCATGTGTTCTCTCCCGTCTTGCCGTCCGAGTCGGTCACCACCACACGCAGCTGGTGTGTGCCGGCCTTGGGGGCTTTCAGCGTGGCCTGGTAGGGAGCCTCCGTCAGCGTTGCTATCAGCGTCGTGCCGTCGTAGATCTCCACCTTTGCCACCTCGCCCTTGGTGGCTGTCGCGGTGGCCTCGATGTCGATGTCGGGGAATACGGGGTTCTTGTCCGGCGTCATGTTCAGGAAGGTTGTCTCGCCTTCCGGCATGGTGATTCTCGCCTTGGGCTGGTTCAGTGCGAATCGCTTGCAGAAGTTCCATATCAGATGGCGGTTCTGGTCCGTGGGCCAGTGTCCGCCGTTGTTATACGAATACAGCCACACCTCGCCGCCGTTCGGGCCGCCCGTCCATTGCTCCATGTCGCCGTTCTGCCAACTGCTGCCCACCGGCCTGTAGCCTATCGTCTTCGAATACTTTGTGTGCTGGTCGTGCTTGGCATAGTTCTCGATGTAGGCGTGAATGCCATACTGCTCGTATCCGAACACGTCGTCGCCATAGGCGATGCACTCCAGCAGGTTCACCGGCTTCTTACAGTTGTTCCACGGCTGTTCCGAGAACTGTATGCCGCTGGTCGGAGCAAAGGCGGCAATCTTGTCCTGCATGTTCGCTATGCAGTGATGAATCAGCATCGATCCCATCGAGAATCCCGACCAGTACACGCGGTCGCGGTCGATGTCGTATCGTGTGGCCATCTCGTCGATGGTCTTCGTTACGAAGTTCTGGTCCTTCGTGCCGCCGATGTCCCATGTGTTGCCGTCGCTGCGCAGGTAGGCCGCCACGAACTTCGCCGTGTCTACCATTTCGTAGATCTTGTCCGAGCCGTACTGGTATTCCGGGTTCTGGTTCATGCCGTGTGTGATGATGAACAGTGGCGACTTTGCCGGCAGCTCGTTCGGAGTGAACACAATCATGTTTCTCCGCTGGCCGTTCACGTTAACGAAAATCGAGTCCTTCACGTAGCCCCAGCCCTGCTGCAGACCCACAAAAACAAATAGAAATAATAGAATAGTTGTACGTTTCATAATGGTTAGTTTTACACTTATTTTTCTTATCGCCTGCAAAGGTACGAATAAGTGAGAAGAAAACCAAAAATATTTTGAGTTTTCTCGAACGGAAGTATCTTCGACGAAGTCAAAGGTAGTGCAAATCGAGCGAAATACCAAAGAAAAACCAAATAAAAATCGGGGTTTCAACAGAGTTGAGCATTCGGAAATAGGGTGTCCAATTTGATGTCCCCAAATGCCTAAGCAAGAGCCCCTGTAACTTATTGATTTTTAACACTTTAAGTCATAAAATAACGCCTAAAAAGCTTGCGTATGTCGGGTAATTTTTGTAT
>JAEEGI010001304.1_pt1 | contig 62619 bp, 46 predicted proteins | sample 8958751 | NCBI WGS metagenome assembly JAEEGI01 (sample SAMN16246545, study PRJNA631951) | gut metagenome | biome: gut microbiome; feature: rumen; material: KS-attached | host: Bos | place: Iran: Karaj | collected 2018-10
ATTCCGAATCTCAATCATAACCCTTAGCCCTTTTCTTGTAAGCCACCGTCTTGTAATACCTCCCCGTCGCATCATCGTAGGCCACGTATCCGCGAGTGCCCCATTTTCGCAACGTCTCAGCACCGTCGCCTTTCTTCCCTTGGTTCTGCCGCATCCGGAGATACTGTTCACGCGTGAACTCGTCGGGCAACAGTTCCAACAGGTTCCTCGGCCCCGATTGCCGCTGTATCTCCACTTCCTCCCTCAGCTCCTGTTCCAGCTGCTGACCGAAATAGAGCATCTTGCACCACAGGTTGTACTGCTCACTCCAACGCACAAACTCCGCAATATCTTTCGTCCACCTGTAGCCGTGTGCCACATATAGCACCATCCCTTTCAGCCACGCAATCACATTGGCACGATAGCTCAGCACCCTGTAGGCCTCCGAGTCGTACAGCTGTGCAGTGTCGCTGTTCTCCTTCTTCATCTCCAAGGCCAGTTTCTTCGCCTGCGGACATTCAATCAAGCCACTGGCTGCATTAAGCCTGTCGATATAGGGCTTCACCTCTTGGGCAAACTTGTCGTCGTAAATTCCCATGACTGGAGCTTCATCCTCTTCTCCTTCAGCTATGATGATGGTCGACACATCCAGTCGGCTCAACGTACCGTCGTTCACCATCTTCCACAGGAACTTCCTCGCGTTCGGCGGCGTAGTGCTTGCGTTGAAATTCCAGCGCAAGGGCGCAATACCACTCACCGAGTCGGCACCCACTCGCTCCTGACCCGCCATCGAGTTGTCAAAGGCTTTCCTTATCAGCAACCCCACCTCGTCCGTGCTCCCTTTCGAGGTCACCTTCTTCAAGGCGTCGATCTCGTCGACGATGGTGTAGAGGAAGCGCTGTCCGTTGTTGTGTGCATCCACCACCCTCTGGTTGAAGACTGCGTCCGTCAGGTTGTCGATGAGCATCTGGATGCAGATGTCCGTCGGCCTCGGGTCTTTCTTCTGTCGAGCATTGGGATTTCGCTGCTTCCATTCTGCCTCGCGCTGACGGTTCGGGATGTCGCGCTGGCGTATGTCCTCCATGATGTACTCTACCGGCTTCTTGATGCAGCTCTTGCCTATCGACTGACGCCCTATCAGCACATTCATAAAGGTGGGCTCGTGCTCGACATTGTTCCAATAGCGGAACTTCACCCCGTGCAGATGTACCCCCAGCGAGGGAAACACCGCCGCAGCCACAGCCGCCTTATAGGTCTCGGGCACATTCTTCGTCAGCAGCTTCACCAGCGGCGGCAATTGCTTAGGCATCGGAGGTGGTGTTGTCATTGTTCCGCCACTGGCCTTGATGGCGATTGTCGACTTCAGCGTCTGCAATACTTGCCTCAGCCTGTACGGCATACCCTCACTCTTCGCCTGCAGCGCGTTTTGTATCTTCTGACGCTTCTCCTCCAGCGGAAAGCCGTCATAGCAAGGTATCACCTGGTCGAGCCATTCGGCATCCCTGCCGCAGATGTGTCTCAGGTCGCATGCCAGCTGGTACGTCAGCGTGTCCCTGTCGCCCGTCGAGGGTTCCTTCCCGTCATTGAACATCTCCCAATACTTCTTTATGATGTCCTTGTACGCGATACCCTTGTACTCCTGCGGATAGCTCATTGTCTCGTTGACTTTTAGACTTTTCGACTCTTCGACTTTTTGTCTCGTCGTCTCGTCGTCTTGTTGTCTCGTCGTCTCATTGACTTTCGAACTGTCCCATTGTCCCACTGTCCCACTCACGCTTACCTCTTCCCACGGCCTATAGTGCTTGTTGGCCTTCCTCGCACCAGCAGGCAGCTGCTCTTCACCGCTCAGGTATCGTTCTTCGAGGCGCTCATACTCGGCCTTGCACTCCTCTTCCGACATCGGTTCGCCGAACAGCTCGTCGTCCAAATACACAAGATCTTCTTCGCTGCCGCTGGTCGAAAACACCACTCTCTGCGGGTCTTTGTTGTTGGTGTCCATCTCTATGTGCAGAGCTAAGGCCACACGCACCTGGTTCTCCAGTATGGTGGTGCCGGGCACACGACGGCACACGAGGTGCCATCCGCCGTTGGCCGAGCGTTCCAGCATCATCAGCCCTATCTCCTCCTTCTTGGCGAGAATCAGCTCCTTGGTCTTCTCCGTATGCTCCGGGTCGTAGCAATCCACATCGTGGAAGAAGTAGCTGCCCATGCTCCTGCATCCCGCCAGAGGCCCCGAGGCGTACCCTAGATTATAGGCAAACTGTTCCAGCTTCAACTTCTCCTTCTGGTCACCCTTCTTGGCTTTCTCCAGATGTTCGAGGTTCTCTGGTGCGTTGCGCAATGTCAGCAGCTCTTCGCGGTCTTTTATTGCAAGGGCGAACTTATGTCCGCCCTTGCGTATGATACGGTGAATCATCTCTTCACCTCCTTCCCTTTAAGCAGGCAGCCTATCACCTTCTTGGCGATTGCCACCGCCTGCAGCACCAGCTGCTCGGGCAGCTCGTCCACAAGCTCCTCCTCCATCGTGAACACGAAGTAGAACTTCCCGTCTCTGCCCAGCGTCAGCGTACTGTTGTCCTCGCGGAACAGCGGCTTGTTGTGTATGCGCTTCGGCTTCTCGTTGATATAGACGCTGCCGTCGCGCGTCACCTGCACCTTGCAGTCGGTGACGAACGGTTTCAACCTCGCATAGTCCGTGGGAGCAAAATCAAGGCTGCGGAGCCCGTTCTCGAGGGGGTAGTAGGTCATAAAGCCGGGAATTGTATCCTGGTCGTAAGGAACCTCGTTGTTAATCTTCTGTGATTGTCTCTTTGATAACTTCTTCATAATGGTTGAAAATTACGAGCCTTGGAAGAAGCGAAGGTAGTTTGAGCTCATTTCATCCGGATGCTTCCCACGCTCGTTCTTTCAACTCTGGTTACACATTAATTGATTTCCACGATTTCGTTAGCCACGATGTCTTGATACCAGGCGCCGTTGTTCTCGTGCGTCGAGAAGCGCAGGCTTGCCGCCACCGTCTTGCCCGCCGTGAACTTGCGGAGGGCTAGGTCGCCCAGCAGCACACACTGGTACTCATCCTCGTAGTCGCCGCCCAGCTCGCGGAGACGGATGTAACTCTTGGCCAACTGGCCGTTCTCGCTCTTCTTCGATTGCACATACACCGCTTCGGTCTGCGCAATCACTTTACAAATTTTTGTTTGCATCTTTTAATAAGATTTAATTGTTTTTAATTACCCTCAGGGGACCTTCCTCTGATTCGGCAAAGACCTTCTTTCGTCGTTTGCAGTTGCAAAATTACCAACTATCTAAAGGGTAGGGTTTTTCTTCCGACGACAAACCAAAGAATTTTTGCAACATCGGAAAAAAAGAAAGGGATTCTCGCTTTTTGGCAAAAATCCCTCTGTAAAGTATCAAATTCTTCCGCTAAAATTTGGGCTTGTGTCCGCTTAAAACGCAGCTTGCTCGACAAAGTGTATCTATTTGCACCTTGTCTAAAGATTCTATTATCGCAGCATATGTAATTTCTTGATATATAGTATCAAAGACATCTGAATGGGGTATGTCGCAATCTAAAACCGACCAGAGAATTGTCGAAAAACGCCAATAGGCATCTTTGTATTTCTCAAATTCCTTATCGGTGAAATCGCCATGTTTATGGTCATCGAACGTACAGAAACTTTTACCCAAGCATTTCCGAAGAGGTCTTGTAATAGAATCCGACGAAACATCTTCCCCGTAAACATCTTTGATATATTGAGCCATCAATGTGGCATTTTGTTCATCTTTCTTTACCACACCGTAATCCTTCAATGCAGCATAGAATAGCGCTATATTTATCTTTCTGCTGAAATCTACCCATTGTTTAACTGCAGGCTTTATCAACGTAGTGAATTCTTTTGCCGCTTTTGTGGCAAATAGTTTCCCATCATAATCGCTACAGGCCTCTCGCAACTGCTCAGTTTCTATATAGTCAGTTAGCCATAGTTCACTTTCCACAAAGTCGAAATGCATCATCATGTCTTCGTACGTTAACTTATCTCGTCTTTCCACTATTGCAGCAGCCAGTTTCTCATCGTCGGCTCTTCGTTGATTTATATATGCCAATTCGGCATTATCAATGCCTATTGTGTTTTTGAGAACAATATCGTGCAACAGCGACTGGATGATTTCGATTTTTGTTTCCCTTTTATTATCTTTATCTTTCAACTCACCCTTCGCTCTATTTATGAGTAGTTCTACCCTTTTATTCCATCGCTTTTCTCTATAGAATCCTCTCATCTCATTCAACCTTTCAACCATAAGACTCTTGTCATGTTTGATTCTTTTTTCGTCATCCTGCAGGTTGTCTATTAGGTTGTCAATATTTTTGACTATGCTGTCCAGCTCCTCGAAATGAGACCGCGAATCCTCTATCATTAACCGTCTCGCTCGCGTATATCCCGAGTCGTTCTCTTTGGTTGGAAACTTCATCGTGTAGTTTTCACGCTCAACAATTCTCTCGCTGTCAAAAAGGGGTTCGTCGTTATCGCGAAGCATACTTATCCCCATGTCGCAATCAGATTGTTTGAGATGTCCTATTACTCCCAATAAGGCATTACGAACGTCCACCAAATTAACCCCTGTTATGTTAATTATAAACCGTTTCTGTATTTTCTCTGCATCTTTGAAGAGTGATTCCAATCGACGAGCAGCGACAAGCAACCCATATATCATCACTCCCTTTTCCGAAGGATAGAGTGATTTATACGAATCTTTCAACACATTGCCCAAGCCGACAAAATGTTCAAGCGCGACCCGCAAATCGTTCTGTAACCTCTCTACTATCATCCAACGCAGTTTCTTTTAAAAGAAAGCGTGGGAGCGTACCGCACTCACCGCCCCGCTCCAAAGGCTCTGGTTTGCCTGTCCAAGAAAGACGACAAGCCGTCCGTCCCACGCTGTTTTTACAGCACAGGTCAGATAGTTCATCGTCAGGCTTTCTCGGACTTATTTGCTTTGCGTGAATGTACCAGATTCTTTTGGGGCTTTCCGAACGCTACCTAACTGACGCTAAAAGCTGATGTTTCTATTCGTTATCTGTTTCTTCTGTTCCTTTTATAATTATATTATTTGATGCTGTCATATTATCTATTTCGGCATACAATTCCTCAATCTTCTGCACAATGCGATGCTGCTCTGCTAGAGGAGGGAGGGGAATGATATAATTAGAAACCTTCTTCAGGTTTAAAAATGTTTGATTAGTTGACCCGTCTGCTCCTTCATTGATTGCTGTATAGTTCAATGTCAAATAATACAGAAAGTATTTTGATGTGACTCTATCTAAGCATCTAAATACAAATAAGTGACCGTCTGTCAACACTTTTTCTTTTATATTCTCAAATATGCCGCAACGTCCTAGGGTACCATTACCTAATGTATTAAGCAAAACATCACCATCAATGAGGTATTGATAATCAGCTATATTTTTTACATAATTATCAGTCCCATATTTAACATATTTCATATCTATGCCATTCCATTGATTAGCCTGTTGCCCAATTATCAAATTTTTTGTGGGTATTTTGGAGTAAGATGGCGATTTCCCACTAAAAATCATACTGCAACAATCTTTTGCGCGCACCCACTCCCAACCTTTAGGAATCTTAAATGGCATTTCATCCTCATTTACAGGTATCTCTACGAGGTCTTTCTTTTTCAGTACACCTTCTTTGACAAGTTTTTTCTTCTCTGCTCTAATCTCTTCCAAAAGAACGCTGGCGGGCTCGTCGCTAGGGTCTTGTGTTCCAAGTTTCCCCATGATGGCTTCTTGAAGAATGCTTTTCTTTAGCTTGCCAGGCAATTCTGCATCCATCTTCGATGCCTCGTCATAAGCCTCTCCATATTCCCTAATAACAGATAGGTATTCTTCAATCCGCTCAACAATTCGATGTTGCTCTGCAAGTGGTGGCAAAGGGAAATATTTATTTTCTAAGTAACCTATAACTATTCTCTGTTGGTTAGCTGTTCCCTTAAACTTTGCCTCGTTTATAAAATAGGGGGATTTCAAAAAATAAAGAAGATACTTCCTATCTATTGTTTCTCCATACTGTCGAAGAACTTTTAGTTCTGTAGTACCTGCACCAATACCGTTAGGCAGGTTGCAGAAAATAACAGATTTCCTATTTTGAAAACAAGGTGTTATTTTAGCGAAAGCAACATCACCATCTGCAAAGTTTATATAGGATGATTTAATTTCTTTCCATTTTTTGACTTCATATTTAAATGAAGAGGAATACCCTGAGTCTATTTTATCCATTGGAATGAAAGCCGCCTTGTCATTATCCTCTCCATTAACTTTAGGATTAATAGTGAAGATATTGGATATAGTCGTCCACACCCAACTATCTGGAATATCAAAGGGTATGTCCTCAGTATTTATTTCAGTTTCGGCAAGAATATTTTTTTTCAATAATTTCTCTTTTACCATACGTTCCTTTTTCGCCCTGATGCGTTCAAGGAGCGCACTTGCTGGCTCATCGTTGGGGTCTTGTGGCACGAGTTTCCCCTGTATTGCCATTTGGAGGATGCTATCTGTTAGTTGCTTTGCCGTCATAGCTCTTCCGTTTTAATACCCAACATACTTTCTATCTTAGCAAGACAACGATCCATCTTGATATCAAGCTCCTTGCGGCGCAGCTTGTAGTTCGTTATCAGGTCGCCAGGAGCCAGGATGTCCTCTTCTTCCTTGGGGAACTTGCATTGGTCAAAATTGCATTGAAAGTCCTCAATCAAATCTTGCGGAGTAAAAGAGCGTGATTTTGCACCATCCTCTAACTCGCGACGATTATTCCACCACTCACGCACAGGGTCAAAGTGTTCTGACAGAATGCGCTTGGTCTTAGAAAAGTGCTTGTACCCTTCCGGCATATCCAAACGATAGAACCATGTTTCTTTGGTGGCATACCCCTCGGGTGCATCTTCTGCCGGAGTATTGTCGAAGAACAGAATATTGGTGGCTATTGAGGTGTATGGTGAAAAAACACTTGTTGGCATGCGTACAATGGTGTGCAGATTAAATTCTGTCAACAGCCGTTTCTTAATGGCAAACTTAGGACCATCAGTACCAAACAGGAATCCATCAGGCAACACGACACCTGCACGGCCATTCTCAGCCAGACGCTGCATAATCAGTACCATAAAGAGGTCAGCAGTTTCGCTGCTGCGATATTCTTGCTTGAAATTCTTAATAGTGGCTGCATCTGTGGCTCCACCAAAGGGAGGATTCATAGCGATGGTATTGAGCTTACCCTCGTCCATATAATCGTTCATGGGATGGCTCAGAGAGTCCATGTGGAACATCATTGGGTCTTTAATACCATGAAGTAGTAAATTGGTTACCCCCAACAGATAGGGGAAGGGTTTCCACTCTTGGCCCATAACGGCCTGCTGGTATTTCTGTTCGTCTTCCGCAGTTTTGCGCTGCTTCTCCATGTGCTTCAATGCAGAAACGACGAAACCGCCTGTGCCGCAGGCCAGGTCTCCCATTAGTTCGCCTAAACGTGGGTTGAGTTTTTCAATTACAAAGTCAGTCACAGGGCGCGGAGTGTAGAACTCTCCCGCGTTACCTGCTGACTGCAAGTCGCGCAGAATACCCTCGTAGATGTCGCCAAAAGCATGACTCTCTTCGGTGTCCATCAAGTCAACTTCATCCACTATGTCAATTACATCGCGCAAAAGCTGTCCATTCTTCATGTATTGGTTCACCTCCAGGAAAACTTCCTGCACTATAGCCTCGTGTCGGCTGGAGTCTTTCGTGATACGAACGCCTTTATATTTCCTATCGATGCTGTCTTTGCCTTGAAGCACGGGGAAGAGTGTGTTGTTGACGAAATTCAACAGCCCTTCGCCAGTAAGCACATCACCCTTCACCTTTCCCTCTTCGTCCTTCGATGGTGCCCAGTTGCGCCAGCGCAAGTCTTCAGGTATAATACTTTTATAAACTTCACCTTTATCTTCGGCGTCGATTTCCCACTCATATTCCTGGGCATCGTACACCTTCAGGAAGAAAATCCATACCATCTGCTCTATACGCTGTGCATCACCATTGATACCAGCGTCTTTCCACATTTTTTGCTGTATCCGCTTTACTAAGTTTCCTACTGCCATAATGCTTATACTGCTTTAAATAATTCTTCTTCGAGTTCTTTTACTGCCCTGTTATAGTCCTCTTGACCTTTGAAGATACGGGTTAGAATCATCGGGCGTTTCGCTATTTGGGCGAATGGGTCAAGTTTCAATATTAGTGGGTCTTCAATATTGGTTACTCCCACATCGCCAAACTTGTCCATCAGCCCCTCAATGACTTGACGGGCTTTGTCTTTATACTTATCCAGATATTTACCGCTTCTCACCTTTGCTATGCGGTCTTTGCGCTTGATGGGTGTTTGGTCGTATGCCAGATGGCATATAATATCGAAGTAATCGTAGTCTTTCAATTCGGGTACTTCCTCGATGACGGCATCCAGCAGCACATCATGCTCTTTCATCTCGTCGATAATGGCCTGTTTTCTGTCAGCTCTTGCCCATGCGCCCCTAAATGTTTCAAGTGTGGGGTATATATTTTTGATGGCTCTGCGTGTGAAATCAGTCAGCTTCTCTGTGCGTAGGGTTCTGCCATCTTCACCTATAATCTGCACCATCTCGTGAACGATGCGGGCCTCTTTGCCTTCTACATAGTATTTTTTATGTTCCTGAGGGAATGGTGGGTCGCTAATGATGCCGCCGTCGCCTTCATCTCCTCCTTGAGGTCTCTCTTTTTTCCTTTTCTTATAGTCCTCTTCCTCCTCGGCATCACCGTCGAATATGCGGTCGAAGTATTTTGTGGTGGCGTCGCGGAAGTCCAGTATCTCGAAAGTCATCTTGCCTGTCTTTTCAAAAATTCGGGTTCCACGACCTATCATCTGTTTGAATGTCGTTTCGCTGCCCACCTCTTTGTCAATCACTATCAGACCACAAGTTTTGCAGTCAACACCCGTGGTGAGCAGTTCGCTGGTTGTAGCTATTACGGGATATTTGGCATAGGGGTCAATGAAATCGTCAAATAAGGTCTTTCCCACACGGTCATCGCTGGTGATACGCACAATATAGTTGGGGTTTTTCTTCACCATATCCTGATTCATGGCGATAAGCAACTCGCGCATCAGTAAAGCCTCCTCCTGTGAAGGACAGAATACGATGGTCTTGGTCATTCGACCAATCACCTTCATCATCTCCGTGATACGATGGGCAACCACCTTCTGCCTCTCCATGATGTTTAAGAGTTTTCCAAACTCATAACGCTCAAACTTGTCAGGCTCAATCTTTACATCATTCAAGTCCTTTTCATCAGGTTCGGGGTGATAGCCCTCCAAGTCATAGTTAATGAACGACTTGGTAATACGGAATGGAGCCAAGAAACCATCGGCAATACCTTGACGCAAAGAGTATTCATAGACAATCTCTTTGAAATATTCTTTGTTGTCTGCTCCTTCAACACATTTTGGTGTGGCCGTCATGCCTATCTGTATGGCGCTGTTGAAATATTCCAATATTTGGTGGTACTGCTTATCCTCAACCACACTGCTGCGATGGCACTCGTCCACTACAATCAGGTCAAAATAGTCTTGGCGATAGTCTTTGTATGGATGTTCTTTCCCCTCAGCCAGTTCTTTCTCGTTGCGCACCCATTGGCCATAAAGACTCATATAGATTTCTGCACTACTTCCAGCTTCTTTCCCTTGAACCTTTGTCATGAACTTGCTGAAAGGCTTGAAGTCTTGACGCATGGTTTGGTCAATCAAAAAATTGCGGTCGGCAAGATAAAGAACGCGATTGATATTGTCTAGCTGATGAAGCCTATGGATGATTTGAAAGGCTGTATAGGTTTTGCCTGTGCCAGTAGCCATCACCAGCATCATACGGCGTTTGCCACAGGCAATCGCCTGAATAACCTTATTGATGGCTATTCGTTGATAGTATCGGGGTGTGAAGCTGTCGTTGTCAGTATAGTAAGGTACATCCATTAAGGCTTCTCCCTCGGCCGTAAGATGCTCATGCTCTTCCAACCAGCGACGTTCGCGCTCTTTCAACTCCTCAGGTCTCGGGAAGTCATCCATACCAAATGTCCTCTCTGCACCAGTCTTCATATCGTGTTCAACAAACTGTGCGCCATTTGAACTGTATGCAAACGGCAATTGCAGATCTGTGGCATAATCGATAGCTTGCTGAATGCCATCGGCAGGTTGATGGTTGCGGTCTTTTGCCTCAACAACAGCTATTGGATAATTCTCATCCACATAGAGGATATAGTCACACCGTTTACCTCTTTTGCGGTGTTTCAATGTCCCCTGAACAATGATGCGGCCAGCAGTATAGGCATATTCCATGCGCATGTGGAACTTATCCCACCCCTTGTCCTCCAATGCCGGTTGGATAAAGCGCGACTTAATGTCTTCTTCGCTCAGGTTGATGTCGGCGTATGTTGCACTTTGAACGGCCATATAGATGTTCTTATTTATGACAACTATGTTATTTACGATTCTTCCCCCCTAGGCGTTTGGCCAGCGATGTCAGCAGCCAAGAGCCAACGAGAAAGATGATTAATATATCAATAAATGTTTCCATCGCTACACTATTTTTCAAACAGTTTATAGTCCTCTTCTGTCAACAAGTCCCACTCCTCCAGCGCCTCGCAGGAGTCGAGTTTGGCCTCGAGGTAGTCGTTGTACATCTTCAGGTCCGAAACCTCAATCTCCAGCTCGTCGCAGCGGGCGGCAAGGCTGTCGGTGCAGGAGAGGAGCGCTTCGTATTCGTGATTGGAGACGACGTCGCTGTTGCAGGAAAGCAAGAGCGCCGGGGAAGCGGCCACAAGGAGAAACAAGAAAGCCCTGCCGGCACGGGGATTGCACGTGTGCGGCAGGGCCCTGAGGGTTCTGCGAAGAATGTTGTAACTTACTCTAACACAATGCCGTATGGGGGGGGGTGAATGCGCTATGTGTCAATGAGTTATGTGTCGTTTCGTATTGCATCGGTAAAGATTGATTGCAACTGCAAAGATACACAATAATTCTGAATCAGCAAAAAAAAATATAACCTGGGACAGTCGGGCGTTTGGGACAGTTACTTTTTACGCCATACCACCCATAAAAAACCACTTACCTATATAATATATAATATATATATTATATATTATATAGGTAAAATTTTCTTTTGACTTTTGTATACCATATTTTTTAACTGTCCCAGCTGCCCGACTGTCCCACCCGCCATCCTTTGCCATTCGTAATTACCTAATCCTTACACATATAGCAACCTCGCCCTTATACCTTTCACTTCAAGCACTATCGTCCTTTATCTCCCTCTATCTCCTTCTATCTTCCTCTATCTCCAAAGATTTTCACCTATCACCTTTCACCTTTAAAAGCGGCTTCTAAACGGCCTCTAAACGGCTACAAGACCCCATCAACCGCCCGCCCCCAATTCGAGTAATTCACCATAAATTGACCAGCCCAATTCGTAAAATTCGCCCAATTCGCCGTTCTCTTCCACTTTTCAATTCTCAGTTCTCAATTTCTAAACGGCTACTAAACGGCTACAAAACGGCTACAAGACGGCCACTAAACGGCTACTAAACGGCTACACAACAGCACAAGACCCCCTCACCAATTTTCAATTCTCAATTTTCAATTGTCAATTTTCAATTGTCAATTTTCAATTTTCAATTCTCAATTTTCAAGACGGCCACACACAGCACAAGACCCCCTCACCAATTTTCAATTGTCAATTCTCAATTTTCAAGACGGCCATAAGACCCCATCAACAAACGTCCCGGCGACAATGTTTTTTGATCCCGTTTACACCTCGACCGAGGCATTTTTGGGCGGTTTCTATATTGGCATGTATGCCTTTAGCTCCGTTTCTGCACGTGCATAGTCGTCCGGTACGCCGATGTCGACAAAATAGGCATCGGATAGGTAACAGTAAAAGGGCTCGCGGAGTTGCTGCAATATGTCTTTCTCAAAAGAAAAAGCACCCCCTGGCGCATAGTCTGCAAGAAGGGAACGATGCATTCGGTAGATACCGCCATTGATGATGCCTTGCTTTGAGTTTGCATTTTTTTCGTGGAAAGCTACAATTCTGTGTGTCGCATCGTCAATTTCAACTGTGCCGTACCGACCAGCATCACTTACGTATCGTGTCGCAATGGTCAGTCTGCCACCATTGCTTTCAAAAACTTCGCAAAGCCGTTGATGATCAATGTCGAACAATGTGTCTCCGTTGAGAATGGTGACACACTCGTCTGTACAGTATTGTAAGGCATTGACGATGGCACCACCGGTGCCTAATGGTGTAGTCTCGTGGGCATAGTCGATGGCGATACCGCGGTAGCTGTCATGGAAAAAAGCTTCCACTTTCTCATGCATATATCCCGTTGCCAACACAAGATGGTTGTAGCCTTGTTTGGCAAGACGCTCCATGAGCCAACAGAGAAACGGCCTCCCTGCAATCAACGCCATGGGTTTGGGCACGTCGTTGACGACACTCCGCAGACGTGTTCCTAATCCTCCTGCAAGAATAATGGCTTCCATCTATTTTTGTGAATTGCGGATATACTCTTCGATGTCTTTCTTGAACTTGCGGTCGTTCTTAAAGCCGGGGACATCATCGTGCGAAATATATTTTAAGACTTCCTCGCCGTATACGCCAGCCCCGGAGATAATGCTTCCGTAATTGTCGGTTACGGGGAGCCCCAAGGATATTTCCAGCAGCGCTTTCATCTCTTTCGCTTTAATCCATTGGAACAAATACCCACGAATCATGTAAGTACTGTCGTCTTGGATTATTGGCTGCTCGTTGTTGCGTTTTTTCTTCTTGCTCAGGTTTTCATAATCCTCCAACTCTTTCGATTTGATTAGTTCCTGTGCTGTCATATATAGCCGTGCACGATAGAAAACAGCCTTGTTCATTGCGCTAATCCATTCGGTTGTCTTAAGACCTTTGAACAGGTTGTAGAAATAAAGCGCGCGTGCGAGGTCATATTGGATGTAGGCGTTGCCGAGAGGGTCGTCGCCAATGAGTTCAAGTGCTTTCTGATGGTAGTTGATGGCTTCTTCAAGACTCATCATCACCATGTCGTAACTCTCCATATTGGAAGGATTTACCTTGCTCGGCATTTCTTTCAATATACTTATTTTGAACAGACCTTTCACGGTTTTTACGTTGGGATATAGTGTATCCCGTATCTTGTCCATTGCGCCATTATAGAAGATAAGGCCGCGGTAGTTATAGTAGAGAGAGCGTGAGGCTTTGTTTTTGAGTATTGATTGGTTGACTTTCAATAGCTCCACCGACTTGTTCCTTTTCTCTTCGCTTCGGTATCTTTGGTAGAAAAAGATGCCTTTTATCAGCTTTACGGTTTCGCGCATGAGCTTTGTTGAACCATCGCTCATTTCGTTAAAACTATCTATTCGGGATTCTATCTTTTGAATAGTTCGTGAGAGTTGCCCTTTTATCTTTTCTTCATCATTCTTGTCCAGGTTGTTCAGCATAAAAGCCATCGGCCGTAGCACATCGACTATTTCCTGCAGGTTGTCGGACATCTTGGCTCCCGATATGTGTTTGCTGCTCAGCAGTTTTTTAAAGGTGTACTTTACGTGTTTCAGTATTTCTGCATTGGTTGTCTCGCGATAACGCAACACCAGCACCGAGAACTCTGTTATGTAGTTCTCATTTTCCAGCACGTTGCCGTCCATACGACTTAGTTTGTTCACAGAATCTATCGACGAGTATGTGAGGTAGGTGTAGAGCAGGGCAAAAAGTGCGATGACAGCCGATGATATTGTGATGATTCTGGATATACTGTAGTTGTTTTTGGAGAACATGAAAATGGCGCAGACCATTATGCCTCCGATTATGATAATCATGGTTAGGCCGCCTATGATGCGGGTGATGTCAATCTTTTCGCTCCTCGGGTCTTCCTTTTTGTACTTTCTGTCCATACACCTAATTTTTGAATTGAATTAAAATGCAAAGATACATTTTTTTTTTACATTTTTGAAAAAAATGGTGCCTACATTCAATATGAGAATGCAACACATAATTGCAAAATACTAAAAAATCTTTCTCATTGCTTGGGGGACTGAATCGAGGAAAATATTTAAAGTCTTAAAAAATGATATATTTTTGCCATTTCACTCACCGGGGCATCCGCCAAGAGCTACGGCGGCTTGACGGGGGAGTGAGTCCTTTTTTGTCATCATGAAAAATAATTTGCACGGGTGAAAAAGTATATGTAACTTTGCACTCGATTTTTGGTGCGCGTTGTCGACAATGTTTATTAATGTCGGTTTAAACCAAATATAAAAGTGTCGGTTGATGCAGCACCTAAATCATGACAAAGCGTCAGGCGCTGACTTGAAGCTATGCCACAAACCATGATAAAAACACAAAAAACAACAAAACGATGAGTAACGTAACACTTCTGTCCCTGGCCATTGCCATCACCCCTATTCTGGCATCAATCGGTGTATATATCATACAAAATGCTACCAAAAAGCGCACCTTCTTCAACGAATGCGCGAAATCGCTTAACTCAAGTAACGAGATAGAACAGATAACAGCGGCTATATTGTTGCGCTCTTTTATCAAAAAACGTTCCTACAGCAAGGAGACGAAGCATACGATAGTGGCGCTGTTGAGGAATCCCAGTTTGTCGGTCTCTTTGCAGAAGACTCTTGCCGACGGATTCTCGTACGCAGACACCCTTAAGGGGCAGGACTTCCAGGATACCAATATGCTTAATGCGTTGATCAAACCGGAATCGAGGGTGAAATATGAGCTGTCTGGCAAGGTGAAATACAAGCATGACAGGCTCTCCATGCGACAGGCGGATTGCTATCGTGCCATCATGCAAGAGTGCAATATCAGTAACGTTGATGCCACCAAGGCGGTGTTTTATTGTACCAATTTAATCGGTACGTCGTTTAGGAATTGTTTGTTCGAGGGGGCGAATTTCAAATGCGCTAATCTGAAAAATGTGGTGTTCGACGAGGATTGTGTGCTTGAGAACGCATCCTTTGAACATGCTGTGGGGCTGAGTCAGGCCTTCGTCAAAGAGAGAGGTGGGAAGGATAAGGACGGCAAAGCGGCGGTCGAGAAAAAACCTCTGATTGATTATCTCGATAAGAACGGTGTTTTCCATCACAAGGGGGAAGGTGGTCAGTATGAAAACAAAAACTCGGAGATAAAGCTGTTTGTCAGCAAGCTTGGTGCGATGGATTCGAAACAGACGCGGCATTACGACAGTATTATCAGTATGCTCAAAGACTGCTTCGATAAGGTTGAGTTAGAACATATCGACAGGGATAAATACCATACGGCTGCGCAGCTCTCGGATGTGATGTCTCACATGGATGGATGCGACGGTTGTGTGATTTTCGCCTTCGAGTATCTGTCGGTCGAGAGAGGGTGCCTGCATAAAGATATGATCGGCGATGACCGGAAGCAGATGGATAATATGGTCCTGCCGTCACCATGGCTGCATATAGAAGCGGCCATTGCAAATGGGAAAGAGATACCGTGCCTGATTATTTATGACCAAGACCTGTATCGTGACGGCATGTTTGATGACAAGATTGTTTACCCTGACATAAACCTCTATTCGTTAGAGTATTCTGACTCCATCAAGCCCACGGATGTCATCGTCGAGCGTTGGCGGAGTCGGGTGCAAGAATATTTCCATAATAGGGAAAAACGCCGTTGACGTGTGTCGTTCCACGAAAGTCGTGGTAGAATGAATTTTATTTGCACGGATGAAAAAGTATATGTAACTTTGCACAAATAAAAAACACATTGTTTAATTTTATATTACAATCACCATGAGAAAAAAGCGTCGTGTACAAAGTACTAATTTTAGTATCAATCTTACTGGAAAGCACGTTTTTGGGGCCTATTTTAATATGGCACGTACCAATTTTGTGAAAACAATCAACTATATTCTGCCCATAGCAGGTGTTCGGGGCAATTATTCGGAGAGTCAAATCAACAAGATGCTCCATGCTCTTTTTTTGATTCATGCCGGTCGGAGCAGTGAACTCTCAGTTGAACAGTCGAATTGGAAAAAGAGGCTTACTCTTAACGTTGAGCAGCAAGCACGTCTGCAACGTTTGTTGTTCAAGCATTTTCCCGTGCTTCAACCCATGATGGCTGATGCTGCAGAGCACAAGGCTTATTTGGCCAAGAACAAGAAAAAGTCCGATGTGCAGACAGACGATGATGTCTTTGCTCAATTCAAGGGCGTTTCTCTCGCCGAATGTCTGAATGTGGTGGCGCTTATGGCCGATACCCTGACGGAGTGCCGCAACTTCTACACCCACAAGGATCCGTATAACACTCCTGAACAGCTGGAAAAACAATATGAACACCAGGAATTTATAGCCCTCAAACTGGACAAGGTGGTGGTGGCCAGCCGTCGTGTATTAAAAGATCGTGAGGGGCTGACTGTGGGTGAGGTGGAATTTCTCACTGGTATTGACCACATGAAGCAGGTGGACAAGAAAGATGAGAAAGGTAATGTTATATATGTAGAAGACAGGGGTACTCGGAAAAAAGCAAAAGCCTTTGTTGAATACGATGACTTCTATTTCAAGATAACTGGAAGCCGCACGGCTGGAGGCAAGGCATGTTCGGCTCTCTCTGATTTTGGCTTGCTTTACTTCTGCATTCTTTTCCTCTCCAAGCCCTATGCCAAATTGTTTATAGACGAGTCCAGACTTTTCGAATTCAGCCCCTTTGACGAGAATGAGAATATAATCATGCAGGAGATGCTCAGCATCTACCGCATACGCACCCCGCGCTTGCACCGCATAGACAGTCGCGATAATAAGGCGGCATTGGCGATGGATATTTTCGGAGAAATGCGCCGCTGTCCCATTGAACTCTACGACCTGCTGGACAAGGAGCACGGCCAGCCATTCTTCCATGACGAGGTGAAGCACCCCAACAGTCACACTCCTGAAGTGTCGAAACGTCTGCGCCTCAACGACCGTTTCCCTCATCTTGCATTGCGATATATCGATGAAATGGAACTCTTTAAGCGTGTCCGCTTCCAGTTGCAGATGGGAGCCTTCCGCTATAAGTTCTACGACAAGGAGTGCATTGACGGACGAGTGCGAGTGCGTCGTATCCAGAAGGATATCAACGGCTACGGCCGCCTGCAGGATGTGGCCGACAAACGAATGGAACGCTGGGACGACCTCATCCAGAAGCGAGAGGAACGCCCTGTGAAATTAGAACACGAAGAGCTATACATAGACCTCGACCAGTTTACACAAGATTCGGCCGATTCCACGCCGTATGTCACCGACCGCCGTCCTGCATACAACATTCATGCCAATCGCATCGGCATGTTCTGGGAAGAAAGCCAGAATCCGCAAGGATTCAAGTTCTTTGATAAGAACGGTATGTATATACCCGTACTTAGCGTGACCGATGACCATAAGGCACCCATTGCTATGCCCGCACCGCGTTGCACCCTCAGCGTGCACGACCTTCCAGCTATGCTTTTTTACGAGTACCTGTTAAGCCAACTTGACCAGGAAGCAAGAAAACAATACCATTCGGCCGAACAGATAATTATTGGAATTGAAGCCGACTATCGAAAATTCTTTGGTGCTGTTGCTGACGGCAATATCAAACCGTTTGCCTCGTCCGAGAAGTTTGCCGATTATTTGGAAGAGAACTATCCATCAATGCTCCTAAGTGACATTCCCCAAAAAATCCGCCAATATCTGTCCAGTGAGCACCTCTCCTACGAAGGCAAGCCCGTCACGGTGCGTGAACGCCTTGTGGAAGTTACTCTCAAACACCTTGCTGAACGTATGGAACGCCTTGAACGTCGACTAAAGAACTATACCGAGGACTTGAAGAAGATTGGAAACAAAGACAATAAAATTGGCAAGAAGGACTTTGCAGACGTGCGTCATGGTGCGTTGGCTCGCTATCTGGTGCAGGACATGATGGAGTGGCAACCATCGAAAGATGGAAAGGGTGCTGATAAGTTGACTGGCCTCAATTATAATGTGCTCACAGCGTTTCTCGCCACCTATGGTACACCACAGGCTTCCATCGCCGATAGCGATATCGCCAAATTAAGCCTGAAAGAAGTGTTGCGGAACGCCCATTTGGTAGGTGGCGATAATCCACATCCTTTTTTGGAAGAGGTGTTGGCCTATGATAACAAAAATATAGAGGATTTCTACCTCAACTACCTCACCGAAGAGGTGAATCACCTTAACTCGCGCATACAATCCCTGTCTTCTAATCCTACATATAAGGCTTTGGAATCTCTCCCGTTTGTTCACCATAATCGCATTCGATATAATGAGCGTACAGACGAGGAGATACGCGCATTGGCAGGACGTTATGCCACCATCCAGTTGCCCGATGGCCTTTTCATTCCCAATATCGTGGACTTGCTCGAAAACCAATATGCCACCAATACCGACATGCAGAAGGCATTATCGTTCGAGGGTGCCGACCATCTGAACCCCACCCGCAACGCTACCTACCTTATATCTCAGTTTTACAAGACCGTACTGCACGACAATGCACAGCCTTTTTATCAAACCGACAAGAGTTACACCCGTCAGCAGGATGGACAACCGCCTGTTGCATTCAGTTTCCGCCGTGCATACGACCTTTTTACCGAACTCAACAACGACAAAGAAGATTACTTCCCCTTCGAACTGAAGCCTCTCTTCCTTACAAGCGAAGAAATCCAACAACGGCTCACCGAAAAGCGATTGGGCAAAGACGGGAATCCCATACCACAACGCGAAAATGGGGAAATAAAGAAAGATGCCCAAGGTAACATCATTTGGGAACGTAAAATCACTCACGACGTAGATATCTTCGTCAACACGCTATCCAACAAAGATCTAAAGTGTTCGAAGAACGAGGTTAAAGAGAAACGCGATGCCAAACGGGAAAAGATGAAACGTATGGTACACGAAATTAAGAATAACGAACGCACCATTCGCAGATATAGAACGCAAGATATGATTCTCTTCCTACTTGCCAAGAAAATGTTTGTTGACTTGCTTGGCGAGCAATCGCGCAGTGTTGACTGGAAGCAGTTGCGCCTCTCGAAAGTTTGCAATGATGCCTTCCTGCGTCAGACCCTCACTTTCCGTGTTCCCGTGACGGTGGGCGACAATACCGTCTATGTCGAGCAGGAAAATATGTCGCTGAAGAACTACGGAGAATTCTACCGTTTCCTCACCGACGACCGCTTGACAAGCCTGTTCGAAAACATTGTGGACAGCATTGAGCCAGATAAGAAAACGGGCGAACGGGTTATCAGCCATACCGACTTGATGAGCGAGCTGGCCGCCTACGACCAGCGGCGCTCCACGGTTTTTCGTCATATTCAGCAAATTGAAGACATCGTTATTAGCGGCAACGCTATTCTCGCCAACCCCGACTGCGACAACTTTTGGGTCGATGGCAAGCGTGGTGAATTGGCCAAGCGTAATAACTTCGCTTCGCTTTTGAAAATGATCGACCTCATCAATACTACTTCCCTTACCGATGACGAGCGTACCTTGCTTGTGGCTATTCGTAACGCATTTGGGCATAACAGCTACAGGGTTGACCTCAAAAAAATTGGAGGAATTAATAATCTGCCCGAAGTGGCCAACAGTATACTGAAGCATTTGGAAACATTATCGGGATTCTCTGCAGAATAAGAAAAGAGCTGTATCAAAAAGAGGCAAAGTCAGGGACGAAGAAAAAGTTCTTTGAAATGATATATTAAAGATATTCTACCGATTCGAAACACGGTGAAAGCAACATATTGAAATGTAAAGTGTTGTAGAAGCCGTTCATTCGGAGCGGTATGACAACTTGTAAGTGGCGGTGCGTCTGGTGTTTCCGTGTGTTGTAGAAGCCGTTCATTCGGAGCGGTATGACAACTTTCAGGTACTCCTGGTAAGGCTTGTTGTCGCCAGTTGTAGAAGCCGTTCATTCGGAGCGGTATGACAACATCAGTTTCAGGGTCGTTCCGGTCAAAAAGTGGGTTGTAGAAGCCGTTCATTCGGAGCGGTATGACAACTTTGTAAATTCCTCCCAAAAGCTTGTTAGACCAGGTTGTAGAAGCCGTTCATTCGGAGCGGTATGACAACTCATAGTTTTTTACAAGAGTTTCCAGCTCTCTGTTGTAGAAGCCGTTCATTCGGAGCGGTATGACAACTTCCACGACCACTGTGGTGTCATGGACAGGGATGTTGTAGAAGCCGTTCATTCGGAGCGGTATGACAACACAAACTTCTTCTACGAATTTCCCATCGTAGTAGTTGTAGAAGCCGTTCATTCGGAGCGGTATGACAACTATTGCGTTCATGCGCTTCGAGCTTAATGCCCAGTTGTAGAAGCCGTTCATTCGGAGCGGTATGACAACTCTTTACGTTGTTTTCTGACACTACGATCAAACGTTGTAGAAGCCGTTCATTCGGAGCGGTATGACAACCACTACAGTGATACGGTCGGTACCGCTCACGTACGTTGTAGAAGCCGTTCATTCGGAGCGGTATGACAACTTTCAGATAAGCGGTGATGTCAACACCATCCAGCGTTGTAGAAGCCTTTCGTTTGGAAGGGTATGACGACACATCGGGAACCGCCGCCTGATTGCGCCTCACAAGTTGTAGAAGCCTTTCGTTTGGAAGGGTATGACGACACGATTACGCCGCACCACACACAAGCCATAGCCGGTTGTAGAAGCCTTTCGTTTGGAATGGTATGACGACTTACCTCTGTAGAAGAGGATTGTGTTGCCCGCGAGTTGTATAAGCCTTTCGTTTGGAAGGGTATGACGACTGTAATGTTGTTCCCCACGACAGTAATCTGGTGTTGTAGAAGCCTTTCGTTTGGAAGGGTATGACGACTTGAGCACCTCAAAATTGCCTTGGCGATCAAATTGTTGTAGAAGCCTTTCGTTTGGAAGGGTATGACGACCTGATAAGAGGAACCTGTTTTTCCTTCAAAATTGTTGTAGAAGCCTTTCGTTTGGAAGGGTATGACGACTTGGGAGTAGGGATGTTAATGGTCACTGTGTACGGTTGTAGAAGCCTTTCGTTTGGAAGGGTATGACGACTATTTTCAACTTCTCCGCCGTAGACGAAGGTGAGTTGTAGAAGCCTTTCGTTTGGAAGGGTATGACGACACCAGGTCTCGGTTCTTTTCTCCGCCCCAAGGAGTTGTAGAAGCCGTTCATTCGGAGCGGTATGACAACTTTAACCGGCAGCAAGGTCAGCGTCAATCGTGCTGTTGTAGAAGCCGTTCATTCGGAGCGGTATGACAACTTCGAGCGCAGCGGCCTGAGCAACACCGACAGTGTTGTAGAAGCCGTTCATTCGGAGCGGTATGACAACTTAAGCGTGTGGCTGCACCAAGTCTGGTTACCGGTTGTAGAAGCCGTTCATTCGGAGCGGTATGACAACTTTCTCGTAGAAGCCATTGGCGGTATGGGTCTCGTTGTAGAAGCCGTTCATTCGGAGCGGTATGACAACACGAAAAGAAGAGATCATTGACTTGGTTAGGGAATAATGTTTGCTCGTCTGCGCCTTGAGGTATGCTCGCAGGTAGTGATAATGTGTAGGTCGGTTGAAGTCGCGTATATGGATGAGTACGACAACGGGTTGTTGTTTGGGTGTGGAAACAAAAGCTCATCATTATTGTTTGGCTTCATGAATTCTAGTTACAAGTGCAACACTGAGTAGAAAAAAAAAAGAGTACCCAAATTTTGGTACTCTCAGGTAAAGTGGCGACTTTTGTGAAAAAGCAATAAAAAACAGATTATGTCGTTATATGTGCAAAAATAGCATTATGGCAATAAAAAGTATTTATTCCCACACATTCCTGGTCGGCCGACTCAATGCAAGCCACTTAACACCCGAACAACTTGTTAAGGATACAGAATATTGGGAAAAAGAGCAATTGACCGAATTGGAGTTCAATAACCTAAAGGCGAATTATTATTCGGCTCATGTGGATGCGATGCTGGATACCAATAATCGGCTCCGTCCTGATTTTCTGCAGGAGGTGTGTTGCTTCAGGCTAAACCGACATGCAGGAATAAAACCACATCGCAGGTGTTGGTTCAATGGATACCATTGCATAATAAAAAGCGTGAAAATCCATTTCTTCCCTTGCAACATCTCACTCTTTTCAATAGAGATAGATGATAGCGGTGTCGACCTTGACAAGCTGACTTTCATGCACAATCAATGGAAGGAATTGAAAGGAGGGAATGAACAGTTTGACAATTTGATGCAACCATTGGTGAAAGCAACAGGAGTGAATGATGTGTCGGAGTTGACATATGAGGGTACCAAAATGCGGATGTACCAGATTGTGCAGACAAGCAATGACAAGCCTTTGGATGACCTGTTGTTCGAACTTGGCACATTCTCGCCTATAGGGGTGGTGATGAGTCCTCTCCTTTTACCAAAGGAGAATCGATTCCTGCAACCTTCAGATAGCTACTACAAAAGTATTGTCGGCGAGAATGAAATATCTGTGTTCAGTAACTGGAAAGCTTTGGCCTTGAACGACAGTTTCACCGTGCTTGGTGTGGGCGACAATTTCAACCCATGGACTCACGAGAACCACTATTTCCCGCTGATTTACTTGCGAGCCCTTTTTGAAGAGTTCTTTTGCTTCGACCGCAACAACCGCTATCGTGGAGATAAAGACGGCTGGTCGGACGATGTGCGGCAGCAACTAGCGGATATACGCCAGATGGAACGCTATTATTTCTACGATGACATCAGCTATAACTTCCTGCCCTCTCTGCTTTATCAATTTATGGCCAATGGCTTGGGGTTGAAGTCCGACCGTGAAGAACTGACTCAGCATATCAAGGAGGCATTGCGTGAGGAGAACAATGCAAAAATGGAGAAAGAAGAGAGAAAGAAGACAGAAAGAAACAACAGAATTATAATAGTACTGACAGCTATGGCAGCGGTGTCGGCTTTGGGACCGCTCTTCGACGCATTGGGGAAAATATTTGACTGCGACGGGATGAACTGGACGATTGTCGTAATACTTACATTGCTTATTGGTGGTTTTGTCGCCTATATAATCTGGTTTGCTCGCAACGAAAAAATAAGGACATTAAAAGGAAGAAAAGGAAAGAAAATGTATTTGATTACATCTAAAACGGTTCCCAATGTCTCCATCAAAATGAGCGAGGAGGTGCGTACACACATCATGTCGCATTTTGATGACACCACACCTGGGTCGCGCTTCGCGGCAGAAGAACCGGAAATACTGCTTCAGAAGATACTGGACCATTTCCCTGATGTCGTAGGTAATGCCCCTGTTGATGCTGATGGGCGAAAGCGCATTACGTTGAAATTTACCACCAACATTGGCACAAGCAATGTGGTGGCCGTATCGACGCTGACCGAAGAGGAACGCGACACAATCCACACAGTGCAGCGTGGCAAATGTCTCGTGCGTTGCGCTTTCAGCAGCCGTCACTTTCCTACCAATGAATGTCAGTTGGTACTCTCTGCCAACAATGACCTCGTTACCGTATATCCAGGCGAATCTGCCCCACCGCTCCCCCAAAATCCTGGCATCAGTAATCCATACTGGGATAATCATGTGTTTATCCAAGATGTGGAATGAATATTTAATTCCAATTCCCTAGATTCACCCCCTCTCCTGCCAGACGATTTCATTCGGTTGCATGTATTCAATCGCATATCTATGAGTTATCGTACGACAAACGTGGGGAGCGCCAGGAGGCTTGAGGGGAAGGTGTATGTCATCACGTTCTTTGTGACGGAGACTCCCTGGGAGCAGAAGGAGAAGCTGGATTTGTTCAAGTGTGTAAGGGATGCCGAATCATGGCTGGAATGGAAGGCGAGCGAATACGGCAAGAACATACGCTTCGTGAATGGCGTACACGGGCTCTTCGGGCCTTTCGAGGTGGACATTGTGCCGGATTATGACTCAGGCAACGCCCAGTCGGACATCGCGAAGAGATACCTGCAGAAAGCAGGGCTCCCCGCCGACGAGAGCTATGCGGAGTGGGTGAAGAGGAACAGCGGCTGCGACCAATCACTGGTGTTCGTCATAGCCAACAAAGAGGGGAGGGGATATGCCAATCCTCTCGGATGGAGCTCGGACAGGCCGGAAGGTACCGTCCTCTTCCATTCCTTACGCCGTCCGTTGTATGCTGGAGACATCATACATGAGTTCCTGCATCTCTTCGGGGCCATAGACCTGTATGAGACCGACGTGCAAAGCAAGGAGAATGCTCAGCGGATGGAGTCGATGTACCCCAAGGAGGTGATGCACGCCTGCCACTATCCCCTCACGGAGCTGATGATATGTCCGCTGACAGCGTGGCTGGTGGGATTGAGCGACAGGGAGGAACCTTGGTTCGAGTCTTTCCTTGTGAGAAGATGAACGTTCTGATTGACAGCAGGTTGTTGGTCTTGCTGTAAAAAAAGTAGAAAAAAGCTTGTAATATTGGTGGAATAGTTGTAATTTTGCACTCAAATTTACAACCGTTACTGCCTAATGAAGAAAGCTATACTATTCGCCGTCCTGCTCTTGGGAAACCTGGTGCTTGCTGCCCAGCAGACGAGCATGGACGCCCTGAAGGCCGACTACCCGCAGCTGATGAAGAAGTTCGGCAAAGAACTCGAGGGTCAGCGAGCCGACTATATCTTCGCCATCGACGTCTCGGGGACGATGAACAAATACCGCGAGACGGTGGTCCCCGCCCTCGGCGAGTTCTTCAAGTCGCTGCAGGAGGGCGACTATGTGTCTATCGTCAAGTTCGGCGGCGAGGCCACCAACGAGGTGGGCAGCGCCGGCAAGGTGAGCCCGGAGACCGTCACCAACCTGATAAACTATGCCGGACATGTATACGACAAGCCCACGACGGCCTACGAGAAAGAGAAATACTACCACTGGACGGACCTGGACAATATGCTCCACTATCTGGCCGACGACATGAAGCAGATAGACCGCAGCCGTCTGAAGTTCGTCTTCATCATCACCGACTTCCTGCACGACCCCTCGCCCGCCCGTCGCGGACATGAGGACTGGGCGGGTGTGGCCCGCCGCTTCGCCACCGAGCAGGAAGGCAACGACGTGTATGTCTTCTGTCTCCAGCTGCCCGGCAGCGGACGCGACCTGGAGAAGGTGCGCAACGTGTTCCCCAAGCGCTTCAACTTCAACCATGTGCCCATCACCAGCGGCAGCGCTCTGTCGGACTGGTTCACCCAGCGCAAGAACGCCATCATGCTCGACAAGTTCTATGCGCTGATAGCCCACAAGATAACGCCCGCCGAGCTGGCCGTAAGTCCGTCGCTTGACATCGACGGTAACCTGAAGCTGGGGGTGAGCTGGCACGCCAACCCCGTGTACGACAAGCTGAGGGTGGACACCGTGAGCACGGCAGCCAGAGGCTTCACCTTCCGCAGCAGGCTGCCCAAGAGCACCACCGAAGAGGAGGCTACGCTGACGGCCGGCAAGCTGCGGTATCACGACATCCACATCCTCAAGCCGCGCTTCAAGCGTGCCAAGAGCGACATCGTTGTCACCGCCGGCTTTGACGAGCCTTATGCCGCCGAGTTGGCGAAGCTGGGCTTCGAGGCCCCGCGGATGCAGGCCTGCGGTACGGTGAGCCGTGCGGTCTTCTGCTACCCGCTGCCGTTCTGGCTCTTCTGTCTCATCATAGCCCTCATCATCCTTTACATAGTGTTGGTGATAAGGGCTTTCTCGCGCAACGCGTCGGACTTCTACCGCATAGGCGGCAAGTTCGAGGTGCAGAACGCGGGCCTTGCGATGACCGAGAAGAAGAAAGCCGGCAACGTGGACAAGGTGGACTTCGGCAAGGGGGCCTCCTTTCTTCCGGTGCCTGATGCCAGCTGGGCGTTGCAGATAGAGGTGAAACGCTACAACCCGTTTTTCAGACCGCTGAAGCATCCTGAATATGTTGTGAGCCTCACCAAGGGGTCGGCCTTCAAGATCGGCGCGAAATACGGGCCGCACCAGCATCCGTCGATACCGCGCTACACGCATATCACCGTGGGTGACTATAGAGTGAGGTGGATGCAGTGAGAGTTATGAGTTATGAGTTATGAGTTATGAGTTATGAATTAAGGGTTAAGAGTTAAGAGTTATGAGTTAAGAGTTATGAGTTGTGAGTTATGAGTTATGTGGGGGTATATGCGGTTTAGGACGGGTTTAGGATGGGTGAAGGTTGATAGGTTTTAGGTTTAAGGTTGATTTGGAATTAAGTATTTGAATTTAAAAGTTGAAATAACAAAATATCATAAATATATGGCGGAAAAACATATTTTTATCGGCTTGGGTGGTTCCGGCGTGAACACCGTCTCTCTTATCAAGTACAAGGTCTACGAGCGCACCAAGGGCACCGAGATGAAATCGCGGCTGCAGGTGATGAACGACACCTACCGCTTCATCTTCGTCGATACCGACAGCAGGGATGTCGCTGCTGCCAACGACAAGTATCGCAACGTCTATGAGAATGGCAAGATAGACTTTATCAATAAAGAAAGTGAGTTGCTGGATTTGGGCGACATCAACCCGTATATCAGTTACAACGAAGCCAAGCTGCACCCCGAGCTGCGTATCAATCGCCGCATCACGGAGGCATGTCCGACGATGGTGGCCGAGAGTATGGACAACCGCGACCTCTCCTTCGGCGCCGGCGCCTTGCGCCACAAGTCGCGCATAGCCTTCGGCCGCAAAGAGGACAAGTTCAAAGACAGGCTGCAGACCTGCATCAACGAGCTGAACCAAGACGAGATAGACAGTCAGAAGAATGTCATCCACTATTGGGTGGTGTCAAGCTGCAACGGCGGTACCGGCAGCGGCACCGTGCTGGATGTGCTGTACTATGTCAACATGGTGCACCGCACCCATGTAGACAAAGGCAACCCCAAGGTCGGCCTGGTGCTGTATATGCCCCGCATCTTCATGAACCTCAATGCTGACAACGAGAAATATCCGCGTAACGCCTACGCCGTCTTCAAGGAGATCGAGGCCTTCCAGAAATGGGCCAAAGAGTCGCCGAAGAACCAGCTTTTCCACCGTATGGCCATGCTGGACGACTTCCCGTTCTTCGACGAGACGTTGCCCTACAGGCCCTTCGAGTTCTGCATCCCCGTCGACTTCCATACCGAGCGCAACAGCAACATGGGCGAGATAGAGAAGATGTTCTCCAACACCGCCGAGCTGTTGTTCTACATCCACAGCGGCGAGGGGGCCGGTGGCTTCAAGTCGTTCCTCGACAACTACGAAGACGGAGAGGTCGCCAATGAAGCCGGCAACTTCTTGATACCTATGGGTTATATGGCACTACGCAAACCTGACGAGCAGTTCGAGAACTATGCCGCCCTCCGCGCTAAGTACGAGATGCTCCGCTATGGTATTCTTGGTTCCCCTGTAGAGACCGCCGACGAGCGTAAAAAGATCATGCGTTCCCTCTTCGACTCGGTCATAAAGAACACCCTCTTCGAGGCCGGTGCCGGCCAGGAGTCGTACTTCCGCACCATCAATGCTATGGCCATCGAGATGTGCGACGAGGATATGCCGGACAACGCCATACGCGACAGCGACAACAAGGTCGTCACGAAGCTCCCCACCAATGTCTCCATCGAGGAAGCCCGCAGCGTGATAGCATCCATAGAGACCGCCATCAGACGTCATGGTGAGGAGAAGAACAAGACGCGGAAAGCCATAGAGCAAGCCCTGTGGACCTGGACGGAAGAGAACTGCCGCAAGTATGGCCTGCAATATGTCAAGGACATCATGCAGGAACTCGATGCCTACTGCACAGACCTGTATATGGCCTATACCACCAACATGAACACCGGCATACTGGAAGGCGTAGGCTTCAGTCAGAAAGACCTTGTGGAGAACCGCGACAGCATAGAAGGCGAGCTGGACGACCTGTACCAGAATGCTGTAAATATATCCTTCAAAGAGAAGGTGACCGGCAAGAATGCCAATGATATCGCCATTTTCTACAACCGACTGAAAGACTGGGTTGAAGCCAGCGTCAAGGTGATGCTCGCCGAAGAGGCCTTCGGCATGGTACGTGAGCTCTCCTATGGCGACCGCGGCATCATCGACCGCATCATCACCCATGTGCGCAAGCTTATAGCCGAAGCCACCGCCGTATTGAACGGTGACAAGGGTGCCGCGCAGGCCTATCGCGACTTGGCCAAGTCGTTCTACGACATCAAGCTCGACGTCACCTCCGTCTATGTGCCCGACATCACCGAGTATGCCGACGGCTATGGCTGGCGCGAGGATGGCAACCTCTTCTCAGAATGGTATGGGATGATCATAGGTCACACCACCGATTTCGTCCCCGGCGAGGGCTATGCTCCGCTGCGCAACGGCGACCCCGCCGTCTCGCTGGAGGCCATCTTCAGCCAGATGATAAGCTTCTTCGGTGAGAAGATGATCCAGGAGAAATATATCGTCGACGAGCAGAGCCACCTCTTCACCAACACCAGCAAGGTGGATTTCAAACGTGTCGTCGAGGACCTGCTTGACTTCACCGTCGACACGGTGAAGAACCTGCTGCACCAGAACGAGACTGTCAGCAAGCAGTGGTACGAGAAGACTCTGGCCACCTTCTTCGCCGAGCTTAACAACGAAGCCCGTCACGACATACAGCAGAAGACGCAGCCCGCTGTCTTCTTCCCCTACAGCAAGTCCATGCGTGCGAGCCGCATTGTGGAACGCAGCTTCTGTGTCGGACCTTCCGGCGTGCTGAAGGATGTGTTCCTCGAAGCCTCGACGGCCGGCAAGACCAAGATGATCAACAGCGACAACCCGTCGGTGATGTACAAGATCATCACCAAGATGGGGCTCTCGTTCGAGTACTACGACATGTATCAGAACGTGAAGAACGAGTATGACGCCTGCACCAACAAGGTGTTCTACCATTTCCATCAGGCTTTCGCCAACTCGGGCGGCAACCCAGACAATATAGTGCTGCCGAGGGAGATAAAGCCCGAGATGGTTGTCTTTGCCAAGTATCTCGTCCTCAACCAGCTGAAGGAGGTCTTCTCGCACATCATGCGTAAAGGTACAGAGACCTACAACGCCAACTCCTTCACCGACACACCCGTCATCTTCGACGGCAACATCGCCAAGTTCGCCACCTCGGATGCTGTGCGTCTTGTCGACAACGAGAAGGTGGAGTTGAAAATCACCGATGGCGACAGGGTGTTCTACCACACTGTGACCATCGACAACCCGGAACACCGCATGACAGAACTTGTTGCCGGTTTCTCGGAGTATTACAAGATAGGCCGTTTCAGCTCGCTGGTTGCCGAGCTGGTGAAGGATGTCAACTTCCTGGAGTCCGACCTCCTGCGCCAGCACTACCAGGAGGCCCACCGTGCACTCAAGGAAAGCCTGAACGCCCAATGGGAGGCTGCCGGCAGGAAAGAGAGAGAGACCGTCGGCGACATACTGCGCGTGCTGAACGAGCGTCTCGACACCGTTGCCAAGTTCCTCTCCAACAAGTACCAGGTATAAAGCTATGCTGCCTATTTGGATTATAGACCTTGGAAGCTCCGCAGCCTCCACCGAGAAGTTGCGGAGCCTCCTTGACGCTACAGGCGACGCGTTGAAGCCTTACTGGCACTACCATCATGTCGACGCTGAGGCTGTGGCCGACATGGATGCCTGCAACAGGTTGATGGACGACATAGTGGCTGACGGCCGTGAATGCTACAACACCTTCAGCAAGGCCGGCTACCGTGTGGGCAACTTCCAGATAGTCATCCTAGGAGCCGCTGACGAGGCGCTGACGCAGACATTCTTCGCGCCACTGCCGGGTCTCCTTCGCGACAACCTGCCAAGGATAATCTCCGACCACGCCAACCGAGGAGTGGAAATTACCGGCATCCTGTTCATACCAAGCACCATCAACCAGTCGGACGACCTCCGGCAGCGCCTTGCTGCTGCTATGATGCTGGAGGACCTAAACATGCTCTGCGACCGCTTGGGGAAGAGACACTACAACCGTGTTGTAGCCTATCAGGATGTCCAGTACAAGGGCAACATCTTCTACCCACGCCTCGATACCGAACAGCGTACCGAACTGCTCTACCAGATTATTGCCCACATCTTCTTCGCCAGTGCCGACAGCGAACGGCTGTTCGACAAGATAGGCGACGACTGCGGCATCTATTCCTTGGGTGCCGCCTCGATCTATTACAACAACGAGCAGCACCAAAGCAGGGAACTGAAAAGTCTGCTTGAGAAGCTCCTTGCTGAATTCAAGGATGCGGAAAACAGCGATGTAGAGTTTGCGAAAAAGGCCGTGCGTCGCACCCTCGAAGAGGAAGCCATTGACGCCGATGCCGTCTCGGCCCGTCTGAGACAGGACTGCGGAAGTCTGGATGTAGACCTTCGCAAGATGGATGGCGAAGCCGACCCTCACCCAGTGTGGGACCTCTTCCGCTCCGACCTCTTCCCCAAGTACTACAGGAAGTATCTCAAATACATGCCCGCGCGCCTCATGCGCTTCATGCAGAGCCTTTCATACGTGCTGCTGACCAAGTTCGCCGCCGTAATACGCAAAAACCGCGAGCAGGCAGTTGCGCACATAAAAACTTTGTTGTTGAGCTTCTACAAGAAAGTGCTTATAGACACGGCGACACCATACACCACAATAGCGCAGTTGGAGGCGTCCTTCGCCGCCGCCCGCGACTATCTGCTCAAGAAACGTTCGGAGGTGGAGCTGACGCTGCTGGAGATTGTCCCCGTACAAAAATACCTTAAAAACGACTACGACAAATGCCTGGCCGACGAGGAGGATAACAAGCCCACCAAGATTATGGAGCGGCTCAAGAAAAACCTCAAGAAAGAGCCTGTGGTGTTGAGCCTGCTCGTGAGGTGTTTCCTGCTGGGCATCCTGCTGGTCTTCACCGTCATCCCTGTCTTGCGTGTCGTATCGCCCAGCGTCGTCAATCTTGGTGAAATCGCCACCATAGAATGGTTGTGGATACCCGTGCTCTTCCTCTTGCCGCTCGTCTTAGAGCTCTTCATAAAGCTGCGCCGCCATTTTGCCCGCATCAAGCGTCTGAAATACCGTCTGCTGGCGACCACTCTGCTGGCTGTCAACCGTCGCCTCTCGCAGTTCCTGATGGACGAACAGGGCGCTTTCTACGACGCCTTGGTCAAAGAGTGCGAGACGCAGCTTTCGTTGCTGGCCGAGTTCAGAGAAAAGTTGACGGTGCCCGATGGCGAGGATGCCCGACGTCTGCTGGCGGAGACTATGTTCAGCCAGCCTCTGCTGGGTGGCTCCTTCTGCGGCGAGAAACTGATAGAAGACGACACCTTGACGGAAGCGTCAATCACGGTCAACGATGAATCGCGCCACCTGTCGGAGCTGGAAAAAGAGGAACTGCTGCTGTTGCTGAGGAACTCCTTCAAGCAGGCGGAGACCATTGATGCCGCCGACCTGTCGGACGGTGAGTCCGCCGAGAGACACGCCGCCGACTTTGTGGCCCGACAGCAGTTGTGGTTCGCGCCGATGCTCGACATACATACTGCCGAGAATGTAGGCCTCATGCTGACCAAGCTCGGCAAGGACGTCGACCTCGCGCCGATGCAGAAGATGGCCGCCCTCAACGGCATGCTTTTCTCTGTCCCGTCGGGCAATGTGCCGGTGCTTCAGATAACCAACGCCCCGCAGCAGTTCGGCCATGCGAACCTGCTCGCCGACAAGGCCACCGCCGACTATGCTCTGCTCACCTGCTGGCAGAAACTCTCCGCCGGCATACAGTCGCAGCTGGTATGCAACTGTCAGCTGCAACCGCTGCCGCCGCTGTCATTTGCCGACAAGCTGTGCCTATACTATGCCTTCTATCAGCAGCGTGACCTGGCCTATTCGCTCGCCGGCACACCCCTTCACATCGCCAAAGAAGAGATGGAAGACATCCGCAAGGGGATGTCTATGTACAACCAAACGAAAGGAGAATAAGCGTATGGTATTCTTGAAAATAGTCCTCCTTCTGGCCGTACTTCTCATCGTGTTTGCCATATATGAGATTATTGGATTGCTGAAGAAGAAAGCTCTGACATTCTATCTCGGCGATGACGGTCGCTTCCATTGTTTCGGCGACAGCGTCTTCAATGTCAGTGCCGACAGCTATCTCTTCCACGACAACACCCAGCCTGCCGCCAACCGCTATCAAGGCAACTCCAATGTCGACGACGGCCTGGCCCTCGTCAACCTCCGCAACGACCCATCGTCCGACGACCTGACGGCCGCTGTCCATAAGGAAGGATGGGTGGATCTGGCCGGCAACATCTATGGGGCCACTGGCCTCCGGCTCGGCTATATCACCGACCTCAAAGGTCGTCCCGGAATCAACGGCTCAGGCCGATGGTACGAGCTCTGGCTACGCAAGCATTCCTATGTCGTCACCTGTCCGCCGCTGGCCAGCGAAGACGGCGACGGAGCGGCCGCCACAGACAATATCATCGGCAAGGTCGTTGAGACAGGTCGCATCGGTAAAGCCCAACCCAACCGCTACACCGTCACCGCCCGTGCCGGCGGCTTCCTGCTGCTCTACAAAGACCGCCAGCCCAAGCCCCGTAGCGAAGACGCGATGACTGAGAAGACTACATGGAAAGACACCGCCCTCCCCGCCGCGTTGCTTTTCACCTTCGTCTACTTCCTCTTCTTCCTCTTGGGGGTGGGCAAGGCCTCGCTCCCCGCCCTCGGCGAGCAGATAGGCTTTACGGCAGCCCTGTTGGCGGTTTATTTCGCTATCTGGGCTATCCTGCGGCAGGTGAAGATAGAAGCCTCTCTGCAAGGAAAAGCCTTCGACCAGTTCCTCATGCTCATTGACCGCAATACCGGCGTCGGAGGCTTGAACAACTGGCTCATCCTACTCTCTGCAGTCTCACTCCTGGTCTCCATCTTCATCTACGGCAGCGACTTCATACCGCTGCAGGCCGCCATACTCATCGGCGCCTGGGTCAATCGCAAATACATCACCCGTGAGCCCTGGGAACTCTCGGATGCCGACGACGAGGAATCGACGCACCTGCCCGACTGGACGGACGACGATGATGCCGACGATAGTGATGGCGCTGATGACGGGGATATACCCATTCCCGACGACACAGAGCCGTCGGTTGACGAGACCGTCGAGCGCACCTTCAGCTGGAAGCTTGACTCATGGTACCATCAGCTATCCGGCGAACTCACACTCGCCTTCAATCCCGACAAGATAGGGACCATTCGCATGGCCAACCCATTCAGGCTCAATCCCAACGGCACCTTCAAAGCCAACGTCTCGCAGCTTCTCGAATCTTGCAAGACAAACAAAGTGCACCAGGTGCTCCGCTACATCGACCGTCAGGCCCGCAAAGCCGGACTGGGCGAGATGGACACCATGCAATTCATCCTCGACTTCGTCCAGAAACCCAACATAGAATATGAGTTCGACGACAAATGTGAAGAGATAGGCTGTCCGCGCGAGTACGCCCGCTATCCGGACGAAACTATGTACGACGGCAGAGGCGACTGCGACTGTAAGGCCGTCCTCGCCGCCGTCCTTTTCCGCGAGGCTGGCTACAAGACCGCCTACCTCACCACCAGCAACCATGCCGCCGTCGCTGTGGCCATGAAGAGCAAATCGGCGGCGGAACTCGTCTCCATGGCCGACCAGTCGCTCGTCACCAACGACGGCTACATGTACTTCTTCTGCGAGACCACCGGAGATGGATTCAAGATCGGTGACCTCGGCGACACAACCAAAGAAGCCGTCACCGATATAATATTCCTCAATTAAGTAATTCTCTTCTCTCAATTCTCAATTTACATGAAGCGTCTCTTACCTATATCCTGCGTCATACTGCTGTTTTTCGCCACAGCCTTCCTAATGGTGAAAATTTACGATAAAGGCAAAGACCAGAAACCCATCAGCAGCGCCGACGTGCCGCAGGCAACCATCGACTGGTTCGACAGCATCATCGACAAAGGCATCGATATCGTCGGCAGATTCCGTCCTGACGGAATAGACTCGTCGGAGTGGGCCCGTTATGAGAATATCGACAGCATGCTCCGCATCGAGGATGACTACTTCGTCATCTACTACTCCCGCAAAGACTCTGCCGACGAGCACAACAAAGCGTTGGTATGTCAGCGATATGCCCATGAAGCTATACCGCAGGGTGAACGGCTCATGAAGAACTACCCCTATCCCAACCAGCTCAACGGACGAAAACTCCCCATCTATCTGGCCAATAGTGACAAAAGCTTTCAGAACATCTGTCTCCAGCTCGATCATGGCACACCCAACAGCCTGGCGATAGGCCTCTATTGCTTCCGCTATGGTAGCGGCAAAGTCTTCACCGACGGCATCATCATCTCCCCCAAGGCCTGGACAGTAAGGGAAAAGAAAATCCGTGCAAACACCCTCGACGACGACTTTCGACAGGTCCTATGGCACGAGATGAACCACTTCATGTACTTCACCAACTGGGACTTCTCACAGACCTCCACACCATGTCTATGGTTCACAGAAGGGTTGGCGGAGTATTTCGCCGGCAACTACGACCGTCTCCGAGAAGTTGGCAACTACAACAGGCTTGACCTCAGAGACGACTTCCGGGGTGGTGGCAACACCGAATACTGGGCAGGCCTCTCGGCATACCTCTCTTTGGAGGAGGCGTTCTCCTCGTCCGCAGTCTCCGATGTCGTCGTGAACTCCTACACCAGCTCCATAGAAAAGTCGCTCAAGACCGCCATCCCCAGTTATGGTGGCCTCAGCCAGTGGAACAAAGAGTGGCATCAGTTCATGGATGCTAAAGAGTACATAAAATACAAGGAGAATAAGCGATGAAGTATAAGAGGTTTAGGCCGGTAGTGCCCATATTGCTCGTAGTGGGCATCATCGTCGCTTGTAGTTCAAAACCTTCGGCCGAAGAGGACGAATTCGATTATTGGGTCGATTACAGGGAGCAGCCTGACAGCACGTCGCCGGAAGTGGAGGCGTGGCTCACGCGTGTGACCCTCGACTCCGCCGAGAGGGTCCTCAGCCGGCACGACGGATGGGTGCACATGGGCGATACCACCGTCATGATGTGGTTCAGCGACATCCTGCGCTGCAGGACAGCCGATGCTATGGACTATCCCTTCGAGGAACTCGTCGATTCGTTGGATATGACCATCCTCAGCACCGACGACGGTCGGCTGCGTTTCTTTTACTGGAATACCGGCATGGGTGGCACCTGTCCGGATATAGCACGCTACACTCTGCTCAAGGCTGACGACGGCACCGTTCACCTGTTGAAAGGCGGTCATGGAAGTCCGCAGCTCATCGACATCTACCAGCTGAAGACCACGCGTGGCGACAAGGTATATTTGTTGCACGAGTACTTCAGGGAGTGGAGCAGCTATGGCGCTGCATGGGGGTGGGGATGCCGCATAAAAGGCCCAACACTCGACACCTTGGCGCTCTTCCCCCACGGCGATACGGCCGTAGGAACAGAGTACAGCATCCCTGGATGGTATTCCGCTGCCAACGACGGCGAAGGGTGGGGGTGGCTTTTCGAACTTCATGGCGACGACCTCTATGTTCCTGTTGTGATAGACGATGGCATCACCGACCGCTACGACCTATACCATTGGAACGGCACCACTTTCGACTCGGTGGGCAATGTTGGCAACCGCCGCCTGCATCAAAGTCTGCAGCAATACTACGAGTTGTGTACTTATTTTGTCACCAAGGGCTTCCGCGTGCGGATAGACCGGATGGTTGATGACAGCTACCGCTATGCTTCGTGGCCACGCAGCAAGGAAACCTCCGTAAGGCCAGACCTCGTCATTGAGGGCGGTCGATACGACGAACAGAAAGATTGTTATACCTTCGAGAATGAAGGCTACACCTACTATGTGGGCAGCTTCATGGTCAACGACGAAAACCGCCGAGGGCTCGTCGTGTCGAAAGATGGCAAGGTGCTCCTGCAACAAGAGAAGGAAAAAGAAAGCATGTGATAGAGAACTCCGCGCTCTATGACTTTATGGCTCTATGACCCTAAGAGCTCTTGATAAGATATGGTAATCAGATATTTTAGGACATCGCTGATAATCGTTTTGCTGGCAATCGTCGGCGTGTGTGACGCTTGGGCGGCGGAGCGATATCCCGCGCGCTGCAGGGCGACGACGGAGCTCAACGTGCGGAGCGGGCCCGGGAAGGATTACGGCAAGATAGGTCTGCTGAATGCCAATGAGGTCGTAACGGTGAACAGCACCACACGCTCCCGCAGCGGCGACGAATGGGGCGTCATCGACTACGGCACTCGACGGGGGTACATCTCGATGCGCTATGTGCAGTATGTCTATCCCATTGAAGCCCAGCAGCCGCATCGCAACGTCGTGAATAAGAAGCCGAGCGGCATAGCGCGGTTCTTCGCCGGTGTGTGGAGTGTCGTCAAGACTATCCTCTGGATTGTGGGTGTGATACTGGTGATTGCCCTGTGGCAGTATATCCTCGAGCTGGCCATATATGCAGGCATCTTCGCCGGCGGAGGGGCGCTGCTCTTCGTCATCTTCGGCGGCAACGGCGGCACAGGCGCCATAGTGGGATTGGTGGTGGCCGCCATAATGGGCGTGGGATGGCTGATGAACCGCCTGGACATAAGCATCTCGGACGTGGAAGTGGGAGGGGTGTTCAGGACTATCTTCATCGGCGCCTACTATCTCATCTCTTTCCCCATATATTTCCTCAACAGGCTGGAGCATTTCCTCGTGTCACCCTGGCGCTATTTCTTCATGAAAAACTGGGCGTCGGACAGCGCGAAGCCAACGTGGAGGGTGGTGACGGAGGTCATCACGGTGGTGATGTATGTCGTCACCACGCCGCTGCGGTTGGCGAACGCGATAATATACAACATCTTCATCCATTGTGTCACCGGCATCTACGACCTGCTGCTCGAGGTGCTGGCACCTTCCGACTACAATGAAGGCGGCAAAGGCCTGTGGACATGGATCTACATGCTCCCGTGGCGTTTCCTCAAATATGCCGTATGGCATGGGTTCCTATTGCTGCTGGAGAGCGTGATATGGACGGTGGTGGACATCTTCATCCCGGCGCGTACGTTCTATCACGGCACCAACCTCAACGCAGGCAACGCCATCACCAGCGACCCGCACCGCAACCACTACATGCAGAATACGTCGGAGTGGTCGTCGGGGACTTTCCTCGCCAGCTCGGACCCCAACTGCAGCTGGGCCGGCAGGGGTGTCTATTTCGCCATACAGCGCAAGCTGGCGCTGGCTTACAGCGGTGGCAACAGGTCGGGCATCGGCGGCGACGCCGTGATGATAGCCTGCCGTGTGTCGATGGGCAGGGTGATAAGCTATTCGCTGATGCCCGACTATGTATACAGCCAGGCAGGTGGCGGCGGAAAGCACGACGAAATCAACAAGTTCGCCGATGCCAACGGCTATACGGCAGGTGAATGGTACAATTATCGGGGAGTCTGGGAGTATTGCCTCTTCGACTGGCAGAACCGCTACAACCACCCGTGGCGTATACGCCCCATATACATGCTCAACCTCCGCACGGGCCGGGCGCAGCATGTGACCGGCGGCATGCAGCACTGGCTCTTCGACAGGGCGGTGTTGGAGGATCTGGATATTTTATAGTAATTTTGAATTTCGATTTTTAGAGACAAGGAGCTATATGTCTCTACGACGTTAGGTCTTCTTTTAACGGCGATTTTTACGAATTGTCAGAGTATTCTTTATTTTAACGGCGAATTTTGCGAATTTAGCGAAGCTGCGCAGGTCAATTTTGGGCTAATTACTCGAATTGTCGGCGCCAAGCTAGTCACTAGTCACTGGTCACTAGCCACTAACCACTGACCACTATCTTTTTGAAATAGTCAATTCACAAATTAATAATACTCTATCCGGCGGGTGACATAGTAGTGGTCGTCGCCCAAATAGTGGTCTTGGCGCGTCCAGTTGCCGTATTTGTCGTAGACATACTTGTAGAGGCGGACGGAGTCGCGGCGCTCGGTTTTCCAGCGGCCATCATCGTTGTCGAGGGTGGACACGACGTCGTGCAGGCGGTCGACGACGACGTTGCCGTGGGCGTCGACCAGGCTTGTGCGGTAGTGGATTTTCTTCTCGTCATGTGCCGTCTGTATCGTGATGAAATAGTTTATCCCCTTGCGGTAGGTGAAACGTAGCGCCTCGCCCCAGCTGTGGTGACGGATGGTCTTCGTCTGCAGCGTACCGCCGTTGTCGTATACCCTTGTCTCCTCGGATGTTATCTGCCCCCGGTCGTTGGTGTATAATGTCCGCACCAGCCGGCCGGCAGCGTCGTATTCATACGTCTCCTCGCGCGTCAACACGTAGCGTTCCCTCGCTTTGCGGTAGCAGAATATCGCCTTGTGTTCCATCTGCCCGTTGCCCGTGAATTCGGCGACGGTCTTGTGTTTTAAGTTATCGCGCTTGTCCCACCCTATTTGGCGCACCAGCCTTCCCTCGACGTCATATTCGTTCTCGAAGGTGTATTCGCGGTCGTCCTTTTTGCCGGAAGGTTCTTCATAATGGTATTCCTCGTGCGTTATATTATGGTACTCGTCGAAGGTGGCAAGATATTCTCCGCAGTCGATAGCTATTATGCTGTTGCTGAGGTATTCGTAGTAAGCTTCTCGCTCCAGCGCCCCGAAGGGTGTGTAGCTGCGGTCGGAGTGATGCGGTCCGTTGTTGACAAAGATCGGAATATTGCTGACGGCCGTCGCCTCTCCACTTTCCTGGTCTACATGGAACACTCGAGTCTCGACAAAGCGAGGCCTCCCGTTAAGTTTTTCATTGTTATAGGGTTTGTACATATTGTGCCGGTTGGTTTACAAGGTGCAAATTTACGAAATAAATCCGGTTCTGCATGAGGTAAAAATAGAATGATGTATGCTGGTGCTGCAATAATGTAAAAGACCGACTAGTGTTAATTATTGTTAAATATTTTGGTGGTATTGAAAATAGTGCTACATTTGCAGTGTACTAATTAACTAATATAGTAGCACAAAGTATGTATAACGATATGAAAAAGAGCGTTGTAAAGAAAATGATGGTTGCCGTTTTGATGGCCTGTTTTACCCTGCAGGGTGGTGTTTGGGCCCAAAATCACCATGTTTCGGGTCGGGTTGCCGACGCGGAGACGGGGGAGGCGATGCCGTTTGTGAATGTGGCGCTGATGCGCCAGGCGGACACCGTCTTCATGCGCGGTGCGACGACGGACATGAATGGAAGCTTCGTCATCGGTTCGGTGGACAGCGGCAGCTACCTGATGCAGGTGTCGTTTGTGGGCTATATGCCTATATTAAATAATGTACATGTGAGCGGCGACATCGAGGGCCTCGTGCTGAAGATGCAGCGTGGCACCACGCTGGAGGCTGTGGAGATCACGGCCGAGAAGCCGCTGTACCTGATGGACGGCGAGAAGAACATGTACAACGCGAAGGAGGATCCCAGCATCCAGACGGGTACGGCGAGCGACGCCCTGCAGAACGCGCCGGGTGTGGAGGTGGATGCCGAGGGCAACATCACGCTGCGCGGCGTGAGTTCGGTGGAGATATGGATCAACGACCAGCCGAGCCACATGAACGAGGAGGCCCTGAAGCAGTACATCAAGACCCTGCCGGCCAACGCCATCGAGCGCATAGAGGTCATCACCAACCCCTCGGCGCGTTACTCGTCCAAGGGCGGTGTCATCAACATCGTCACCAACCAGCGCGTGACCCGCAACGAGTTGCTCTGCCTAGGTGTGCGCGCCAACATAAGCCCCGAGAGCACTCCGGCGCTCAACAGCATCAGCCCGAGGTTCTCCTATGTGTGGGCTAACGAGAAGATTGATTTCAACGTCTACATGAACGCCAGCTATTCGCGTCACGATATGAGAGCTACCAATGAGTCCACGCTAATCGACGACACTGGTGCCGTGAGCCGCTACCAGGAGTATGTCACCGACGGCAAGATGCCTTACTATGGCGGATACGCGGGCTTCAACTTCAACTGGAATATCGACAGCATGACGCATCTCTCGGCATGGCTGGGTGCCTACCCCTACTGGGACCTCAACTCGTACTCCGGCACAATGAAGGATTATCAGTACAATCCGTTTGTGGATAGCAGCAACACCTCCGCCACCCATAATAATGGTTTCAGTAGTGGAGCATACGGCGGTGCATGGTTCGAGCACCGCTACGACACTACGGGCCGCAAGCTGAGCATAAACTTCAATGGCAACTACTGGAGCAACAGTGGCACGTCGGATCTCATGCGCGAATATACCTCGCTGGCTATTCCCAAGCTCGACAGGCATGTTGAGGCGTCGTACTTCGCCCCGCATTTCAGCATCGGTGCCGACTATACGCTGCCGCTGAAGAACAACTACGAGATTGAGGCTGGACTTGATTTGGGCTACAGCCATAACAGCAATGTAGAGCGGTTGGATGAGAACAGCGGCACAGTAAACCTGCGCAGCTACCGTGCCATGGGCACGGGCTGGGAACCGGCGGCCTATGTTACGGCCCAGAAGCGCTGGGGTGGCTTCACCGCCAAGTTGGGGCTGCGTGGTGAGGGAACTTATGAGTATGGCACGTTAAGCCATTATGGAGACGAGTCTCCTATGGTCCTCGACACCTTCTTTTTCGGGCTCGTGCCGTCGGTGCACCTGAGTTACCAGACTAAGGACTTCACAAGCTACAGTCTGAGCTACACGCGCCGCTTCTCGCAGAGCGAGGATATGATGGACTACACGCTTTTCCGCCTATATGAAGACTACACCTACCGTACAGGCAACCCTAATCTGAAGAAGAGCTACACACACAATATCGAGGCGGCCTGGAACAAGTACTTTATGGGGTTCGGCATGGTGAGCCTGAACGGATATTTCCGTGTCAACGAGAATGAGCAGGGCACCAGCTACGCCTTCGTCAACGACCCCGTTTACGGCCCAATCCATTACACCTTCCCCGACAACATAAGTTCGTCCCACACCGAAGGCATCGAGGCCAACATCTCGTACCGCCCGACAGGTTTCCTCAACGTGAGGTTCAACGCGTCGCTGTCGAACTACGGCTACAGATACCAGGGTGCCGACACCAACGGCCTGAGCTATGGCTTCCGCCTTAATGTGTGGGCCAAGGTATGGGGTTGGCTTGAGATATTCGCCAACGGCCGCTACTCGTCGCCGGCGCTGAGCCTCTACAGCGTGAGCAATGCCCGGTCGAGCGTGGACTTCGGCCTGAGCAGCGACTTCTTCGACCGTCAGTTGAGTGTGAACCTCAGCGTCAACGACATTTTCGGCTGGGCTGAGTTCGGCAGCAACACCATAGCGCCGCAATACCAGACCACAGGCAGCCATAAGTACAACAGTCGCTTCATAAGCCTCGGCCTCACCTGGCGTATCGGCAAGATGGAGCTGGAGAGCAAGGCGCGGCAGGGAGCCACGGACAACACGCCGCAGATGTGATTGGGCGGTTTGGAGTTGATAGATAATAGTTGATAGATAATATTTAAAACGATATAATTATGAAACTTGTAACAGTAGAGACCCTTCAGGGGTGCAATTATGAAGAACTGGGCGTGGTGACAGGCAGCACCATCCAGAGCAAGAACTTTGTCAGCGACTTCGGCCAGGGGCTGAAGAGCATCGTAGGCGGCGAGCTGCACAGCTACACCGACATGATGGAGAAGGCCCGCAACAAAGCCACGCAGCGCATGGTTGACGCTGCGGTGCAGCTGGGTGCCGACGCTGTCATCGGTGTGCGCTACACCACCAGCGCCATCATGGCGCAGGCCGCCGAGGTGCTGGCTTACGGGACGGCAATCAAGTATAAAAATTAAAAACAAAACGATATGATTGAAATTCGCAATTTAGACTTCAGTTACAAGAAGACGCCGGTCTTCTCGAACATCAACCTGAGTTTCCCGGAGGGCTCCATCTATGGCCTGCTGGGCGAGAACGGTGTGGGCAAGACCACGCTGCTCAAAATCATCTGCGGCCTGCAGCGCCCCGTCAGCGGCAGCTGCACCGTCGACGGCTGCACCAGCCACGACCGTCTGCCGGAGATGCTGCAGCGCATAGTGTTCCTGCCCGACGAGGTGCAGCTGCCCGACAACAGCACGCCGCGCAAGTATGTCAACGAGCTGGCGCCGTTCTACCCCAACTTCGCCATAGGCACTTTCCTGCACCTGATGCAGGAGTTGGAGGTGGAGCCCGACCGCAAGTTCCGTGAGATGAGCTTCGGCCAGCAGAAGAAGAGCCTGATAGCCGCCAGCCTGTCGCTGGGCACCGACTACATACTGTTCGACGAGCCCACCAACGGTCTCGACATACCCAGCAAGGCGCAGTTCCGCAGCATCCTCAGCCGTCGCTTCGAGGAGCGCAACACCATCATCATCAGCACCCATCAGGTGAAGGATGTGGAGAACTTGATAGACCCCATCGTCATACTGAGCAACAACGCCGTGCTGCTCGACGCCCCGGTGCAGAAGATTACCGAGAGGCTCTTCTTCGAGTATGGCGGCGAGAAGCGTGACGACGCCCTGTACAGCGAGATGCTGCCGGGCGGCTACATGAACGTGATACCCAACGCCACCGGCGAGGAGAGCCAGCTCAACATCGAGGCCCTCTTCAACGCCGTGCTGCGCAACAAGAACACTATCAAAGAATTGTTTTCTTGAGTAGTTAAGTAGACAGTAGTAAAGAAAAATGAACAACTCATTTGACATTCATCGCTTCGGGAAGCTTGTGCGGCACGACGTGCGGCGTTGTTCGCCACGCTCCAGCACTCTTGGTGCATCACTGATAGGCATGCTGTGGTTCGTGCCGATGATGGTGTTGACCGGAGGACTGATCGGCCAAACTTATGGGGCTGGCTATCGCGTTATGATGGCTGGAAGCATATCGCTGCTTTTGTCCGCGATGATACCGATACAGCTTTATGCCAATGTGGGGCGCAAGCATAAGCGTGGCGATATCTACTTTGCCATGTTGCCCGCCAGCAAGTTGGAGAAATACCTCTCGATTGCGTTGCTCTCGATGGTGCTGGTGCCGCTTGTAATGCTGACTGTCAATGTGGTGATAGACACCCTGCTTACTGCAGTACACATGCCATTCTACCACAAGTATATGTGGCAAGCCAGCATAGGGCAGTGGGTTAGCTTTCCGATGCTGTGCAGCAGTGTGGTGGCCTTTGTGGGTTCCACGCTGGGCTTCATCTATGCCAATGCCGTACGGAACAAAGCCTGGCGTTATATGCTTTGCTTCCTGCTTTGTATATGGATTATGGCAGGCTTTTACGGTGGGATATTGGTGTTCATCGAGGTGGAAAACAGAGCCATTCTGTGGGGCATAGTCATCGCACAGGTCTTGCTGGCCATCCTTATGGGCTTCCTTGGATGGAACAAAATGAAAAAAATGAGTTATTAAAAAACAAAAAACTATGAATAACAAGTTTGACTGGAACCGTTTCTGCAAAGTCGTCAACAAAGACTTCCGCAATATGTGGCCGATGTTCGGCACCACAATGATTATCCTTGCCGTGCTGCCCTTCGCGGTGTGGCTCTTTATGACCGTCATAGGCGTCGACGTTCCGCTCGACCCCGCCTTCCGCCTGATTATGATACAGGGTGTGGCATATATCGCCGCCATGATGACGCCCTCGCGCATGTACCGCACGTGGAACCTTCGCAACGAGGGCATCTACTACGCCATGCTCCCTGCCACGAAGCTGGAGAAGTACCTCTCGGCGCTGCTCTTCTCGCTCGTCGTGTGTCCGCTGGTTGTATACCTGGGCAGCTTCGTGCTCGATATGTTCCTCACGGCGCTGCCGTTCGGCGCGTGGGAGGACTGGCTCTGGGAGAGCAAGGTGGGCTTCCCCTTCATCCTCGACCTTGGGACCATACTGAGTGAGATGGCTACCGCCGATGCGGGTGCCGAGGCTTTCCGGATGCTCTACTTCGGCACGATGTACAACATCAGCTGTTGGCTGGGCTACATCTGCACGGTGATGATGTTCGTCTTCACCGCCACCCTCTTCAAGAAGCACAAGGTGCTGCAGACCATCCTCTGGCTGTATGTCATCAACTTCGTGCTGAGCATAGTGCTCATCCCCGTGTTTATGGTTGTCTTCGGCAGTGCCGACTTCATGGAGTGGGTCACTGACCTGATTACAAACATGAGCGGCCAGCAGATGGCCAACTGGTTCTTCGGCATCACCAATGGCTTCAATCTGCTGCTGATAGCCCTCTTTGTATGGCTCAGCTGGCGCAGATTGAACCGCATGGCGTACTAAGGGCAGTTATGAGTTATGAGTTAAGAATTAAAAGTTAAGAGTTATGAAAAAGATAGCCTTTATAGCCGTAATGGCGGGACTGGTGCTCAGTGGTTGCAACTATAGGACCGTGGACGAGACCGTGGAGACCGACCGTTACACACTGCACATCCAGGACTTCAAGTCCTATTGCGCCGCGACGGGCAATAGCGAGGTGAAGCAACGCTTCAATCCCGATACGACCGTCTTGAGTATCACGATACCGGAACTGGCCATGCATCTTGCCGCCATGACGCGTGGCCCATACCTCGACAGCGTGATGTTCTACGTCAACATGGACAAGCAGAACTTCCTGCCACACTATGTCTATACTATCGCTGACCGCGACACCACGCAGCCGAAGGACTACACCCCGCTGATGCAGGCCATGATGGACCGCGGCATACTTCGTGCCGACACCGTCTACGAGCCGAGGCAGCTGCTCGTGATATCCGACACGGCGCGTCTCAACTCCTACCGCAAGGCGGAGGCCGACCTCGACTTCACCAACGTCCTCTCGATGGCTGTGCAACTACAGCAGAGTTACTTCATGCCGGTGACGCCTGGCCCCGGAATGGAGATGGATATCATGACCGACGGCCATTTCATGGGCGACAACTGGGAGAAGGACAGCCTATGGCTTGACGAGCGCGGTCTCCGTGTCATCCCCGACCCGCAGGGTAGCCTGCTCCGTATAGTAATATTTAACCGTGCAAAAGGAAGGATTTAAATCATGAAACGTATAGCATTTGTAATGGCCGTAATGGCAAGTGTGCTGTTTGCAGCATGCGGCGAGAACACGAAGTTTGAAGTTAAGTACGACCACCCCGAGCTCTACAGCGTCGGCGATGCCACACTGAATCAGCCCATCAGCGGCATCAGCGTCGACTGGGTCTGTGGCGAAGTGGATATCGTATATTCCGACAGTCCCGAGGTGCGTATCCATGAGGAGATACAGGAGGGCTTCCTCCCGCTGACCGACTCGCTGCGGATGCGCTACTATGTGGACGAGGATGGCACGCTGGAAATACAATACATCGGCCCAGGCAAGTACCGCTACGGCGATATGAAGAACATACGCAAGCACCTTGTTGTCGAAGTGCCACGCGGCACAGAGCTCAAGGATATTGACATCGACGGCGTCGACAACAGGGTGAGGATCGAACAGGTGCTGAGTCGCGAGGTGACAGTAGACGGCGTGAAGGTGAATGTCAACGCCCACTATCCCGACACCATGCCCGACGAGATTGGCATCGACGGCGTCAATTGCCTGCTGGCACTCTATGTGCAACCTTCGGCAGGCCTCACTGTCGAGATGTCGGGCTTGACTCCCGAATTCAGATGCGACCTGCCATCGCGTAAGGAAGGTGAGAAGACCATCGTAGGTGACGGCGGATGCAAGGTGGATGCCGACGGCGTCAATGTAAAGCTTATCGTTAGCGAATGGAAATAAGGAGGACAAATCATGGAATTCAGGAAACAGAAATCAATATACCAGCAGATTGCCGACCGCCTCATGGACCAGCTGCTGGCCGGCACGCCACCAGCCGACGAGCGTATGCCGTCGGTGCGCGACGTGGCCGTATCTCTCGGCGTGAACCCCAACACGGTGATGCGCTCGTTCGACTACCTGCAGCAGGAAGGCATCATCTACAACCGTCGCGGTGTAGGCTACTTCGCCAGCCCCGACGCCAAAGAGAAAATCCTCGCCATACAGCGCCGCGAGTTCCTCGAAGAGGACCTGCCCGTCATCAAGCAGAAGATGCGCCTGCTGGGCATCAGCATCGACGAGCTGACACTTGACGATGTGATATAAAACGTCGGTTGGGTGAAATAATTTATGCAATGACACGTTAATCATTGTATTATGGAAACCATCAAAAAAATATACAAGTGCGGCCTGGGCCCCAGCAGCAGCCACACTATGGGGCCTCACAAGGCGGCAGAGCTCTTCCGCAAACGTACACCGCAGGCCACAGCCTACCGTGTGACACTCTATGGCTCGTTGGCCGCTACGGGCAAGGGGCACCATACGGATATGGCCATAACACGCGGTCTGGCGCCAAAGGCTGTGGAGATTGTCTGGCGGGCTGACATTGTTAAGCCGTTCCACACCAATGGCATGTTTTTCGAGGCACTGGAGGGCGACGCCGTCGTCGACAGCTGGCTCGTCTACAGCATCGGTGGCGGCTATCTGGCCACCGAAGAGGGTGAGGTGCCGCTCGGCATCACCCCCGACGGCGATGTCTATCCGCACAACACCATGAAAGACATCATGGAGTACATCGACAAGGAAGGCCTCAGCTTCTGGGAGTATGTGGAACAGTGCGAGGACGGCACGTTGTGGATGTATCTCGAAGAGATGTGGCAGCAGATGCAACGTACCATCGAAGAGGGCTTGCAGGACGACCGGGTCATTGCCGGAGGCCTGCACCTGCGCAGCAAAGCCCACCAGTACCATGTGCGCGCCAGTGGCTTCAAGCCCTCGCTGCAGAGCCGCGCCCTCGTCATCGCCTATGCCCTCGCCACCAGCGAGCAGAACGCCTGTGGTGCCAAGATAGTCACCGCGCCCACCTGCGGCTCCAGCGGTGTGCTGCCTGCCGTCCTGTATCATCTAAAGAAAAACCATGGCTTTACAGACCGCGAGATACTGCGCGCTATGGCCACTGCAGGCCTCTTCGCCAACGTCATAAAGACCAACGCCACCATCAGCGGCGCCGAAGCCGGCTGTCAGGCCGAGGTGGGCAGTGCCTGCGTGATGGCTGCTGTGGCCAGCAACCAGCTCTTCGGCGGCAGCCCCAAGCAGATAGAGTATGCCGCCGAGATGGCTATGGAACACAACCTGGGTCTCACCTGCGACCCCCTCTGCGGCCTCGTCCAGATACCCTGCATCGAGCGCAACGCTATGGCCGCACTCCGTGCTCTGGACATAAACATCTACGCCATGATGAGCGACGGGCGTCACATCATCAGTTTTGACAAGGTGGTGCGCACCATGAAGCTCACCGGTCACGACCTGCCGAGCCTCTATAAGGAGACTTCCCTCGGCGGTCTTGCCGTGGACTGATAGACAAATAGTGTGTTGATTAAATAAGCAAGGGCGGAGAGATCCGCCCTTGCTTTGTTACTGTGGTGTTACCTCCATAGGCCTCACCTTGCTGTGGTCTATGCCGAAGGCGTCGGGCACCGAGTCGAGGGAGTTCGACGTGCTGTCCTTGCGGTATTCGAGACCCTTCTCCGGACGGTTGCAGTCGCTCATGTTGTCCTGTATGCGTGCGATGTCCTCGGCGCTGAGCGGCTTGTCGGTCAGCGTGAAGCGCTGCTGGCGGAAGGGGAACGCCTCTGCCAGCTCGCCGCTATAGTAGAAATCGAAACCTATGCCGCCGAAGGTGTACATGCGGTCGCCCACCTCGATGTGGCTGCCTCCCGGCACGGGGTCGGGCTTGGGCACCGACTGGTCGAAGCCTACGTTGAAGAGCGTGAACAGCAGGTCGGGTCGGTCGCTGATGTCGTAGCCTGCGCGGCGCCACTGCAGCATCGTCTGGTGCAGTATGCAGCCGGTATAGATATAACTGTACAGGTGGTTGCGGTAGTCCACCAAGCGGTTGTAGCGCTCGGTGGCGTGGTCGTCGGTCTCAAAGTCGAGCAGGTGCTCATAGGCCTTGCCCATATAGAACTCCGACGACGGGTCTTGCAGGTGCTGCTCCACAGCCTCCGCAGTGAAGTCCTTGATGCCGTTGACGCCGTAGCTGAACTGGCTCTGTACGCTCAGCACCTTCACGGGGCCGAGGTACTTCTTGAACATCTCGCGCTTGCTGTTGAACAGGCGTATCTGCTCGCCAATGAGGCAGCCCACTATCATTCGGGGCTCCACGCCTGTGAGGCGTCCGGCCTCGTTGATGAGGGCGCTGTCGCGCAGTATGGCCTCCTTCAGGGCAGCCCAGGCGGGCTCGGCCATCCACGGTATCAGGTTCTGACGCTGCTGTTGCGGCACGGTGCCCAGCACGTTGGCTATGCGCTCCGCCAGCGCGTTGATGCTGTCGTTCTCCTCCATGTATATCTGCGCTGCTGCGACCATGCGGTTCACCACCAGCGGGTCGTCGCTGTACTGTGCGGCCCGCAGCATCAGGCGAGCGTTCTCGGGGTAGAAGCGTGCCAGCGCCGCCAGGCGGCCGTACTGCAGGGCCCACTGCTCGTCAATCTGCGCCTGCGTCAGCTTGGCGTTCTTGAGGTCCTCCATCTCGGAGACCGACATCAAGTAGCGGTAGTTCTTGTCCACAGCCCCGCGGTTGTTGGTGACGCCCAGCTGGTAGAGCCCCCAGGCACCTATAATAGCGGCACCTGCCAGTGCGAAGAGCACCAGCAGGATGTCGCATACTTTGCGCCACACAGGGCGCTGCTTGAACTCAGTCCAAAGATGTCTCATCAGAATCTTTAAACCTTAAACTTTAAACCTTAAACTTTAAACTTTATACCATCTGGCTCCACCACTCGTAGGGCTCGAACATCAGGTTCATGGCCACGAAGACCACGGCGCCTGCGACGTAGCCTGCGAAGGCAAGCCATGAGATTTTCTTGAGGTACCAGATGAAGTCTATCTTCTCCATGCCCATGACGGCCACACCGGCTGCCGAGCCGATGATCAGCAGCGAGCCGCCCGTGCCGGCGCAGTAGGCCAGGAACTCCCAGAAGGGATGGTTGGCGATGAAGCCTTCGGGCGACATCGGGTACATGCCCTGCACGGCGGCCACCAGCGGCACGTTGTCGACGATGGACGAGAGGATGCCGATGATGAAGTCGATAAGGAAGAAGCCTACCACTTCGCCGCCAGCCTCGATGCCGCGCATGGAGTCGAGCCCCTGTGCCAGGCTGCCGAGGATGCCGGCCACCTTCAGGCAGCTCACTGCCATCAGGATGCCGAGGAAGAAGAGGACGGTGGGCACGTCGACATGCTCCAGGGTGCTCACGGCTGTGGGTAGCTCGTGGCCTTCCTTGGAGTGGCGACGGCTCAGTATCTCGGTCGTCACCCACAGCACCGACAGGCTTATCAGCATGCCGAGGTAGGGGGGCAGGTGGGTGATGGTCTTGAAGACGGGCACGAAGATGAGGCCGCAGACACCCATGATAAGCACCAGGCGGCGCATCCACGGAGCCACGTTGACGCCGTCGTCCTGCTGTTCGGGACGCACGATGTCGCCCTTGAGCGTGGCGCTAAGCACCAGCACCGGCACCACCATGCACACGAGGCTCGGCAGGAGGGTCTTGACGATGATGTTGACCGTCGTCACCTGGCCTTTGATCCACAGCATGATGGTCGTCACGTCGCCTATGGGGCTCCATGCACCGCCGGCGTTGGCGGCCAGAATCACCATGCCGGCAAAGAGCCAGCGCTCCTTCTTGTCGGCGATGAGCTTGCGCAGCAGCGCCACCATGACGATGGCCGTGGTCATGTTGTCAAGCAGGGCCGACAGGAAGAACGTCAGTATGGATATGATCCACAGCAGCTTCTTCTTGTCGGTGGTCTTGATGAGGTCTGTGATGACCGTGAAGCCCTTGTAGTCCTCTATCAGGGTGACGATGGTCATGGCGCCCAGCAGGAAGAAGACAATCTCCGCCGTCTCGCCGAGGTTCTCCACAAGGCTTGTGCTCACGAAGGAGCGGTAGCCTTCGAAGCCGCCATAGCTGGCCAGCACCTCGGGGTTGTTTACGTTGAACATGTTGAAGATCGCCCATATCAGGCAGCCCAGCAGCAGCGCCGAAGCCGTCTTGTTGATCTTCAGGGGGTGTTCGAGTGCTATGCACGCATAGCCGAGTATAAAAATTGTTACTAAAGTAACTACCATGATTGAGTTGTTTTTGGGTTTATATTGTTGTTTTATCGTCTGTTTTGCTGTTTCTGCATCTGCTCGGCCTGCTTCTGCAGCTCTTCGAGGCGGCGCTGGAAGTTGCTCTTCTTCTTGCCTTTGCCGCTGTCTTTGGCGTGCTTCTGGTCGTAGGCGGCCATGCGTGCGCGCACCTTCTTCTCGCTCGTGAAGCGGCGTATGAGCATCATCACCGTCATGGTGAAGGTCAGCGAGATGAGGTAGTAAAGGTTAAGACCAGCGCTCTGGCTGTTGAAGATGAAGAGCATCATGAAGGGCATGAAGTACATCACGAACTTCATGCCGGGCATGCTCTGTGTGCCGGCCTGCTGCTTCATCGTATACCATGTGTAGAAGAACTGCATGCCGAACATCAGCAGGCAGAACAGCGAGATGTGGTCGCCGTAGAGCGGTATGTTGAACCCGAAGTCAAGTATGGAGTCGAAGTTGGACAGGTCGGGGCACCAGAGGAAAGGCTTCTGGCGCAGTTCGATGGCTATGGGGAAGAACATGAACATAGCCGTCAGGAAGGGCATCTGTATGAGCACCGGCAGGCATCCCGCCATGGGGCTGTATCCGGCACGTTTCTGCAAGGCCATCATCTCCTGCTGCTTCTGCATGGCCTGCTCCTGCTTGGGGTATTTCTTGTTGAGGGCTTCCATCTCGGGCTTCAGTACACGCATGATGGCACCGCCCTGATAGCTCTTGTACACCAACGGCAGCAGCACCAGACGGATGAGCAGCGTGAAGACGATGATGATGATGCCGTAGTTCCAGCCGAACTGCTCCAGGAAGTTGAACACAGGTACTATGAGGTAGCGGCTGATGCTCTTGGAGATGATAGTCCAGCCCAGCGGTAACATGCGCTCGTAGCCGCGGTGCATGGCCCGCAGGTCGCGCAGCTTGGTGGGGCCGTAGTAGAAGCCCATGTGCATCTGCGGAGCCTTCTCGTCATACTGCAGACCGATGGTGGCGCGCATGTCGGTCAGGTAGTTGACGGCGGTGTCGCGCTTGTCAGTGTTGACCTCGATGTCGGCATTCTCAAAGGGGATGCCGCCCTCGGCGGTCATGATGGCTGCGAAATACTGGTCCTTGAAAGCCACCCACTCCAGGTTGGTCTTCACCTGCTTCTGCTTGTCCTGGCCGAGGCTCAGGTTGTCAGGGTTCTTGTCCTTGGGGGTCTTGTAGTAGATGCTGGTGTAGTAGCGCTCTCGGTCGCTGTTGCGGTTGCTCTTGCCGCGGCTGCCGCTGTTCACCTTCTCCTGGCGCAGCATGCGGTTCTGCCACTGGAAGTCCATGTAGGGGGTGTTGCGCACCACCTTGCCCAGGCCCACGAAGTTGATGTCGAAGCCCACCTCGTGGCTGCCTCCGCGCACCGTGTAGCGGAACTCGAGGTAGGGTGCTGCGGTCTGGAGGCTGCTGTCACCCTCGATCTCTGCCCTGAAGCTCACCACAAGAGAGTCGTTCTCGCCGACTTCCAGCGCGCTGCCGTCGGCAGCCAGCTGTTTGCCGTCCACGTAGGGCTTGAACACCAGGTCCTTGGTGCTGACCACGCGGTTGTCCTCGGTCGAGAAGACGAGGTTCATGTTCTCCTCCGAGGGGGTGATGAGCACCAGCTCGTTGCTGTCGTAGGTCTGGTAGTCGGCCAGCACCACACGGTCGACGCGTGCGCCGAGGGTGTTGAACTCCACCGTCATGCGGTCGTTGCTCACCGTCAGCGACTGTCCGTCGCCTTGGGCGGCGGTGTTGAACACGCCCATGTCCTGCACCTTGCGCGTCACGCCGGGCAGCACTGTGTCGCCGGCGGCGGCCAGGCTGTCGAGGCGCGCTTTCTCGGCCAGAATGCTGTCTTCCAGGCGCTGGGCCTCAACGTTGGCCAGCACCATGCTGTCGTACACGCGCTGCCGCTCGGCCATCTCCTCTTTCGACGGTGCAACCCAGAACATGTAGCCCACGAAGATGCCAAATATCAAAATCAGTCCGATGATTGACTTTTTATCCATCTTTCTCTTTGTGTATTTATTTCTTATTGTTTGTTATACAATGCCATACACTTCCCGTTTTGGGGAAATACAATTTGCAAATTTACGAAAAAATCCTGACACACATCCTTTTATTTTCTTATTTTTGCAAAAAGTACCTCAGCCCTTCATTTCCGTACCCTGTTTTCCACTTTTTTGACACCTCTTTCACCCCGTACCGGCACGGTGTGTAGTCATGGTTAGTGCGGGTGTGAAAATATTTTGTTCGGGTATACAATATAATTGGGAGTGGGACGTTAAGTAAACTGTAAAAAAAAGATATGGAAAGTATGAGTGTCCGCAAGAGTTTGGCAGTGGTGATGCTGCTGATGCTGTGTGCTTTGCGTGCGGCGGCATACGACTTTTCGGCTGTGGCTACCACGGGTCAGACGCTCTATTTCAGCTATTGCGCCGGCGGTGTGAAGGTGGTCTACCCGGCCAATACGACGGCACCAGCGCAAGGCTGGAACGGCTATGTGCGACCCACGGGGGCGTTGGCCATCCCCGGGACGGTGAGCCACGCGGGTGTGAACTACGCCGTGGTGGCTGTTGAGCATCATGCTTTTTACGGCTGCAACGGCCTGACGGCTTTGACCCTCGGCGAGGGCGTCGCCGCCCTGCGTGCCAATGCTTTCGGACTTTGCTCGGCCTTGAATACCATCGATTTGCCTTCGACAGTCGACTCGCTTGGGGCGTCGGCCTTCTACAACTGCACGGCCTTGCAGGAGGTCAGGGTGCGGCGCGCTGTGCCGCCGGTGACGGCGACCACCACTTTCTACGATGTGCCGCTGTCCGATGTGGCCCTCGTGGTGCCCTGCGGCTGCGTGGCGGCCTATAGCGCCGTGAGCCCGTGGAGCGCTTTCGGAAGCATCGACGACGCCGGCTGCATGGTGACGGTGGCCACGGGTGTCAACAACCTGCAGCGCGGCAGCGTCAGCGGTGGCGGCGATTATGCCGCTGGCGACGCTGTGACCCTCACGGCCACGCCGGTCGAGGGCTGCTTCTTCGCCTGCTGGGGCGACGGCGACACCCTTAACCCGCGCGTGGTGACTGCCTCGGCGGGTGCCCGCTATGTGGCTCATTTTTTCTTGTATCTGCATGACACCCTGCGTATTGTGCAGGTTGACACTATAGAGGTCCACGACACGCTGTACATCTACAGCGGCGGCACCGACACGCAGTATGTGGTGCTGCACGACACCGTGCGTGTCACCGATACCGTGAGGCCCACGCTCGTCACCCTCACGCTGGCGAGCAGCGACCCGTGGCGCGGCATCGTGGTGGGCAACGCCATAGTGCCTGAAGGTACGGAGATTGAGATTGTTGCCATACCGATGGACGGCGACGCCTTCTACGGCTGGAACGACGGTTCATACGACAATCCGCGTCGCGTCACGGTGGACGGCGACATGGTGCTGACGGCTTTCTTCGGTGAGATGGAGGGCATCGGTGTCGTGGGCAGCGAAGACGCCGCATGGACGGCCTCGGTCGATGGGCGCCGCCTGACGGTGCGTTGCGAGGTGGGGGAGACGGTGCGGCTCTTCGATATGCAAGGGCGCAACCTGCTGACGCACAAAGCATCGGCCCCGGCCACCACGGTGGTGGTGCCGGCGGCAGGGGCCTACCTCGTCAGCGTCGGCACGGCGCCGGCAAAACGGATAGTGATAGACTAAAACAAACGAGATATGAAACTGCAATTCATGGGTGCCACCCGCGAGGTGACCGGCAGCAAACACTTGATAACCACCAAGCATGGTGTCAAGATACTGCTCGACTGCGGCATGTATCAAGGCAAGGGTCTGGAGACCGACGCCATGAACCGCGACCTGGGCTTCGACCCGCAGGAGATCGACTACCTGATACTCAGCCATGCACACATCGACCACAGCGGCCTGATACCCTTCATATACAAGAACGGCTTCCGCGGCACCGTGCTCTGCACCCCCGCCACGCGCGACCTCTGCGCCATCATGCTGGCCGACGCCGGCCGCATACAGGAGCAGGACACGCAGACCTTCAACAAGAAGCGCAAGGCGCAGGGACTGGAGCCCGTGGAGCCCATCTACGACGAGCAGGACGCACAGGCGTGCATGAGCTGCTTCATCAGCGTGCCCTACCACAAGAAATTCAACATCGAGGGCGAGGTGACGGTGGAGTTCTTTGACGCCGGACATATACTTGGCTCGGCGCTCGTGTACCTTGAAATCAAGGACGGCCGCCGTCTGATACGCCTCGGTTTCACGGGCGACATCGGCCGCTACGACAAGCAAATACTCAAGGACCCCGAGCCCTTCCCACAGGTGGACTACCTCATCATGGAAAGCACCTACGGCGACCGCCTGCACGAGAGCATACAGGACGCCGAGCAGGAACTGCTGATGGCGGTGCTCGATACCTGCACAAAGAAGAAGGGCAAGCTCATCATTCCCAGCTTCGCCATAGGCAGGGCCCAGGAGATTATCTATGCCCTCGACCGGCTGGAGCACAGCAAGTTGCTGCCCGATATAGACGTGTTCGTCGACAGCCCCCTCTCCATCTCGGCCACGGACATCATGCGGCTGCACACCGAGTGCTTCAACGAGGCCATCGCCGAGTACTGCAAGACAGACCCCGACCCCTTCGGGTTCAACCGGTTGCACTACATACAGAGCGTCATGGAGAGCAAGCAGCTCAACATACGCCACAAGCCCTGCGTCATCATCGCCGCCAGCGGCATGATGGAGGCCGGCCGCGTGAAGCACCACCTGGCCAACCACATCGACAACCCCGCAACGACGGTGCTTTGCGTCGGCTACTGCGAGCCGAGCACGCTGGGCGCCAAGATTATGCGTGGCGACGAGGAGGTGAGCATCTTTGGCCAGAAGCACAAGGTGCGCGCCGAGCTGCGCCGCATAGACTCATTGTCGGGTCACGGCGACTACGAGGAGATGATGCGCTACGTGGGCTGTCAGGACAAGAAGAAGGTGAAGCGTCTGTTCCTCGTCCACGGCGAAGAGGAGGTGCAGCAGCACTTTGCCGACACACTCGGCAAGGACGGCTGGAAGCACATCAGCATCCCTGCCTTCAGGGAAGAGGTGGAGCTGTGACAGTTATGAGTTAAGAGTTATGAATTTTGAATAAAACAGTGATATGGAAAACAACAACTACCGTCGTCTGATGCGCAGCACTACCGACCGCCGCATCGCCGGAGTCTGCGGAGGCCTGGCCAAATACCTCAATGTCGACCCCACCGTGCTCCGCATCATCTTCCTTATAGCCATCCTCTTCGGCAGCCTTGGCATCTGGGCCTACCTCGTCATCTGGCTCGTCGCCCCCGAAGACAACAGAATAGAAAACAGATAAACAATGATAACATTTATCATCTCGGTTGTGTTGCTGGTACTGGGGTACTGGCTTTATTCCAAGGTTATTGAGCGTGTCATCGGCGTGGACCCGAAGCGTGTGACGCCCGCTGTGGCGCACCCCGACGGGGTGGACTACGTGCCCATGAAGCCGTGGCGCATCTTCCTCATCCAGTTCCTGAACATCGCGGGCGTGGGACCCATCTGTGGCGCCATCATGGGTGCGCAGTTCGGCACCGCCTCGTTCCTATGGATTGTCTTCGGCAGCATTTTTGCCGGTGCTGTTCACGACTTCATCGCGGGCTTTATCAGCCTGCGGCGTGACGGCGCCTCGCTGCCCGAGATTCACGGCAGGTACCTGGGCAAGAGGGTGAAGACCTTCATGGCTTTCTTCACCATCGTCCTGATGGTGCTGGTAGGGGCTGTGTTTGTGAAGACTCCGTCGCAGCTGCTGGTGGACAACTTCACCCCTGGCTGGCCGCTGTGGATATGGCCGGTCATCATCTTCGTCTACTACCTTGTGGCCACCCTGCTGCCCATCGACAAGGTGATAGGCAAGGTGTACCCCATCTTCGGCTTTCTGCTGCTGGCCATGGCCGTGATGCTGGTGGTGGCCTTCTTCGTGATACCTGATGTGCACCTTGTTGAGATATTGGATGGCCTCGAGAACCGCCATCCCCATGCAGAGACCAACCCCATCTTCCCCATGATGTTCGTCAGCATAGCCTGCGGTGCCATCAGCGGCTTCCACGCCACACAATCGCCCCTTATGGCCCGCTGCATGATTAATGAGAAGCAGGCGCGCCCCATCTTCTACGGCGCCATGATTACCGAGGGTGTCGTAGCCCTCATCTGGGCTGCCGCCGCCGCCTACTTCTTCCACGACAAGCCGGAGCTGTGTGTCGGCAAGAGCGGCGACGCCATGGTGGGCGTGATATGCAACGCGTGGTTCCCCAAGGTACTGGCCGTCATATCGATTCTTGGCGTCATCTGCGCCGCCATCACCAGTGGCGACACCGCCATGCGCTCGGCACGTCTCATTGTGGCCGACCAGTTCCATATCGACCAGAAACCCATGGCAAAACGCATTGCCGTGGCCTTGCCTTTGTTTGTGCTGGCTGGCGGACTGCTGGTATATGCCTTCAGCGACGCCGACGGCTTCCAGACTATCTGGCGCTACTTCGCCTGGTGCAACCAGATACTGGCAGTCTTCACCCTCTGGGCCATCACTTCCTTCCTGTTGAAGAAAGGCATGGGCTATGCCGCGCTGCTCACCATCCTGCCGGCCAACTTCATGACTTTCGTCTGTGCCAGCTTCATCCTCGTGGCCCACAAGGAGGGTCTCGGCAGCGTCATACCGAACCCCTGGGGCTATATCATTGCCGGTATAATAACCATTGTCGGTGCCTCGTCGGCGCCTTTCTGGATTGCCAAATTCAGGGTCATTCAGCGCGTCAACAGGCTCCGCAGACGGAAAAAGGGAGTACGGAAACAATAATTTTATGTTATTTGCGTTAGTGTGACGAAAAAGTTGTATCTTTGCATTTTGAAATAATAGAAAAAGATGAAGAAAAATATTGCTCTCATTCTTGCCCTGCTCGTTGTGGGCACGGCATTTGCAGGCCCCAAGCCCCGCAAGAACTCGCGTACCGAAATGGGCATCCACGGCAACGCAATCTATGTGATTGAGTACACCTATAACCTCCGTGGCGGTCGCGACGGTGGCCGTCAGCTCATCTGCATCGACAGCATCACCTTCGATAAGCGCGGCAACTTCGCCGACAAGTTCCGCACCAAGGCCGACGACTACACATGGTACAGCTACTTCTTCGATGTCAACGGCTATAGCCTCGGCTGGAATGAATACAACCGCGAGAAGATGCTCACGGGCCGCACCGCCTATCTCAACGATCGCGACGGCAACCGCATCGAGCGCACCGTCTTCCTCGGCAACCAGATGACCAAGAAGGAGAGCAGCACTTTCAAGAATGGCCAGAAGGTGGAGGAGCAGAGCTTTGACGAGACCGGCGAGATGACCGAGAAGCGCACCTACAAGTACGACCAAAAGGGCAACTGTACCGAGATGGAGTTCTACAACCGCGACGGCGAGCTGATGCAGCACTACCTCTATAAGTACGACGCCCGTGGCAACCGCATCGAGTGGCGTTTCTACGATGCCGACGAGTTCCTATCGGCCCTCACCACCTACTACTACGACGACCACGACAACCTCATCGAGGTCAGTTCCTTCAACTACGACGAGCACCTCAACTGGAAGCATAGCTACGTCTATGAGTACGACGAGGACGACAACTGGGTGCGCCAGACCATCTACCGCAACAACGTGCCCTACCAAGTCATCGAGCGCGAGATTGCCTTCCCGGCGAACTGACAAGCCATGCCTACCCTCTTCAAGATATTCAACTACCGGTTCATGTTCTACTCAGGAGACCATGAACCGGTTCACATTCATGTTGTGCGCGGAGGCTGTGAGGCCAAGTTCAACGTGCAGCCGCTTGAGATGGTGTACAATCATGGCTTCAAGCAACATGAGATAACGCTCATCCGCTCGCTGGTGGAAGAGAACGCCGATGTGATTGCGGAGCGGTGGCAGGAATTCTTCGGGAACAAAAACAATGGATAGGAAATACATAGCACGCGTTTGGGTGGACGACCACGCCGTCTATGCTGAGACCACCGACGGTCTGCAGGCAAGCTATGAGTTTGCACAATGGCCCCGCCTGTGCAAAGCCACCGCCGCCCAACGGCAGGCTTTCGAGCTCTCCTATGGCGGCATACATTGGCCCGACATAGATGAAGACTTGAGCTTCGAGGGCATGTTCCATGATGCAGGCCTCTGCGACATCACACCTTCCGAGGATGCTGTCTGTTACCTGGCCCCATACGATACAGAAGATGATACACCTCTTCCCACTGCCGCCGAAGAACCGGCTGAGTATGGGAAGTGATTAATAAACTATAGTGTAACCAAACCCACTGCCAATGAAGCATAGCGCATAGATTAATATGCACATCATAGAATAGGAAAGAAGCGAAGTAGCTTATCTGGTATTCTGAAACTTCGACAACTTCAAGAATACTTATCCAGATGTAAGCGACCGAGCCGCGCGTTCAGCGTGGAATTACTCGTTGTAATTGGATAAGTATAGGTAGTCGAAGACCTCAGAATACCAATGAAAGCGAATGGTACCACGCTCTTTTTATGTGCATTTCTCATCGGTACGACTACAATATTATTTTTTAAATAAAACCGATGTGCCAAATGTGACAACATGGCAAAGTTAGAAATGAAAAAAACATCAATGATTTTTGGTGCAATCCTTTGTGTATCATTAACGGTTTTGCTCGTTGCCTGCAGCAAAACAAAAAACTGTGACTGTATATTAGAAGATCTCGATACACACGCAACCGTGACAGTCTCTTTTAGCGATTATGATAAAGAATGTAGCTCCATCTCCTATAGCGAAATAATGAGTAAAGTCGGAGGTGATCGCACAGACTTTAGTGGTCTCGCCAAGAATTGTTATGAAAAATAAAGATTAAACAAGGAAGGTGCTCTATGTGTTCTAGAGCACCTTCTTTTTTACATTGCTTTAAATGAAAACCAAAATTATTCCTCGAATTCTAAGTATTATCGTAGGCATCGTTTTTTTGTTCTCTGGATTTATAAAACTACTGGATGTTGCAAAATTTCAAGATTTGATTATTCAGTATGGCCTGGGGATTTTCCAATATCTGGCACCATTAATCATACTACTTGAAATACTGCTCGGATCAGTTTTAATCTTAGGCATTCTGCAAAGAATTACAGCCATTGTTTCAATATGTGTGCTTCTGATATTCACAGGAGCTTTTACCTATGGTTATCTGGTCAACTCGGTGGAAGATTGCGGTTGCTTTGGCAACTTGGTCAAGTCTACCCCTGCGATTACATACATAAGGAATGTTGTCCTGATTGCCATTTTGGTAATTGTAGTTTGTCTTGATGGGAAGATGTTTTACACAGTACCGAAGTGGAAGTCTTTTATTCTGCTCTCTATCATGCTTCCTTCGGTCTTTGCTGCAGGACTGTCTTTCCGAATTACTAAGCATCATTCAGACAGACACCCGTTTGAGGGAATGAGAGTTGTGGAGACCCCTTTGAAAGATTATGTGGGTGTTGACGGCAAAAGCAAATTGGTGTTTTTTATGTCCTATCAATGCCAACACTGCTGGAATTCAATAGAGAACTACAAAGAGTATGTAGATGGTGGTTTTGTCGACACTTCATTTTGTTACGCTTTAAGCCGCAGTACATTGTCAGAGAATGATTCGTCCGCACTCTTTTTCAAGGAATCATATCCAGAAATAAAATGTCAAGAGGTGATAAGAGACAGCGTCATGTTCGTTGAAGCAACACCAACCTCTTTCTTTATTAAAAACAATAGAGTAGAGAAAATTGTCATCGGAGGTCTGCCCTCACCATATCTGTTGTTTCCAAGGAAGTAGATTAAAACAATGCCAGTTGCCTGACGCCTTGGGCGCAGTAGTGCTGGTAGGGGCAGGCGTAGGGCTCGAGGCAGTGCTGGCCGGTGGGTGTGGCGGGCTCGCCGTGGCGGAGGATGTCCTTCATGGCGGCGATGTTCTTCTCTATCTCCCTGTGCTGTTCCTGCAGGGCGGCGGAGAGTTCCTCTTTGATGAAGCCGCCGTCGGGGTTGGCATAGACGATGCTGAATGTGTTTATCTTGCGACAATGCGAGATGACGTAGTGCTGCAGGGCAGCGTCGCGGCGGTAGGTCTCGCTGAGGGCAGTGCCGCTCTTCACCTCGTAGATGTCGAGGGTGCCGTCCTCGCGCTGCTGCACCACGTCGGCCAGCACCAGCACGTCGTCGAAGAGGAATCCGGCCTCGAAGAGCGCCACCCCGTCGCCCTTGTCCAGCAGCTCGGCGGTGCGGGCGGGGTAGGCGTCGACGTTACGCTTCAGCTCGGCGCTGAGGTCGATGCCGTCGGGGAAGGTGGCCTTGAAGGCGTACTCGAAGTCGCGGCCGCGGTCGAAGCGGCGCATCTGCTCGGCGGTGTAGCGGGCCAGGCGCGGGTTGAAGACATCGAGCCACAACGCGCGGTCGCACTGGAGGCCGCGGATGTACTTGCTCTTGCTCAACAGGTGTGCCACGGAAATACTCTTTTTTTACGTTAATTGTCGTAAATTGATTCGTTATTATCAGAAATTAATTCACGGCAATTAACGGACTAATTCACGATAATTCACGTTCCAACAAAGAAAAGACCTCATTCACGTCGGAAGCTGCCACCAGCCCGGCGTCACTGCGCATCAGGCCCTCCTCTTTGACGAGGCGGAGCTGCTCGAGGAAGGGGTTGTAGTAGCCGTCGATGTTGAGGAGTATCATGGGCTTGGTCTTGTAGGTGCCGTCAAGCACTCTCTGGCCGTCGACTATCTGCAGTTGGTTCATCACCATGACTTCGGAGACTTCGTCGATGGTGCCGATGCCGCCGGGGAGGGCGATGAAGGCGTCGCAGAGGGCGAGGATGCGTTCCTTGCGCTCGGCCATGCTGCCGACGCGGACGAGCTCGGTGACGCGCTGCGAGTGGATGATGTCGTCGCTGAAGAGGTTGGGGATGACGCCGATGACGCGGCCACCCGCCTCCAGCGCCGCGCCGCTGACGACGCCCATGAGGCCGAGATTGCTTCCGCCATAGACGAGGGTGTGCCCCTCCTGCGCGATGCGGCGGCCGAGGACGGCGGCGGCTTCGACGATTTCCTTGTTGCGCGGCATAGACGAGCCGCAGAAGACTGCTATGTGCATGATGCTATTATTCTGTTTTCTGAGAGTCCAGCTTTTTAATTCGGAGACGATATTCCTCAATGTTAAATTTAATTGGCATATTGAAACGCATACGCACAACTTTGCCTCCTTTTTGTCCAGGAGTCCATTGCTTTCCAGGTTCCCATTTAGGCATCAAACGGACAATTCGTAACGCTTCTTTTCCACATCCACCCCCGATGTCTCGCAATATGACAGGGTTCAATATTGTGCCATCGGTATCAACATCAAAGGTCACATACACGCGACCTTCTATTCCATTCTCCATGGCCTCTGATGGATATTGCATATTACTTTCTATGAATTTTAGTTCTTCTGCAAAACCACCAGGGAATGATGGGTCTAGTTCATACTCACGAAATATGTTATTTTCACCATTATTATAATCAATGGAGTCCACACTCTGCGCCGAAGTGGTAGAAGCAAAAACGAATAGCATCGCGCATAATAGCAATATCTTCTTCATCGTGTTTGTGTGTTGGTTGTCGTTCTTCAATTTGTTGTCGACTTTATGTAATTTTGGCTCGCACCATTGCAAAAGGCTGTCGCAGGTCTGCAAATTGACCTCGCACAGGTGCGGGGTACAGCAATTCCTCCGACCAGTCGTGGCCGAGGTCCCAGTGGTAGTCTACTACGAACTCGAATTCCACAGGCAGGTTGAACTCGGCGCCATTGAGTCGACGAGGCTGCGGTGTTCCTCGCTGTCGGTATGGTTGATTCCGTTGCTATCCTTGGTCATATTGATGCAAATTGCACTTAAAGATAACGTAGAAAATTCATTTATATTATATTAAGGTGTGCTCTTCCGAAAATCTGTCCGCATAACACGCTTATTTCGTGCTTATTCAATGTCATTTCAACGATACTTCAACGATATTTCAACGATACATCAACGATAGATATCGTTAAACTATCGTCGAAGTATCGTCGAACTATCGTTGATATACTAGGCCAAATGGCCGAAAAAAAGCACCCTCGGCGGGAGCGGAGGGTGCTGTGTGTATGCGGAGCGGCGGCTTGCCGCCGCGCCGCAATATTGCCCTGAGGTTATTTCTTCTGCCAGCGCTTGAGCGTGGGGAAGTATTGGCGGAGCTGCTCGCGGTACTCGTCGGCGGTGAGGTTCAGGCCGGTG
>JAEEGI010001306.1_pt1 | contig 62584 bp, 54 predicted proteins | sample 8958751 | NCBI WGS metagenome assembly JAEEGI01 (sample SAMN16246545, study PRJNA631951) | gut metagenome | biome: gut microbiome; feature: rumen; material: KS-attached | host: Bos | place: Iran: Karaj | collected 2018-10
AGAGATTATGGGGTCACTCGCAGAATGCTGTGATGACACAACTGTGGACATCCATCTGCGCCTATCTCCTCATTGCACTGATCAAGGCTCAACTCAAAAGCCCATACACCATAACTGAAGTGGCAACATTACTGTCTGTGTCAGCATTGGAGAAAATATCCATACACGAGTTACTGACCCGTCAAAATCCCGCTCTCATTCAATCCCAAAATGTCAAAGAACTTACCTTGTTTTGATATCTTTATATTCGTTAATAATTAACGCATCAGTACTATAAACAAAATATTTATTAATGGTTAGACTATTTTTTTGCAAAGTTACCACCATTTTGCCAATCTTGCCACGACAGATATTGTCATGTGACAATATCTGTCGTGGCGTTGAGCCTTGTTGTGTAGGGGCGGAAGAGGTTAGTGTGGAGGGCCTTGCTGATGTTGAAGAGCAACTGGCTGTCGAGGGAGGGCTTGTTGAAGATGCGCTGCACCGTGCGTGGTGTGACGTTAATTTGCCCAGCGAGCCATTCGTTATTATGTCCTTGGCGACGCAGTTCTTCGCGAATAATGTGGCCTATGTGTATCTGCATAGTAGTTGCTGTTTGGGCGATGTGCTACCGATTCCTTGAATACGTTCCGACGACTACAGACAAAAAAGAAGGCGAGCAATCTCGTCTCCTAACTGCGGTCGTGGAATTACCTCTACAAGGAAAGACTAAAATACTCGCCTGTCGGCAAGCATTTCTATCTGTCACCCTTGTAGCCTTGTATGAAATTTTCCACGTTTCAGTTAGGTCGGAACAAATAGCAAACGCTATGAGTTAATATGTTGTTTATTTTTGTTCTATATCATGTGTGATTTGTTTTTGACGTTGCAAAGTTACAGAAATTATTTGATACGGAAAGATTTTATTTGTGTTTCTGAGAGTAAGTCTGTCGGTGCTACTTATTTAGGACATTTGGTAATGAAAGATTAGCTTTTTGGGAATGTCCATAATGATTTGAGCAGGATTGGGAAGGGTTGTGTAAGATACAAAATATTTGGATGTATTTTTGCAGTCAGAAAAGAATGGGGAAGTCGGTTGCTATGGCTTAGGTTTCTGTCGATAGGAGAGGTCTTTGAGTTATTGTGTTTTGGTAGGCTTAGCAGGGCGTTATGGATAGCGGGCTATTGACAATCGCTATTTATTCAAATGAATCGTAGCAAAGCATTGTTAATTAAAGATGTTTTTCTTTTTGTAAACATGAATTATCGTCAATGAATTGTTACATGATAAATCATGTTTCGGCGAGCCGCTGAAGGTAGTAAATAGCATTGTGACTATCGTTTTAAGAAGTCTGCTATAGGTATTCTTTGAGGTCGACGAGGAACTGTCGGGCTTCGGTGAGGGTTTTGACGAGTTGTTTGTCGCGGTCGAGGTCGTCGGAGAGGCGGAGGCGTTCGCGGGCACCTTCGAGGGTGTAGCCGCACTCGCGTGTGAGGTGGTAGATTTGGCGGAGGAGGTCGATGTCGTCGTCGGTGTAGTAGCGGGTGCCTTTCTTGTTTTTGTGGGGTTTGATGGCAGGGAATTCGGTCTCCCAGAAGCGGAGGAGGGAGGGGTTGACGTGGAGCATTTGGGATACTTCACCGATGGAGTGGTATAGCTTGTCGGTCATAGGGTGTGTTTTGTTGCTTAATAGGGGTTAGTAGGAGTAGTAGCCTTGGTTGTCCTGGTAGGATTGCTGTTTCTGGTATTTGACGTCTTTGAGGCTGCTGGCTTTGATGTTGATGATGAAGTTCCAGCTTCTGTAGTAGCCGAAGGGGACCCAGTTGAAGCGCATCTCCCAGCAGTGGAGGTCGCGGTAGATGTCGATGGAGGTATAGGAGAGGCCTTTCTTGACGAAGTCGTAGCCAGTGGATACTGCCACGCGCCAGTTGTTGGTGATGTTGGCGTTGGCGGAGAGACTGAGGGTTTGGATTACCTCGCTTTTGTAGTTGTATTGTGCCGCCACGAAGGTGCTGACGTAGCTGAGGGTGTAGTTAAGCGATACGTTCCAGGGCATGGAGAAGTCGGCGTAGGTGCCCATGAGCAGGGCGGGGTTGTAGTTGTAGGGCGACTGCATGATGGGGGCTACAATCTGCTCGCCTTCGGATTTGGAGGCCTTCTTGTCGCCTTCGGGTTTGAAGGTGGTGTTGTTGAGGCTGTAGGATATCTGGGTGCTCCAGGTGGAGTTGTTTTTCTGAAACAGTTTCTTCTGTCCGGGGACTTTCCAGATGAATTGGTCGTGCTTGCGGCCTTCGTTGTCGATATAGTAGGGGCTGAACGAGCTGGAGTAGTTGATGACGAGGTTCTTGAATAGGGTCGTACGGCCGTTGATGGTGAGGTCGGACCAACGGAGCGAGTCGCGTGCCATGTCGTAGCTCATGGAGAGGTTGAGGTTTTCGAGGAGGGTGATTTTGCGCATGCCGGTGATGGTGTCCTTTCGGTCGGCGACTTTAATCTCGAGGTTGTTGCCGATGCTGAAGGAGATGCGCCCGGACTGCCCGTCGGGGGGACCGCCGTAGAGGCTTTGCTCGAAGATGGAGTAACGGTGGACATAGCCGGTCTTGTCGGTGTAGGACTGCCACCATCCGAGGGAGGAGTGGCCGAAGTCGGGGTGGTAGTTGAAGGAGACGGAGGGGTTGATAACGTGGCGGATGGCTTTGAGGGGACCATACTTGAAGTTGAACATGCCGTAGATGCGGGTGGAGAGGGACGAGTTGAAGCTGACCTCGCGGTTGCCGCGGAACCCACGCACGGTGTCGATAGTCAGGGTGTTGGTCACGGTGTCGTAGTGTTTGCGGATGGTGGACCAGTGCCAGCGCTCGCTGTAGTTGGCGGTGTTGGTCCAGTTGAAGTATTTGAGCACTTTGAGGGTGAGGGAGAGGGGTATGGTGTGTTGTATGCCGTATTGCATGCGCTGCAGGGTTTGGAGCTTGAAGAGGTCGGAGTCCTGGGCGTTGATGTTGTTGTCGGCGGAGAAGGAGTAGGAGAGCGAGAGGTTCTCGTACCAGCGGAGGTTGCCGGCGGCCTCTTTGCGGCGCAGGGGGTAGAAGGTGGTGGAGCTGAGGGAGAGCTGGGGAAGCTTCAGGTTGATGAGGCCTGTCTGGGCGTTGTAGGACTCGCGCAGGGAGGCGGCGAAGTTCAGCGAGCTGCCCAGCTGGGCGGTGTAGGAGATGCTGGAGGTGGTGGTGCTGTTGAAGTAGTCGTTGCGGTTGGTGGTATTCTTGTTGTAGTTGCGGCTCTGCAGGTTGACGTTGGCAGAGAAGCGGCTGCGGGGGTTGGACTTGGCATCCTGGTCGTGTTTCCAGGCTATCTTGAAGTCGCTGAATTTGCGGAAGGTGTTGCTGTCGCCGGGGATGCCCTCCTTGGTGATGCCGTAGCGGATGTCGAAGTTGCCTTTGTATTTGTATCGCAGGTAGTAGTTGCTGCGGGCTTCGGCAGCCCAGCTGAGGTTGGTGTAGATCTCGCCGATGAGGGCGAGGTCGAGGTTGTCGTTGATGGCGAAGTAGTAGCCGCCGTCCTTAAGGTAATAGCCGCGGTTGTTCATCCAGCCGTAGCTGGGCATAAGGATACCCGAGGTGCGGTCGTGGGTCATGGGGAAGAAGGCGAAGGGGAGCACCAGGGGGGTGGGTACGTCTTCGATGGTGACGTATGCCGGGCCGGTGAAAATCTTGTCGCCAGTGATAAGCTTGGAATGGGTGAAGTTGATGGCGAAATGGGGGTGTGAGTAGTTGCAGGTAGTGTATTGTCCGCCGTTCAGATACATAACGGAGTCGCTGACTTTTTTCACCCTCGAACCGTGTAGGTACCCGTCGCCCTGCTGGGTGATGACACCGGAGATGAGCCCTTTGTGGGTGTTGTAGTTGAAGACAATGGTGTCCGCCATGTATTCGGCATCGCCCTGCTTGAAGAAGGGGCGGCCGTTCACTTTGCCCGCCGAGTCGGTGACAGACCTGGCGCTGAGTATCTGGCTGTTGAAGTCTACCTGTATGTCGTCGGCTTTCAGCTCCATACCATCGTATTCGATGACGCCTTTGGTATAGAGTTGGGCTTTGCGTTTGTTGATGTCGATGGCTATTGAGTCGTTGGCCTTGTAGTGGACGGCACTGGTGAGGGCGTTGGGCGAGGGCTGGATGACGGGAAGCGATGGCCGGCTGGCAAGGGAGTCGAGCGTGTCGGCAAGGTGTGCAAGCGTGTCGGCAAGCGCAGAAAGTGAGTCGGTTGCGGCCACGAGCGAGTCGGGAGTGCCCAGCATGTGGCGGAGGAGGCTGTCGGCAAGGTGGTGGGTTGTTTGCAGGGTGGGGTGGACCTTGGCGGGGGTGAACACCGAATCGGTCTGAGCACCAGACATTGCAGGGAATGTCAGGAGCAAGACTAACAGGCAGATGTTCAAAAGTTTCCGCATTATTTTCTTTACTTTCCGATTTTAGTCGTATCTTTGCAAAAGAATTTGCAAAGATACCAACTTTTTGCTGAATAGAAAAATATATAAAATATACAACTGAAAATGAAACGCTTATTTGCCCTTTTTATTGTGCTTGCCTGCATAAATGGGACCGCTTTTTCGCAAAAAAAGTCCGTTGGACATGTAAGGACTGTAGTGATTGATGCCGGTCACGGCGGCGACAAACCCGGAGCTGTCGGTAGAAAGTCGCAGGAAAAGAACCTGACCCTGCAGATGGCTTTGAAGCTGGGAAAACTGATAGAGGACAACTATTCCGATGTGAAGATCATCTATACACGCACCACCGATGTGGACATCACCTTGGCCGAGCGTGCCCGTATGGCCAACAAGGCCAAAGCCGACCTGTTCATCTCCATCCACTGCAACTCGTGGAACAACAGCACCCCCACCGGTGTGGAGACCTATGTGATGGGTTTGTCGCAGAGCAAGGCCAACATGGAGGTGGCTAAGAAGGAAAATGCCGACATCTTGCTGGAGAAGGGCTACAAGGACAACAGCGACTATCAGGGTTTCGACCCCAACTCGCCCGAGAGCTATGTGATGTTTGCCATGTACCAGAATGCCTACCTCGACAAAAGTCTCGACTTTGCCGGTTACATCCAGGACCAATACAAGTCCGCCATCAAGACCATCAACCGTGGTGTCAAGCAGGCCGAGATATTTGTGCTTTATAAGACCGCCATGCCTGCAGTGCTCACCGAGGTGGGTTTCATCAGCAATCCCGACGAGGAGCAGTATATGATGTCCGACGAAGGCCAGGCGGCCATCGTGTCCAGCATCTTCAAGGCTTTTGTCACCTACAAGAGTTCCGTCGAAGGGGTGAAGCCCCCGGCATCGTTGAAGATAGCGCTCAAGGGCTATAACGACAAGACGCGCAAAGAGGCCGCCGCGCCCGCCAAAGAGGCGAAGGTCGAACCTGTCAAGCCGGAGGAAACGACCTCCGCGCCTGTCGCTCCCAAGGAGCCACAAGCCCCCAAGGCCGACGAGCCCACCACCTTTGTCCCCTCAACGGCCAAGACCAACGTGGAGCCCCCGCTACCCATCGACGAGCCCACAGTGGCCATCGCGCCCCAAGTGGAGCCACAGCCGGCGGCAGCACCCGAGCAGGCCGAAGTCCGTCCGGCGGATGCGCCGCGCACGACCGGCATCGTGTTCAAGGTGCAGTTTATGACCAGCGGCAAGGAATTGAAGAAGAATGCCCGCGAGTTCAAGGGTATCACCGACTACGATTATTATTTGCAGAAAGGCACCTATTGCTATACCACGGGCAGCTTCGCCACCGCCCGCGAGGCCGCACACTACCAGAAAGAGGTGCGCGACAAGGGTTTCAAGGATGCCTTTGTCGTGGCTTTTGCCGATGGCGAACGCATCTCGCTGCAGAAAGCCAAAGAGATGCTTCAGCAATAACGCCCCATTCCCCAACCCCTAAGAACATGATACAAGTACAGCATATAACCAAAATCTACGACAGCCAGCGGGCATTGGACGATGTCAGCTTCACCGCCCAGAAAGGCGAAGTGGTAGGGTTGCTCGGCCCCAATGGCGCCGGCAAGTCCACCCTGATGAAAATCCTCACGTGCTACATCCCGCCCACCGAAGGCGAAGCCACCGTCTGCGGCCACAGCATCTACGACGACTCTCTGGCCGTGCGCCGGGTGACGGGCTATCTGCCCGAGCACAACCCGCTCTATACCGACATGTATGTGCGCGAGTTCCTCCGTTTTGCCGCCGGTGTATATGGCATCAAGCAGGCCAAAGAGAAGGTGGAGCAGATGATCGAGCTTGTGGGGCTCACCCCCGAAAGCAACAAGCGCATCGGCCAGCTCTCCAAAGGCTACCGCCAGCGTGTGGGTCTTGCTCAGGCACTCATCCACGACCCCCAGGTGCTCATCCTCGACGAACCCACCACCGGTCTCGACCCCAACCAGCTTGAGGAAATCCGCTCCGTCATCAAGAACGCCGGCCACGACAAGGTGGTGCTCCTCTCCACCCACATCATGCAGGAGGTGGAAGCCATGTGCACCCGTGCCATCATCATCAACCACGGCCGCATCGTCTCCGACGACCACCTGACCCACATCACCTCCCAGCAGCTTACCGAGAAGTTCCACCGCGTCACCGCCGAATAACAAACATAGTGTCCAACCCCTAAAAACAATACCATCATGAACAGACAAGAGTTAATCGACCTCATATACAGCCGCCGCTCGTTCCTTTGCGTGGGGCTTGACGTAGACAAGAACAAAATGCCCGCCCATCTCAAAGACGAGCCCGACGGGGTGTTCCTCTTCAACAAAGCCATCATCGACGCCACCATCGACTATGCCGTGGCTTACAAGCCCAATCTGGCCTTCTACGAAGCCATGGGCATCGAAGGCCTTGTGCAGCTCAAGAAGACCATGGACTATCTCCATTCCCTGTCCAAACCCGCCTTCACCATTGCCGACGCCAAGCGCGGCGACATCGGCAACACCTCGCAGCAGTATGCCAAAGCCTTCCTCGACCCTGCAGGCGACTTCAATTTCGACTCCCTCACCGTGGCACCTTACATGGGGGCCGACTCGGTGCAGCCCTTCACCGTGTTCGAAGGCAAATGGGTCATCCTGCTGGCCCTCACCTCCAACAAAGGAGCCTTCGACTTCCAGTTCCTCCCGGTAGGCAATGAACAGAAACTCTTCGAGAAAGTCCTGCTGACAGCCCAGCAATGGGGCACCCCGGACAACATGATGTTCGTTGTTGGAGCCACCAAGGCCGACATGCTCACCCAGGTGCGTGCCGTCGCACCCCGCAACTTCCTCCTTGTGCCAGGTGTAGGTGCCCAGGGTGGCAGCCTTGAAGAGGTGTGCAAGTATGGCCTCACCGACGAGTGCGGCCTCCTGGTCAACTCCTCGCGGGGCATCATCTATGCCTCCAATGGAGCCGATTTTGCCGAGCGTGCCGCCGAAGAGGCTCGAAAACTGCAGCAGCAGATGGCCGCCGTCCTCTGATGGCCGAAGTGCATTATTAAACACTCTAGTACAAAGCATGACAGTCTCTTGCCCCAAAAACCTGTTGTCGCGTCCCTTCAGGACGCTGGGTTGCATGGGCGCCGTCCCCTCACGGCGTTCCCTGTGCGAGGCTGTCAAACAATAACTATTGGGGGCGACCCTGTCTAATATTTTATACCCGACAATGGAAGACAATAAATACACTGCCAACCTGAAGACCCTGCATGTCCTGCTGGTCATAAGCTTCATCGTCAGCGGACTCTATTTCCTTTCCGAACTCGTCAGTGGCTTGACCCTCCCCTGGATGCAGCGCTACTATGCCGCCCACCCCGAGGTAATGCCCGACCAGTGGAATATCCTCCTCGAGCGTTCGCTCAGCATCCCACAGTGGTACTACCTGCTCTGTGCCCTGCTCGACGCCATATCCGTCATCGGGCTGGTGCTGATGTGGCGGTTGCGTCGAAACGGGTTCCACTGCTATGCCCTCTCCAAACTGCTGCTCATGCTCATGCCCCTGCTTTTCCTCGACCGCTCCTACGTCGGGGCCGGCAACATCATGCTAGGGGTGCTCTTCATCGTCTACTACTATTATCTTATGCGTGTCCTCACCTCATCCACCGACGTCACGCCTCCTGCCTCCGAAGGTGAATAGAACGATAGGCGCAATAGAAATGTAGGGCTCATTTTTCCGTAAAATGAGTCCTACATTTCTTAAAAAAACATAAAAAACAGCCTCCTCGTGTTACTTTTTTACCTATTTTGCAACTAATATACTCGAAAGGCCAAAAGTATGTCTTCGGTCGTCCACCCGGTCCGGGTCGAAGGGATGTGCAGGGCTGATATTTGCAAAGTATGAACAGGCACCGTCAACAGGAAGAGGCATTCAACTCCATGCTCAAGCAATGCGAGGGCACACTGGTGAGGATATGCCTTTTCTATACCCGCAACAACCCAGAAGACTTCCGCGACCTTTACCAGGAGATACTCTGTGCCCTCTGGAAAAGCTGGCCTTCCTTTCGTGGTGACAGCAGTCGCAAAACCTGGGTCACACGGGTCGCCCTCAACACCGCACTCTACTACCATCGCCGCATCAAGTCCATGCCCCAGATTATCGTGGTGGACCGTTACCTTCTGGATGCCTTGCCCGGCGACAGCGATACCAGCCTGCGGCAGCAGCTCGATCATCTGATTGACCAACTCGAGAGTGTGGACGACCGTGAGTTTCTCTTTCTTTACCTCAACAATGTGTCCATCTATCAGATGGCTCAGATTACTGGCCTTTCTCACTCGGCCGTGAAACAAAAACTCTACAGGTTGCGTAAACGTCTAATAGAAATAAAAGAACAAGAAGAATGAATAAACAGCACCATCACCGCTTCCTATTCCGCCAACGGGACAGGCTCGCCGATGTCGACGAACTCGACAACGACGATTTAGATGATCTCGAGGGTATGGAGATGCTGGAAGAACTGCGGGCCGAATGGAATCGTCTCTGCAAGCGTGTGGACGAGATTGTCGGCGATAGAGACATCGTCCGTCCCACCCCCGAATTCTATCGCCACATGCGGCGCTGTGCCATCTCCCGGCAAATCCTGCGCCTGCTTGTCTGTTTGGTCATTGCTGCCGTATTTGTCATAGAGTCTCTCTACTCCGACAATCACATCATGCGCATCACCTATTGTGCCCTTCTTGCCCTCGTCATCCTCACCTGCATCCTCAGCAGCATCCCGCTCGATGATGTCGAGCGGGCGCTCCGGAGGCGTACCAGCCCTCTCCGTCGGCTTGCCACCCTCATTGTCGAACGCATCAATTCCATCCACTATAACCTTGTCGGTTCGCTCTTTTCGCTCGACAGCCTTGCCCATCGCCGGATAAAGGCTGGCATTGTGGGGCTCACAGCTGTGCTGGTCTTTGCTGTAGTCCGCATCGCCCCACCCGACGACCACTATGCCATGACTGCTTATCTCCATTCCGACCGCCAGGCGTTGATAGAACAAATCGACAACATCTTCCAAGGATAAATACTGCACATCATGAAACACTCTTGGATAATCGTCACACTTTGCAGCATGCTAATCATCGCGGGGGCATGCCTGATGCTTATGCCGCGCACCGTTCCTATCGATCAGTGCAGCGATGTCTACCGCCAGTATCAGGGGCGGGAAGGTCTCGAAGTCTCCTTTGTTAAGCAATACCGGGTCAACGACACCACTGCTGTCGATGTCACTTTGATTCACGCCACCACCGACTCCGCATGGGTATCCCTCTGCGAAGAGTTCATCCCGACCGAAGTACCTGATTTTATCAAACAGGACGCAATTAACCATAAGAATATGGTACATTACTCTCTCGTCTCAAAGGATGATTATCAGATTAGGGTCACAAAGACGTACTCCAAAGGTTATGACTTATTTGTGATGAACACCCGAAAATCATCCATTTGCTTTTTCCATATTGAATGCGCAGAACAGGAAGAACCGATATTGGAACTCGAAACAAATCGATTAATACAAACCCAATAAAGAATATTTAACAATGAAAAAGTACTTTATCACAGTATGTTTACTATCTATGCTTTTATTGACAACAACTAGTTGTCAGAAAGAATCTTTCAAAGATCCTAAGAACGATTGCGTTGAAAATGCCGCTTCACAAATTATCCGCTATTCAGTGAATGGCACAACCTATCGTTGTACAATAAGCAATAAAGAGGACTGGAACTTCTTAATGTCCACTATCTTTGCCTTTACTCATCAAGGTTATACAGTGAGTATGATGAAAGAAAACAAATTGTTTAATGGAGTTTCATCAAAAGAAACGGTTAAATACACTACAAAAGACCAGAAAAAAGCAAATGTCTGGGCTCAACAAAAGATAGATGAAGGTTATTATGTGACGATATCATACGATGAAGAAACTGGCGAATACACATGTATTGCAACCAGATAATATAATTTATTAACCATCAGGCGATTGCAATAAACCGCCTATTTCAAATACACTATGAACAACAAAGAAAAAAGCCCCGCACAAGTTGTTGCGCCGTTGTGTTGGGGCTGATGTGAGGATGCGGAACATGGGGAGTGAAATCTCTCAACAATTTATGCGCTCCCCTGTTCCCGGCATCCAAGGCATAGAACGAACCATGCTTTTTTATAACGCAATAAAATCGATTCTATTGTGTGGAACTTTATCATTGTATTCAATATCCCCATAGCAACAGCGAATACCGGAACGCTCTCTCCCGTAGCAGAGACACAATAAATAACTTACACAAATGAAAAAAACTTTAGTATTAACAATCATCTTTGCCGCTTTGGCCATCGCCGCCTGCAGCAAGAAAGAACATGAAGTATCCACCAATGCCCCATCCACCCAGGAAACAACTACTCCAAAAACGGACATTGTTTACAAAGTGTCGTCCGTTTGCATGTATTGGCGTCATGATTGGGAATCTGATACTGAAGCATGCCAAAACAGATTAGTATATGAGGTATTTTGCTATATGACCGTAGGATGCGAAGATGAGTTTTCCCGTGTGGCATACGTAGCCATCGACCCTCTCAGCAATTCAGTTAAAATTATTAAGATACCTTTCGATTTACTGCCTCCCAGTTATCAAGATTGGTTCGTCCAACAGATCTCTGCTGGATATATTACCATGTCAGAAGACAGCCCCATAGACGATGAAGACATACTAGCAGTTTGCCCAAGTGGATACATTCCTGCTGGTACCTATCCGATTACTCTAGAAAATGGATATGTTACTATCTCTTTCATCTAAAGTATGCACAAAGAGAGTGGGTCATATGACCTGCTCTCTTTACACCTAAATCCTATCCTATTATCATTTTTTCATCTTCTCATTAAAATAAATATATTATCAACTTCAATTATAATTGTAGATGGCAATAAATAGTATCTTTGCAAAGCAAACAGAAACAATTACAATAATCACAACACCCAAACAATCAATACCATGAAAAAAGCATTTCTCTCATTGGTTCTTTTAGCCTTCGGGCTGGTCGCAGTAAGCCAACCGGTATACCAGGATGAAGTATACCACAAAGTAGGAACTTTCTACTATCACATCACATCGGACAGCACCGTGGAACTATCTCCCATGCAAGACTGTGAAATCTTTCCACGTAATATCACCATTCCCGCCAACGTGTCCATCAACGGCCAAAACTACATCGTCAACCGCATTGGCGACCAGGCCTTTTCCAGCTCGTGTGCTTCGGTTGAATCGCTGACACTCCCCCCCACCATAGAAGAGATCGGCAAAGAATCGTTCAATTCTTTTTCTGCACAAATCACCTTGCCAGAATCTGTTCGCCGTATCGAGACCGGTGCCTTTGCCTATATTGATGTCGCCGAATTCCATATTCCATGCAATGTTGAGCAAATTGCCGAACAGGCCTTCATGGGTGCGGCAATCGAACGCTTTACCGTCGACTCCGCCAACCACCACTATGTGGCAGTGGACTCTGTGGCCCTGTGCAGCAGCGACACCACCTTGCTGCTTGCCTACACAGTGAAGGGACGTTCTTTCTTTTACACTGTCCCTGCTCCCGTCCGCCGCATAGCATCTGGAGCTTTTGCCCAAAACAACTATCTCGCTACCCTCATCTTGCCCGAGGGGCTGCGCGAAATAGGCAGCTGGATGGCCACCTCAACCCATCTCAAGAACCTGCACATCCCCGCTTCTGTATGCCGCATCGAAGGCTCATTGCGCGACACCGCCTCGACTTGGTTCAACCTCACCGTCGACCCTGCCAGCCAACACTACAAAATGGTGGACAATCAACTGATGAGCTACGACGGCGACACCCTGATCCAGGTATTACGGAATGAAGGGGAATACACGGTGCCGGCGGGGGTGCGTGTTCTTGCCGACGGTCTTTTCTTTAACAACCAAAGGCTGACCAAAATAATCCTCCCCGAAGGTGTTACGACCATTTGTGATGCTGTTTTTGCCTATAGTTCTCCCCAAGTCACAATTCCTTCATCCGTGCTCAGCATTGGCACTCATGCCTTCTTCCACAACAGCGGAACAAAAAGAGTGTCTCTCCCCAACCTTACCTATATGGGCGACGGCGCCTTTGAGTCTAGTGCTATTGAAACGGTCGACAGTTTGTTAAGCCTGCGTAACATTCCGCAAGGCGCTTTCAAGGAAAGCGTTCTGCGGACAATCAACTATGGCGACCAAGTCGAGTCTTTTGGCGACCATGCTTTCTACGGTGCACCGTTATCACCCTTGGCAAAAGTGATGCCCGCTTCGCTAAAACGCCTTGGCATGAAAGCCTACTACCCCCGCAATAAGGTCAAATCCATCACCTTCACCGGTCGTGTGGACACGATAGGTGAAAGAGCCCTTCGCTGCCGCATCCTGCACCTCCGCGACACCCACATGCCCTACATCTACCCCTCGGCACTCAACGAGACCGACACCGTCTACACCCCCTGCGGCTATGCCGAGACCTTTGAGCACGGCATCCCGCACCCCGACCACGTAGTCTTTGCCGACTGGTGCCACCCCGAGGGCATTGCCGACAACGAGGCGCAGCCCGCCGCCATCCTCTACCCCAACCCTGCCCGCGGTAGCTTCACCGTCAGCGGTCTGCCCGAGGGCGAGACCCTGTTGACCGTCACCGACCTCGCCGGCCGCACCCTGCTGCGGCAGACCATCTCCGGCCCCTCCGCCACCATCGATGCCGCCACCCTCCCCGCAGGCTCCTATCTCGTCACCCTCGTCTACCCACAAGGCTCTTCCTCACAGAAACTCGTCCTCCAATAGTAGACGACGGTCCAGAAGATCTGCACCCCTACCGTGTTCAGCCCAAATCGGTCGTTAGGAAACCGAAAACGCCTACGGTCTAACAGCTGAATCGTGCCATGCACGGGGATAAACCCTGCCCCGTACCTTGTTCAGCCTACCCGCCCTGCGCCATGGAGCGGCAACGTTTTCCCCTCGCTAGGGAGAGGGGCCGTTCAATCCTGCATCCTTATAGTATTGTTATAGCATCGTTACTCGATATAATAATGGAAAACAAGCCGGGAAGCAGGCAATATCGAGCCGGGATTGAACGGCCCAAGTGGGCAGTGCGTGCAGTCCGCTGAGTGCGGTTATCCCGATTGATAAGTCGACTAACGCCCGATTTGGGAATTATTGGAGGTTGTCATAAACCCAAATCGGTCATTAGGAAACCGAAAACTCCTACGGAGTATCATTGGGAGGGGTATGGCGTTGGCTATTAAGCGAATACTCCTACGGAGTACCTGCCGAATCGTGCAATGCATGGGGACTATCCCTGCCCCGGAGGGGCTTTCGTTTAATAGCATATAACGTTGTTATACAGATATATTCTCCGTAGGAGATTTCGAGTAGGTATATTCCATTGACCGATTTGGGATAAACAAAAAAGCCCCGGAAGGTATATCTTCCGGGGCGTGCAGTATCGTAATCGATGAAAGATGCTTAGAGCTTGATTTCGACAGGTTGGAGCATGTTTTCGGGCTTGAGGATTTCGTCAAGCTGCTCTTTGGTGAGGAGTTTGTGTTCGAGGACGAGCTCGTATACACCGCGGCCAGTCTCGGCAGCCTCTTTGGCAATTTTGGTCGAGGTCTTGTAACCGATGATGGGGTTGAGCATGGTGACGATGCCGATGCTGTTCTGTACAAGCTGGCGGCAGCGCTCCTCGTTGGCGACGATGCCGTCGATGCAGAGGGTGCGGAGGGTGTCGAGTCCGTTCTCCAGCAGGTGGACGCTCTCGAAGAGGGTGTAGGCGATGACGGGTTCCATGACGTTGAGTTCGAGCTGGCCGTTGTCGCTGGCAAAGGTGATGCACATGTCGTTGCCAATGACTTTGTAGCAGACCTGGTTCATGACCTCGGGGATGACGGGGTTGACCTTACCGGGCATGATGGAGGAGCCGGGCTGACGCTCGGGGAGGTGGATTTCGTTCAGGCCGCAGCGGGGACCGGAGGAGAGGAGGCGGAGGTCGTTGCACATCTTGTTAATCTTCAGTGCCAGACGTTTCATGGCGGAGCTGTATTGAATCATGCAGCTGGTGGCGCTGGTGGCCTCGATGAGGTTGTCGGCCAGGGTGATGTTCCAGCCGGTGACTTTACGGAGGGCCTTGATGCAGGCTTCGCTGTAGCCGGGTTTGGAGCAGATGCCGGTGCCGATGGCGGTGGCACCCATGTTGACGGTGAGGAATTCGTCGGCGGCATTGCGGAGGTTGGCCACCTCGCCACGCAGGGCGGCGGCAAAACCGCTGAAGGTCTGTCCAAGGGTCATGGGGACGGCGTCCTGCAGCTGGGTGCGGCCCATCTTGATGACGTGGGCAAACTCCTTGGTTTTCTTGTCGAGGGAGTCGATCATCTTCTCCAGGTGGGGCATGAAGGCAAGGTGTTCGAGACACATGGCCATGTGGATGGCGCAGGGGTAGGCGTCGTTGGTGCTTTGCGAGGCGTTGACAACGTCGTTGGGCGAGCAGTATTGGTATTCGCCGCGTTGGTGGCCCATACGTTCAAGGGCAAGGTTGGCGATAACTTCGTTGGCAGCCATGTTGGTGCTGGTGCCGGCACCGCCTTGTATCATGTCGATGGGGAACTGGTCGTGGAAACGTCCAGAGATGAGCTGGTCGCAGGCCCAGCAGATGGCCTCGCCCTGTTCGGGGGTGATCATGCCCACTTCCATGTTGGCCATGGCGGCGGCTTTCTTGGTGATGGCCATGCCTCGGATGAAGTTGGGATAGCTGCTGAGCAGGTGTCCACTGATGTGGAAGTTGTCTATGGCACGGCTGGTTTGAACGCCGTAGTACACCTCTTCGGGAACTTCTTTTGAACCGAGGAGGTCGGTTTCGGTACGATAATTTTTTTTGTTTGTCATTATTGTTTGTGTAAAAGTTTATTCGTTCATTTTTTGTCCTGCATGGTCATTTCGTAGAGGCGCACGGAGCCGTCGATGTCTTTCTCCTTGGCTTCGTTGCCGTATTTGTCGACATCGACCACGTTGCGCGGTGAGTGGGTGATGCAGAGCGGTCCTCCGATGCAGCCGCCGTCGCAGGCCATGCCTTCGAAGAAGTTGGCGGTGGCTTTTTTGGCACGCAGCAGCGTGAGCTGCATGCGGCACTGGTCGATACCGTTCATGGCGATGGGTTTGACCCCATCAAAGCCCATCTTCCCGGCCACGTAGGCTACGCCTTGTGCGATACCGCCGCTCTTGGCGAAGATACGGCCAAAGTAGGAGGCGTTGTCGAGGATGGTGTCTTCCTGTTGGGTGGTGTCGATACCGCGGGCGTCGACAAAGGCCTGGAGCTCTTCGAAACTCATGACGGAGTCGATCATGCCGCCGGTTTTGGCGAGGGTGTATTCGCCTTTCTTTGCGGCGCAGGGGCCGATGAAGACGACACGGGCGGTGGGGTCGGAGTGTTTGATGAGTTTTGCCGTGGTCACCATGGGCGAGACGGATGAGGAGATGGCGTCCTTGAATTCGGGGAAGTTCTTCTCGACAAAACTGACGAAGGCCGGGCAGCACGAGGTGGTCATGACGGCGCCTTCGCCTTTCTCGCGGAATTCGCGTGCCTCGTTGTAGAGGGTGATGTCGGCACCTAATGCGGCTTCAACAACCTGGTGGAATCCCAGTTTCTTGATGGCGGTGACCACTTGGGTGATGCGTCCGAACCGGCATTGGCTGACGATGGCAGGGGCGATGACGGCGTAGACACGGTAGCGTGTGTTGTTCTCCGACTCCTGAAGGAGCTTGATGATGTCAAGTACCAGGCTGCGGTCGCTGATGGCGCCGAAGGGGCACTTGTAGACGCAAGCGCCGCAAGAGATGCACTTGCTGTTGTCGATAACCGCCTTGTCCTCGTCGTTGATGCTGATGGCTTTCACTTTGCAGCTCTGCATGCAGGGACGTTTCTGGGCGATGATGGCGCTATAGGGACAGGCTTGTGAGCACTTGCCGCATTCGATGCATTTGGACTTGTCGATGACGCACCGGTGGTTGACGATGGTGATGGCGTTGCGTGGACAAACGTCTTTGCAGGCATGCATCAAGCAGCCACGACATGCGGGAGTCACCATCATGCCGGCAGCGGGGCACTCGTCGCAGGCGGTTTCCATCACCTGGACGGGGTTGGGGTTGTCCTTGTCGCCTCCCATGGCCATGTGTATGCGTTCCTGTACAATGGCACGCTCTTTGTAGATACAGCAGTTGAGCTCGGATTTCGGGCCTGGGCTGATGATTTTGGGTATCTCGAGATAGGCATTTTCGAGGCCGCCCTCGTAGGCGCGGCGGATGACCTCTTTCAGTACCTTGTATTTAATCCATTGTACGTTGGTGTCGAAAAGTTTCTGTTCCATAATCAATCGTAGTTTACGGTTACTTCTTTACCCATGCGGCGTAGATTTTCGGCGATATGCTCGACGAGCTTCAGCTTCATGGTGATATCTATGTCCAGACCCTGGTGGGCGGCATTCACGTTCTGTCCGACGAAGAAGACTACATGGGTGGCTTCTTCGAAGATGATGTTGGCTAAAAGCGAGCCGCCGTCCTTTTTGGAGTAGGTTTTCGGGGTGAGGTCTTTGGAGGATACGTATTTCTCGGAGAGGGAGAGGAGGCGGCGAAGGGTGATGACCCCTTCGGTGGTGAGGTCGATGCCGTCGATGAAGCCGATGGGGGGTACTTCGCGGTCGGGGAAGTCGAAGCTGGTCTTGAGCTGGCGCCCGAGACAGCGTGCCACAATCTGCGAACTGGTGCCGCCGCAGACGATGCGCTTGTCGGCTCCCTCCATGAAGCGCTGCACGTAGAATTGGTCCTTTTCTTTGTCGACAGGGGGGCCTACCATGATGTGTACTTCCATGCGGCGATGGATGCGGATGGCGGCCACGGTGGTGTCGTCGCCCGGACGGTCGAGGTAGAGGTCGTTGCAGGCCGATGCAAGCAGGCAAGCGGCAGCACGGGCCGACATGTGGGCGTCGACGTTGTGGTCGAGGTGCTCCATGATTTCCTTGCGCTGCCAGCCGAAGTTCAGTATCTGGCCGATGCCGGCGTGGATGGTGCCGTCGCTCATGACGAAGACCATGTCGCCTTCGGAGAGGGAGAGCTCGGTGTGGAACACCTGCTTGCCGCAGATGGTGAGGGGCTGGCGGTTGGGGAAGTCCTGTGTGTGGCCGTTGTGGTACCAGATGGCTTCGGGGTTGTCGAATTCGAACAAGTGGCCTTTGCCGTTGTTGTCGACATGGATTACGGAGAAGGTGCTGTAGGCAAGCTGGCGTTCCTTACAAACCGGGAGTGTTTGGATGATGGTCTCCACACACTCTTCGATGTCGGCTTCGTTGGCCACCATGGTGCAAAGGATTTTGCTGGTGAGTGTGGCAAGGATATTGGCTTTCACGCCACTGCCTAGCCCGTCGGCCAACACCACGGTGGTGTAGTCGCCGCGTACACACGTTTCCACGTTGTCGCCACACAGCTCTTCGCCTACATGGTTGAGCGAGGTGAAGCCATATTCTACGCAAAGATTCTTCATTCTTTGTCCTCCCTGGCCACTGAGTCTTGCAGCATCTTTTTCAAGTTGAGCAAAGCGACCTTGGTTTCAGCTGTGGTTTCGCCAAGCAATGAGGCTATCTCTTGCGCCACGCGCATTTGTTTCATAATCAAATCGTCGGTGGTACTGATGGTTTCCAGTTTCACCTTGTCCAGTTTCTTGTCGTAGTTCACCTCGTCGGAGATGTCCTTCATGAGGCCGAACAGCAGATCCTGTTCGCTGAGCAGACTGACGGTGAGGCTGACGTACCTGTTGGTGGCACCGATGTGGAGGCACTTGTTCTCGACACGGCAACGGCCATTGTAAGCATTGTAGAACTCGATGGGAGGGAAGAAGTCGGAGAGCGGCCGTCCCTGGTAGCTTTCGGGTTTGCCTGACATGCCCATCATCTTCATGGCGGTGGCGTTGGTGTCGACGATATTCATGTCGGAATTGACCAGAATAACACCTTCGGGAGAATTGCGGACAACGTCGATGGCAAGGCTTTCGGCACGTTTGCGCATGTAGGGCAGGCAGATGTCGATGTCGGCATAGCCGTTCACGACAGCCCAAGCCTTTTCGCGGCAGGTGCTGTAGCCGCAGGCACCGCAGTTCAGCTCGTCCTGTTTGGAGAATTTGCCTGTGCGGTGGAGCACATCCTCAATCTCTTTCTCGGTGGCAGGGCGGCTGTGGGCTCTGAGGCGCGGATAGGCCATGCTCAACGACACACCTGCATCGGGAGCCGGAGTGTGGGGATGGGTGGCCAACTCGTGTTCGACATATTCCATGATGTCCATCTCGGCTTTTATCATGCCGCCTTCCTGCGGGATAGAATAGGGTCCGTTGATACAGCCACCGGGACAGACGTTCATCTCGATAAAGGCGTGGTCGAGCGATTCGATGTTCTCCAGAACCTCCTGGATGCGGGCAGCACCGTCGACAGTCATGTAGTGATAGCCTTCGGGCAGGGCATCGAAAGAGCGGATAATGCCTCGCGTGACAGGGAAAGCTTTGGCACGGTTGGCACCGGCGTTTTCGCTGTCGATGGTGAGACGGTTGATATTGCTGAGGTCGATATTGTTTTCGTTCAACAGGGTGAGCAGTTCTTCGAAAGTAAGGACAGCGTCGATATTGTGTTCGTCGGCTTCGCGTTTCTTGGCGATGCAGGGTCCGATGAACACGATTTTCATATCGGGATTATTGCGGCGCAGCATTTTGGCGTGTGCCACCATGGGCGACTCGACAGGGGCGAGATAGGGCAGGGCCTTGGGGTAGTACATCTGGATAAGGCGGCAGGCGGCGGGACAGGCGGACGTGATGAAGTTGCGCATCTCGCCTTTGGCAAGCACTTTCTTGTACTCTTCAACCACTGCCTGGGCTCCGAGGGCGGTTTCTTCAACAATGGAGAACCCCAGTTTGGCAAGCGCAATATGCAGGGTGGTGAAATCCTTCACCTTCAGGCTGCTGATAAACGACGGAGCGACGGATGCTGCAATACGGTCGCCCGAGGCCAGCAATTGCCGGACGAGGGGAAGTTCGCTATGAACAATCTTGGCGTTTTGGGGACAGACATGCGTGCAATGCCCGCACAGGATGCAGTGGTCTTCAATGATCTGTGCGTGGTGACCTTTTACTTCGATGGCCTTTACAGGGCATTCTCTCACACAACGGTAGCAGTCCTTGCACTGCACCGTTTTAAATTCCATATATTCTGACATACAGAGTGATTCTCGTGACTTAGTTTAAATTCAGTTTGGGATAGATTTCGTTGGCAAACAGCTCCTCGGCATTCTGAGCGTTTACATCGTGAATGATGAAGCAGTCGTCGCAGATCTCGACGCGGGGGTCCTGTGCAACGGGCTCACCGTCTTCGCAGCGTACAGTAACGCCACGAGCGCAGTGCCCCAGACAGAAGCTGGCCTGCAATTCCACGATATCCTCTACGTCGTATTTCCTAAGCACTTCTTTGAAGGCTTCTATCACGTCGTAAGAGCCTTTTAAGTGGCATGAACTGCCCACACAAACTTTAATAGTCATATTGTCTTGTTTGAATTATTAAAAGGCCAAGTTTGGCATCAGTTTGTTGTCATGCTTGGCCGATATTTTCTTTCCTTGCTCTGAAACTAAATGAACATCATGATTGAATGGCTGAATAGAGAAGGGGAAGTAGAGGCTAAGTGGTTTGTTTAGATTGAGGTGTGGAAGCTGTACGGGGGAGTAACAAATACTTTAGGTTCACTTTTTGATGTCCGTTTATTTTGTTTGCAATTTTACATCCATATTGGATTTTTCAATGTCCTCGAGTGTTCTTTCGGGTTGCAAAATTACAAAATAAACACCACATACACAATTTTTTTTAGTTATTTCTTTCCATATAGTTGATATGTAGGATGATATTTTTTATATATCACACTTTTTTTATCGAATTAATTACCTAAAAAATGCACTTGAGAATGAATTTTGGAACCAATTCACCCCTGATTATATGGTTGCCCGAAGGATTGAAATGGAATCGTTTAGGGTACTAGTGGATTGCTGCTATTTGCCGTTGCGCCGCAATAATTCTGCAGTAAGGGCGGCAAGCGAGGCGGCAAGGTTTTCGTTTTTGACCAGGATGTGGTCAGGAAGGTTGATGGTAGTGGGAGCAAAGTTCCAGATGGCTTTGATTCCCCCTGCAACCAGCAGGTCGGCCACCCCTTGTGCTTCGGTGGCGGGAACGGCAATAATTCCTATCTTGATATGGGTTCGGCGAAGGAATGACGTCAGTTTCTCGATAGGCAGAATTGGTTTGTCGCCTATTTTCTTCTCGTGAACGACTTTATCGAATCCGGCCACGATTCCCAGTCCATAGTTGGCAAATCCGCCATATTGCATCAGCACATGGCCTAAGGCTCCAACACCCACGAGTACGGCCTCGTCGTAGTGATTGTAGCCTAGATACATTTTAAGGTCGTTGAGCAGCGTCTCAACCTTGAATCCGCGTTTGGGACGGCCGGGCTCGGAGCAGATGCTTGCCAGGTCTTTGCGTACTTGAACGGGATTGATAGAAAGGCTCTCCGCAATGGTTGTGGCCGATACATATTCTTCACCTTCAGCATGGTATTCCTCGATTAGACAATAGTATGAAGGCAGTCGGCTGAGGGTGGATTTCAGTATTATCAGTGAGTTCTGCATCCTAATGGACTATAGAGATGATGATGTCGAGGATCCGATGTTGCTCTTGGTCGGTCAATTCGTGGTGCATGGGCAGGCAGATCACTTCGTTGGCGATGCGTGTGGCTACGGGCAGATTGTCGGGGTTGGCACTGGGTAAGTGGCGGTAGTCGCCGAAAGTACTGATGAGCGGATAGAAGTAGCGGCGACCAAGGATGCCGTGTTGACGGAGCGTTTCGTAGAGTTTGTCGCGCGACATTCCATACTCGTCGGCGTTTACGAAGATGGGGAAGTAGCTGTAGTTGTGTCTTACTCCTGGCATATCGTCGAAAAAGCGTATACCGGGAACGTTTCGCAGCGCTTCGCGGTAGCGGATGGCTACTTGGTGGCGGTGTTCGATGGCCGCGTCGACTTTGGCGAGGTTGAGGAGGCCATAGGCACTTCGTATTTCGTCCATCTTGCCATTGATGCCAGGGGCTACTACTTCGGTCTCGTTTTCGAACCCGAAATTCTTCAGGTAGTCGATATGCTTTTTGGTGGCAGCATCGTGGCAGATTAGGGCACCTCCCTCTACGGTGTTGAACACTTTGGTGGCGTGGAAACTGAGCGTGGACATGTCGCCCCATTGGAGGATGGACTGGCCGTCGGTCTCCACACCGAAAGCATGCGCGGCATCATATATCACTTTCAATCCATGGCGGTCCGCTATCTGTTGGATGCGTTGAACATCGCAGGGCTTGCCATAGCAATGGACGGGCATGATGGCGGAGGTGCGAGGGGTGATGGCTGCCTCAATCCTGTCGGGGTCGATGCCGCAGTTGGATGGGTCGATATCGACGAAGACGGGCGTGAGGCCATTCCACCAGATGCTGTGGGTGGTGGCTACAAAGCTGTAGGGGGTGGTGATGACTTCGCCTTGGATGTGGAGCGCCTGAAGGGCAGTGAGCAATGGCAGTGTGCCGTTGGTGAAGAGACTGATGTATGGAACTTTAAGGTATTGGCATAATGCCTCTTCCAACAGTTGGTGGTAATGTCCGTTGTTGGTAATCCACTTGCTCGCCCAGATCTCTTTCAGCAAGTTGTTAAACTCGTCGAGGTCGGGCAGGAGCGGAGTGGTGACAGTGATGTTGTTGCCTTGTTCCACGGTATGGGGATTGTTATTTTTTCTTGAATTTGAGCCAGGAGAGAGGTCCTTTTTTCTCCTGAGGTTCCTCGTCGCTCAGGCTTTCGTTGGGATTGCCATAGCCGTAACCATAGCCATAACCGTAGCCGTAACCATAGCCATAACCGTAGCCATAGCCGTAGCCATAGCGGCGGCCATAGATGGGCTGCTTCTCGTATTTGACATCGTTGAGGATGATGCACATATTGGGGAAAGCCTCCTCTTTGTAGAGGCGCTCAACGTCGAGGAGCAAGCGTTTGTCGAATTTGCGGGCACGAATCATGAAGCAGGTGTGGTCGGCCACGTGTTTGATGATGTCGGTGTCTACAACCATACCAGCCGGCGTGCCGTCGATGATGATGTAGTCGTATTTGGAACGCAGGGTGGATATGCCTTGGTCGAAGCGGGGATTGCTGAGCAGTTCGGCAGGATTTGGCGGGATGGGGCCGGAGAAGAGAGAATCAACACCAGGCGCCATGACATCGTGCTGGATGAGAGACGTGATGTCGTCGACTTTGCCGGTAAGGTAGTTGACTAAACCGGGTTTGTGGCGACTATAGAAACGGCGGGTGAGGGAGGCTTTGCGCAAGTCGATATCGATGATAAGTATCTTTTTATCGGTAAGGCCGATACAGGCAGCCAGATTGCTGGTGGTAAATGTTTTGCCGGACCCAGGCATGAGAGATGTGAACAGGAGAGTCTTGGCTTGTCCAGGCTGGCTGCTGAGAAAATCGATTTTGGAACGCAGGTGACGGAAGGATTCGGCAATGCCCTCATGCTCTTTGTCGGTGATGACAATGTCGCGTTTTTCGGAGTCGTCAAGGGACGGGATTTCGCAGAGGAAGGGTACGGTGATAGAGGACTCAATGTCGGCATAGCTCTTGACCTGGGTGTCGAAGAGGCGGCGCAGGATGTAGTATACTACTGGCAGAAGGAGTCCGATGATGATACCGATGAAGGTGATGTGGGGAGTGTTGGGTGAGACCGGACGTTTGATGACCTGTGCAGCATCGATGATTTTGGCGTTGCCTTCGAGAGAGGGCTGGCTGATCATGAGCTCTTCACGGCGAGTGAGGAGGGAGACATAGAGCTGCTCCTTGATTTTCTGGTTGCGTTCCATGCCTTCGAGATAGATTTGCTTCTGGGGGACGGAGCGCATTTTGGCAGAGGCGGTGTTGGCAACGTTGCGTTCGTTCATGATGCGTTGTTCGAGGGAGGAGATGTAGCCTTCGGTCATAGTGGCGAGGTCCTGCTGGAGCTGGCGTTGGTTCTCGATGGCACGTGTGGCGATGGGGTTGCTGGTGATACCGCTCTCAAGATAGCGGGCCACTTCTTGAGCGTGCTGGTTGAAGTTGGTGAGGTAGGAGACGATGATGGAGTTGGTGACGGTTCCGATGGGGATAACGCGGCTGCCATCGTTGGAGCGGATGGCGTTGAGAAGGGTACGTACCATCTCGAGTTCCGACTGCATACGGTTGATCTCGTTGTTGGAGGAGATGCTTGCGGAGATGTATCTTTCGCCCACGGTGGCGGAGGTGACTACATCGTTGCTGCTGCGGTAGTTGGCCATGGCTGACTCTTGTGCATCGAGGTCGCCACTAATGATGTTGATACGTTCGTTGATGTAGTTGTAGGTGTCGGAGATGATGCGTTTCTTGTCGTTAACGGCACCGTCGTTGTAGACGCGGATGACCGCATTGATGAAGTCGGCACAGCGTTCCGGCGAGGGGTCGCGCATGGTGAGGTTGAGGATGGTGTTGCGGTCGTCGTTGCGGCGCACGGTAAGACGGGCGCGGTAGTATTCGGCCACAGCCACGGGATCCAGGTTTTCAACAAAAATCTCCTGTCCGATGTAGTCGTCTTCGAAAGCCCATGTTTTGTGGATGACGAGTTTTCCGAGCGGGGTGATGACAGTCTTGTCGACAGGGATATATAAGGCATGGTGACCCGGGGTGCAGAGGAGTACGTGACTTTTATCGAGGATTTTGATGGTAAGACGGCCGGGCAGTTTGAAACCTTCGTTGTCATCGAGCAGTTCGATTTCGACGGGTGAAGTGTTATAGAGATCCTTGTCTCGGTGAATAAGGCGGGTCTTGGTCGAATATTTTACATTGAGATGGAGATCCTCTACCGCTCTCTGGATTGTGGATTTGGAGGTGAGAATCATAATCTCGTTGTTTATGGTGCTGGAGAAGAACGAACGCAGTCCCAGGGCAGTGCGAATGGTAGCTTCGCGAGTGTCGTTGTCGCTGACGTTGATGTCGTTTCCGGCACGGATCAGAATTTTGGCGGAGCTTTCATAGGATTTCTCCTGACGGCGTGCGTAGAGGTTGGCAACCACACCTCCTAAAGCCGCGAAGATGATGAGCCAATGTATATTGCGGAGTATCAAGAATATGATGTCCTTGATGTGGAATGAGATGGACTGCTTGTCGTCGAGGAATGACAGGTCGGTCTGCGTCCGCTGTGTTTTGCTGCTGTTGTCGTCCATATTGTTGGTGTTTTTTTATTTTAATAAGATTTGGCGGTAGAAAAGGGCGGTACGGGTGAGGAGTTATTGCGTATGAATGGTAATATTCTCAGGCTCGCTTTCAATTCTACCGATGGCGCTCAATCACTTGTTTGTGTTATTTGTTGAGGAGGTTGATTACTGTGAGTACGAGGGTGATGGTGGACATGGCTGTGGAGACCCACATGGTTACGAAGTTACGGGCTTCCTGGCGAGTGGTGGAGGTGTTGTAGTTCTGTGTGATGATGAAGTCGTTCTGCTGTAACATGAAGAAGGGGTCTTGGAATACCGAGGAGGAACGCGGGTCAAGATAACGCATCACCATCTTGCCGTCGATTTCACGCATGACGGCAATCTTGTTACGGTTAGTGTATACACTCAGGTCGCCGCAGAGGGCAAGAGCTTCGAGGAAGGTGCATCGCTCGTTGGTGATGGTGATTGATTTACCACCTTCGGCACCGAGGAAGAATATTTTGAAATTGGCGAAACGTACCATGACGACAGGCTGGGTAAGGAGGTGCTGTTCAGCAAGGCGTTTCTGGATGGTGTCCTGAAGCTGGAGTCGGGTGAGGCCTGCGACGTGGATTTGTCCAAGGACAGGGAACTGGATGTCGCCGTTGACATCGACGAGGTAGGCACCGCGGCGGTTGGTGGTGTAGCCGTTGATGGCGTTGCTTCCGATGTTGAAAGGTTTAGTGACTTTCTCATCGTCGACGGGTCCAAAAACATAGATGTCAAGTTCGTCGTAGGGGCATATAATTGCCTGGAATTTGTTTTCCAGTTCTATCTGGCTACCGTGGCGCATGTCTTGGAGGTAGTTGACTTGACTGGGGGTGACGCAAGAGGTGAAGGCGAGCGTCGCAACAAGGGCTGCTAGAAGCAGAGTTCTTTGTGTTTTCATTGTATTGGGCGTGTATTAGATTTAAAACGGATATGGGGTGTTTTTTATTGTGTTCAATGATTGGTTTTTTTTCTTATAAGATAGTGTTTGACTACGTTCTTCAGTGTTTGAGTGCCTAGCTCCGTCAAGTAGCGCACCCCAAAGGGGTTCCAGCGTTGGGGATGGGTGGTGATAAGCAGTGTATAGCCGCTACGATGAAGGGTCGAATCAGGGTTGAGCAGTTGAGCTATGATTTGGTCGGTAGTGTGGAAGGAAAGACCTTGGCGGTCCCATTGGTCTTGGTATTGCGGTATCTTATCGCGCAAGCTGACATGGTAGCCGTCCCAACGTCTTCCAGTGTCAGTGAGGTATAGCTTGTCGGAGAAATCGGTGTCGAGGTATGGCTCATAGTTAATTCCCAAGCTGTGGTAGTCGAAATGTTTCCATAGGTCGCGGCTGTCCCAAGGACTGCGTGGAGAACCGTGCATGCAGATGGTGCGCACAGGAGCGAGACCACGCAATACTTCGAGGTTGCGGCAGAAGTCCAAGAAGGCTTCTTCGAGGTTCCCTTTGCGTGTTGTGAGTGATTCATAGTGATAGCCTATTTCGTGCCCCAATCTGGCTATCTGCTTGATGATGTCAGGATTGTAGCTTTCGGGAACGCATCGGAAATAGTAGGTGGCAGCTATATTCCTTTCCTTTTCCAGTTGAGCGGTGCGCAATGAGTTGGCCGGAAGCCGGTCGACATCATGCCGTAGCTTGAACGACATGCCGCTCTGTTGGAGGGCATCGAGCAATTGGCAGTATTTATCGATAGTGAAGTCCATAATCAGAGATTGGTAAGTAAATCGACTATGGCGGCATTGGTGTCGCCTACATGAGAATAGTATTGTTGGCGTTTGAGCAACCACTCTTCTTTACAAGAATGCTCGGCCAATTGTCTGGCTTTTTCGATGGCTTCATCGGGGTTGGCAATGTTGTAGAGCATGCCGTATTCTTTTTCGAGCATGATGAAGTTCGACATGTCGTTAGGTCCCACAAAAGTGTTGGACCGAATGGCTGGAGTGCCTAGAAGAGCAGCTTCGGCGGCCATGGTCTGGGAATCGCCCACATAGAGGTCGGCGCAGAAGAGAACATCGTGTATGGCGTTGGCAGGTGTTGGCAGTTTATATGCCGATAGCTCTTCTGGCAGGGGCTTTTCGGAGGAGATATATACGGTCATGTAACGGGCGATGGCCTCAACCAGTGCTTTCTTCTGTTTGTAATTGAATCCACCATTTCCCACATCGTGGTTAGCCTGCCATCCTACAAAGCGCAGTATTGCGTAAGGAGTGCTGAGGCCGTATTTCTCCACTACCGAGCGGTCGGGGTTAAGCACTGTGGGTGAGAGGTAGCAGTCTTCGAAAATACCGGCTATGCGGCGGTGCTTTGCGCCATAGTTGAGTTGGAAAGGTTGCGGGGTGACTACACGGCTACAGATCGGCACTACATAGCGGTTGGTCACTTTCACCACTTCGGAATCGGGGAAGATGACGGATTTCTTATGCAAGGCTTTTGCCATAGCAGTACCGTACCATGAGGCTTTAGAGACAATCACGTCGGGGCGTTCGCGACGGGTGATAGTCCAATAATTGAGCATCAGGCCGAAAGTGCCCAATATTTTTGCCCACATGCTTTTCCGGTGTTTTCCAAATACGATATAGGGAACACCTTCCTCCTCCAGTACGTTGAGCAGAACATCCTTGTCTCGAGCAAGTACAACAATGTCGTGTCCTTGAGACTTCAGGATTTGCATCACGTACTTGAATTGGTAGTAGTGTTTGGGATGATTGAGTTCAAACAGATATTTCATTTCCTATTAGGTAACCTCCAATAATTAATTCTGAACACGAATTACACTTATCTAACGAATTATTATTTGTGCTATTCGTGTTATTCGTGTTCGTCAAAAAAATGAATAATTAGTAATTGCGATTAGATGATTCTGGGTAATAATCGCTGTGATTTTAAGCTTTGAACTCCCTTATTACTTTGGCTGGGGAGCCTACGGCCACGCAATAGGGAGGGATGTCGTGGGTGACCACACTTCCGGCACCTATGATAGCACCCTCGCCGATGGTCACACCAGGCATGATAATGGCACCGATACCGATGTGCGCTCCGTCCTTGATTACCACCCGTCCCTCCTTGAAAGGGCAGTGCATAGCATACATGCCCGGACGGTAATCGGTCAAGTCGCGTTGGTGACATAGTATCATCACACCTGAGGTGATGGCAACCCCTTTGCCTATTTCGATTAGGTCGGGGTTCCTGTCGTCGAGAATGACACCTCGGGCTACGTGGGACTGTTTGCCGATCTTCACTCCCCGCAAACGATGGCAGGCCACGGTCACTTGGTAGGGGAAGGTGAACATGGTGAGTATTGAGAGCGAGTGGGTCCAGATGCCTTTGATGATTGATTTCAATGAACGATGTTGTACGATGGACATGATAATAAATAATTAATTCGTGAATGTGTTAATGTGTTTATCTGTTGATATGTTGATATGTTGATATGTTGCGAGTCGTATAAACGTATCAACATATAAACCTATCAACGATTTAACCTATCAACATCTCTCAATTCTCAATTCTCAACTCTCAATTCTCTTGTATTCGTATTCCGAAACGCAGTAGTCTTCCTTGCCCGAGGGTAGCGTGGGAATCTCGTCGACAAAACGCAGGGTGACTTCGGAGCCGACGAAGTGGTTGCGGTAATTGTCGATGATGTAGTTGAATTGTTCGTGAGGTTCGGAGGGGTCTTTCAGTTTGAGGAGTATCAAGATATCGCCTTGTTTGTCCTGCCGTATTTGGAAACGGTCGATTTTGTAGTATCTCTTTTGGTATTCCCTGTTGTGGTAGTCGAGGTTGGGGTAGAACATCATGGGGAGGATGGTAGGAGAGATGGGGACGCCTTGTTTATTGTACATCAGTTTGCCTGCTCGGCCCATCACTTCGCCAATAAGGCGTGAAGGTCGGCCGCAGGTGCAGGGTTCGGTTTTGAGGTATGCCATGTCGCCCACATGGTAGCGTAGGAAGGGGAAGACGAAGTTGTCGAGATCGGTGGTGCATACATGGCCAACAGTGCCGTCGGGGAGGGGGTTGCCCTGGCGGTCGGTGATTTCGATGATGCACGACTCTTCGGTGATGTGGAGACCGGAGTGGCATGGACATTCGTGCGAGAGAATGCCGCCATCGCTGGCACCGTAGGCATCGTATACGGGAGCCTTAAATACCTCCTCAAGCGTTCGGCGGTATTCGGCCATGAGCACTTCGCCCGTAGTCAGCACAGCCTTGATGGGACAAACAGGGAGATTATGGGTCTGAATGTAGCGTGCCAGAATGTAGAGCGAGGAGCCGTAACCTCGTATCGCAGAAGGACGCAGTTTCATCAAGGCTTGGTAGTTGCGCTGCATGCATTCATCGGTGACATCGGAGCTGCTGTATTTGTGGTTACGCATGATTACCAGGTCGTAAAGGCCTTTGAACGACGTGACGGCTTTGCGTTTGTTGATGGAACTGCCGCCCAGAGAGAATATTTTGTCGCCGAGGTGCAGTCCGTACCATTCCCACGCACGTAAGGTGGAGGCTTTCCAACTGCTCCATTCAACGTTGTCGGTGCAGAATTGGAGAGGCGTTCCGGTGCTGCCCCCTGTCGACGATTTGCGCCATCGTTTTGGGCTGACGGCCGTACTGAAAAGGTCGGCATAGTTGTCGCGGATGGTCTGTTTTGTTAGGACAGGCAACAGGTGGAGGTCGTCACGGCTATGTATATCTTCCGGTTTCAGTTTGAGTCGGTCGAATAGGCGGTGGTAGTAGGGAACGGTGTCGTAGCTGTGCTTCACCAGCTTTTGCAGCTTGCTGTCCTGAAGACTCCGCAACTCCTCTGCCGAGAACGTAGCGGTGTGTTGCATCTCTTTCAGGCTGGCAGCCACACGGCTACCATATACCACATCTCCCAGGGGGAGGAAGAGGTATCGGTCGATGATATTATAGGGAGTCATAGACTGAGATGATTTTCTTTGCAATTTCAGTGGTTGTAAGTCCATATTGCAGGATTCTGTCGCGGCCATTGGTCCGTTTTCCCCAGGCCAGGGCCTTCCGGATGCCCTCGGTCAACGCCGGTATGTCGCCGGTGGGTACCACGTAGGTGCCGTCGACCCCTTCGGTAATCCATTGCACGTCGCCCACGTCTGTGCTGACGATGGGACAGTTGCAAGCCATGGCCTCTTTGATTACATTGGGCGACCCCTCCATCACCGAGGTGAGGAGGAGCAAGTCTGCAGCGCACATATATTTGACCACCTCGTCGTGGCTTTTATCGTAAACGGGATACAGCACGGCCCTGTCGTCGTCCAGCTGCTGCACAGCCTCCTTGGCCCAGTTGAAGCGTTTCTCGGTGCGGGTGGGGTGGGAGCACCAAATGATGTATTTGTGGTCATTGTCGAAGCCGCAGATTTCGCGGGCTTGTTGTTGCTCGATAAGGGTGAATTGTTCAAGATTTACTCCGTTGGGAATGACGGGAAGCGGTATGCCCAGTTGGTTGGAGGTGCGTTGTGATTTGACGATGGTGGCGTCCCAGACATGGCGTATGAAGAATCTTACCCAGCGCCGTTTGAACGTTTGGCGAGGGAAACTTCCCAGTATGGATACCACCATTTTGGTACGTGAAAAAAGGGTAGCTGCGGTGGCAACAAGACCGCACATGGAGTAGTGTGCATGCACAATGGCAGGGCGCTCCTTACGTATAAGTCGCTGCAGCTGCCAGGTGGCTTTGGCATAGGCTTTCCATCCTTTCCCTCGGACCGGGAAGAGCATCATCTCCAACCCCTCGCGCTCAAGCGAAAGATATTGCGATTTGACAAAGGCGCTGACGGTACCCACATGCTTGTTGCCGCTTGCCACAAAGATTACTTTCATGTCCTTCCGATAGTTGAGGAATAGTTATTTCGTTAATTCGTTAATTCGTGAGTCTTTTGATGCGCCAAGGACTAACACGTTAACACATTAACACATTCACGCATTCACTTTAGATTGTTCCAATACCATTCGCATGCTTGTTCAAACCCTTTCAGCGCATCGAATTTCGGGTCGTAACCGAGCACCTGTCGCGCTTTGTCGATAGAGGCTTGTGAGTGGGGGATGTCGCCGGGGCGGTTCTCGCGGTGCAGTGCTTCGATGTTAGCTATCTCGGGGTCGAAATGTGCCAGATTGTCGCGCAGGCAGTTGAAGAGTTGGTTGAGTGTAGTGTTGCCGCCGTATGCTACATTGAAAACGGTGTCGCGTGGACTGCCTTCGGGCAGCGAGGAGTTGTAGGCTTCGATACGTTGATGAAACAGCTCGGTGGGTATTGTTGCTGCCAAAAGGTTGGCCTGCACCACATTGTCGACATAAGTGAAATCGCGCGAGTAACTGCCGTCGCCATTGATAAAGGGTTGTCGATGATCAATGAGGGCGCGCACCCACAGCGGAATCACTGCCGCATAGGCTCCATTGGGGTCTTGTCTCCGGCCGAATACATTGAAATAACGCAATCCGATAGTTTCTATCCCATAGAGTGAGGAAAAGACGTTGGCATATAACTCGTTTACGAACTTTGTGATGGCGTAGGGTGAGAGCGGGCGGCCTATGAGATGTTCACGCTTGGGGAGCACAGCACTGTCGCCATAGGTTGAGGAACTGGCGGCATAGACAAACCGATTGACACCTGCATCGCGCGATGCAACGAGCATGTTCAGAAAGCCGTCGATATTATTGGCGTTGGTGTTGATGGGATCGTTGATGCTGCGTGGAACACTGCCCAAGGCCGCTTCGTGCAGAACCACATCGCTTCCGGCCACCACTTCGCGGCAGGTGTCGAGGTCGCGTATATCACCTTCTACTAATCTGAAATTGTCGCGGCCCAAAAGGTGTTCGATATTATGTTTGAATCCAGTGGAGAGGTTGTCGAGACAGGTCACCTCCATGCCTTCCGTCACGAAATAGTCGCACAGGTTGGACCCGATGAATCCAGCTCCGCCGGTAATGGTCATTTTCATTATCAAGATGCTTTTTTGATTGTTATTCTATAAATCATAAAAAGGAAAGGCCATCGCTCCCCTTTTACTGTTATTCTCTAAACGAGAGCCCTGCCCTGGTATTCAGCAATGCGCTTATCCAATATCCTGCCCTGTTCGAAACTATGGCAATTTTTCAACACGTCGTTTTTCAGAGGGATATCCTCTATCAGGAAATCGATGTATCGGACAAATACTTCACTTAAGGTTTCGGTGGCTGTTTTCCAGAAAAGGGAAGGCGTGTGGTCAACCACATAGTGCGTCACGCCTTCTGTCACGTAGATGGGGTTGTCGATAGTGGTAGGAACACTGGTCTCTATGCCGCCATTCCTGTCGCACGACACATCAATAATCATAGCCCCTTTTCGCATCCGCTTGAGGTCATCGCGGTAGAGGATATGGTCCTTGCGCGACGTGTCCCAAAGGATGGCGTTCACTATCACGTCGTAGTCGCCAAGCTCTTTGCGGAACAGACTCTCGGTTTTGCGGTCGTACTGCACCACTTCGGCACCCATGTAGTTAAGCGTTTTAACGGCGCCACGGGCAATGTTGCCTCGCCCTATCACTGCGGCTTTGGTGTTGTAAGGGAACACCCCATGGCACATATAGGCATGGATTACCGCCGCCTCGCCAGCAATCTCGTTGTTGCGCCAGAAACAATGGCGGCCGTATTCATACATGTCTTCCCACGCATAGGCAGAGAGGTGGCCTTGTATGATTTTGTCTGTGATGTCCCGGTTCTGAACCGCATGCAGCCAGCCGAAGACCGTCTGGTCATGAAGCGAGTCCAGATATTCGGCATCGCCTATCTTGGGGTCGGCAACGATATCCTTGTCCAGAGTCTCCTCACGTGATACAGCATGCACTCCCAGTTTTGTATACTCCTCGTCGGAGAATCCGAGCACATCACCGTATCCCTTCTCGATGAATATCTGGCCGGGATGTGCCATCCGGGCTATATGGGCAGGCACCAACGCCCTTCTCTTCTCATTCTCTTTGTGCGAGATGGGCAGTCCTACGGTTTTCAGTGTATTGTTCATATTCTTCATTGTTTTTCATTGGAGTTGGAATAAGTGTTGTATGGGCTGTGTTGTTTTTCGCAGCCGGCATGCAGCGTTGGCTCACTTCAGAATGGACCGATAAATGCTGTCGAGTGTTTCGACATGTTTCTCAATGCTGTAGGCTTCCCTTACAGCGTGCGCATGCTCTATGGCCTTGTAGACAAACGTGTCGGGGTGTTGGATAAATTGTGTGTATAGGTCGAAGAGTGCGTCCACATTGCCCGACGGGTAGAGCCATGCCCACTTGCCTTCTGCGGTCACTTCGCGCATCACATCCCAGTCGTTCACCATCACCGGCATCCCAGTCGCCACGGCCTCTGCCACTGCTATGCCAAAGGTATCGCATCGCGAGGCATAAACGAAAAGGTCCATCTCTTTCAGCAACGCTGGTACATCGTGCCGAACACCGGCGAAGGTGACGCAGTCGTCCAGTCCGTTGTCATGGCAGAAAGTCCGACATGCCTCCAACGCCTTTTCCTCTCCTTTGCGTGCACCGCCGATGAAGGTGAAATGGAACGGAAGCCCAGCTTCGTGGACGCGTTTCAGGAATCGGCAGACGAAGTATTGGTCGCGCACCAGTCCGAAACTGCCCACCATACACATCTCCACCCTCTCTCCGGCTGGCTTGGGAGCTCGCACGGGTCCGAACTTTGACATGTCTATACCGTTGTAGACCACTGCACATTTGCCTTGGTTTGTGCCCACTCCTGCTTTTAGATAGCGGTTGCGCATGTATTCGCTCACAAACAGCAGTTTTTTGTTGCCGCTGCCAACCATCCGTTTCTTCCATCGTGGAGCCTTCTCGAATCCGAACCCGTGAAACGTAGTGACCGCCTTTACCCCCGTCAACCAGGAGCAGAGAACGGCAGTCATGGCATTCAGCGACGTTTGTGCATGGAGGATGTCCACCCCCTCGTTACGCAGCACCTTGCACATATCCAACAGATATGTCAGCCAGTTGCCCCTCCTGGGGATGTGTACCATGGGGGCACCTGTGGCGTGGAAATCGTCGGACATGTTGCCCTCGTTACGATAAATGCACACGGCCTCAAAGGGGAGGTCGCGCCAGTGCCGCAGCACATCGCATACCAATGTCTCCGAGCCCCCGCGGTTCAGGCTCCCGAAATAAAAAGCTATTTTCATGAATACTTGATTCTCAATTCTAAGTTCTTGATTCTCACAACAGTCCTCTCGAACCCAGTTTAAACACAGCCCAGCCTATCACCATCACTGGAACCACCCAATACCACACCTTCACCCATCTGAAATTACGGGCATTCATCAGACTCACACCATAGGCCGACAGCATGAGCAGGAATGGAAGACCCGGCAGCAGGAAACGCTCCGAATTGGAAAATCCGCTCATACACACAACCCCAAGGTACGATACTGGGAAGGCCCAAAGCATCGACAGGTCGCGCCAGTTCTTGAGCACGAAAATCGAACTGAACAACGCTATCAACACAAAGATACCCAAAAAGTTTCGGACATAGTTTCCTCCGTTCATCAGCTGCTGGTTGTACTGCTGGTCTACGTCTACCATCGTGGGGAACGGCATGACGAACATGATGGGAGCCATCACCGACCCCGTTGCGTATTTGGCCCATTTAATGCCCTTGTACACCTGGTAGTCGCGCTTGGCCGCCTGGTTCTCGTTGCGCCCCTCCCAAACACTCAACGCCTCCGAAGCAATGCTGCCGCCAGCCATCACCCCCAGCCCTATTATTGCCCATGAGATCAGCACCACCTTATTCCATCTGCTCATCACAGCACTCGACGAGAACACCAGCCCCGTCAAGATGGCAAATATCGTAGTGGCGCCCAAGACCGTGCGGAAGAAGAACAAGCTCACCGCCAACAACACCGTGACAAGCAGTTTCCAGAAATTAAACTTGCTGCTGCGTAGCAGACTGTCGGCCCGCTCTAGGGTGGCCACGCAGAGGAAAATCATTTCCGTCTCTTTGAGGTGCAACCCACAGTACATAATCAGATTAGGCATCAGGCAGCAGAAAATACCAGCCATCCTGCCCACCTCTTCGCCCATGTTGCGCTTGGCAAGCTTGTAAATGAGCAGGCACATCCAGCTGCTTAGCAACGCCTTGATAATACGCGTCACGATAATGCTGCCGCCCGTCACCGAATAGAGCAACCCCAGATAGGTGACATAACCCGCATCGGCCAGCGAGCGTCGGGACAGATAGTCGCGTGCCGCCTTCCATCCTATCTCCTGGAACCAGAGCGCCTCGTTGTGATAACCTAACGCATCGCTCGACCCAAATTCAAAAGGTACACCCGTCTTGAAGGTGAAGAAGAAGAACGAGAACACCACCCATGCCAGTCGCAGCCACAGCGCGGTCCAGAACACCTTACGGCAATAATGCTTCTCGTCCAAATCCACCCACTTGCGTGTGAACCTCGCCGAGAGCAGGAAAAAGACCAACACCCACATGATGCCGATGACGATGAAATCAAACTTCATCATCAGGCGTACAAAGATAATGCTCACTATGGCCAGCGACACGAGATAAAGCGTAATGGCCTTAGTGGATAATTGTTTTGGGAAGAAAGGTACCAAAGTCTATACAGTTTAATAATCTCCCTTACGGAGTGATGATAAAATGCTTTTTTATTTTCTGCCCCGCGACAAAGCCGCGAGGATATGCCGCTTGCACGCCACGCCCCATTCGTTGAGGGTGAAGCGGGTTCGAGCCACCCACAAAGGTATTGTGTATTTCTTTTTTGCCTTGGCAGAGAGGTTGGACCAGTCTATCTTGGCCAGTTCTGGCAGCGTGGCATCATGGTATTGACGCGAAAGATAGTAGCGGTATAGACCGCCGCTACGCAGCATGTCGAAGAGTCTTTTCACTTCCTTGTTCTCCCGCTCTGCAGCCTCCATGGAATCCAGATTCCACAGCATGTGGCGTTCGGGATCATGAAGTCTCCGTGTGGCCCGTTTCTTGGGAGGAAGGTCCTGAAAATAATTTGCCAACGGCCTGTTTACCAATGCTACAGGATATTTCAAGGCGAGCCGAATCCACAGATGGAAATCTTCACCAAACGACAGCTTCTCGTCAAACCCACCCACCGCATCAAAACAACCACGCCGTACCGCCGTGGAACTGCTGGTTACAGGCATGCAGAGAGTGCGGCAATAAGTGCGGCAGTAATCAATGTATCCGGACTCGAAATCTTTCTCCACACCAATGGGGGCTATGGACTGTTTGCCGTTCTTCACAAGATAGTATCCTGTGCAGTATATCCCAGCATTAGGGCATGCATGGATAAGGCAGTTAATCTGTTGAAGAAAACTGGGCTCCCACCAGTCGTCGGCATCAAGGAAACAGACATATTCTCCAGTGGACTCTGCCACTCCTCTATTGCGGGCGGCACCCACACCGCTGTTGCGCTGCTGCACAAGTTTGCAGTTGGAATGCCCGTCAATGCATTTTGCCGCTACCGAAGCAGAACGGTCCGAGCTTCCGTCATCCACCACGATAAGTTCATACCGGAGTACAGCCTCCCCGTCAGTGCATTGTTGGTTAAACACACTGGCGATGGCGCGTTCAACATACTGCTCTTTATTGTAGAGCGGCATCACTACCGAGAATTTCGGAGGCTCCATTTCTCAAACTTAAATAAAATTCGTTCCAGGAATCGTACAATGCTGAATGCCCAGGGGTGCCGGTGGAGACGGCGCATCATGACAATATCGTCGACATAGCGGTCGTAGTCAGCCAATACAAGAGGAGGAAGAGAGTCTTTGAGCACACTGCGGCGCTCCTTGAGGATGGTAGCCCGGTTTTTCCCCTCACTTTCGCTGATACCCGTCATATCGAAATAGATTGTGTCAATGTCCACGTGTACTGGCTGGATGCCCTCCAATGCAACAACCTTCAAAAACCATGACCAGTCGGAGACTATACGCTTCGACTCGTCGTAATAGCCGTACTCGTCGAAGAGTTTTCGCTGTATGAGCGTGCCTACATGGTCCAGTGTGCCACGGTAGAAGCTGAACATTGTGTAACGTTGCTCTTGTGGAGGATTTCTCATCTTCCTACCGTCTGGCCACACGTTTGTAGTGGTGCCGTAGAGGATGGCAGGATGGCCGTTGCGTTCAACCTCCTCGGCCATGCGTTCAAGCACATCGGATGCCATCAGCCAGTCGCCTGAATTAATCATCACCACATATTCACCCTTGGCCATGCGGATTCCTTTGTTCATGGCATTGTAGATGCCGTTGTCGCGTTCCGATATCCATGTCAAGCGAGCGTCACCGTCGTACTGCATTATTGTTTCCACACTGCCGTCGGTGCTGGCACCGTCGACAACGATGTATTCGAAGTCCTTGTAGGTCTGCGATGCAATACTGGCCAGCGTTCGTTGCAGGCCTGCATTATTGTTCCAGTTGATAGTGACAACCGAGATAGTCATGGCTTTGTGTTAGTCTGTTTTGAATTGAGGATGGGTGTTAAAGGCTTTTACCCTGTATGATGCGACCAAGTTGGTCGGAGGTGACAAACTCGCAGTCGGGCCAGCGCTTGGTTATTTCTTGAAGCAATGTGCGGAATGCTGGCAGGGTCCGGTCGGTGTTCCGATGGTCGATAGAGCCGATAAAGTTCACGCGGTGGGTGCATATATTGGCCGCCTTTCCCCAACGGAATGCTGTCCGGATATGTTGCAGGCATTGGTCTACGCTGTCGATATTTGGGCGCAGTGAAGGTTCGAACAAGCAGTTGCGCATCAGGTATATCAGTCCGTGGGGGCTGCGACGTCCTTGGAAACAACGCCGATGCATTGTCACCCCTTCGTCATTGCCGATAGGTATCTTCTGGCACACGGTGCCTTGGAGGTATTTCACACCCACCGCCGACAGATGGGGTTCAAGGTCGGGGTGCCACTCGTAGGTGGTGGCGATGAACGACTCTGACCGGTAGTTGAACAGTTTCTGAAACATGTCGGCACCCTCGTTTATGATGGCTGCGTAGCGCGCCGTGTCTTCTGGTAGGCTGGAATTGAAAGCCCCCATATAGTATTCTTTGATAGAGGGAGCTGCAATCTGTGTCAGTCCGAAGGAACCGACTTTGAAAGCGGCAAGAGTGGCTGATTCTGCGCTCCGGAGAGCCCGGAGCCATTTCTGCACATTCAGGTGTTCGCGACCATGTAGCTGGGGATGGAATACCCCCTTTGCCATACCCTCCTTCCAGAGTGCGAACGACCCGCTGTGCAAAGCGTCACGTTGCAGCGTGTCGGGGAAAGGCTCGAAAAAGTATTCGTTATACCCCGATTGTTCAATCTTTTCAAAGAGGGGATTGGCTGTCACACAGTTGGCTGTGAGCACGGCGGGATTCCCGTTGGCGTCTTTCACAGCATGGAGCACCTCGAAGAGGTTGGACAAGTCGCCTGGTGTGGCGAGACTGTCGTAACGGCAATAAGGGTCGCGGTCTACACGGATGCCTTGGCTCAGCAGGTTGTTGTAGGCTTCCGTCGAGGGGGTTCGGATGCTACCCCAGTCGTCGGATTCGATGACGACTAGCCGTCGGCGGGTATGCCATCCGGGGATGTTGTATAGGTCTTTTCGTCGTGGCAGCATGAGAAGTGGGTGTTAAAGCCTTACTGTGCCGGGGGTATCAATACACCTGCGGCTGATGCCGTCCCGGTATCGGCGGTTGGAGGCTCCGTCACAGAAGAGGGGTATGATGTTCCGTTCGCGTAGTACGGACTGTGTGGTGTCGTTGTACCTCCCCCATGTGTACGCATAATAATTAATATAGCGTGGATGTTGTTTTAATAATTCTTCGCACTTGGACACAGAATCATCGAAATCTTTGCGAGACATGAGCGTACAATCATCGTGCTTGAAGCCATGCATGGCGATGTTCACCATGGGCGATTGTATAGCAGACAGTTGGTCGAGGGTAATATAGAGAGGATTGCTGCAGTAGTTTTCACGGATGTTGATACCGTCGAGATATTTTGGATTGATGAACAGGGTTACGGGTACCTGTTCGGAGGAGAGGAAGGGGAGAATGGAGAGAATGGAGGCATTGCCGTCGTCGCAGGTGAGGGCTGCATACTTGGTTCGGCGGAATCGGTTGTGCGTCAGCCGATGGTATACCTCGGGAAGGGGAATGAAGGTATACTGGCTTTTGAGTTGTTGTATCTGATGTTTGAAATAGTCGGTGGGCGTCCAGTCCTGCCGCTGACAGAGCGAAGGGTCGAAGGTGTCCGATACGCAATGGAACACAAACACTTCGATCGGAGCAAGGGTGAGCTGTGTGAGTCGACGGCCTATTTTGTTTAGCAATCTTGTGGTGGACATGGGCATGTTGATTGAAATGGCAGGTCAGGCAAAACAGTCGCCATCTCCGCCTTGCGTGCTGCCTGATGGGTTCAGACTGAATCCCTTGGGGCAGGAGAGGGAGATGTCGGCGATTTTATGGCTTTTGAATAGTTTCGTTGCAGCTATGTAGTCTGCCAGTTCGGTGTGGCGTGTGGCGAAACAGGAGTTCCCAAAATGGAGTATGTGCTCGACAATGGAGGTGAAAACCTGGTCGCGGTAGGGTTCGGCATAGTAGAGGTATTTGACGGAAAGGTCCGACTCGGCGTTGCGGATGATATAGAATCCAATTGTTTCAGCGCCTTGCATTACTTTGACTCCCCGCAGCCAGTAGAGAGGGTCGCTATCGCCGAACAGTCCGCGTGAAGAAGTGCGATGGGGAAGTGGCGTGCAGTGTTTCAGGGGATATTGAAGTATCCAATTGAATGTTTCGCGTGTACGCGGGAAGAGGTCGTTGGCCGATTGACGCTGGATGAGACTATATGTGTCGTCATCAATCAGGTCGATGTATTGTAGTGTATATTCCGAATGATTGATGGCACGGAGGGCTTGAGCGTTATGTCGGCGCAAGAATGTGCGGAGTTGCTCCCGCTGGCAGAGGAGGTCGCCGCGAAGACCGCCACGCTGTATTTTGCTTCCGAAGCGGTGCTCGTGGAGGTATGACACTTGGTGGCCGAGGAAGCGAAATATCTCGACAGTTTCGGCGGCGCCCATGGTGTCGAGACAGTTTTCGGGTCCGTAGTGTTCGGCCAGTGTGCCCACAAGTGCCAGCGGGTACCCTTTCCCCCGGTGCTCAGGGTGGCACCAAAGGGTGCTAAACCACCACATGCGTTGATTACCCACCATGTCGGGGAATGCAGCGGTGTAGGCTACCAGGGCGGGGTTGCCGGAAGGGGTTGCCACGAACAAGGCGCAGGCGATGGGGTCGTCAGGGTCGACATAGGGGTTGTTGGCAAAGGCCAGTGCTCGCGACGGCGATATGACTCCTTTAGGGCCAAAGGGGGTGCTATGGCCAGTGTTGAGCCATTGTAGCAGTTCTTTTGACGAGTATGTCTTTATCTCGACGGATTCCATTTTCAAGGAATTATGCGTTGAGGTGGTGGAGCGTGATGTCGATGATGGCTCCCATATTCTGCATCTTGATTATTTCCATCATCTTGTATTTAATGTTGAGGGTATCCTCAAGTGCAGTGAGCAGTTGTGTGAAGGTGAGGGATGTCCAGGCAGGAAGATTTGCCGGGCCTAGTTGGTCGGTAATTTCGAGGTCGGGGCTGGAGAAGATCTGCCTGGCAAGGGGTTGGATGGTTGCTATGAGTTCCGTGCGCGTCATTTGTGATGAATGATTGTTGGTGATATTGTTTTGTAATTCTGTTCTGCCTTATAGTAGTTAACTAAAATCTGTCATTGGGTCGAACTAGCGTGTTGTATCTTCGTTGTATCAATTAATGTGCCAGAGACGTCGAACGTATTAAGCATTTTTTGTAGAATGTTGGCTGATGATGGTCTTCAGAGCGTTGCGGTCGATTTTCTGATTGTTGTTGAGAGGCAATGGACAATGATGGATGATGCACGAGGGTATCATGTATTGTGGCATCATAGTTTTGAGGTGCTCGAGTAGTTCGTTGTCGTTGGAGATGTGGGTATCGGGGTCATCCTCGATGAATAGAGCAATCTGGTCAAGACCCTGAGTACTTTGGTAGGTGACTGCAACGGTGCGGGAGTGATGTTTGAGATAGGTGGCGGCATGGTGTTCTATCTCGCCGAGTTCCACACGGTATCCCTGTATTTTGGCTTGTTGGTCGATGCGTCCGTGGTAGAGGATGTTGCCGTCGGAGAGGAGTGTGCATAGGTCGCCTGTGCGGTAGTAACGCTTGCCCTCGGGGGTAGTGATGAATGCGGCAGCGTCTTGTGAGGGGTTCTGCCAATAGCCCGGAGTGACTTGGCGGCCTGCGAGACAGAGTTCGCCCTCCTGGTTGGCGGGGAGCGGATTTAAGTCGGAGTCTATGATGATGGCGTCGATATTGAGAAGCGGTTTCCCGATGGGTAGTATGCCGTTGGGGGTGTTGTCGGTGTAGGGTGATGGTAGGTGGAAGCAGGTGCTATATACAGTGGCTTCGGTGGGTCCATAGAGGTCGAAGATTTGTGTGTTTACGGCACATTTGGACCATTCTTGTGCAAGATAGGCAGGGCATGCTTCGGCTGTGAGTATGGTGGTGCGCAGACGTGAGGCATCCAGTTGGCTGAAGTAGGGGCGAAGATAGGTGAGCATGGATGGAGCCATGGCTGCGCAGGTGATGCCTTGCTCTGTGATGAGCATGGCGGCGTAAAGGTACTTGACTTGTGCGGTGGGGATGGTGCAGAGGCAGGCTCCTGGAAGGAATGCGGTGAGGAAGGTCTGGATGCTGACGTCGAAGGTGAGGTCGAAGGCCTGGAGGCATCGGTCGGAGGAGGTGATGTTGATGCCGGTGTGCCAGAACGACTGGATGAAGGAGGCCAGGTTGTCGCGTGTGATGCAGACGCCCTTGGGTTTGCCTGTACTGCCAGATGTGAACAGGATGTAGGCTAGGTCGTTGTCGGAGGTTGGGTAGGGTGTCGACGGCTGACTGGTGGTTGTGGGTAGTGTGGTGGTGTGTATGGCGGATGTTCCGATGGTTGAGAACTGTTGCAGGATAGGTGCGTTTATATCGGTGTAGAGTAGGTGCTTGGCCGATGTTTGGTGGATGATGTCGAGGTTGCGCTGTTCAGGCCACCGTGGGTTAAGGGGGAGATAGGCATTCCCTTCGAACCAGAGGGCAATGATGGAGGCATAGGTGTCGATATGGTCGTCGAGAAGCAGGGCGACGATTTGGTGGTGGATGTTGTGTTGCTGGAGAGCGTGGCGTATGGCACTGATGCGTTGGCCGAGTTGGCGGTAGGTGTATGACTCGCCGTTGATGAGCAGGGCTTCACCGTCGGCATGGGCGGTGATGCTGTCGAGGAGGGGGGTGAGTATGACTTGCTGGAAGGTGGTCATCGGTATATTCGGGTGATGTTTTTGAATAGGGTTTTGTATTTCCAGTTGAGGAGGAATTGGGTGAGCGCAAAACGGAGTGCTTTGGCTTTGTTGATATGGGTGTAGTATTCGGAACAGGACTGAAGCGTCTGGCAGTAGATGCGGCGGGCGTGGGAGCTGTGGGTGACGTGGAAGAATTCACGGTCGAGGGGGAGGTAGTTCTCGCAGTATTGTTGCGGCGTGTTCAGGGAGGCAATGCCGGAAGGGTGGATGCGGTAGACGCCGCCGTCGAAGGCCATGAGCCGTCCGCGTCCGGCAAGGAGGAGGTGGTAGATCTCGTGCGAGTCGCGATAGTATTTGTATCGCTTTTGCCAGGAGTAGCTGAACATACTTTTGCGCATGAGCATGGTGAGCGGTTGCGTTATCCAGTCGGCAAAAAACATGTCGAGGGTGATGTCGACTCCCTCTTCCCCTTGTTTTATGAGGTCTCCACAGAGGTCGGGTGAGGTGGAGCCGTTGACCATGTTGAGGTGTGTGCAGCGATGGAAGCAGACGGAGTAGTCGGGGTGCGACTGCATGAAGTCGACCTGTTTCTGGAGTTTGAGCGGGTCGGTCCAGTAGTCGTCGCCTTCGCAGTAGGCGATAAATTCCCCTTTGGCATGAGGATAGAGGAATGTGACGGCCATGCGGCCTTTGTAGCCTGCGGAGTATTGGTTGGTTTGCTCGTAGAAGGCAGTGATTCGCTCGGGATATTGTTCTGCGTAGTGGCGTATAATCTGGTCGGTACCATCGGTGGAGGCGTCGTCGTGGATGATGATTTCGGTGGGGAAGGCGGTCTGCTGCATGAGCATGCCTTCGATGGCCTGGCTGATGTAGTCTTTCTGGTTATAGGCCAGGCAGCAGATGCTGACGAGTGGCTGGGTGGAGGCAGGTGTGGGCATGAGGGGTTAGAAGATGACAGGGTTGATGTCCTTGCAGCTGCGGACGCCACAATGTTGGGTGAGCAGCGTGGGGTCGGTGGGCAGCCCTTGGAGCCAGTGGACCAGCTGCAGGGGAACATTGACACCGGCGTTATGGGTGAAGGGGTATTGACCGCCAAAGCGACAATTCATTTCGAGTACCGTGATGTCGCCCGAGGGGGAGACGAAGCAGTCGACGTCGAGCATGGCACGATGCCTGAGTTGTGACGACAGCGTTTGAGCAATGGGCAGGAAGGGGGTGGGGTCCACGGTCTCGGCCACGTCGGTCTCGCCCGAGCGCATGGCTATTTTCTTTTTGGCGAAGGTGGCTGCATAGTGGCCTTGGAGGTCGTTGAGTATTTCGATGCCGTATTCCTGGCCTTTGATCTGTTGTTGGATGATGATGCTGGCCTCACGGTCGGCGGCGGATTCGAAGCGGAGGGCGGTATCCCAGATGTCGTTACGTAATTTGGCATAGAGGACGTTGAGCTCCTCGCGGTTTCGGGTGGTGTAGATGCCGATGGAGCCCATGCCCCAGCGGGGTTTGACGATGAGTGGGAATGCGACGGAGCCCGTGTCGATGGCTTTTGTGGCATCGACCAGGCTGAGGAATGTGGTCGGCTGGTTCAGTCCCGCCTGCTTGAGTAATTGATAGGTGGCCCACTTGTCGTTGCATGTCTGGGCAACGGGGTAGTCCGATACGACGAGGGTGATGCCTTCTTGTTCGAAAAGGGTGCGGTGTTTGGCGAGTATGGGCAGGTCGATGTCGAACAGCGGGATGATGGCGGTGATGCTGTTTGCTTTGCAGTATTGCAGGAGGAAGGGGATGTAGTCGGGGTTGTAGATCTCGGGGGTGAGGGTATGACCGTCGGCTTGCCCGAGGGTGTAGGTGTAGATGCTGTTGGAGGCAAACACTTTGCCTTTCCCTTGCAGGGCTTGCTGGAAATAATGGATGATGTATGTCCGGCGTCCGGCAGATGTAAATAATATGTTCACTTGGCGGGTGTTTTTGTCAATCATGTATGCGGTAGGAACTCGATGGTCAGATGTCCCATTCGGATTGCAATATCACGCGGTAGGAGGAGTAGTAGGGGATGGGACGGAGGATGAATTCTTCGGTTTGGATGACGTTGAAGCGTATGCAGTCCTCCACTTTGTCGTAGGTTGCATAGGGACTCCCCAGCCAGATGTTGGCGGTGTAGTTGCCGGGGGCAAAGTTGATGTTCTTGATTAGGCAGTGGAAGTGGCGTTTCTCGCCCTTTTCCATGGGTTTGATGAGGGTGCCGGCATCGGTGTTTGAGATGTTGGCAAGGTTCTGGCCGTTGGAGTCTTTTATCTCGATTTCGGCTTCGAGGATGTCGACATGTTGATAGGCTTCGATATCGAAATCGACCTCGATGTCGTGACCAACATCTACACGGGTGGCACTAGTTTTAAAGTCGGTGGTTTTTACCGCTCCGTTGCCGTGACGGTTGTAGTCGTTGACAGTCTTGATGTTGCTGAGGTAGATGTTCACAACATCGGATATGGGGCCGGAGGTCTCGATCATGCCGTTCTTGAGCAGCAAGCCGGTATGGCATAGCTGTTGAATGCTCACCATGTTGTGGCTTACGAACAGGACGGTGCGACCCTCGCTGCGGCTGACGTCCTGCATCTTGCCGATGGCTTTTTTCTGGAATTCGGCATCACCGACGGCAAGGACTTCGTCGACGACCAATATTTCAGGGTCGAGGAAGGCAGCCACGGCAAAACCAAGGCGGACGGACATGCCCGAGCTGTATCGTTTGACGGGGGTGTCGATATATCGTTCACAGCCGCTGAAGTCGACAATCTCGTCTAGTTTGCGGGCAATCTCGGATTTGGTCATGCCAAGGATGGCGCCGTTGAGGAAGATGTTTTCGCGTCCGGTCATCTCCTGGTGGAATCCCGTACCCACTTCGAGCAGGGAGCCGATACGGCCCCGGGCACGAATGGTGCCTGTAGTGGGACCGGTGACTTTGGAGAGGATCTTGAGCAGGGTGCTTTTGCCTGCACCATTCCGCCCGATAATTCCAACAACGTCTCCTTGTTCCACCTTGAAGTTGATGTCGCGGAGAGCCCAGACATACTCGCTCTCACCTTTGGTGGCACGGTCGTTCACTTCGCCTATCTTCAGATAGGGGTCTTCTTTGCGGAGCACATTGACGGTCCACCAACGTTTGAGGTCGTGGTTGAGTGTACGTGTGGATACAAGACCAAGACGGTACTGCTTGGAGATATTATTGAATTCTATTGCCGTTGACATCGTGTTGTGTTAGGTTTTATGTTCTGAGGTTTTTGTGTGTTGTATCTTGATGAATCTTGGGGACAAGGCTGTTTGTTACCGCTCCGCGCGCATTGGGTTGTTGAGGAAGTCCTGGTATGTGAGGCGGATTCCCTCTTCGAGCGGTGTTTTAGCAGTCCACCCAAGAGAAGTGGCTTTGCTGACATCGAGTAGCTTGCGCGGCGTGCCGTTGGGGCGTGAAGTGTCCCACGTCACTGCCCCTTCGTATCCCACTATCCGCGCCACGGTCTCGGTAAGTTCTTTAATGGTAATCTCCTTTCCGGTGCCGGCGTTGACGGTTTCGTTGCCGTGGTAGTGTTCTATGAGGTGGAGTGCCAGTTCGGCAAGGTCGTCGACATAGAGAAATTCACGGAGGGGGCTGCCGTCGCCCCAGCACACCACTTCGTTCATGCCGGACACTTTGGCTTCGTGGAATCGTCGGATGAGGGCTGGCAGCACGTGGCTGTGTTCAGGGTGGTAGTTGTCGTTGGGGCCGTATAGGTTGGTGGGCATCACGCTGAGGAAGTCGGTGCCGTATTGGCGGTTTAGGTATTCGCAGTATTTGAGTCCGGATATCTTTGCAAGGGCATATGCCTCGTTGGTGGGTTCCAACGGTGAGGTGAGGAGACAGTCTTCGCGCATGGGTTGTGGCGCCAGGCGGGGGTAGATGCAGCTTGAGCCGAGGAACTCCAGCCGCTTACAACCATGCTGCCATGCTGCATGGATTACGTTCATCTCAAGCATCATGTTCTGGTACATGAAGTCGGCCGGTGCCGTCTGGTTGGCGATGATGCCTCCCACTTTGGCTGCGGCCAGGAAGACGTATTCGGGACGTTCGGTTGCGAAGAATTGTTCCACGTCGTCCTGACGGCATAAGTCGAGTTCGTTGTGGGTACGTAGAATAAGGTTGTTGTAGCCTTTCCTTTTCAGCTGACGCACAATGGCCGAGCCCACCATGCCACGGTGGCCTGCTACGTATATCTTCGAGTCGCTGTTCATTTGACAATGCCTTTCTCCAAATATTCGGCCAGATTGCATCTCACGTGAGCTGCTGCAGCATCGGAAGCTACCTTGGCCATATCGCTGTCCACCATGATTTTCACCAATTTGTCGAAGGAGGTCTTTTGAGGATTCCATCCCAATAGACGTCGGGCTTTCGACGGGTCGCCTAACAGGTTAACAACATCGGTGGGTCGGTAGAAGTCGGGACTGACCTCGACCAGCACTTTCCCCACCAGACTGTCGCTTGTGCCAAGGGTGCCTGATACAGATTTGCAGATGCCCTTTTCCTCTGCTCCCCCTCCTTGCCACTCGAGTTGTATGCCTACGTGGCTGAAAGCGCGTGTGCAGAATTCACGCACGGTGTGCTGCTCGCCTGTCGCGATAACAAAGTCGTCGGGCTGGGGGTGCTGCAGTATCATCCACATGCATTCTACATAGTCTTTTGCGTATCCCCAATCGCGCAGCGATGACAGGTTTCCAAGATACAGTTTCTCCTGTTTCCCTTGACAGATGCGTGCGGCGGCGAGGGTAATCTTACGGGTGACGAAGGTCTCTCCACGCCGTTCGCTCTCGTGGTTGAACAGGATGCCATTGCAGCAGAACATGCCGTAAGCTTCGCGGTATTCCTTCACTATCCAATATCCGTAGAGTTTCGCCACGGCATAGGGACTGTAAGGGTGGAAGGGTGTCTCTTCGTTTTGCGGCACCTGTTCCACACGTCCATATAGCTCGGACGTGCTGGCCTGGTAGATACGGCAGCTCTGTTCAAGTCCACATTGACGTACGGCCTCCAGAATCCTCAGTACACCTGTCGCGTCTACATTGGCAGTGTATTCCGGAGCGTCGAAACTAACCTGTACATGGCTTTGGGCGGCAAGATTATAGATTTCGTCGGGCTTCACCTTGCCTACCGTCTGCACCATGCTGAGGGTGTCACCCAAGTCGCCATAGTGGAGATGGAAGCAGGGATGTCCCTCTAGATGGGCTATGCGTTCGCGAAAGTCTACCGACGACCGTCGGATAACCCCATGCACCTCGTATCCCTTTTCCAGCAAGAATTCGGACAGATAGCTTCCGTCCTGTCCGGTGATGCCTGTAATCAATGCTCTTTTCATCGCACTCAATAATTAATATAGAGGACTCTCTCACTCTCGCAAACGTTAGACAGTGTCCATGAAACTCTTCTGAGTTTTGTTGAAAATCACCACACCGAATATCAGCAAGATTACCATGAACACAAAACTATAGGCAAGCCAACCCCAGCCGATGAACTCGCCTGCTCCCAGTACACCGTATTTGAAGGTTTCGAGTACAGGGGTCACGGGATTGAGGTGCATCACAGTGTAAAGGTCAATGCCTGCAGCGGTTTTCCCTTTCACCAGACTGAGCGGGTAGACAATAGGCGTTGCATACATCCACAACTGAAGGATGAACGTGAACAGAATCTGCAGGTCGCGGTACTTGGTGGTCATGCTTGAAATCAGGATGCCAAATCCCAAGGACAGACCGGCCATCATCAACACAAGCACAGGGAATAGCAGCGCGTACCAATTCATTGAGGCGGGGCAGCCAATGATGCTATAGACAATATATACAACCACAAAGAGCCCCAGTTGGATGCCGAAACGCAACAGGTTCGACGTCACATTGGCCACGGGGACAATCAGGCGCGGGAAATACACCTTGCCGAACAGACCGCTGTTCGTCACAAACGTATTTGAAGTCTTGCTCAGGCAGTCGGAAAAGTACTGCCACATACATGTGCCCGCCAGATAGAACAGCGGTTGGGGTATACCGTCGGTGGCGATGCCTGCGATGCCACCAAACACTACCATATACATCAGCACCGTCAGGATGGGTTGTATCACAAACCACATCGTGCCCAGAATGGTCTGCTTGTACTGGGTAATAATGTTCCTTTTGATGAACAAGGTATACAGGTCGCGGTAGCCCCACAACTCTTTGAAGTCAACCGACCATAATTTATCTTTCGGTTGGATGACGGTAGTCCACTCTTGTGATTCAGTCATATAAATAGGGTATGAAAATATCAGTGTGAATGTTTATGATTCAAAAAAATGTTGCCCAGTATGCCCCAGAAGTATTTCCAGTCGGTGCGCAGAGGGTGTTTGAGGTATGCTTCCAGATAGCGGCGTTCCGACTCCTGGATGCCTTCCAGTGTGTCGGGCTGCACCTTCTCATAATAAAGCGGAGGTAGCAGGCCGGGTTTGGTCTTGGTGCGCAATTCCTGCATCTCGGGGGTATAGAGGCTGAAAAACTGTCGCGACAAGGGTCTCACTCCCACCAGTTTCATCTCCCCTTTCAGCATATTCACCACCATCGGCAGTTCGTCCAGCCAGGTTTTGCGGAGCAAGGCACCCATTGTGTTCACCCTGTAGTCGTGGTAGAACTTGCCTGTCTTGTCCAGCCTTCGATGTTCGTAGACATATTCCTGCAGGTATTCGCTGTATGAATACATCGTGCGGAACTTGTATACTGTGATGATCTTGCCGTTTTTGCCCACACGTTCCAGCTTGGCGATGGGCGATGAACTCGGCGTTCCTTCGGTGATGGGGTCTTTCGCTTTGCGAGCGATTACCCTGAATTCGCCATGGGCAGTGCTCTCATACACCACTTCAAATCCTGCATGGTAGAGTCTTCCAAGAATCTCCACTCGATGGAAGGTCCTGTTGCGTCCTTTGGTGACAGCAAAATAGATGTTTTTCAGACCTTTTATCTTCGGAAACACACGGTGCCACACATAGTGGAACCCATAGTACAGCCTGTTTATTCCTCTGGGGTAGCTGCGGTATATCACGGCCTTCTTTACCGATGAGGTGCGGCAGTTGCACACCAGATAGCCACCTTCCGACAGATGCCTGTTGACATTGGCAAGGAAGATGTCTAACTCATACACCGTATGCAAGGGGCGCTGAACCAGGATGGCGTGGTACGGTTCTCCGTTTTCGCGTTCGGGGATAGGGTCTCTGCCGTTGTTTTTCAGTCCAAGCACCAATGTGGTAGGAGCAAACTCGTCGCGGTGGTCCATCATCCAACGGTAGACCTGCTTGATTGGCTCTGTCTCTACCTCCAGAAACATCCGCTTTACGTCTTCGTTCTCAATTGTCTCTGGGTCAAGTTTATCGCATCCCTCACTCCCCGTCTCAGTAAAATTCTTGCCCGGATAATAATACCGTGCTTTTATCGGGTCGAGAGGGAACAGTGGTTTTCTCATATCGTTCTAAATAATCAACTGACAAGTGTCAGCCCATATCGTATTGTGTGTGTCAGTTATTCGTTTTCAATTATTGGTGCCGGCTCGAGGAACTGAGGGTGGATGAATGTCGTGGCCACGGCTGCCACTCCGCGTATGGTGACCACCAGGCGGCGGTCTTTCTTAATCCTCACGATATGGCCTTCTGCCCCTTTGAACGGGCCGTCGGTCACCCTCACCCGGTCGCCTCGGTGATATTCCGCTTTGTCGTCGCCCAGAAAGGTCAACCCACGCCGACCTGCTGTGCATACGAAGATGAATACTTCCATCTCCTTGTCGGGAATGGGGGAAGGCGTGTTCGTCAAAGGGTTTCGGTATACCCACATACGGTTGAAATAGTCCTGCTCCAGTGTCCCGATATATTCTTTTGTGGCTTTGATGAACACAAGCGAACCGATTATCTCCGGCACAAAGAACTCGATTCTGTCAGTGGCCAGCCTGTCGCGTATCGGACGGACTCTGTTGTACAGAACCCTTGTGGCATACCATCTGGTATTCGTCTCGTCGTTCACTGTATTATTTCCCTGATTGTTCACCGCATGAGCCATTGTTTTGTTGTCATTCTTTGTGCCAATTCTTCCACTCCCTCCTGCATCAGCAAGAAGCTCTTGGAAGATTTTGGGCTATTTCGTACCCCTTCAACGCTTGCCCCTATCCAAGGGCAGAATGCGTAATCCACCAAATCTCTGTCCATTATAGAAATAATGCACCGAAATTCCTAAATGCAAAGATACATTTTTTTTTTAAATTAAGAATCTTTTTCGCCCATATTTTTATAGAATAGATGAGATACTATGATGAAAAATGGCAAAAAAATGGTAACACGGACAAGGATGGCCCCTTGGGTTAAAAGAAAAGCCCGGACTCTCGCAGGTCTCCCTGTCGTGGAATCCGGGCTTTGTGGCCTTGGTAAGGTGTGGGTTCTTATTGCAGCCCCAAGGCTTTCAGACCTTGGTTGTAGCGAATGTCGCGGGGGATGTTGTGTGTGCTGATCATCTCAAGGTCTTTCTTCAGGTCAGGACGGATTTTTCCGTTCTCGGCAGAATAGCTCTTGGCAAAGGCAATGTCGCCTTCACCTTCAACCTTCAGTATCAAAGCGGCCCAGCTCTTCATGGCCTCTTCGGCCTTGTTCACGTCGATGACATATTTGCCTTCGCTGTTGCGAGTGAAAGCTCCATTGTCCTGCAGGTAGTTGAAGCACATCATATTGGCGATGCCGTGGGCCTCGGTGGCTCCGAAGCGTACACTGCGCAGGATACCGGCGATGAAGGTGACGAAAGCGTCCTCCTTGGTGCAGTTGGTGATCTCGCCCATCTCAATCAGATGAGTGGTGAGGAACAATCCGCAGATGTCGGCCTTGGCCTCTTCCCATGCGCTGTACTGGCTGCCCAAGGCCTCGCGGAGGCTCTTGCCGTCGGTGACGGTCTCTTTGATACCCAGACCGTGTGCCACCTCGTGGAAGCATACATTGCTGAAGAAGGCATTGAAGTTGACATTGTCGAGTTGGTCGTCGGCAATCAACAGGTCGGCGATGGGTTTGAGGATGGTCTCGAACTTGGCCTGCATGGCGTTCTTCAACTGCAGACGGCGGGCACCTTTCTCTTTGTGGATGCGCTCATCGTTGGGCAGATTGATGGCGATGGTCTTCGAGCCCGCATTGCAGTCACCGGCATAGTAAATCACGTCGTACACATTCAGGTCGCTCTCGGCACCGGCCATGGCGGGTTTATATTTGGGGTCGCAGGGCAGGTCGTTCTGCAGCTGGGGCAGCATCTTGACGAACTTGGCCAGGTCGTTGCTCCATTTCTCGTCCTTCACCAGGATGAAGGCTTCATAGCTGGTCTTGCTGCCATACAGGGCATCGTCGTAGTTCTCGATGGGGCCTACGACAAAGTCCAGACGGCTCTGTTTCATGTCCATCCAGGCCAGGTCGCTGGCATAGTAATCGTCGGTCATCAAAGCTTTGCGACGCTCGGTCAGATACTTTTTCAGTCCGGCATCCTCAGCCAGGTCGATGGCAACACCCATCAGGCTGTCGACCTTTGCCAGTCGGTCGGCATATTCCACATGGTAAGGCACCACCTTGAGGGCACCGTTCTCGTCGCGGCGGATAACTGTGTACTGACTGCTCTTCTCGGGGTCGGCCAGTGCGTCATACTCCTCGGCAGTCATGTCCACAGGGTAGAAATTGCAGCCAGCGGGACGCTCGCCATAGCCGGGAATAAAGGGGCGCTCTTCACCCAAACGGTCCCATGCACCATATTGAATCATCGCGAATGCCTTCACGGCAGGGTCGGTGATGGTGTCGAGGTTGGCACGGTTCTCAGGGCCGAAGTACTGGTCCCAGTACAGGTCGTCCATGATGTCGGCAATCTGGATGAAAACGGGCAGGAGCTGTTTCTCCTTCTCCGTCAGCACGCTCAAATCGGTAGTCAAAGTAAACTCGGCATACTCGTCAACTTTCTGTTGAATTTCCGATTTTTCTTCCGTTTTGTTGCTCTTGCAACCCACTGCAGCGAGCATTGTGATGGTCATAATTGAAATTGCTAATCTTTTCATTTTTAATAGTTTTATTATGTTCTTGCCATTGTTCTTAGAATGCAAAAATACATTTTTTTTTGCTATTTGCGAAAAAAGTAGTACTTTTGCACCCGATTTCGAAAGGGGAAAACGCTCCCCAACATGCAAAAATCAACTCACGGAAAGGTGCTCGAGTGGTTGAAGAGGCCCGCCTGGAAAGCGAGTAAGCGTTAAAAGCGCTTCAAGGGTTCGAATCCCTTCCTTTCCGCTGAAAAAAGAGGGTGTTCCATAACTTGGACACCCTCATCTTTTCGAACATTGTATATGACTTATCAGTCGCCGACAATGCCAGAACAGCCCAAGCCACACCAAGAGCATCCGACAGTCGAGATCTCGGATGACAAGGCTGCAAGTTCAGATGTGTGTTGGGCAATCATCTCCTGTGCTTTTTGCAAATGCATTTCCATAGTGAAAAGATTTATATGTTATGCCTACTCGTTGAAGGTTTTTCGGCATCCACCTGTCGTTATTGTAGCTTTACATCTTTCAATAGTTCGTAGCATCGTATAGCCGATTGTAGCAAAAGAAGTTCGTATGTGGTAGGTTGGCGAGTAATTGTGGTTAGATATTCTATCTGAAATGCAGATATTTCTTGTGCCTGGGCTAGATATAGTTTGCACATTCCTTTATCTCTTTTTTCCACACTCCCTCTTTTTTGGTAGTTAAATCCATAGCATGTGGAACAAACTCTCAATATCGGACATTCTGAGCAGCACATGTCAATTAAACTACTGTCGTTGTGAAAGTCAACATTTTTTATTTCGTCTAATACTTTGTTGTTCCCGTGTACCATTGGAAGGAAAAGATGGCAAGGGTATAGTTTCCCGTCAACATCGTAGAAATGTATAGCTGTGCCAGTGCCGCAATTTTTCCTAGGTGGCCGAGATAAATTTTCGTCAAGCAACTGACTATACAGAATGTCGAATGGGGTTGTGGGAATAATGTCAGGGTTATTGATATAATACTGACCTATCACACGGAGTTGCTCACGATAAATCTCGTCATCACCTTCTTCCCAGGTACAACCTTGTGCTAAAGAAGATGCCACTTTGAAGCCGTTTTCCATTAAGGTAATAACGCCCTCAGCATAGTATGGAAGAGTTTCGTGCGTTAAAGTTTGCTTAAAATATGAGTTCGGCCATGTGTCTCGGACAAACTCAAGAGGCAGAATGTTTACAGAAACTCCACGATTGTTTTTTTGGCTGAATTCGCTGCCGTCTACAGACATGACCAATCGAAAATCAGCCACATGTTTTGCAAACCACGCCTGTTTCTCTCTATCAAGCAATGTCCCATTTGTAGTAACTGAAAACATTGTATTGAAAGGCAAGTAAAGGGACTTAACCCATTCGTATATATCTTTAAGAACACTGAAATTTAATAAGGGTTCACCACCCATAAAGTCTATTCCCAAACGACTGTTTTCTGTTTTGATGTTCAAATAATCGTCGAATTCCTTTTGCAGTATGCTTTTTGCTGTTTCAATGGACATCATTTTGTCAGCTTTGAACCGTTCAAAACAATACACGCAGTTCAGATTGCAGGCATGTGTAAGCATTAAAGAGCAAACCCTATTGGTACGGAACTCTTTCTTGATTGAATTGTCTTGCATATTGTGCTATTTTTATAGTATTGGGGCGTTCTTCACCTTGGCCCAGCCTACAATAACCATGATGAAGACGATAACGTTCATGATTGCACCGACAATGTTGATAACTGGGATGATGCAGAGTATTGCGGCAATGATTTGAAGGATGGTCGCCGTGTAGAGGGTTTTGGCACCAGATGTGCCAGGGAAATCTCCAACATTACGGAGATATCCATATGCTTGGATACAAAGGATTGCTGCAATGATACCAAATACGGCCGCGATAATACCGCCAGCGACAGGAATCATGGAGCAAAGCGTTCCAATGATGGACAAGATGGCTGCTGTGCGGATTTTTTTGATGTTGCTGGAAGTCTCACCAATAAATTCTTTGGATAGCGCACCAAGACCCAGGAAATAGTAAATATAGCAGAACACTGTGATGATTGGTACCACAAAGGCGTACCAAGCAGACTCTCCGGCAACGCTTGCCGCTAACGCTATTACTGAGACAAATCCTCCAATAATACTGAAGATAGAAAGACCGAGAACACCGTAAAAAATTTTTGATGTTGCTGTTTTGTAATTGTTTTTATTCATTGTATTCGTTCCCTGTTGTCACATTGGGCCATCGGTTTTAAGTGTTTATAATATTGTTAATCTAGAATACTTACTCCATCTTTGCCACATCGTGGGCAATGCCATACCACTTGGATATTGTCCTGGTATTTTATTTCCACATGATTGTAGTCGCATTCTGAACACCGGATAGTGTACGTTCCCTTATCTGTGGACACAGTCGTATCTGAACCTAGCAGAAATCCGTAGATAATAAAGTATCCGATAAGAAATATTAAAGCATTCCAAAAACCCGAAAATATCCATATCGCTGCCACGGCAAGGATTCCAATGGCAGCAAAGAAAGTATCGCTGTGTTTCCACAATTCTCGAATTACCCGTAACATGAGATATGCTACTATTAATCCTATAATGGTCCAAACCATTTTTCTTCGTTTTTCTGCCAGAACCTCCAACGGGCGTTTATACAATAAAGAAAGGCATGAGGTTATGTGCTCATGTCCGTCTTGATAGAGGTATCGCCAAACACCTTTGAGGAAACGGGGGCTATAGAACATATCTCACGCCTGAAGATATGCTATAGGAATAGCATACGCATCCAAGCGAAGCATAAATGCTCTGTCCCTCCTCGTGAAATTTGGCGAATTCCTATCAAAGGACAATATTGCAATGCTTTTCTTGCTACAAAGCTTACTTGCCTCTTGTAAGCGACTGCAAAGATACGAATATTTCGTAATATAGAAATAAAAAAAATGTATTAATTTACAAGATGCTGAGTTTCATTGAAAATTGGCGTTCTGTTCTTTTATTCTTCAGATAATATTTGGTGTTTCCAGTAGCTGTCGTTGGGGATATTCCATAAGTTGAGGACACTCTCTTTTTTATTACTAGTAGCCTAAAGTTGAATCTAAATACGTAATTCTCCCTGAGGAACAACATACTAACTTAATGTGGCTCCCTATTCGTTGTGCTTATGTATCTGTAGGAGTGTCGTAGGAAGTGAAAGGAGTTGGGCTATAAGGGCGTTGTGTACTATACGTAAGTGCTTCGATAAATCTAATCGGAGTTGTGTGCATTTTTTCAAGTCAACGTAGTTGGTTGGAATCTTTGTGGGTCGGCTCTACGTGGATGGTGACGTGTGTGTCGGTGCCGAAGCGTTGTCTCAGGGCTTGCTCTATCTCGTAGGTGCGGGTGTGGGCGATGCTGAGGGGGGTGCTGCCGTCCATGCGGATGTGCAGCTCGATGGCGTAGCGGCTGCCGATGCGGCGTGTGCGCAGGTGGTGAGGGTCTTGCACATCGGGGAAGGTGTTGACGATGGCGAGGATTTCGCTCTCCACCTCTTCGGGCAGGGAGGCTTCCATCAGTTCGTCAAAGCCCTGTCGCAGTAGTTTCCATGCCACGCGCAGGATAAAGAATGTCACCACCAGCGAGGCCAGTGGGTCGAGAACGGTCCAACGATGGCCCATCAGTATGGCGCCTCCGATACCCACCAGGGTGCCGAGCGACGAAAGGGCGTCGCTGCGATGATGCCAGGCGTTGGCTTCCAAGGCAGGGGAGTCGAGCCTGCGTGCGTTGCGGACAGTGTAGCGGTAGACCATCTCTTTGAGGATGACGGAGACGAGGGCAGCCCACAGCGCCACCATGCCCGGGGCGGCCAAAGTCCCCCCATGCCACCAGTAGAGGAGTGCTGTCACGGATTTGTTGCCGATGCCTATGGCCACTGCCGCCAAAGCAAGACCGATGATGGTGGTGGCAAGGGTCTCGTATTTGCCGTGTCCGTAGTCGTGGCTGCAGTCTTCAGGTTTGCTGCTGATGTGTACGAATATCAGCACTACGGCATCGGTCAGCAGGTCGGAGAGTGAGTGGACGGCGTCGGCGGTCATGGCTGCGCTATGACCCACTACGCCAGCGATAAACTTGAACACTGTAAGTACTATGTTCGCAGCACTTCCGACGATTGTTAGCTTGATTATCTCCTTTTCCCTGTCCATGGAACAATAATTAATCTACCCGATAACGTGCCACGCAGGGAAATATTGCATCCCAGGAGCCCTATATACAGCTGTGGGCGTGGATGGGATTAATCCAGGTGGATGTCGGGGAAGGATTGACTGTTGTTGCAATGGCACTCCCCGCCCCGGGCTGGACAGTTGCTGCAGCCGCCTGGGCATCCGCCTTTGCCTTTCAGGGTGCGGAACAGACGCCGCACAGCGAAGCCTGCTGCTGCCGCCACTATCAGTATTGCTATGATGGTTTGTGCCATATATATTATAGTATTAAGCTGCCTAACTGGAAGAATGCGGTTGAGACGAGCCATGCCAATCCTATGGTGTAGGCCACAGTGAACAAAGCCCATTTCCATTTGCCGCTCTCGTTCTTGATGGCCACCACGGTGCTGATGCACGGCATGTACAGGAGTATGAACAGCAGCATGCTGGCCGCCGAGAGGGGTGTCATGTTGTCGCGCACCAGTTCGGAGATACGGTTTTCGCCCTCCTCCTCTTCAAAGCTGGTTTCAAGCTCCTGTGCTTCGTCGTCGGAGGTGGCATATACTACGGCCATGGTGCTGGCAACCACTTCCTTGGCTCCCACACCGGCCAGCAGCGATACGCTCTGCCGCCAGTCGAATCCGCAGGGACGCATGGCGGGTTCGATGGTCTTTCCTATCTTGGCCATGTAGGAGTTTTCGGCTTGCAGCTGACGGTTGTCGTTGGTGGGGAAGTAGCTGAGTGCCCATACGATGATGCTGGCTCCGAGGATGATGGTGGCCATTTTCTTCAGATATTCCTTGCCTTTCTCCCAAGTGTGGCGTAGCACTGCTTTGGCTGTGGGCATGCGGTAGGGCGGCAGCTCCATGACGAAGGGCAGGCTCTCGCCTTTGACAAAGAAGCGGCTGAACAGTTTGGCCATCAGCACGGCCATTATCATGCCCAGTAAGTAGAGCCCTGTGAGGACAATGGCGGCGTATTTGCTGAAAAATGCCGACACAAGGATGACGTAGACAGGTATGCGTGCCGAGCAGCTCATCATTGGGATGACCAGCATGGTGAGCAGGCGGCTTTTGCGGTCTTCGATGGTACGTGTGGCCATGATGGCGGGGACGTTGCAGCCGAATCCCATAATCATGGGGATGAAACTTTTGCCGTGCAGCCCCATGCGGTGCATCAGTTTGTCCATGATGAAGGCGGCGCGGGCCATATAGCCGCTGTCTTCCATAAAGGAGATGAAAAGGTAGAGGATGAGGATGTTGGGCAGGAATACAAGCACTGAGCCCACGCCGGCAATAATGCCGTCGCAGAGCAGGCTTTTGAGAGGTCCTTCGCTCATGGCCGAACCCACCACTTCGCCCAGCCAGCTGAAAAGGGAGTCGAGCCAGTCCATGGGGTACTGCCCCACGGCAAAGGTGCAGAAGAAGGTGATGAACATGATGATGAGGAACACAGGGTAGCCTATCCAGCGGTGGGTTACCACGGCGTCGATTTTGTCGGTATGAGCATGCAGGGTGCTTTTCTCGTTTTTGACATAGCATTCGGCCAAGGCACCGCGCACGAAGGCATATTTGGCGTCGGTGATGGCGGATTCGATGTCTTGATGGTCGGACTCGATGGTTACCTGATGGCCTTTGCTGATGTCCTTGTCCACCAGTCGCCGACCGATGTTGCGCCTGAAGTTGTCGGCAATCTGGTCACGCATTTTCAGCACACTGCCGTCGGGGTCGCGCTGCTGGACGTGTTGCTCCAGTTGGTGGTCGTTCTCCAACAGTTTGATGCTCAGGAAGCGGGTGCTGATATGGTCGCTGAAGCCGTGTTCGTACAACTCAGTGCGCAAGGTGGAGATGTCCTGTTCCAGTTCCTTGCCATGGTTGACGTGGATATGGCGGGTCTTGGTGTCGCGCCCTTCGAACACTTCGATGATTTTGTCGAAAAGGTCGGCAATGCCTGCTCCGGTCCGTCCTGTGGTGGGAACGATGGGCATGCCCAGCAGGGTGGAGAGTTGGTCTATGTCCAGTTTGTCGCCACTCCTCTTCAGCTCGTCGTACATGTTCAGTGCCATCACCATGGTGATGTCCATGTCGATTAGCTGTGTGGTAAGATAGAGGTTGCGCTCCAGGTTGCTCCCGTCCACTACGTTGAGGATGATGTCGGGATTCTTTTCGAGGATGTGTTTGCGTACGTATAGCTCTTCGGGCGAGTAGGCGCTGAGGCTGTAGGTGCCCGGTAGGTCGACAAGGTTGAAGGTGTAGCCTTCGTATTGGAAGATTCCCACTTTCTCGTCCACTGTCACTCCGCTGTAGTTTCCCACACGTTCGTGGGCGTGGGCAGCAATGTTGAAGATGCTGGTCTTCCCGCAGTTGGGGTTGCCAACCAGTGCCACATTGATAGTGTGTGTGCGGTGTTCGGCGATGTGCTCCAGTTTCTTCTCTGGTGCATCGATGGCCTTGAAGTCTTTGTGGCTGCCAATCTCTTTCTCGGCCTCTTCGAGGGTGACAATCTCCACTTTCGAGGCGTCGCTGCGCCGCAACGACACTTCAAAGTTCATGATGCGGTACTTGATGGGGTCTTTCAGTGGGGCGTTCAGTACCGTCTGAACGGTTACACCCTTGATGAATCCCATCTCGATTATTCGCTTGCGGAATGCGCCATGCCCTGCCACGCGTACCACTACACCACTCATTCCAGTCTGTAAATCAGATAGAAGCATTATTTGTTGTGTTTTTCTTTAAAAGGCAAAGTTATTTATTCTTTTTGATATATGCTATCATTATTTATAGTGATTTTGTCCTGAGCCGTTTTTTTTGTTCTCTTTTGGCTCCGATTTGAGTTAAAACTGTACCCCTCATTCACCGACTTGAAGGGGGGTGGGGCTTTAAACTACCCATTGTTTAGTTTTACCCTACCTTATATATATTATGGGTAAACAAAGTGTGGCGGAAGAGCAGCCAAAGAGTGAGGCTCGAGGGGGCTGAAGCCCGGGCATGGGGGCGCATGACTGTGTGGAGCGGTTCCCCGCAGGCATGCGTCACCGTCTGCGTGCCCGTCGAGAGACTCCGCCTTCCCCGGGCCGTGCCGTGTGCCGGATGGCCGCCTGCATGCATCTAACCCAAACCGGTCGTCAGGGAACCGAAAACTCCTAGGGTCTAACTGCCGAATCGTGCAATGCACGGGGAAAAGCCCTGCCCCGTGCCTTGTTCTGCCTGCCCGCCCTGCGCCGTGGAGCGGCAGCGTTTACCCCCCGCCACGGAGAGGGGCCGTTCAATCCTGCATCGTTATAGTATCGCTATGGCATCGTTACCCGACATGATGACGGAAAACAAGCCGGGAAGCAGGCGGCATCGAGCCGGGATTGAACGGCCCGAGTGGCCGTCCGCCGAGCGCGGTTGTCCCGATAGACAAGTCGGCTGACGGCCGATTTGTGGTTTGATGCAAAATACTGTGCAACAGCATACTACGCAATACATGGATTCTTTTTGAATACATTAAACGTGTGTGTAACAACAAGTTGCAGCGATTTTTCATTTTTCCCGTGTCAAGTAGTGCCGATTTTTGGAAAAAAAACGGGTGGTTTTTCCGTTTTTTGCGTAGTGTTTCGGGACGTTTTCCGCGATTTTCGAAAAAAAATTTCGCCCGCAACGCGCTGGTTCAAAGGAGTGAGCGAAAAAAGTTCCGGAAAAAGCGAAAAAAAATTTTGGTGTTTTGGAAAATGGTTGTATCTTTGCACCCGCTTTCGACAGGGGAGCGGCAGTGAAAAAGCGAGGCTCCCTGAAGGCAAAAGGACATTGAAACAATTGGGAAGATGAGATAGCGTGTGTCGGAGACCTCCGGGCAAAGGCCTGGCGGTCGAGACACGAGACGAGTCAAAGGTAGAAAGCAAGCAATTCTTACAATGAAGAGTTTGATCCTGGCTCAGGATGAACGCTAGCGGCAGGCTTAACACATGCAAGTCGAGGGGCAGCGGGGCCCAGCAATGGGCTGCCGGCGACCGGCGCACGGGTGCGTAACGCGTATGCAACCTGCCCGCGACAGGGGGATAACCGGTGGAAACGCCGACTAATACCCCGTAATGCACTAAGTCGCATGGCTTGGTGCTGAAAGCTTCGGTGGTCGCGGATGGGCATGCGTGGCATTAGGTAGTTGGCGGGGCAACGGCCCACCAAGCCTACGATGCCTAGGGGAGCTGAGAGGCTAATCCCCCACACTGGTACTGAGACACGGACCAGACTCCTACGGGAGGCAGCAGTGAGGAATATTGGTCAATGGGCGGAAGCCTGAACCAGCCATGCCGCGTGCGGGAAGACGGCCCTATGGGTTGTAAACCGCTTTTGACCGGGAGTAATAAGGGGCGTGCGCGCCCCGATGAGAGTACCGGTGGAATAAGCATCGGCTAACTCCGTGCCAGCAGCCGCGGTAATACGGAGGATGCAAGCGTTATCCGGATTTATTGGGTTTAAAGGGTGCGTAGGCGGACCGTTAAGTCAGCGGTGAAATGTCCCGGCTCAACCGGGGAGCTGCCGTTGATACTGGCGGACTTGAGTCCAAACGGCGCCGGCGGAATATGTAATGTAGCGGTGAAATGCATAGATATTACATAGAACACCGATCGCGAAGGCAGCTGGCGAGGATGGCACTGACGCTGAGGCACGAAGGCGTGGGGATCAAACAGGATTAGATACCCTGGTAGTCCACGCAGTAAACGATGATAACTTGTTGTCGGCGATAGACGGCCGGTGACAAAGCGAAAGCGATAAGTTATCCACCTGGGGAGTACGATCGCAAGGTTGAAACTCAAAGGAATTGACGGGGGCCCGCACAAGCGGAGGAGCATGTGGTTTAATTCGATGATACGCGAGGAACCTTACCTAGACTCAAATGTGGGACGACCGGCCCAGAGATGGGTCCTTCCTTCGGGACGTCCCGCAAGGTGCTGCATGGTTGTCGTCAGCTCGTGCCGTGAGGTGTCAGGTTAAGTCCTATAACGAGCGCAACCCCTACGTCCAGTTGCCAGCGGGTGAAGCCGGGGACTCTGGACGGACTGCCGGCGCAAGCCGAGAGGAAGGTGGGGATGACGTCAAATCAGCACGGCCCTTACGTCTAGGGCGACACACGTGCTACAATGGCCGGTACAGAGGGCAGCCACGCCGCGAGGCGGAGCGAATCTCGAAAGCCGGTCTCAGTTCGGATCGGAGTCTGCAACCCGACTCCGTGAAGTTGGATTCGCTAGTAATCGCGCATCAGCCATGGCGCGGTGAATACGTTCCCGGGCCTTGTACACACCGCCCGTCAAGCCATGAAAGTCCGTGGTACCTGAAGTCCGTGACCGGAAGGAGCGGCCTAGGGTAAAACGGGTAATTGGGGCTAAGTCGTAACAAGGTAGCCGTACCGGAAGGTGCGGCTGGAATACCTCCTTTCTAGAGGCCGTGCCTTAGGGCGCGGCGGAAATAAAAAGTAGCCGTTGGCCGTCGAAAAGCTGTCTCGGTGCCGTCCCATACAGGGCGGCCGTCGGGGGTGACCCCGCGCTGTCCGCAGGGCGACCGGAAGGGTCGCGCGAGGAATTTGACATATTGGAAGAAAAGAGACATATAGGAGAAAAGAGAAGCCAGCGGAAGCTGGCTACCAAGAATCAAACGTAGAGAAGTCCGGAGCGGGAGACCGTTGCCGGACGACAAAACTTTTACAATTCAACTCGAGACGAGAAAGTCAAGTAAGAGCGTACGGGGGATGCCTTGGCTCTCAGAGGCGACGAAGGACGTGACAAGCTGCGAAAAGCCGCGGGGAGGCGCAAATAGCCGTAGATCCGCGGGTGTCCGAATGGGGGAACCCGCCACACGGAAGGTGTGGCACCTGATTAGGGGCCAACCCGGGGAACTGAAACATCTAAGTACCCGGAGGAAGAGAAAACAACAGTGATTCCGCAAGTAGCGGCGAGCGAACGCGGAGGAGCCCAAACCGAGGCCGTCGAGGCGGCCGCGGGGTTGAAGGACCGCGACACTGCACAGTCAGACGATAATGGAACACGCCTGGAAAGGCGGGCCGTAGAGCGTGAAAGCCGCGTACATGAAATTGCCTGCTGGCACAGCGGTATCCTGAGAAGTCGGATCGTAGCCA
>JAEEGI010001308.1_pt1 | contig 62493 bp, 59 predicted proteins | sample 8958751 | NCBI WGS metagenome assembly JAEEGI01 (sample SAMN16246545, study PRJNA631951) | gut metagenome | biome: gut microbiome; feature: rumen; material: KS-attached | host: Bos | place: Iran: Karaj | collected 2018-10
GCTGAATTGCATCCCCATCGGTCTATTCCAGCGTAGCATGCAGCCCTACAGGTATCCAGGACAAGCCCTGCTATAGGCAGGGTGGCTGCTTTTCTCACCTCAGGCTCCTGATCTATGAGCAGCTGATGGAATCATGAACTGTGCTGGCGAATTAGAGTGGCTATTGAAGGTGCTATGGCGTCGGCTTTGGATGGTGGCTTATATTTCGATTATTTGATATGGTATTTAGAGTTTAAGACGGAAAAATGAAACACCAGACATGAGGTATCATCAAGGCGTATAGAAAATTTTGGTATTTAGATTTTTTTTACGGCTGAAATATAGTTTTTGATTTTCTGGGGGTAACGCCTTTTTTTCGTTACCGCTCAATTACAAAAAACTCCAAAATAGACGTAGTCTCAGCTTTTGAAACTTGATTTGAGTCAAATAAAACATGCAAAAAATGTCGATGAGAGGTAGTGATTACCCCCATAATTACATTTTTTAGATGGTAGCCGTAGTCTTTTTGCTAAAATCTTCCGCCAGAATTGCATTTTTCGGATTTCAGCGGTAATGAAAAATATTGGCTACCTCCAAAAATAGAAATTTGAGAATTTAGTCGTAAAATGTTGACTGATTGATGATAAATCAGCAACTCTATTCCGTTATGGCGGAAGATATCTAATTAGTGAGAGAGTTTCAAGTGCATCTGTGCTAACAAAGAGAAAGTTTCTGCAGTTTCGAATTATATTTCTGATGTTGACCGAAGAGTACTCGCGGGGGTCTGCATGTTTTAGTATTACTTTTTCCTATAACCGAAAACGCCGTCCTGGATATAGGGAGGGATTTGTAATAGGCTTGGCTTGATGAGACAATGAAGAATGCATAACCAATTTCTGGTTGTACAATTAGAAATACTTTTGAGAATAGTAATTAAGATAATTAGGAGCAAGAGATGTTTCAGGACATAGGATCAAGTAAAAACTGGGTGTCTGTGGAACCACTGAATAAGGGGTGGTCCTCGGATAAAAAGTATTACATAGTTACTAAAGAGGGAGAGCATCTGCTTCTGCGTGTGGCGGACATTGATGCGTATGATGCCAAGAAAAAAGAGTATGAGATAATTGAGAAGTATTCAAAGCTGGGCTTTAGGATGTCAATGCCGCTGGAGTTTGGTGTGTGTAATGACAGTCAAAGTGTGTACATGCTTTTGACATGGCTTGATGGGCGCGATCTGGAGGCTGTTCTGCCGGAGCTTACTGAAAAAGAGCAGTACTTGCTCGGCAGAAGAGCGGGAGAGATCCTTAGGAGAATTCATTCTGTTAAGCTCGATGATGCAGACATTCCAACGAAGACTAAGAAAGAAAAGAAGTTGTTCCAGTTGGAAAAATATGAGGAGTCAAACCTTCGTCTTTCAAATGATGAAACGGCAGTGAGTTATGTAAAAGAAAACATTGACCAGATATGGAAATTGCCTCCGGTATATTTGCACGGGGACTTCCACCCGGGCAATCTGATCTATCTCGAAGATGGCTCCATTGGAGTGATAGATTTCAACAGATGGGAAGTGGGTGATCCCTATGAGGAATTCTACAAGCTAGAGAGCTTTGGAACCGAGTGCAGCATACCCTATTGTGTGGGGCAGATTGACGCATATTTTGACGATGAAGTCCCGCAGGACTTCTGGACTACCAATGCTGTGTACGTAGCTCACGCATCGCTCTATTCAATAAAATGGGCTGAGCCATTTGGTCAGCAGGATATAGATGGAATGGTTGAACGCGCGAAAAGAGCTTTCGAGAACTTCGATGATTTCAGGATAACAATTCCGCATTGGTACACAGAAGAATATAGGACAAAATACGCAGACTAAGATGTATGTTGGCATTGAAATTGAAAGATAGAGTCGCGTTTACAAAAGAGTAGTGAGGGCCGGTTGTGAGGACTGGCTCTTTTTCGATGGAGTTTAAGCGGAATGATTCCGTGCAAATATAGGAAATATAAGTGAGTTTTGCTTTGCGTAGGATGCGGGGATGCTAATATAATAGATATCGTATAGGTGAGTAGATGTGGCAAAAGAAAGCGAGGCACAATGCACTTTGTTGATGCGAAAGGAATACTGACCACAAGCGGAGGACGCTGTGGAATGAATATATATCGCGGTTGCACTCATGGTTGCATTTATTGTGACAGCAGAAGTAAATGCTATCAGTTTACGCATCCCTTTGAAGACATTGAGGTTAAGCAGAATGCTCCGGAGCTTCTGGAAGCAGCTCTTAAGTCCAAGAGGAAAAGATGCATGATCGGTACTGGTGCAATGTCAGATCCGTACATGCACTGTGAGATGGAGCTTGGCTTAACAAGGAAGTGCCTTGAGATAATCAGAAAGTATGAGTTCGGACTGGCGATTCAGACTAAGTCAGACAGGATACTCCGTGACATTGATTTGCTTAATGAAATAAACCAGACTGCCAAGTGCGTTGTAGAAATGACACTCACAACCTATGACGATGAGCTATGCAGTATCTTAGAACCAAATGTGTGTAACACAAAGAGGCGCATAGAGGTTTTGGGAGAGATGCAAAAGAGAGGAATTCCAACGATAGTCTGGATCACTCCGATCTTGCCATTCATAAATGATACCGAAGAGAATGTCATGCAAATATTGGATGCCTGCGCTGATGTGGGAGTAAAAGGAATCATCGATTTTGGAATGGGACTGACGCTCCGCGAGGGCGATAGGGAGTATTACTACGCAGCACTGGATAGGCACTTTCCGGGACTGAAACAGAAATACATAGAGCGATATGGAAATGCTTATGAATTGCCAAGTCCAAATGCCAGAAGATTGCAGCAACTACTAAAAGAAAAATGCGAGGAAAATAACATGTTCTATAAGCCGGAGGACTGCTTCACATATATGAATGAGCTTCCGGAGAAATATGAGCAGATGAGCTTATTTTGATATTTACTAAGTAGGGGGAAACAATGAATCTTTTAATCCACGATTTAAACGAAAGCGAATGGAACGAGATAGCAGCTGACTATGAAGGTTGGGAGGTTGTAGCAGGCAATAAAGACGTTACACCTTGCACCGGATGCTTTGGTTGCTGGTTAAAAACTCCTGGTGAGTGCATCATTAAGGACGGTTACAATCGCATGGGCGAACTGATCCACAAGGCAGACGAAGTAGTGTTTATGAGCAGATACACCTATGGCGGTTTTAGCAGTTCAACCAAAAGCGTAGTAGATAGATGCATCGGATATATTCTTCCATTCTTCCAAATGAGAAATGGTGAAATGCACCATATGCCAAGATACCCAGAGATCAAGCCTCTGAGCTTCATTTTTAGAGGCGAAGGCCTGACTGAGGAAGACAAGGAAAAGGCAAAAAAGTATGTTGAGGCTGTACGCTTAAATCTCAATGGTGAGATAAAAGAGATTAGATTTGTTGAGTGCAAAGATAATGAGTGTAGCAAAAGACTCGTAGACGATTGCAGTAATTCTTCTGAAATATCAGAGTCTGATCTGACACAGAATGAACCAGCCAGTAATACAGTCTTCATTAACTGCAGCATGCGTGGAGACAATGCAAATTCTAAAAAGTTCCTGGATGTAATTACCAGCAAGGTGGATGGTAATCCGGAGATAGTAAACATCGCATCTTATGTAAAGAAGCTTGATGAACTAAGTGGCATGATCTCATCAGCTGAGACAGTAGTTTTCAGCATGCCTCTGTACGTTGATGGAATTCCGGCACTTCCACTTAGACTCATGGAGATGGTAGAAAAAGAGCACGCTGACAGCAACAAGAAAATCTATGTAGTTGCCAACATGGGCTTCTTCGAGAGCAAACAGATAGAAAACCTACTCAGCATGGTAACGACCTGGTGCGAAAAATGCGGATTCACATACTGTGGCGGAATGGCAATCGGAGCCGGAGAAATGATGGGCCAGGTACTTGGCTTTGGAAGCAACGGCCCCGGCAAATATGTCTACAACGACCTTATCAGATTTGGCGAAGCTATCAATGTATCAGAAACAGTTGACGACATCTACACCAAGTCAAACAAATTCCCACGAATTGCCTACTTCACTGCAGCCAACAGCGGCATGAAAAAGTCCGGCAAGGGTAATGGACTTAGCAAGAAGGATATGATGAAGCAGATAGGTTAATAATTATTACTAAGGGTAGTCCGATACGTAAAAACTATCGACACCTTACCAGTTGCTCATAGATCAGGAGCCTGAGGTGAAATAAACTAGCCACCCTGCCCGCGTCAAGGATGGCGTACGGAGCCAATGTTTTAATTCTTTTCAATTTTTATTCAAAACAACAGTTTTCACATTCTGTGATTACTTAAGATTCCCATTTTTATCAGTTTCTCAAAAGAATAATTATTCACAAAGATATTAAAACTTGATACACCCTTGGAAAAAAATATAACGCAAGGTAAAGAGGAGGGTCATTATATGGAACTTGATTCAAAACTCTATTTACATGATTCGGATAAAGCGGCTTTAGCAGCGTTGAAAGCAATTCCCGGCTTCACACAGCTAATGCGTGCATTCATGAAAGTATGGAATGAACAGCAGAAGATATAGTTGAAGAGTACTACAAGCGAGATTCGAATATTGTTCTCACTTATTATGAAGACAAAACGGATGATGAAATAGCATCTGAGCATGCGTAGAATTAGGGTTTTTTGGAAATATTTCACTGAAGTTATGCTGAAAAGAGGCTGCAGTAAGGTGGCCCTTAGCAATGAGTGTGGAACAGAAGAGAATTTTTAGCTTGGAGATGGACATATAATGCCCATGCTGTTTTGTATATTGTAGACATAGTAATAGTACGCCTGGTTTTGAATGGATTATGATGGGAAGGAATGTGGAATGAATCCAAGTGATGTTGTAAACCGCATAGCTGAATATTTTGACAAAGAGGAAATAACATACAATTACGATGAAGAAATAATGCGCTTTGACTACGGATTTTGTGTTGATAATGAAATTGTTCAAAAAGCAGATTGCTTAATCTTGGTAGATACTGACGGTGATGATTGCCAGATAGTGGGCTATCCTAACATAAAAGCAAAACCATCGACTAAGAAAGAACTAGAATCCCTTTTGTTTGGAATAAACTGCAATAGGCTTCGTGGATTGTGGCAACTGCACAATGACGAAGTTCGCTATATAAGAAGTCTGACATTGGAAGGCAATGCAGTCCTTACAGATGAAATGCTTGATGCTGCTGTATATACCATTCCAAGAATCATAGCACGATACGCGGATTCAATGATTGTAGTAGTAATGGGATATTCCACTGCAGCCGATGAACTCAAGAAGCTGTTTGAGGAAACGGATGATTCTGAAGATCAAGACGCTGAAGCTGAAAATCAGGACGAAGACACAGAAGATGGCTCAAAACAGACAGAGTATAATTTTTATGCACTAGAAAGCATTTTATTATGGGTAAAGAGAGATAAAGATGCGAGAAATAACGGGAAAGTATAATACCGCAAAGGTATTCACTGATAATTGCGAAGATGTTTGCGTTGAAAAAATACGTGACTTATTGGATCAGGAGCCATTTCGTGATTCAAAGGTAAGAATTATGCCGGATTGTCACGCTGGTAAAAGCTGCGTCATCGGTTTTACCGCAGATCTAGGTGATAAGATTATTCCAAAATGTACTTATATACAGGCATTGCATTAAGGAGCTTTTTAACATGGAAAAAATAAGTAAAGAGTTGTTAAGTAATAGCATAATAGAATGTTTAGAAGCGGAAGAGTCTTTGGCAGGTCATGAAGAACAACAGTTTTATGAAAATTATATAGAAATACCTTTTTATGTGATAGGGTTATTAACAGAAATGGGTAGAATAGAATTTGAAGGACACATTATAGTATTTGATGATGGATACTACATTGCTTCTGATATTGGGCATACATCTGCGATAAGTGCAATTCCGGAACTGAGGTCATTTATTGAGGCTTTGAATGCACACCTTCCTTATGGTGATGTGAATATTGATTATGACAAGGGGAGGGTGCTTTTTAGAACATATGAAAGATTCTGGGATGAGCATGAATTCAATTCTGGTATTTTCTATGAGGCTATACAAACACATATAAATGCTCATAAGTATTATAAGGAACCAATATATCTGCTTATTAAAGGAGCTTCTAGTGCATCTACGCAGATAAGCAAGCTGAAAGATCTTGATATTATATAAAATGGGGCAGAGGGATGAATCGAACAGATATAGCAAATAGAATTATGGAATGGCTAGAATCTATAGACTGGCAGGCAAAAAAAATGAGGATAGTTCGAGTCTCTATTTATCATTGTGGTCTGCACAGACCGATTTGTCGGCAAATATCCAGATAAGGGTTTTTGAAGATGGTTGGTATAGAGTTTTTGCTATTTGGCCAGATGATATTGATTCAAATTATGATGAGATTGAAAAATATGTGTCCCAGGTATCTCTCCATAATTATGACTATGGAAGACTGAAGTTTTCTAGAGATGAGAAATGCATTTTTTATGTTTCCGATGTATATATCAATGATATCTCAGAGCTGACTGATGAGATATTGGATAAGACTATTACTGGAACGGCTCTTTATATTGCCGAGTACTACGGACCGGATATTGCGAAGATTGTCGGAACAAAAACAACTGAATAATCGGCATTTACTTTGATTTATAGAAGGGTGGGCATTTTTGCCCCCCTTTTTCCTTGTAAAAAAAAGAATTACCCTCCTCATGTTAGACAAGATATGTCTTGCATACATTGTAAGATATTCATGTAGAAGCGCTGTTTTGTTATTGTTTTTGCTCCAAGAAGAGCTGGGGGTTGGAGTGATTATAAAAAAGTATATTGGGAAAACAAAGGAAGAAGCTGAAGAAAAAGCAAAAACCGAGTTAGGTGAAGGGTACTGTGTCTTGTATACGCGACAAATTAAGAAGCGTTTGTTGGGGATTTTGAACGGCAAGCAGATAGAGATCACCGTCGCTATGGAAAATGACAAGACAAAGGAGGATGAAGTCTCCAAAATTAGCATTTCGCATAGGAGTCCTGTGACAATAGTTAATGTGTCCCATAAAAGCCCTGCTCATGACATGCAACTGCCAAATAAAGAAGAAACAGTCAACACTGTTGAAGAATTAGTACAAATTACCGATCCCAGGATATCTGTGGATGATAATGCTTCAAAGAGATCCTTTGAAACAACAGAAGACAGGCCCGGTGAAAATAAATGTGGTAAATCGCAAGATGCATATCAATTTGTGAAAGTGTTATATACAAATCTTTTGAAGAGTGAAGTTGATGAGAGATATATAAATGAGCTGACCAGCATGGTTGAGTTCCGCTACTCAAGTCAAGCTGCATTAGATAGGATGTTAAAAGATATCTATGAGAAGATGATATTAAAATGTGGAAAGCCATGCCCAATAGATTGTGATAAAACCTCACATAGACTGGAAATATTCATTGGACCCACAGGTGTTGGTAAAACAACTACTATAGCGAAGATTGCAGCTCAGCTTATTATTAGTCAAAAGAAAGTGCTTCTTGCAACGAGTGATACGTATAGGATTGGAGCTGCTGAGCAGCTTGGTATATTTGCCGCTAGAATGGGAACCCCATTTATTACAATATTTTCTTCAGAAGATTTGCTACGTGCTTTAGATGAGTTCAGCGAATATGACTATATTTTGCTTGATACAACTGGACATAATTTTCGCAATAAGGGTATGAGACAAAAAATGTATTCAATTATCGGACCAGCAAAGGATACTGTAGATCACGATATCTATCTGGTATTATCCGCTACAACTAGTTATAAAGAACTTATTGAGATCGCAGACAGCTATGCTGAAGACTATAACTACAAAATTATTTATACAAAAATAGATGAGAAGCCAGTATTGGGAAATCTTTATAACCTGCGGATTCATACTCAGGCAGATATTGCGTATCTTACTTATGGTCAAATTGTTCCTAATGATATATGTACTTTTGATCCGCAGGGACTGGTGAAATCCCTTTTGGGAGCTATAGGATATGCTCCAAGTGAAATAGCTGAAGGGATTGATTGTGAAGAAACAAATGATGAGGAATTATGAAAAAGGAAGAACTTAATAATTCATGTGATGCAAAGGGCATGCAGATATTATTTGATACTAAGAACTGATTGGGAATAGGTCGTTAGGAGAAGACCATGAATGATGACGTTTCAATAAGCAATCGCATAAAGGAAAAATGGGATGAAATTAAGCAGATAGTGAGAAAGGAGTGCTGCCTTACCAACATTTCTTACGGCACATGGATAGTGCCATTAGAATTTCTGAGATTTGCAGACGGCATAGCCTACGTACTTATTCCACAGAATGATGCTAGAACATTGGAATATGTGAAGGGCAGGTTCTACAGTTTTTTTATTGAGGCTATAGCAGAAGCTGCGGAGCTAGATGGGTTGATATCGGAATTGTCCGTGGAATTTACATTTGACGCGAAAGAAGAAAAGTCTGTTAACGAGGAGAAGCAGTTAGAGGAAAAACATGCACAGTTACGAGCAAGCTTAAAGCCTAAGTTCACCTTTGAGAGTTTTGTGGTTGGAGATAGCAACAGATTTGCTTATAGCGCGGCTGTTGCTGTTGCAGAGGATCCTGGAGCTATATATAATCCGTTGTTTTTGTATGGCGGACCGGGACTTGGTAAAACACACCTTTTGCAGGCTATTGGTAATTATATCTGTAGAACGGCATCAGAACAAAAGGTTTTATATGTGACCTCTGAGGATTTCACTAATGAGGTCATAGAGTGTATAAGAGCGGGCCAAGTAGATGAACTGCATGAGAAATATAGGACTGTTGACGTACTTCTGATTGACGATGTTCAGTTCATAATAGGTAAGAAAGCTACGCAGCTTGAGTTCTTTCATACCTTTAATGCTTTATATCAGGATGGGAAACAGATAGTTCTTTCTTCAGACCGTCACCCCAAGGAGATAGAGGATCTAGATGAGCGATTCAGATCGCGCTTTGAGATGGGGCTTACCTCGGATATCCAAAAGCCAGACTACGAGACCAGGATGGCAATACTCAGAAGACTTCATGAGGGAAAACTATTAAAGATTGATGACAGTGTTTTTGAATATATTGCAAATGGTGTTGTTTCCAATGTCAGAGAATTAGAAGGTGCATACACAAAGGTTGTGGCGTATTCAAGACTTAATAAGCTAGAGCACATCGGAGATGAAGAGGTGAAGCTTGCACTTCGGGATGATATTGAGAATGGCAGAGCCAGAAATGTCCCGCCATCAGTGATCATCAGTACCGTTGCAGAGCAGTATAATGTGAGTGTTGAGCTTCTTAAATCCAAAAAGAGAACTAACGAGGTTGTTCTTCCCAGGCAGCTTGCGATGTACCTTATCAGGGAATATACGGATACAACGCTTGCTGGCATAGGGAAAGAGCTTGGTGGAAGAGATCACTCGACAGTAAAGAACAGTATTGAGAGGATAACCGACATGCTTTCCACAGATGAAAATATAAATCAAAGTATCGATGTCATCTGTATGAAGCTCAACTTAAATAAAAGGCCATAGTTATGAAGGAAACAGATTATACATTTGAAAACTTTGATGTAGATAGGAGAAATAGGTTTGCCTATGAGGCAGCGAAGGCCGTTGCAGATGAACCGGGAGGCATGTACAATCCTCTTCTTCTATATGGAAACCGGTATGATGGCAAGACGCACCTGCTTAAGGCTATGGAGAACAGGATAAAGGAAAGTAACCCGTCATTAAATGTGATCTATGTGACTGGTGAGGAATTCGAATCTGATTTTGCCCAGACCCTAAAGTTTTCCTGGTTGGATCTTTTTCGAAATACCTGCAGAAACTGCGATGTATTTATTTTAGATGGCATTGATTACCTTATGGATATGCAATCGGTTAGTATGGAACTGTTTTTCATATTGGATGAACTGCTAAGAAAAGGAAAGCAGGTGGTCATATCATCCGACAGAAAGCCCAAGAAGCTTGGAGAGCTTGATGAGCTGTTTCGCGGGAGGCTAGAAATGGGACTGGTAATAGGAATCAGAAATTAATAGAAAAAGACTTGTAGGGTATAGAGAAGCTTATAAGAGGGAAAGAAAATGCAGATAATATTCGATACTTACCGTGTTGATGCTAAGGATTTCACATATTGCAAAGTAATAGATGATGACCATTCTGAGGATATGAATGAACCTATGCCGTCTGCGGCAACCAATAAGATGTGGGAATATAAAAAGGCAAAACGAAGAGCAGCATGCGAAAAGCTGATCTTTGAATATTGCATTATGTCGGACAAATGCCTTAATTTATATGGCTTAGATTCTTACCTGGATATAATGAGGTGGTTCCAGAATACTGATCTTTTAAATACATTATTGCGGGACATGATTTTTGCCATGGCGGATGTTTTCTGCCAACACATTACTTATCAAGACGCATGTATGTTGATAGAAATGAATGACTACGATAGCTATGAACCAAAGCCTGAGCGTGAGAATAGGATTCCACACAGCGAAAGATACTGCCACACGGAGAGAATAGGCCTTAGTGCAATGAAGTATTTCGAAATGCGTGAAGCTATGCAGAATCCCAGTAATCCGTGCTTTGATACTACAGTTCTGGCTAGATGGAATAAATATGATGAGATAGAAAAAAGGTTTATATCTGAATGTAATGAGATTACGGGATCACATTTACAGATGATAGAGGATATTTTAAATAACGGCTCCACAGAAGATTGTGATGTGGAAATGATAAAAGATATACGTCGAAAACTCGTTATGGCGATTGCTGCTGAATATAATGTAATAATGCCAAATGATGTTATTGAAAAACTAATTTCCCTAGACGGAATAATGCTATCTGAGTCTGAGAAAGCAGAAAACAAGGTTCTTATAGAATCCGCAATTATTGGAAAGGAAGCTATGAACTGGTGCAGTAGAAAGTAATATTGTTTTTCTGTTTGTTTGAGATTTTTTGATGTATTTGTTGCATGTGGTCAAAATGTGTCTAGTCCATTCTATATAATACTGGAGGGAGCGTGTATATGTGCTTCTAGTAGTGTTGGAGGGGAATAGACGTGAAAAAAAGCGAACGTAACGATCTTATAGTCAGGAGCAAGGACTATAAGAAGTCTAATGAGCTTATTAATGCAATGGGGATAGGCACTGCACTAAGTCAAAAGCTCTTTGCTGTTGGCATGTTGAACATGCATATAGATGATACTAATAACGTTGTCGCGACAATACAGGGGACTCAGCTAAGAAAGCTGTTTAATTCAACATCTGGGTCTTTATATCAACACATCGAGGCGCTATGTGACCAGCAGATCAAAGGCTCTACTATTTTTCAATGGCAATTGCTCTTTAAGGATAAGGAAAACGGGAAGATAGAGGCGCACCAGGTTGTAACAGATGCTATCTTTGAAAAGGGTGTACTTACCTTAAGGTATAACAACTATCTTACGGATAAGATTACAAATCTAAAGAAGGGCTATACCACGCTCAGTCTTGCGGAGACTTTAAGCCTCAAGAGTGTATACGCCTTGAGACTGTATGAGATTTTCAAATCTGCCTATGATTATCAGAAAGCATTGAAGAAGAATATTAACGAATGTGTGCTGGAATATTCGCTGGTGGAGCTTAAGCTTGAGCTGGGAATAATCACTACCGGAGGAAATAAAGAAATCAAAGCTGAGCTTGAGAAGGAGTACCCCGACTACGAGCGAATTGGAGAGATTGTGGATTCCCTGGGTGACAAGGCAAATAATAAGTATAAAGAATACAAGGTTTTTAACAGGAATGTACTGCTCAGGGCAAAAGAAGAGCTTAATGAAAAGACATGCATTCAAATGGTCTATGAACCTATTAAGAGTGGAAAAAGAGCTACCGGAGTACGCTTCTTTATCGCTAGAAAAGACCTTATTGAAAATCCTGTAGAACAGAAAGCCATATTAACTGACGATCTTCTCGATGCGCTTTACGACTTAATGCATGCGGATTTCCGACTTCGGGAGATACGAGAGATTGCCGCTGCGGCAGAGTACGATTCGGAAAAGGTCAGGAAGGCATACGATTATATGTTGAACTACAGTAAGCCAATTGATAATTCTATTGCTTTCATGAAGGACTGCATTAAGAAAGAGTACTATGCTCAGGGAAAGAAACCGTTTACCCCGAACAAGAAGTCTTTCAATTGCTTTATGAAGCGCGATGACATAGATTTTGAGGAAATGGAACGATTATTTTTAGATAATTGATATAATTCTTGACATGGACATAGGTTGTCCGATATATATGGTATTGTAGTTTTGTAACAAAAAACATTTTTTCATGATTCAATTTTGAATTTCAAGAAAGGAGGACGATCATGAAGCTCACGATGAATACTTATAACAATGTAACTATTAACAACAGGGGCATGGTTGTCCGCCGTCTTTATTTCTAATTCATTTCACGAATAATAAAGGCAGGTATTAGGATTGTTTAAAGTGCCTCTGAGAATAAGAGGTGTTATTTGCGTACGCTGCAAATGACACTACGGAGGTTTTGTTTTGATACCAATAAAAGGAAAATACTCAGATGCTATGATCATGTGTATTGGAGATGAATCTGATGGAAATGTGGATCAGTACGCCATTGCGCAGGTAAAGATGATCTGTGATACTGAGGCTGCCAAGGGCAGCAATATTGTAGTAATGCCGGATGTACATCCGGGAAAAGTTGGTCCCATAGGACTTACTATGACTGTAAAGGAAGCAGTAATTCCAGCTCTTCTTGGCATTGACATTGGATGCGGAATGAGCATGGTCCAGGTTGGAAAGGTAAGGAAGGATTATCAGAAACTTGACTGCATCATCAGGGAAAAAGTGCCTGTTGGATTTGGCATAAGAAGCACTGTTCATGCTAAAGCTTCAGATTTTGACCTGGCAAGACTTATTTGTGCAGAACATATCAGATATGACAAGGTAATGCTAAGTCTCGGAACCCTGGGCGGAGGAAATCACTTTATCGAGATTGATGTTGATGACAATGGAGAAGGATATCTGATCGTGCATACAGGCAGCCGACATCTAGGAAAGGAAGTAGCAGAGTACTACATGGGAGAAGGCCATAAGTACCTTAAGAAACATGGAAAAGCAGACATTCCATATGAGCTTACATATCTTTCTGACGAGCTTCTCTCAGACTATCTGCATGACATCGCTGTTGTTCAGGAATATGCAGACTTAAACCGCAGGATTATTTTAAGCGAGATCGCAAAGGGAATGAGATGGAAATACAAGGATATACAGTTATGTATCCATAATTATGTTGATTTTGAAGGCGATCTTCCTGTTCTTCGAAAAGGCGCTATTTCAGCAAAGGCAGCCGAAAACGTGATTATCCCTGCGAACATGAGGGATGGAGTGATTCTTGGAACAGGACTTGGAAATGCAGAATGGAATATGTCAGCACCACACGGAGCCGGAAGAATAGCATCACGAGAAAAAGTTATGACTTCTCATACAGTCTCTGAGTTCAAGGCATCTATGAAAGGCATCTATTCAAGTTGCATCGGTAAGGATACTCTCGATGAAGCACCGTTTGCTTACAGGGATATATCTTACGTAAAGGACGCTGTATCAGAAACTGTGGATATCACAAAAATTCTCAGACCTGTATATAACTTCAAGGGAGGTAATGTGTGATGATAATGCAGATTAGCTCCGGTATGGGGCCTGTGGAATGTAGAGCCGCAGTTGGAGGAATCTTTAGAAGTCTGAAGAAAGAATATCCTGGAATCGAGCTTATTACATCAGTAAGAGGAGAGGTTGAGGGGGCTTATTCGTCAATCGTTTTCGAGTCGGAACAGGATATATCTGAACTTGCCGGTACCATGCAGTGGACCTGTAAAAGCAAGTACAGACCAGGACATAAGAGAAAGAATTGGTATGTGGATGTAAGCATCATCGAAGAACCAGATGATGTTGATGAGAGTATTTCAGAAGACAAAATCAGAATCGAGAAGTTTCATAGTGGAGGACCTGGCGGCCAGCATGTTAACAAAACAGAATCCGGCGTTAGGATAATTCATGTCCCTACAGGGATTACAGTGTCCTCCACAAAAGAAAGAAGCCAGTTCCTAAACAAACAGGATGCTCTAAAAAAACTATCCGCAGTTCTTAAGCAGATTAACGCAACCAATAAAGGTAAGCAGAAAAATGATGCCTGGAGTAAACATGCGCAGATTGTACGTGGAAATCCTATTCGCATTTACGAAGGGGAGGACTTCAATCTTACCTATATAAAGAGAATAGAGAAAAATAAAGATTCATGAACTTAGTAGCAACAGGTAAACAGGAATTACTGGATGTATAGAATAATATAGCACCAGAAAACCACTAGTAATTTTGTGACGTCCTGGGATTTGACGAGCCCTGTTATTAGGCTTTGCGGTATGGAATTTAATAAGAGGGAGAGGGAGATAAGTCGCCCTATTTCCCACTCCCTCTTTCTATTCAGATACTTAGTGATGAAGTATCAAAACAACTATTACGGCCATAATAGCCTTGAATCTAATCAATTTTTTACCATACTACATCCTTTTTTGGATTCTTTTGAGGTCTTCCAGTTTTATTTTTTTCAGTTTCCTTTTTCTCTGATTTATTAATTCTTATGATTTCGGACCTAAATACATAGCCTCTGGTAATTAGTTTCTCCGAAATATAATCCAACATTTTCTGATTATTTAATAGTATTTCTTTGGCTTCATTATATTTGTCTTCTAACAGCCGAATTACTGCTTGGCGTTGAATGTCTGTAAGAGTAACATTATCTGGAATTATATCCATATTTAAGTTCATCATTTCAAAGCCATAATATGCTTCGGTGAGTATCAGATTTCTAGCAATACGCTTTGCAATTCTCAAATCTTCACTTGTTCCTGCCGCAAATTTATGCAATTTCAAATCAACAGCAGCCATCCCAGCCAAAAACATAGTTATACGATTCAGGTTATGGTTCACTTCATTGAACTTATAAGTAACGCCATCAGGTCCACTTTTACTATGTCCTCGGCGTAGCATTGATACAAAACCTACATTTTCACCTAATACGGTATCAACAACAGCATGTCCCGCCTCATGAATAGCAGTCTCAATAAGATCGTCTTCGGTTCTGAACTCGCCATCCTTGTTATCATACAAATATTGATAATAATTAAACGCTTCAATAATGAAATCATGAGATAATTTTTTAGAACAACTAATCGCATTAATATAAGCATTATTTAAAACTCGCTGAATCATTTTATATGTATGACAGATTTTTAGCATTGCTGATATATCATCTATATTTAGCTTTTCCGTCTCTTTATTCTCAATAAAACTATTAAGTATCGCTTTAGAATCCGAAAACGAGACATCATCAACAAGCAATTTCATTTCAAATAAGCCGCCATAGGGCCAGCTTTCGTCTTCATAATCATAATCAATGTTGTCAGAAACCCCAATTATTAAAAAGCCGCGATTAAAGTTTTGTACATCCAAAATAATCTTTACATACCAATCAGGTAAAACTTTTTCTTCCTCTTTAAGTCCATAATGATCAAGAAACAAACAAACGGATTCTTCTTTAAAAGACTGTGTAATTTTATCCAGATCTTCCTTTTCAATTTCATCTAACATGTCGATTCGTATAACTTTAAATCCACGCCTTTCAGCCTCATCAACAAAAAGATTTGCCATATATGATTTTCCATGGTGTTCTTCTCCATAAAGAAGCACGCTTTGAGGAAGTCTTGCCCCCATCTGTTCTAATGCAGTTTGGTTTTCATACATGCCAAATGTACGAGTGAATAGCTCTTTAACATAATCGTACCCTATTATTTCGTCTTCGAACATCATGTCAAACCTCTCCTTTCAGCTTACTCAAAATGAAAAACTAGTTGCCACAATAAAAAAGTGGGGACTCAAAATCGTCCCCACTGAGATTATTTTAACACTAGATTTATACATATACCGTGTTTTGAATGAAAATAATAATAAAATGATTATAAAGTACAGTTCCCATCAAATAACACTAATCATACCTTCATTATCAAGCACATTTGTAAGAGATAGACTAATTTTGTCTAACGTTTCTTTTATTATGTGTATATATTGGGAGAAGCACATATGTGGGACGAAAGGAAGCAACACGTAAATGTATGAGCATTTGATTAAGGATTCCATGAGATTTTACAGGGACTATATTGAGGTCGGTGATATATATGCTGTGTGTTGGTATGCAGATCTGTTAGATATTATCGATTCTGGTTCATTGGAAAATAACGACAACAGGGATAAGAGAATCTATAGAATTGATGCGGATGACAAATATGATGCTGTAAGGAAATTTTTGCTTCAGAAGTTCCTGGAAACAAAAGAGATAGATACCTCTGAAAGCAAAGAAAACTGTATAAAAACGATAATAGAAAGCACCTTAAAAAATGGAAGAATGAAATGCCTCAAATCGGATTCTGTTCTGGATAATCTTTCATATGAAATTGAGACTGTTATTGAGGGGGAATATTACACCATCGAAGAAAGTGGTGATGAAGACAAGGCAAGAGTCGAAGCTATTATGAAAAATATAAATTATAGTGATGCACTTGAGCATTTGTCTAACCAGGTGTTTGCTGATGTGTATGTAGAAGCACATTTGTATGATGTGGCGGTAATGGGACTATCACATATACCATTAGATTCAGGATTCATTTCCTCGTCTACAATGAGGGATCGAATGACAAAATATTACTTTGTTAGTTTCAGAGATAATATTGAAAACCGTATTAATGATGAGGATATCTTTTTTGATGGTGTTGACATGAATGAAGATGTTGATACTGTCTTTGAAGCTTTCGCTGATAGTGAGTATGATGCCAAAAGTCAATACCTGAGATTATCCGCGGAATATACTTATGAAAAGCAGAACCGACTAGAGTTGATTAAACGTGAATGTGCAGCAAGAGTGATTAGAAGAATAGTTGCAGGAGAGATTATGCTTTTGCCGCGGGAAGTTCTTGCATGTGAGAACATTAGCCAAATACTCACAAAGGTTTATGATGTCGTAGCCAAGCTGCAATCTGCACCGAAAATCACATGTACAAACAAAGTATTCAGAGAGATGGCCAAAAGAATTGACCTTGATGATTTTATAAGCTTGCTAGATAGAGAGTCAGTGATTACCTTATATATGGAATTATATGGAAAGGATGTATTTGTTCAGGAAATGGTTGCGTTATCTGAATGATAGACACATATTGTCTGCCTGGGTTGATACGATGATTATATAGAGACAAATAATATACGCTTATGGATGTGCGAATTATGTTAGGAGCTGCGTTTGGCAATATTGCCGGAAGCATCTATGAATTTAAGGGATCATCGTATGAAATCCATGATTTTCACAAGCATTTTGAAAAGCCAAAAACAAGATACACAGATGATACGATCATGACATGTGCGGTGGCTGATGCACTTATCAAAGCAGGAAAAGAAGCTCCGGTAGATAAAATCCGACCTGTAATTGTTTCCAAAATGCGTGAATGGGGTAACCGTTATCCTTATGCAGGATATGGTGGACGATTCTTCGGTTGGCTGCAGTCAACTGATCCTAAGCCATATGGAAGCTATGCTAATGGGGCTGCAATGAGGGTATCTTCGGTCGGATGGCTGTATGATTCTTTAGAAAGAACGCTTGAAGTGGCTGAGGCAGTAACAGATGTTACACATAACCATCCTGATGCCATAGATGGAGCAAAGGCTACTGCAGCAGCTATTTTTCTTGGGAGAAATGGAAAATCCAAGGAAGAAATAATGCAGTACATTGGGAATGAGTTTGGCTATTTCCTGGGGTTATCGGTAGAGGATGTGGCAGATCCTATGCAAAATAATATTGAATGTGTGACTGCAGTTACGGAAGCACTTGTTGCATTTATGGAGAGTGAAAGCATCACAGATGCAGTGTCAAAAGCAGTTTACATAGGCGGAGATACAGATACTGTTGGTGCAATTGCAGGAAGTATAGCCGAAGCATACTATGGCAGGATTGATGAGAATAATGCATTGTACGACATGATCAAAAAGAAAGTACCTTACCGAATTGTTTGAGATTATCGCGCGGATTTAACATATGGAGCATTTATATGAATACAAGATTGATATATCCAACTGTACCTGAGGCCGATGAGGTATTAAGAGAGAGGTGTATCCATGGGATGATACAAAAATTCTCAGAAAAGCCTGGAATTCTGGTTAAAAAGGCTTTGGAAAAAGAATTGGATATCATCCGGCAGCAAGGCACAGCGTCAGGTTATATTACTGTTTTGGGAGCCTTTGAAACAGTCTTGATACCGGAGGACAGGTTTTGCTGTCGGGGAACTATGGCTTCATCATTGGTGGCGTATCTGATTGGCTTCTCTGACTTTAATCCTCTGGATACATCGCCCGCATTATGTTCTGAATTCTATTTCGGTATGGACGGGGAAAAGCTGCCAGCCTTTGAGTTCAGTGTTTCTTTAGGGGTACATGATAGGCTTCTTAGGTATTTTACTGGCAATACAGGAAAAGATGACTTTGTCATAAAATATGACGCTGCCAATAATCCATATGGAGTAAAACTCCAGTGCGGTGAAGAAATGGACGGAAATCAGGTCTTTAGCTTCAACTTTCCTCCGGTTGGTGATGAGGCAGAGTTTAAGCAATCACTGTTATCAAACGAATTAGTGTCTGTGCTACGGCCTACAAACCTGTCAGAATATGTAAAATGTTTCGGTTTATACCATGGAACTGGCACCTGGATAGGCAATGCTGAAGACGTGATCAATACTGGTTTAGCCTCTTTGGATAAAGTAATAGCAGACAGAGAGGATATTTACGAATACCTGCTGGAAAAGGGTATTGATGCGAGAAGCGCCTACAACATTGCTGAATATGTAAGAAAAGGGCTTGTGAACAGAAGAGGCTGGAAGCCTGATATGTATAAGTTGTTGAAGGATTATGACGTCCCGGTTTGGTATATTGAGTCTTGCGGAAAAATACAATACCTGTTTCCAAGAGGTCACGCCGTAGCTCTATACAGCACATTTTGTAAGGGCTCTTTTGAATTACATGGATAGATAGTATTTAAAGCGTGATGAAGCCTTCAATAACTTCTTGAGATGGACAATTATAGTCTATCTCCTTATTTATTATGAGAATAGATAAAGGATAAGTGAGTTTTATGGTGTACGCAATTAATATAAGAGCGAACACTAATTTGGAGGAAATATAGCATATGGATAAATCTCATAAAAAACAACCTATTGGATGTAATGGCATCAATGCCGAAATGGGTGGTAACAGTGAAAGTGTCCCGATAGATAAGATTGTCAGATATGTATTGACCGATATTGAAAAGACCTGGCTAAAGCATAGAGATACATCCCAGTCATTGAAGATAGGGTTTGATAAACTTGATGAGATGCTAGGCGGAATTACAGCACCGGAATTGATTCTGTTAGCTTCTAGCCGGCATATGGGAAAAACAGCCTTTGCTTTGAATGTGGTCAAGGAAATAGCTTTTGAGCAGAAAAGATCAGTACTATATTTTTCACTTAACCATCCCAAGGAAAAAATAGTATCTAGCCTTCTTTGTTTGGAAGCTACAGTTTCACATAGGCGCATTAGTACAGGTTGTTTAAGGGACTCTGATTGGTTAAAACGTAAGCGTCAAATAATCCGCCTATCTGAAAAATAAACGCCGCAAGTTCATTTGCGGCGTGGTTTACGGCAGTTATCTGGTAATGTCTCGGACCAGGGTAATAACTGATCCAGACTTGCCGTATCTATATTTCCATTCTCATCACGGAGCTTTGGAAGCTCTGTAAGGAGGTGATCTACGTAGTAATAGGAGCTCAGATTATTTAATCTTGCAGTCTCAACAACTGAATAGATCACAGCACTGGCTTTTGCACCTCTGATGGTGTTCATGAACTCCCAGTTCTTCCTGCCTATAGTGAACGGCCTTATTGCTCGTTCGCTGGCTGAATTATCAATCGGGACTTCACCATCTTCAAGGAATACCCGCAGGTACTTCTCCTGATTGATGCAGTAGTTGAGTCCATCAAGAGTCTTGCCTTTTGTCAGTAGGCCGTCAGCTATGCACTGTTTTGCCCACTCGAAATAGTCATCCACCAGAGGCTTTATGTCAGCTTTTCTGCGGATGAGTCTTTCCTCGGATGACAGCTCCTTTAGTTCGCCTTCGATTTGATATATCTCGGCGATTCTCTCAAGAGCTTCATTGGCTACCGACTGCTTTATCGATTTCTGGTTTTTCTTACCGATTGCTTTAAGCGCATCGGAGAAATCGCGTCTGGCATGGGCCCAGCAGTTTGCGCTTGTCACACCTTCAAGATGTTTCTCTATAAGGTGGTACTGCTGAAGTCCGTCGGTCACCAGGACTCCGTTGTAATCCCGATAGTAATTCTCGGGATGTTCATGATGCCGGGTCTTCTGATATTCAAAAAGGACGATCTGTCTGTCCCTGTAGAATTCGCCAGACCTGTGCACCCACATGTAGCTCTTGCTTCCTGCGGGCCGGTCATCATGTATCACTTCAACAGGTGTTTCATCTGCCTGTGTGACGTGATATGACAACAGAATCTCTCTGAGTCTGTCATACAGTGGAGTGAAATAATCCTCAGCACATCTAATGGTCCAGTTGGACATGGTCTGCTTGGAAAGGTTCAGTCCGAACTGATTGAAATGGCGTTCGATGCGGTCAAGTGGATTAGCATTTACATACTTGCCATTTATGATTGCTGCTTCAAGTGAAGGTGTAGCAATACTCTTGGGAATCATCTCAACCGGCCTCTTTCCTCTAAGGAATTCATCCTGATGATCACCAGTCCTTCCAACGACAACATCAACGGTATGCCTCTCGACAGTCCATGAAGCTGGAGTATAACGCACCTTGGTGAACTTATCCGGTTTCATTCTGCGCCAGCATCCTTCTCCAAAGAAAGCATCTGCTTCTTCGTCAGTAACAGGATGCGGAATGTTTTCCTCTGGGAAACCCTTAAGGTCTTCTTCCCGTTTTCCTGTCCTCTTATGGGAACGGTTTCTAGGCGGAAGGATATCCTCAGGATCAGCCTCAGGTACATCTGGATCAGCAAAGACTTCTGCCTCATTAAAGAGAGTCATCTGTCCGGTTATCTGATCCAGCTGCTCGGTCTTTCTTCCGAACTGTCTCTGATTAGAGATACGGATCTGTTCTATGAGAGCCTCCATGTTTTCATTGAGACGCTCCAGCTGATCCTGCTGTGAAAGAAACAGTGCTATGACTGCCTTCGGCCCAAGTTCATTCAGTTCTTCTTCAGTGTATTTATGCGCCATATCAATTCCTTTCCACGTATCTATTGTACAGGAAATGCGCATAAATAGCGAACTTGGCGCATATCAGGCTTCGTGATTATGCCTATGGATTATTAATTAATAGAGCCTCATACGCTGTAGGAAATATAGAGTTTTCAAAGTGCAACAAACGCTTCTGATTCAGCCCTCAAGGCATATATACAGGCGTTTACAGGCATCTGAGTGAAGTCAGAATGCCATATTTATCATGAAAACAGAGGCTTAAAAATTTCTCTGTTTTGCACAAGTAATTTAATAGATATGCTGTGGGTTTACCTGTTTTATCTTGGGCTTCAATGGGTTTAGCCCTATAAGTAAAAGATGATACTGCTCCGGAGTAAGGGCTACAGCCTGTGCCTCTGTGCGCGGCCAGTCAAACCGGCCATCTTCCAGGCGTTTATATAGCAGAAGGAAACCATCACCTTCCCAGAGAAGCGCTTTTATACGGTCAACTTTACGGCCGCAGAAAAGAAACAGTGTTCCTTTCTCAAACGGATTGAGATCGTACTTGGATCCAACCGCCTGTGCAAGGCCATTTATACCAAGCCTTAGGTCTGTATATCCTACAGCAATGTATATCTTGGTAACACCACCGAGTTCAGCGAGCATGGACAGCTACCTCCAGGATGCTTTTTAGCATCATAGGAGAAAGACTGTTATGGATTTCAATTTCCATCTTTCCAGCCCGAATAACTGCATCCGGTTTTTGAATAGTATTTTGAGATGCCTCATTCAGGATTGGCAGTTCTAATGCCTCGCCAGGTACTTCAGCAAAAGTCACCTCAGTCTTAGACTTATTTGTAGGAACAAGAGAAGTAGCTTGATCATAAAGCTCTTTGCGAACCCGGCGTTGCCAGTAATAATACGTTTTTATATTTATCCCGTTCTCGGCAACCCATTCTTGAGTTGTCTGACCTTCGGGACGTGACTGACAATTACGAATGATCTCAGCCCATTGGGCAAGTCTTACTTCATGAGTGATTTGATCCATGTTTAGCCTCCTTTAAAAAACTAGCTAGTTTTATTAGTTTTATTAGTTTTTTAAAGTTTGACATATAAAGCGGATCAATCATAGGCGGATCATTTGACGCTTACGTTAAAACTTATTGAAGCAAGTGATACTATTGGACAATTAGATTTGATTGTAGATGACACAAAGATGTCGTCATGGAGAGATTTACTAAGAAAGTGCAGACATTACGCAGAAAGTAATGATTTAGAGCTTATAGTAATTGATGATTTACAACATATCATGGAAGGTGAATGCAGCTCTGCAGAAGAAAAAGAACAAGCATATACAGGAGCAATAAAGAAAATAAAGGAATTTGCATTGATGTTTAACGTTCCGGTAGTTATTCTATCGCAACTGCCAGAGGCTGTAGATGAAAGGACGGAGCACAGACCTGTTATTTCAGATTTGAATGAATATGGAGATCTGATGCAGCTTGTTGATAAAATTATGTTCCTTTATCGCGATGATTTTTACAATAATGATGATTATTCCAGTGGGATAACGGAGATAGAAGTAATAAAGCAACCTTCAGGGGTGACAGGGACAATAAAGCTTTTGTGGTCACCTACCATTGGGAAATATTTTAATTACTAGTTAAGCAAGGATGCCGAATAATAAAGAATTTATTAACTGCTGGAGATGGACATAACTAGTCTATCTCCTTTTTTATTATATGAATATACAAAGGATACATGAGGCTTCCAGTAGAAAGGAACAGGTGGCTGATATGAAAAGAATATGGTTTTGGATAAGTAACTGTATCATAAAGAACAATCGTGGGTGCAGACACTTTTGCGGAAATTGCAAGTATTATGCTGATTGCTGCAGTGATATCTAAATGAGAGTATCAAATTGGAGGTAATAAAGATGACAGAAAACAAGAGAAAAAAGACTAAAGAATTAGTGAAACCGAAGGAAATCGTGAATTTGCGGGGGAAGGACAAGGAACTTGTAAAAGCATGCTTCACAAGAGCCTACGAACTTGAACGAGAAGGTTCGCCAACAGCCAATGGCTTTAAAGGCAGTGGAAGAAAACCACATTGGACTAAGAAGACGCTTATGAACGAGCTGAATAGTGCTTACGGCGAGTGGATCATTGAAAAATATAGGGCACCCCTGAAGAGAGAATTGATCAAGATCATTGAGGATGGGCAGTCCGGTATATACCTTGAGCAGGCCAAGATGGTAAAAAAATACGGACAAAAGTATTCGTCTGTTTTTGATGTTTCAGGATCCGGGAGCTATGTGACATATTTCCTGGGGATTACAGATACCCAGTATAGCAATGCCAAAGGTTACTGATAATTTGGGAGCGTTGATCATTATTTATTGAAAGGCGGATGTGGATTATGAATAGAAGAGAAATGTTTGCGTATCTGGAGAAAAACGAGGATAAGGTTAAGGGAATAGATCAGGAATTCTTGGAAGCGCATTGTGCAAATATTAGTGAAGTGTTCTACAACTGGGAAATCAAGACAATTGATGAGTGCATCTTTTGGAAATCTATCGCTCTTATAAATGGATGGAAACTCCAGATCAACTCTATTACAAACAATTGCAGGATTCTTGATGACAAGGGATATAGGAAGTGTTATGGCCCGAGAGGGCTCGTTCTTGGGCCTATTGTCTATCAGCTTGAAAGCAGAAAACAGCTTGATTAAAGGAGTTATATATTTTTAATTTAAGTTTATTTTTGTTTTAATAAATAATTTTTAATCGGATGGTAGAATCAAATGTATGGACATGATTTGCCTAGTGTCTCTGGAATTGAAAGTGGTACAAAAAGGGAGATACCAACAGAGATGAGTAGCGATGATTTTGGAAAAGAGAGACGTATATTAGACATGTATACCCAGCTGATGGATGGAAAACTGGTGAACAAGGCTGAGTATGCAGAAAAATATGGAGTTGATGCCAGGTCAATCCAGCGAGACCTGGCAGATATCCGTAGTTTTGTTCAGGATGAGACAGCGACTTACGGGATTGAAAACGATCTTATTTATGATCCGAAGCAAAAAGGCTTCCGCTTAGAACAAACGAATAAAATGAAGTTCACAAATGATGAGGTGCTTGCGATCTGCAAGATTCTCCTCGACAGCAAAGCTTTCCGCAAAGATGACATGATGCAAATGCTGGATAAGCTATTAGATTGTTGCGTTCCCAAGAAAAATCAAAAAATGGTAAATGATCTCATTTCTAATGAAAAATATCATTATATTCCACCATCGCATAACAAACATTTTATTGGGAATATGTGGGAATTAGGGCAGGCAATTAATACCCAACAGATTATCGAGTTCGATTATCAGGGTATTCAGGGTCACTCCCCTAAGCATAGGCAGTTGGAGCCTCTGGCAATTTTGTTTTCAGAATATTACTTCTATCTGGTAGGAAATCTTCATAATTTTGACAAGAGCAAATTCACTTCCCCAGATGACCTTAATCCAACAATATACAGAATTGACCGCATGAAAAACATTAAGGTTACTAAAGAAAAGTTCAACAAGCCATATAACGGACGCTTCGAAGAAGGCGAGTTTAGGAAAAGAGTTCCGTTTATGTTTGGAGGAAAGCTTAGAAGAGTCAAGTTTGAGTATAGTGGGTATTCCATTGAAGCAGTACAGGATAAGCTACCAACAGCGAAAATCCTTTCAGAAGAGGATGGAAAGTACATTGTTCAGGCAGAGGTTTATGGAGATGGAATTGATATGTGGCTGAGAAGCCAAGGCGAGAGAGTCAAGCTGTTATGAATGCCAGTTCACTTATGGCTTTAATAGAATTTTTGAGGTTGATTTGTTAGTGAATCAAGGAGGTTGCAATGCTAAGAGTTATCTACAATCCATATATAAATAAAGTTAATTATCAATACAAAAATATAGAAGACTCAGCTTGGAAGAATGTGGATGAGTTTTCGGATTTTTGTAATAAGGCATATTCTGGGTGGGATAAGGTAAAAGATGCAATTAATGCAAATTATGAAAAGTATTGCGGGCCTAGAACAGAAGAAAACAAGGATGTTTTCTTTATTGGTACACGTAAAAATATGGATGAATTGATCAACAAATTACCTGATTATAGCATACAAAGTAATGATGATGAAATGCTTTTCGATGAAGATGAATTTAAGGATAAATTTGTAAAGTTAGTAAAAAAGGAAGATGAAATAAACGAATCCATTGAGGATTTCGCAAAGGACGTGATTGGTGACAAATTTATTCTGTTTGATAATCCAGATACAGGTCTCAATATAAGCAAAGATTTTAGAGAGAGTAAAGATCATTGGATCCAATATTTTAAGCTGGAAAAGGACCCGGTTTTGGATGACTGGGGAAATGCAAAAATAAATCAATACAAGGAGATGATTGTAGAACTCGATAGTTTTTATAATGAAATCATTGCTGAACATGAGAGGATATTATTAGATGTTGAAAGTAGTAAAAGGCTAAAACTCATACTTTCTGCGGTTGATAAGGCCATAGATATAGAAAAAATATACACTGATATAAAGAATAGGATAAACAAACATAACTGGTCCCCAAATACGAATATAGAGTGTTTGGATAGAGAGATATGTGAAGTGATAGATAGACGAGTGGAAAAGCTATCTAGCGGCATGCTATTAAACATAAAGAGTAAGATAAGAAAAACTGTTACTAAAGAATTGAGAGGACACAATTCTGATGCGATAGATAAATTAAATGAGTATATAAAAAAATACAAGGTATTTGATTACAGTAAGTATTGCAATTTGACTGAAATCAAACTGGATTATGACATGATTGATAGTAATAAAGTTATCGTTAAGTTAATCAACAGTCCAAAGACGTGGGGGTTAGATGAAAAAGAAAAAGCAATAGTAGAAGAAAACTATAGTGGGGTGGAAGATTTCGTGAAAGAAATGGTGGCGACTGTAAAAGAATACCATATTAGTCAGATGAGAGATTATTTAGAAGATACAATAGGCTTTATTAGAACAAATGTATTGCTATATTTTGAAGAGGATAAATACAAAAGCCTGAGAGATTGTGAAAATAGGATGGCAGTGTGTAATCTGGCGCTGGATTTATTTAAAAGGCAACTATTAGACCTGGAGAATCTTCGCAATATGCCATTGCCCGCGGATGATAAAACGAGTGATTCTTTGGACTCTGACATAAAAACACAAGAAGAAATTTCCGAAGAATCGTTACAAGTTATAGCTCATAATGGCGATGAGATCACAAATGATTCTGATAGTAATGGTTTTACCGAATCAAACAAGAAGTTAAACGCTGTCGCAATAAGACAAATAATAAAAGACAAATTACGCTGCAATGCAATGTTTGAAGGAAGTTCGATCATCAAAGGATATAAATATTGGCTTTATACTGTAGACATAGACAAAATTGGGCTACCTGTATGGACTAATGGTCAATTAGAGTTTCGACCCGATTTTAATGGGCATATTCTGGTAAAACACAGAGCTGCCTTTGAGGGGGATGAGAAGCAGAAGGAATCCGTTTCAGAAAAACAAGCAGACAATAGAGCAGAAAAACGCCCGGAAACACGGACTGGTAAAATAATGAAAAAGAATATGGAACAAACAAAGGTAAAAACAGATAAAAAAATATTGGATGTACTAAAAGCAATAAACGAGCGTTTGAAGCCTAAAGGCGAAGTGTTTTAATAGTTCAGTAATGCTACTTGGGGCATGTTGTAACGGAAACATAAATAGTGGAATTTACTTATTATTGTTTTTCAGTGTTCAACAAAAAAATAATGAAACAGGAATTCTCAGAGTCTTGAAGGAGAAATATATTATATGAATGATGAGGAAAAAAGTGCATTTCTTTCTAAGCAAGATGACATAAATAGACGACTGGTTGAGTTAGAAAAGAAAACTGGTGAGCAGAGACTTCAGGAGTACGATGCGGATAATATTATTGGTAGGCTTGGAACTATTGTGAATAATGTATATGGTCTATACCGGGACAATTTTGGCGAGCTATACGATATTGAAAATTGGGTCGGATTAGAGTCGGATATTTCTTCGTTTACCTTAGAAAAATGGGTTATCAATTCTAAAGAGGATAATCTGAAGAAAATGTCTAATGTATATAATTGTTTCACGAATGAAAATTGCAGAGTAGCGATGATAATTAATAAAGCATCAGAGGACGCTCCATATAGTATTAGGATAGCGATTGCAACTGATAAAGAAGTAGATCCAACTGTTAGGAGTAAGTATAACACACGACTGGAATCTGTAATTAAAGGAAATTTTCCGGGGACCAAAATAAAAAGTGATAAAAGAAACATCTTAGAAATATCAGAAGATGACTGCAACTGTATAGCCGCCTTTTCCAATCTTCCTTCGGAAAAAAGTAAGGAGTTTATATCACAGCAAATTGAAAAATTGCTTGATGGCTACGCGAAGCGAGGCTGTTTTTCCATAGTTTTTATTGCAGAACCAGAGAACTCGATTATTGTCAGGAACAAGCTTCTTTATCTGTTCCAATCATATAATGAATTATCTCCATTTGCCGAAGTTCAAAGAAGTTACAATTTAACAACAATGAAAACGGCTTCTTATTCATATACAATTTCCGACACATTGGGGGTTTCTGCCAATATTGGCGGCGGAAGTGGTAGTTCTTCCGTATCTCGAAGTGTTATAGGTAAAGTTGTTAATAAAGCTGTTGACAGTGCAACATTATTTGGTGGTGGTTCGGTTAACTATAGCCGAACTTGGTCTCGAACCGCATCAATGGCTCATGCTGCTGGGGGAACTACGGGCGCAAGTTCGACCCATACTGATTACACAATAAAAAATACTCTTCAGAATATTGAAAAACAAATCAATAGAATGGAATTAGCTTCAGCATTAGGATTATGGAATTTTTCTGGATATGTGCTTTCGAAGAATCCATATGATGCCCAAAACATCGCATATTCTTATATCGCACTTACGCAAGGGGAAAACTCATTTTTCTATACCCCATTAGTTAATTGCTGGGGTGTTTATTCTGATGGTAAAACTATTTCGAATTTGTATGGTTATTTGAAGAATCTGCGCCATCCGATATTTTCACTAAAGTCTGACAAAGAAGAGTTTTTGGAGGGATACCCGCATCGGATAACACCAGCTATATCGTTGTCTGGAGATGAATTGGCATATTCTATGAATCTCCCTCAGAAATCAGTAGGTGGGCTGTCCGTTGTTAATAAGGTGCCATTCGGAAGAAATGTAATACGATCAACTACTCCAAAAAGAACGATTTCTATCGGTAAAATATATAATTTTGGCGAAGAAACCAGTGAATCGGTTGAACTGGATTTAGATAGTCTGACATCGCATGTATTTGTAACCGGATCCACTGGAACCGGAAAGTCAAATGTCATCTATGAGATTCTTGAAGGAATAAAAAAGGCAGATAGCGATATTCATTTTTTGGTTGTTGAACCAGCAAAAGGTGAATACAAGCACGCATTTTATGGGGGGACTACTAAATGCCAAAATGTGTTAGGTACAAATCCTAAGAAGAATAAGTTATTGCGGATTAACCCTTTTTCATTCCCGGAGGATGTTCATGTTCTGGAACACATCGATCGTCTAGTTGAAATAATGAATGTATGTTGGCCAATGTATGCAGCTATGCCGGCAATACTTAAGAACGCTATAATAAAATCATACGAAGAATGCGGATGGGATGTTACAAATTCATACATCCCTAAAAAAGAGGCGATATTCCCTAACTTTGCTGATGTCTTAAAGAATATTAACGAGATTGTAAATAGCAGTGCATTTTCTCAAGACAATAAGGGGGATTATATAGGAGCGCTATTTACAAGAGTGGAATCATTGACCCATGGCCTTAATGGACTTATCTTCTCAGCTGATGAAATCAAGTATGAAGATATATTTGACAAGGATACTATTGTTGATCTTAGTCGAGTGGGGGCTACTGAGACTAAGGCATTGATTATGGGGCTTTTGGTGATGAAACTTCAAGAATATAGAAGCAGTCAAGATATGAAGCCAAACCAACCATTAAAGCATGTTGTGGTTTTAGAGGAGGCGCACAATTTACTGAAAAAAACGTCCACAGATCAATCGGCAGAAAGTAGTAATCTCATGGGAAAATCTGTAGAGATGTTGACAAATGCAATAGCGGAAATGCGAACATACGGCGAGGGATTCTTTATAGTAGATCAAGCTCCAGACCTGCTGGATAAGGCTGTTGTCCGCAATACTAACACAAAAATTGTTTTGAGACTCCCTGAAGATCAAGATCGAAGCGTTGTTGGCCATTCCATGGCGCTCACAGAAGAGCAAATACCTGAATTATCTAAACTTGAGTTAGGTTGTGCTGCGGTATATCAAAATGATTGGGAAGAAGCTGTTTTGTGCCAATTTAAAGAATATAAGATAGATAAGAATAAGCGTTATGCATATTACGGCAATAAAACGATAAAGACCCAATCAGAAATAAAAAAGGATATAGTGAGACTTTTAATCGATACTGAAGGTGAAAACACAATAGATAACATTGATAGAATTTCTGAAATCGAGAATGAATTAGATGCATTACAAATAAACATTTCCTTGAAAAAAGACGTAAAACGTGCCTTGCATAACCCTTCGAAGTTGGATAAAACAACAATTGCAACACTTATAACCAGATTGTACGGATATAAGGGTGGAATAGAAAAGTATAAAACTGCTGAAGACATTCAGTCCTGGAATGAAAGCATAGTTACCTTGCTTGATCCAGAATTAAGGAAAATGGGAAAGAAATACATAAACGAAGTCGTTCAGTGTGTCCTTATTGAAGAATGTCGTCGAAATGTAGAATATAAGCCGATTGCTGAAGAATGGGCAAGGAAGATTGGAGGCAAGAATGGTTGAAAATCTAGCTAATGCTGCATCCGAGGTATCAAAGCTACGACATGATGTTAATGATGCAATGCCTGATTTTTTAAAACGGGATGTTTCGGAACAAAAACAACAAGATAATGCAGATATAATGAACCAGATCAAATGGAACGACGTTGAAGGGCTAACAGATTACCAAAAAGTGCTTTTAAAAGACGAATATGGTTGGACAGATGAAAGAATAGACGCCATGCATTCTTGGGAAGAAGCTGAAGGTTGTATAAATGAGAGCCAAAAAACAGATTTAACAGGTGGTGAGAAAACAGATCTTAAACATCGCTCGGGATGGTCAGATGAGATTATAGATAATCTAAAGAATATTAAACAATGCGAAATACTAGAAAGTGCAGGTCTCATCGAAGAAGAAATAAATGAAAGGAAATGTTTGATAAAGGAAAATATAGATTTCGATTATACTGATGAGGATGGTGTATCAAATAGGGATAGAATGACACGAGGATTAGCTCCATTAGATAGTGTGACAGGAAAACCTATTGAATTACATCATCTTGGTCAAAAAGCTGATTCACCATTGGTCGAACTGACTGAGGAAGAACATAGAACCGGTGAATATGAAGATGGAAAGAAGAACCAAAGTTTGTGGCATGACAATACAATCGATTCTGAGGTTCATGGAGACGGTAACAGTTGGTTTCAAGAGCGAAAAGCGCATTGGAAAGCTAGAGCGGAGCAAAGTAAGGAGTGAATCATATGAAAAAAATAGTTGATATTATAAATAATCTTACGAACTTATTGCCATTAAAACCCGCTTCAGACAATGAGATTACTGATGCTGAGCTTCAATTAGGGTTAAGCTTTGCAGAAGAATATAAGGATTATTTAGCAGAGTTCGGAGCGATTATGGCGGATGGTATTGAGCTATCTGGAATTGCCAAAGCGGAGCATCGGAATGTGGTAATATTGACAAAGAAAGAATGGAATCTTAATCCGAAGGTTCCAAACACAATGTATGTTATTGAGAATACTTATGTGGATGGAATTATTATTTGGCAGAATATGAAGGGCATAATATACCAAACTCAGCCTAATACAGAACCAAGGAAAATTGCAGATTCTATGGCTGAGTACATTTCCAATCGTAAGTGATAAAGGACTGATGGGGGTATATTATCAAGTGATTTCAAACATGATAAACCCATATTGTGCCACGCTAATTATAATAATTATTAATCAGGAATAAAAATGGATTGTATAGAGGCAAATCTTTTGAAGAATTTTTGTCGGCAAATTAGTATTAGCTTTTTAGATAAGATGGTGATGATATGAAAGTAAAGACGTTTGTGATATGGGTGCCAAAGCTGGATATAGCATATGATCAGGATAAAATAAATACTATTCAAAAAGAATTAGATGACCTTGTTGGATTTCAGAAGAGTGGAATTACTCTAAACCATACTCCATACAACAAAGTGACACAATATACGATAGCAATATGGGCACTTGGTAGAACCGAGGAAGAAAATCAGAAGATAATGAACGAAATAAAAGCTTATCTACAAAATAAAAATTATGAAAGTAGCGAATATGAATCTTATATAATATGGGATGAAGGAAAAATATATATAGAAATACCTGTCGAGGCCTCAGAAGAATAAATAAGAAAACCATCCAGGCCAATGGAAACGATGTAGGAACCCTGGCTATTATTATTTACTTTGTTCTTCCGTATTATCTGTTTATGGCAGGTGTCACAGCTTTTGCTGGATGCGTAGTAATTGCTAAACGAAAAGAAAACAATACCAAAAATGAAAAGGTTGAAGATCCGCAAGAAGAATAGTTCTTTGGTGTAAACAATTTAAAGAACATCAAAAAAAGAAGCAGTCAGCTCCTTGACTGCTTCTTCATTTTATACATCTCTTTATCCGCATAATTCACAGCTTTATTCAGATCAAGCTCATTATCAAACTTTGTAATATGTGCACCAAGACTGGCAGATATAGTCAGGGGGACGGTTCTTTTGGCTGGTGCAGTCAAAAGAACCGTCCCCCTGACGCGTATTCCGGCAATGGTTAAATGCGTTTTGCGTATTAAAAAGAGACTTGAATACAAAAGACATTCAAGTCTCTTTTTATAATTAATTTATGGCGTGTTAATTGTTTTGATTGCGTTTAAAAATTATCATTAATACTAGGAAATTATATCTGTAAAAGCTATTGAAGGAGGAACTTTAATGCTAAAAAAAACCACGAAGAAAGTGATACGCAGGGCATTGGCAACTGTAATTGCAGCTGCACTCGTCTGTTGTGGAGTTCCGTATTCAATGGAAGTACATGCTGCTTCAGGAAGCTGGGTGCTTACGTCTGAGAGCGTAGGAATATGTGTAGGATTCAAGGATTCAAATTATGTAAGCCATGACCTGATTTATGGAGATGGGAGCTCAGAGGTTACGTCAGGAAAGACTATATCTACCGACAAGACCCATAGCTATACTTATTCCTATCTCGGTAAGTTTGACGGATCCGTGCGCTTTATGGAAAGCGGAGGATATATATGGGATACAGAGAAAGCACAGACTAGTGACAATTACTCGGACTGCAGCATTCCAGAGTCTTCATATGCACCGGGGGCAACAGTTACGCTAAAGATCCACACCTGGACAGAAAATGTTGTGGGTGATGGTTTAGCTTCGCGCAGAGTGGCATCAATAGGTGCTTCCGGAGCAGGCTATACAGGATCACATGGTGATGACATGAAAAATGCCGATGGAAAAACATCATTTGATCAGAATTCAACAAACCCCAATACCCAGTACTCATGGGTGCCAATTAAAGGAGAGGCAACTATTACAGTAATGGGTACAATGCCCAAAGATCCAAAAGAAGGGCAGACCTGCACAATCTATTACACCACGGACGCAGGCCAGTATGAGTGGAACTATACTTACTCCGAGTCCGCTATAGGCCAGCAGAGCAAAAAGGATCACAATAAGGACAAAACAGAAAAAAGCAGTGAAAAGACAGATAACAAAACGGATGACAAAACAGATAATGGACAAGTAAAGAATAATCCTAAGAGTAGCGTAGTGGAAGAATCCGGACTTACGCTTTCCTTTGATGATACACATGGATCAAAAGTTGTTGTTACAGAAGCAAAAGACTATACTCCGGAGGATGCAGTTACGGGCTGTTACAAAATTGATCTCAGTGATTTTGCCTGGACCAATCCCTCAACTTATGAATATGAAACAGTGGAAGACCTAAAGAAACTGGAATGGGATGATAGCGGTATGGCCCATGTGCGTCTTAAGGTTACATCAAAGATACCGGATGATATGGACGCTTTTATCACAATCGGATTACCTTTTGAAGATGAAGAAGGCGATGAGTATGTGGATTGGCATACTGTTTCTGCTGATTGTAAGGATGGTTATCTTGAGGCGTATATAGATCTTGGATGGTATGCGTATTTTGATGACTGTTCACATCACAGAAATGCTACCGGAAGAACAGCTTCCTCTGAGCCCGCAAAAAAACAAAAAACAAATTCGTCAGGTACATCTGAAACATCTGAAATGCTCATTGAACAGTCGATAATCAAGCTCGATCCTAAGAAAGATCTGTTTATTTCATCAAATTATGGAAAAACATATTATTATGAGCATGATGGAAAAACATATTTCAAGATAAATGTTTTGAAGCATCATTTTGACACGGATTTGTGCGATAATCCTTTTTCAGCTGAAGATATTAAGCGTATTCTGAATGACGTTTACGATTTCTATAATGAGTATATTGGCATGGGATATAAAGTCGAGCGTGATTTGTCAGAATATCCTCTTGAAATATCTTTCGTCGATGGTCCCTGGAAAGTTTACGGTTATAAAGTAAACTATTTTGCGAGTGAAACTGATGGTGCCTATTATTCAAGCCCGGTTAGTATTAATCGTGGTACCATGGAGCTTACGTTTAATAATGAGTTGAAAGTAGGAGGTTACAGAAGACCCAAAAAGAGCAAAATAAATGATAATGTATCTGAGGAACTGTATCGAACTATCGCCCATGAAATGTTTCATTTTTTCCAAAATCAATACTATGCCGATTCTCTGGTAAATCTTTATGTTTTTTGGACTCCAGGCGATCAAGACTGGTTTCATGAAGGAACTGCGATATACTATGAAGACTTGCTGGCCAAAAAAAACGGTATAGGAGCAGCTGGAAGTGCACTATATTCCAATAATGCTATAGACATATTCTCCGGACTTAAACCAATTGACGATCATCAAACCCACGGATATGCCTGTCGGCCTTTCTTTGAATATCTTGATAAAAACTGTGGAAAAAATATTATTTTAAAGTTTTATCAAGATAAAGAAAACCATGAATACAGGGGTGTATATTCCGACCTATACCAGGAAAAACCTGAAATATTGACCAAAAGCTTAAGGGGTGGTCTGGTAACAGATTTTTATCGTGTTCTTATCACAAAAAATGAGCTAAATGCTTCATCTATTACAGATCCATGGATTATCTATAATAAAGGAGAAGATTTTAAAAATCATAAAGATTATCATCCGGAGCGTGTATATCAAAAAACTGTGAATCTAGACTGCAAGAACATAAACGGAAGCGGAACAGCATCAACCAATGTCGACTCCATGATATATTTATATGGATACGGATACGGAGCTTTTTTTATCAAGGTCATACCCGAGAATCTTCCTAAGACTGATGCAATGTTGACCGTTACAGCCCAAAAAAATACTGATGCTCTGACTGTCATGACCTACGACAAAGAGTTATATTCCGATCTTAAGGTCTATATGGATGATAAAACAAATAAGGTTTCGGTTCCGCTTGATGGACGTAAGATTCTTGTTATGGTCATAAATAATGGTTTTTCAGATGCCATATCGAAGGTGTCATTTTCTATTGGTGCTGACGTCCCACAGGGAAACTATCCTTCAGGAAAAGAAAAAGTGATGCCATCAGATTTTTCTGGAACCTTGAAAAGATATACTTACACAAAGAATAATGATGGCAACACAGAAAAAAAGGTAACAAACACAGACGCTAATGCAGCACTTACAATGGGTGGTGGTAAAGGCTCAGTCAAGATTCAGGCTGAAGACGGAAGTTATAGTTTTACTGTAAGCGGCAGTTATAGTCCGGCCAACGGAACAATTACCGGTGATAACTCATCAGCCTGCATTTTTTCCGGCGCCCCCTTTAGCGAGAGCAGTACCCCAAGTCCGTACAGTGCGCAAGGAACTGATATTTCCATCCATGCATATCAGTACGACGGCAGTGGAAATCTGATAGCTGAATATACTGGTGATGACGTAATGGGTGATATTCCATCTGTTGAGGATCCGTGATAAGATCAGCAAATAATAGTACAGTTAAATACTATGCGGAGAAAAAATGGATAAGGTATCAAGGAATAACGAATTAACATCAGTAGGACGTATTACCAGAGATATTTCTGATGGGCTTATGCTGATAGACGGAAAAGGTACACTTCAGTACATAAACCCAAGTGCGATCAGAATCCTTGGTAACTCCTCATTAAAAGAAGGTTTTAAACTTGCTGAATACATGGCGTCAGATAATGGTGCAGCCAATGATGAGTTTTATCAATACATTTTGGATAGTGTGTATGATAAAAACACAAATCACACCGGTACCTCGACTTATACCCGTCCTGATGGTAGTGTGAGATATTTCAGCATTGATACTTCCTATGTCAAAAGCGACGATGGCCTTCAGGATAAAGGAGTTATACTGTCATTCTCGGACATTACCGAGCTTCAAATATCCAAGATAAAGCATGACGATACAATAAAGATAATGGTAGCTCTGACTGCTGTACTTGCCATATGGAATTACGTATACATTCTTTGGAAAATGGCAGGCGAGCCTATATCTTCGACAGCGCTCACCCTGATAATCGAAGGAGTCGGCATTGTTGGAACCATATTTGCTCTTCGTTTTACCAGTATTACATGGGAGGATTTCGGGCTTGGTACAAAGAATCTGAAAAGCGCTGTTAAGACTGATGTGATTCTTACTCTTGTTGTCCTCATCGCTGCGATCATCCTCAAGATAATCTTACTAAACTTTTTTCCGGGGGTTCTTAGCAGCGACAAGCCGTTCTTTTACTGGCAGGCTATCAAAGCAATAGATTTACTGTATATTCCCACAGTTGTGCTGCAGGAGTTTTTGACCAGAGGCGTTATCCAGGGCGGTCTTGAAAGAATGTTGCCTGAAAATTATCCGCCTGCAATATCTATTGTGGTATCATCACTGTTTTTTGGTGCGATTCATCTTCACAAAGGTCTTTCATATATGCTTGGAGCTGCTTTCCTTCTAAGCTTTTTCGGCATTTTGTACCGAAAACAAAGAACTATATGGGGGCTTTGCATCCCGCATCTGCTCCTTAGCTGGTCACTGCGGATAATACTCGTATAAAGTCGGAGTAAAAAGTGTGAATAAAAACTTTCCAGGCGGGGAGAGTGCTCCCCTGAAAAGAGATAAATCCATAGATATACTAAAGGGCATTGCCATCGTTTTAGTCGTATATGCTCATACACGTCCCTTTTGTACCAATTTTATATACTCTTTTAATCTGCCTGTTTTTTTTATGTGCTCCGGATATTGTTTTAAAAAACGTATCTGTAACTTAAATGACTTGCGCTCTTACATTGCCGGGAAAATGCGTACTCTTTACCTTCCCTGTGCAGTATACAATGGTATCTTCGCCCTTCTTTCTGGGGTATTTTTGCGACTTGGATTCTATACTGATAATCCGACATTTCTCACAATGACTAAGGACTGGCCTGTTCCTCAAAAGCTCCATGTTATAAATGGAGTATCTGATATTCTCTACAAATTCATCAGGGTCATACTTCTCACAGATACTACGCAGATGGGTACTGGTACATGGGCGATACTTGCTCTTTTTCTGATATCTGTAATTCATGGTACTTCCTGCATTTTCTTATCAAAACTCACTCCCAATAATAGACGATTTATCCTGATAACAACAATAGTCTTTCTGGCCGTATTGCTACAATTTGTTATTCCGACTTATGGCAAGTGGTGGATGTTTAAATGCTTCATGTTTTGTATTTTTACATATTGTATTGGACTTTGTCTTAAAATGGCAAATATCAGACTAACAAAGAAACTCCCCGTACTCCTACTATCTGTGTTTATTCTGCTGCTTATTACGCCGTTTTATTTTGTTGACCTGGCTAACGGATCAGTTGGTGACGTATATATGTATTTGCCGGGTATACTGGCCGGATGGTTCATGCTTAAAATCATATCTGAACAGCTGGCAGAAAAAGAAGCAGCTTCACGAGTTTTTTCTTACCTTGGAAGGAATACAATTCCAATAATCTGCCTTCATGTACTTTGCTTTAAGCTTGTAACCTGGCTCTATATAAAGGTGAGCAATCTTCCTGAGATTTATCTGGCATCATTTCATATAGACTTTGATGTCTCCTGGTCCTGGAAGCTTTTATATTTGTTGACAGGCGTGGTTATTCCAGTTATCTTGACGCAATTATGGAAGCGCTTTCTGTATAACAGGATTTTAAACGCTTTAAAAACCGATGATCACCTATAAATAAAAAGCTCCCTGGTAAGATAGTTCCATAAAAATACAATAATGCTGGAAATTGCTTTGGAAACCATCTCCTTAACAGAAAAAATATCTACGAAAATCCACATCAGAAGCATATTGAACAATATCCCTATAAAGCCTGTGGCGTAGATCATTGCAATTTCCCGAATAGGGTGCCCGGTTGATTTAAATAGTAGAGCCCTTCCTACTGCCCAGCCCACCAGACCGGAAATAGACATTGCTATAAAAGTAGAAGCTTCATAATGAAGCCCTAAAACACCATTCAACAAATAGAAAAAAAGCCATTCCACGCCTGTCGCGCTGACTCCCGAAACAGAATAAAGAGCTATTCTTCGAAAGGATATCTTTTTGCTATCATCTTTCATTAACAACCTCTGGTATCATGTTTATCAGTTCAAGGTCAACTTTTGTCTCATCGGAAGTATCATTTTCAAAAACGCTGTTATAAGTACAATAGGCCATATCTATCACAAACATCCTGATCAGTCTGTCTTTGTCAAAAAACTCCGAAAAGAAATCGACAAGCTGGTCAAATCTGTTACGATAACCATCTTCAGGATGATTTCTTATCTCGTTTCTCATAAACCGTATGCATTCAAGTTCAATAGGAGCCAAAAAACCTATAGGATCGACACCATAATATCTGTTTCCATCATCTAAAATATTCAGATCAAGCAGATCTCCATGAAGAATATATAAGGGACCGTCCTCAAAGGTTGACATGTACAGATTCCATGCGAGCTTCAGCGTCTCTTTTATCTTGGCATCACAAAACCTTAGTGTTGATGTGTCATCGAGACGTTTTTTTAACTCCTGCCGGTAATAACCTATGTATTCAAGCTTCTGGCCGGTAAATTTTACAGCATCATCCACCACACTCTTATAGAATGTCCTAAGCTTTTGCTTATCATCGAAGGATGCATATGCCTTCTTGGTAATTTTTCTCAAAACCAGACATCTATGCTTATAGTCCACATCAAGAAGTTCACACATAAACGACTTAGGAAGAACACGGTACGCTTCAGCTTCTCGTTCAAAGCGGTTTACAAAGGACGGTGTGAATTTCAGAATGATTCCTTCACCCTGTACCTGGGATGCTTCCAAAACCAGGCCGTATCTGGAAATCTGATTGGGCACCAGGGATGTTATACCCCATTTTGTAAAAAGTTCAGGCAAGCTTGAATAAACGTCATCTATCCAATGAAATGTTTCTTCTTTCCTGATGCGTAAAAAGAAATTCTTTATCCCATTTGTATAAAGTATCTCTTTATCAATCCCTTTCAGAATTTCCATCTTTATCCTCCACATTTTTCTTTATATAAAGCATTCGCTGCAACGCGGTAATATTAGAAAAAAGCGCGATGACGGCAATACCTATAATTGGAAATCCGCAAATCAAAGAGATCAGGAGTACTATATACCTTTCAACTCTTGTCAGAATTCCAAGCCGCATATCAAGTCCATATAATTCACCCTTGGCTCTTGTATATGGCACAAGATAGGAACCCATGATGGCTATGATGCACAGAATAACATAAGGAACACTATTATCCGTGGATGTATAATACAAAAGGATTCCTCCCAGGACAAGGGTTTCCGAAATACGATCTGTCACTGAATCAAGCACCCCGCCAAATTTCGTGCCTTCACCGTCATTTTCCATTCGAGCCATAGTTCCATCAACAACATCCGCGCATGCAAATACTAGTAGAAGTATCCCCGCTGTCAAAAAATGGCTTTGATATATCAGCCAGAATGCGACCACATGTGCCATGCATCCGATGATCGTGATCATATTTGCAGTAAAGCCAAGATTCAGGAACAATTTAGCAAAGGCATCAGCAAGCCACTTGGATTTTTGACGGCAAATGTCAGTAAAGGTTGTGGTCTTGTCTTTTTTCATAATGGTTTTTCCAATCTCCTTATTTCATAATGGTTTTCCGTATTACAGCGATACGTGAATGCAGGTGAACCCAGGCAGGCGACTCTTTTCCAAATACCCTGGCGGATCTTATTGCAGAACGCAATTCTTTAGCATTATTAAATTCAGGGAGTTCCAAGCCCATTGCTCCGAGTTCCGAAACGGCATGTGCATCAGATCCGGCTGTAAAGCATAGACCATGCTCCTTGGCAAATCTTTCTGCCAGTTGATTTTTTCTATGGGGATTACGTGCATTGCAGGTTTCTATCGCATCAAGGAATGGCAGGTATTCTTCCATTTCTGCACTGGTCCATCCATGACGATTCATGGCATAGGGGTGAGAGAGTGAAATGAATGCATCCTGCTCTTTTAATCGATTTAGGGCGTCCAATGGCTTAAGACCTTTAGGCAATTCTTCCTTAACAAAGAAAGCAAGTATTTCGCCTCCGGTCGTAAGTATTTCTTCGCCAACTATCACATAATCCGGATATCTCTTCCAAAGCTCCAACGCACATGAAATTGTATTATGATCAGTGATGACCAGCTTTCCAAGCCCCAGTTTTTTAGCGCGCTCATAAAGTACTTCCGGCTTAGAAAGGCAGTCATGTGAAGCAATGCTATGAACATGAAAATCTACGTTAATACTATTATTCATTAATCTTTTCTCAATAAAAGAAATTGAAGCAGTCAGCTCCTTGACTGCTTCTTCATTTTATACATCTCTTTATCCGCATAATTCACAGCTTTATTCAGATCAAGCTCATTATCGAATTTTGTTATATGTGCACCAAGGCTGGCAGATACGGTAAAGCCAAGTGCCTTCGAATCCAGCACAAGATCGTCTTTGATTCCGTTGATAATACCATACGGATCACACGGCCCAAGGATAAGGGCAAGCATCTCGTCGCCGCCGAGCCTTAGGCACAGCGCATTAGGAGGGCAGTGCTCCAAGAGCCTCTTTGCGACTGCCGCGATGGCCTGATCGCCTGCGGAGTGGCCCAGGGTGTCGTTGATCTGCTTGAGGCCATCAAGGTCAGCCATGATGACTGTTGCATCCTTACCGGCATTTGCGGGATCCTCCTTGAGATCCTCATACTTGGAGTAGAAGGCCAGTCTGGTATAGAGGCCTGTAAGCGCGTCATTCTGATACATACGCTGGATCTTGTTTCGTATAAAGAGCTGGTAGCGCATATTTATATAACTTCCGAAGCCCATGCCTATAGTACTGGTAAGACTCGGAGTCTTGGAGTAATCGATCATATCGTATCTCGGGAAAGAGTAGCATATAAATCCCGGAGACTTGCGCATATACTCCAGTGCGTTGAAGATCAGCGGATATCCTGTCTCCATCAGCTCATCAAGATGAGGGATCACAGTATCTGGATCATATGGTGTAATCTGATCTTCAGCAATATATGAATCGTAAATAACGCTCTTTTTGTTTGTATCCGCATCTTCAAGGAAATAGTTCACTTCATCGTCAAAGCAGGAGTTATCAACAACAATACACATGTTGTTTGAAAGAGGGTTCCTGAGGTATCTCAGACAGTCATCCAAAGTATCACTGCTCATGATCCTGGAGGTGAAATCCTGCATGATGTGAATATCATCCTGATGATGATAGAACCTGTTATTGAAGCCGTGGATCGCAGATATGGCACTTGGTGCGCAGCGAGGACATCCACAGGATTCATTGGCAATAAACGAAGGCACTACAAACCGTTTTATCGGCGTCCTGTCCTCGAGATTGAAATTGATGACATCCATAACCACCTCTGCCAGGTCTACGCTGTCACATTTGGCAGTAGTAATACCGGGAGTTGCCAAAGATGCCTCATCAATTCCGTCAAAGCCGGTAACAATAACATCTTCAGGTACGTTTATTCTATAGCTTCCAAGAACATCACAGACATTGATGGCCATGATGTCATTGGCGCATATAATTGCATCGGGAAGAATAGCTCTTTTAACAATCTCCTCAGTAGCAGCCCTTGAGGGAACAGCCCAGAAGTCGCCATAGCTGAGCATGGAGCTGTCAAAAGACATTCCGTACTCCTCCAGTACGTCCTTAAATACCTGTATCCTCTCATTTGAAAATTCGTTGTTGCGCTTTCCTGCCATCATGTGAGGGCGCTGAACCTGGTGCTTTTCAAAGACATGTCTTACTACTGATTCAAAACCTTTTTTGTAATCAAAATTCACAATGGATACGCCTTCTTCATCGTATTCACCGTCTATAACAATGCAGGGCACATGAGCATTCTGGGCATTATGAATGATGTGCAGAACAGTATCCCTGCTCTTTATTTTTTCGTCCATGATGACGACTATATCAGTTTTATCAAAGGGAATAAGATCGTACACGGATGTTTCAGCCATGAATCCGCCGCTGTTGCCTATCTCGGCGTTTATGGCATAGATAAACAGATAGCATCCCTGAGACTTTAAAAGCTCATTGAGCTCTGTGATAAAGGTAAAGACCTGAGAATCATGTATTCTGTATGTACATAAAGCTACAATCTTTTTGCCATTGATCATTGTAAATTACCTCAACGTTCATTATACCACAAAACGTCATATCAATTTCTGTTTTTAAATTCTTTATAAATATATAATAGTTCAGAAAGCAACTTTTTTGCGTATATGGTAAAATGATATATGGTGGATATTATGGTTTTCCTCATCATCAGGAGGTACCCTTTTTGGAAAAATATCAGTACGATAATGCCGAAATGGCTTTTATGGAAGAAAGCTGTATTCCATTTGCTGTATATCAGTTTATCAATAAGCGCGTCGTGACGATTGTATTGTCTCAGGGCTTTATGGACCTGTTTGGCTTTGTCGACAGGCCTTCTACCTATGAGCTTATGGACAACGACATGTACAGGGATACTCATCCCGATGACGTAGGTGACCTGGCGGATGCGGCTTACCACTTCGCTGTAGAAGAAGCGCCCTATGACGTGATCTACAGAAATTTAAAGGGCAGCGAGTACAGGATCATCCATGCCTACGGAAAGCATGTCGTCAAGGAGGATGGCACGAGACTGGCGTTTATATGGTATACAGATCAGGGGGCGTACACCGAGGATAATTCAGGTAAGGCAAACACTCTGTTATCGGTGCTAAGTGAATCTCTCAGGGAAAAGACAATTAACCATCTTGTCAGCTATGACTATCTGACAGGCTTTCCTTCTATGTCCTATTTCTTCGAGCTGGCTGACGCCGGTTGTCGGGATATCAGAAAAGACAATAAGTGCCCGGCTATCCTTTTCACCGATTTCAACGGCACCAAGAACTACAATCACAAGTATGGAATGGCAGAGGGGGACAAGCTCCTTTCCGCCTTCGCAAAGCTTCTTATCACACACTTCCCAAGTGACAATTGCAGCAGATTCAGTTCTGATCATTTCTGCGTGTTTACTGATTCTGACGGTTGTGAGGATATCGCCAGGGAGATTATCAGTGAATCCAGAGATCTAAATAATGGAAAATCCATGCCTGTACGTATAGGCATTTATTACTATGACGACGAGAACCTGACCATTACAGCGGCCTGCGACAGAGCCAAGATAGCATGTGATTCCAGGAAAAAGACCTATGAATCCCACATAAGCATCTTCGATGACTCCATGTCTGCCGAGATAGAGAGAAAGCACTACATTGTAGATAATCTGGACAGGGCGATAGCTGAAGGCTGGATCCAGGTTTATCATCAGCCTATCATAAGAACCTCTAATGACAGAGTCTGCAATGAAGAGGCGCTTGCCAGATGGATGGATCCGGAAAGAGGCATGATAAGTCCCGGGGACTTTATTCCTGTACTCGAGGAAGCAAATACCATCTACAAACTTGATCTTTGCGTATTGGACCAGGTACTTCAAAAGCTAAAACTTATGGAAGAGAAGGGGTTCCGGGGTGTGCCTGAATCCATAAATCTCTCCAGGTCTGATTTCTATGCCTGCGATATCGTTGAGGAGATCAGAAGGCGTGTAGACGATTCGGGAATCAGCAGGGAAAGAATCATATTAGAGATTACCGAGAGTATAATTGCGGATGATCTGGAGTACATGACAAAACAGATTCTTCGTTTTAAGGAGCTGGGCTTTAAGATCTGGATGGACGACTTTGGCAGCGGATACTCATCTCCAATAATGCTTCAGAAGATTCCCTTTGATCTGATAAAGATTGATATGCAGTTTGTACGCCAGATTGGAGTAAACAAAGGCGGAAAGATAATCCTGACAGAGATCGTAAAATTGGCTCTGGCCCTGGATATGGAGACTGTGGCTGAGGGTGTAGAGACTAAGGAGCAGATGGAGTTCCTTAAGGAAATAGGCTGCACCATGTTGCAGGGATTTTTCTTCAGTAAGCCAAATTCACTGGAAAAGCTAAATCAGTTCGCAAAGGAAGGGTTCCCTTACATGTTTGAGAATCCGGCGGAAACTGATTACTATGTCCAGATCGGAAAGGTTAACCTTTATGATCTCAGCAGTGCCAGAGGCAGCGATGATCAGTTAAATGACTATTTTGATATCTGGCCAATGGCTCTTATGGAATGTTATGAGGACAGGGTTATTGTGGCCAGATGTAATAGCTCTTTTAGGGATTTCTTTAACAGAACCTTTCCTAATAGTTCAGGTAAGAGGGAGTTTATGATATCCGGGCTCGCCGGTCATCCGGGAGCATATAGCCTTAATGCTATTTTGCAGTGCAGCAAGGATGGACAGAGGGCCATCGTTGATGACAGGACACCGGATGGGAAAAACATACAGCTGCTGATCGGAAGGATCGCGGTCAATCCCGTAAGCGGTGCATCCTGTGTGGGTGTTGCCATTTTGTCTGTGGTAGAAACGACGAAAGATGACGTGGGACTGACATACAACTATGTGGCCAGAGCGCTCTCTGAGGACTATGTTCACATGTATTTTGTAAATCTGGATACCGAAGACTTCATCGAATATGTTCCTGATGGAGCAAACATGGATATATCCATTGAGAGAAAGGGGATGAATTTCTTTGCAGAGTGCAAGAAGGATGCTATAGACCAGATATATAAGGATGACCTTGATGAGTTCTTAAAGGTCTTTAACAAAGACAATATTGAAAGAAATTTAAGGGAGAATGGAATTTTCACCCACACCTACAGAAATGTTGCTTGTGGTGAGCCTGTATACTTCCATATGAAGATTGTAAGAGTCAGGAACAGCGGCAACAATATCATCATAGGCGTTAACAATATCAGTGCCCAGATGAAGCACAAAGAGGCTATGGAGAAGATCAGGGAGGAGAGACTTGCATATGCAAGGATAATTGCTCTTTCCGGTGAATACATGGCTGTATACACAATTGATCCTGTGACGGATAGTTATATGCTGTTCAGCTCCAAGGAATACTTCGATGCGATCGGAAGCCCGAGTGAAGGTAAAAACTTCTATACAACCTCAATAAAAGAGGCTGAGAAGGTAATTCATCCGGAGGACTGGAATTATTTCCGCAGAAGGTTCAAAAAGAAAGCTATTCTGGATCAGATACGGGAAAAAGGAATCTTTAGTATCAGTTACAGGATGATAGTTGAAGGGAAGCTGATGTACATCCAGCTTAGAGCTGCAATGATCCACGAGGGCGGTCAGGATAAGGTTATCATTGGGGTTCTCAATGTGGAAAAAGAGATCAGGAAGGAACAGGAATATGCTTCCAATCTCAGTGCAGCCAGAGCAGAGGCAAATCTTGATGAACTCACAGGCGTCAAGAATAAGCATGCCTACGTGGATTATGAGAGCCAGATCAACAAAGAGATCCAAAGTGGTGATCCAACAGAATTTGCAGTTATTGTATTTGATATCAATGACCTCAAGCTCATAAATGATACCAAGGGTCATCAGGCCGGTGATAAGTATATCAAAGACGGCTGCAAGGTCATCTGTAAAGCCTTCAAGCAGAGCCCGGTATTCAGGCTGGGAGGCGACGAGTTTGCTGTCATTGCAAGAGGCGAGGACTACCGTAATGTGGACGCCAATATGGAAAAGATCTTTAAGAGCAATATTAAAAACAAGTCCGTGGGCAAGGTGGTGATCGCAGCGGGAATGTCCAAATATAGCGGGGACAAGAAGGTGTCCGCCGTATTTGAGAGGGCAGACATGAACATGTATGACAATAAGAGGCTGCTAAAAGAGTAAAAAGCAAAGTGGAGTGACCGATTGAACAGTCACTCCACTTTTTCTTTTTGTGAGGGAAATTGAAAGTGCAAAACTGCACGGCGTTACCTGAGCATGAATTTTCTGACGACATTTATGCCGATCTTATAGGGCAGTGGTCTTATGACTCTGTCGGCTTCCTTCAGCTTTTCTCTGATAGGTATGTTCTGAGGGCAGTGCTGCTCGCACTTGCCACAGCCTATGCACTGGGTTGCGAAGGCGGGATCTTTCTTAAGCCCCACTGTCTGGGCATATTCGAATCTGGCAGCAGATTTGCTGTCAACTGTAGTCATGTTATAGCTGCGGAACAGGGCCGGAATATCGACGCCCTTTGGGCATGGCATGCAGTATCTGCAGCCTGTGCATCCAACAAGCTCTGATTCCGAGATTATCTCTTTTACCTGCTCAATTACCTTGAAGTCTTCTTCGGTAAAAGAGTCAGCCTTGGCCGAAGATGCGATACGGCAGTTCTCCTCTACCATCTCTATGGAGTTCATGCCGGAGAGGACGCAGGTTACCTCCTTCTGGTTCCAAAGCCAGCGCAGACCGTACTCCGCGGGGGTGTAGCCGTTTTTCTGGGAGGCGATCAGCTCTTTTGCCTTCTCGGGAAGCTGATTGACCAGTTTGCCGCCGCGAAGGGGTTCCATTATGACCACAGGAATGTTCTTGCCGGCAGCGTGCATAAGGCCTTCCCTGCCGGCCTGGGTGTGCTCATCCACGTAGTTGTACTGGATCTGGCAGAAATCCCAGTCGTAGGCATCAAGGATACCTATGAAATCTTCTGTGTTACCGTGATATGAAAAGCCGATATTGCGGATCTGGCCCGAGGCTTTCTTGCTGTCGATCCACTGTCTGACACCTACGGACTCAAGTTTGTCCCACTGATTCATGGCGGTCATGTGGTGCATAAGGTAGTAGTCCACATGATCGGTGCGAAGACGTCTGAGCTCCTCGTCAAAATACTTATCCAGGGCAGCAGCACTTCCAACCAGATACTGAGGAAGCTTGGTTGCAATGTTTACCTGGTCTCTTATGCCGTTTCGCTCAAGGATCTCGCCCAGGGCGGCTTCACTGCCTGTGTATACATATGCAGTATCGAAGTAGTTTACACCGTTTCTGAAGGCGGTCATTATCTCTTTTTCTGCCTTATCAATGTCTATGCCTCTGGGGCCTGAGGTAAATCTCATGCAGCCGTAGCCCAGGATTGATATGGGCTCGCCATTTTTGTTCTGTCTGTACTCCATAGTGGTATTCCTCTGGATTGCTTACTGTGGTTGGTCTTTGTGTGTGCAATTAAATTGTGTTAAATACTATATTTAAGTATATATTTATACTTATTTTTTGTCAAGGTGCTATGATAGATGAGTAGGCAAATGTATTGGTTTACACAAAAAAGGAGATGGGTTATGAGTATTGATCTTACCAAGGTACCAAAGCTGGGCTTTGGACTGATGAGACTGCCGGAAAAGGACGGGGTTATCGATCATGAGCAGCTCTGCCACATGGTTGACAAGTACCTTGAGTCCGGAATGAATTATTTTGACACGGCATATGTATACCACGGGGGCAAGTCCGAGGTTGCAGCGAGGGAAGCCCTTGTTAAAAGACATCCCAGAGAGAGTTTTACTTTAGCTGACAAGCTTCCTGCCTGGGAGATCAAAAAGCCAGAGGATGTGGATAGAATATTTAATGAGCAGCTGGAGAGAACCGGTCTTGAGTTCTTTGATTTCTATCTGCTTCACTCCATCGAGGATGGCAATAACTACGACACCTATGTAAAATATAACTGTTTTGAATGGGGCATTCAGAAAAAGAAGGAAGGAAAGATTAAACACTTTGGCTTCTCTTTCCATGGAAGCCCTGAGCTTTTGGAAGAAATAGTGGATAAGCATCCTGAGGTGGAGTTTGTTCAGATACAGTTCAACTATCTCGACAGGACCAATCCTGTTGTAAGAAGCCAGGCACTGTATGAGATTCTTCACAAGAGGGATATCCCCATTATAGTTATGGAGCCGGTAAGAGGCGGAATGCTGGCAAGTATGACACCTGAGAATGAAGCAAAGTTCAAGGCTAAACAGCCCGATAAATCTGTGGCTTCCTGGGCTCTTAGATTCGTTGGATCACAGCCCGGTATCATGACAATATTGTCCGGAATGTCAACGGAAGAGCAGATGGAGGACAACATAAAGACCTTCAAGAATTTTGAGCCTCTTTCCGAGGAGGAGCTTGATATTGTCAATGAAGTGACACAGGATATTCTGGGAATTCCTCAGATAGGCTGTACAGCTTGTAAGTACTGCTGTGATGGATGCCCGATGCACATCAGTATTCCTGATGTATTCAGGACAATAAATACTCTTCGCCGTTATCCTGATGACTGGAGATCCAAGAACTTCTATTCAGGTCTTATCACCAGAAGCGGCAAGGCTTCGGACTGCATTGCCTGCGGACAATGCGAGGGTGTTTGTCCTCAGCACCTGCCTATAATCGAACTCATGAAGGAAGCTGCAGAGATATTGGACAAATCATGAAAAAAGGAAGGCGCTCATAAGTGAGTGCCTTCCTCTTTAATTATTATATTATTGTGTGTTATGTATAGCGCCAGACATTGATCCGTTGAAGGAAAACTGTTCTGTCGTATAAACAAATGGTGCTGTATAAACAATATTTCCTTTTTTATCATAACTGAATGAGATGGTTACCGGTACCTTTACTCCTTCAAAATCCCAGGTATATGAACACTGACCGGTTTTCTCGGAGTAGTTTGCAACGATATCGCTTGCCATGATGCACAGCGGAAGCTCTTCATCATCCTCAAAGGTTTTGGTCTCTCCGTTTACTACACCTGTAAAGGTACCCTTCATGTGCTGGGTAAAGATCTTATTCTCTATGTCAGCCTTGGGCGGATATTTTACCTTTTCTGCTGCCAGGGATGTAATTGAAATACATGTGGTTGCCAGTAATACCATCGTCAACAATACTGCAAGGTGCTTAAATATTCTTTTCATAGTGAACCTCCTTATAAGGTGCCAGACAAAACTAAACGATAATCGTTGTATTATCAGTGCCCGTGATTAACGAGAACTACATCATCAAAGAATGCATTTGCAAGTGTTCCGCCATCGTAGTTGAAGCCTCTGAGGATAACGCGAACCCACTTTGTTCCTTCAGGCATTGCTGATGATACGGAAACCTGCTGCCACTCGGGACCACTTACATCAACCCATACAGCTTCTGATGTTCCGTCAGCTTTGTATACAAAATCTCCGTCGGGAGCAATGAATTCAAGGTAAATTCTTGCTATATCTGCAGGATCATCACTTGTAGTATGTGCAAAAGCTGTAACCTCAAATACGTCGCCAACCTGGAATGGAGCTGCCTCAACATCCTGATAGATCATTGCGGTTGAATCATATACCGGCATTGCGGCTGCCTCGAACTGGTAGTTTCCTGAATGAGGACCAATTTCTCCTGCGAGATTTGAGTTTGCTCTGTTGCATACCCAGAAGGTTCCAAGAACAGCGTTGTTTTGGCTTTCCTTCCAGGATGTGAGATCTCCCATTTCAGCATCGCCATTGATAAGAAGATTCTCTGCTGCAATGGCCCTGTCGGCCCTTACAGGCAAAACAGCAAACAGTGAAAATGCAATAACCCCTGCCAATAAAACGCTGATAACCTTTTTGATATTGTTTTCCCTCATAAGATACACCTTCCTTCTTTTTGAATATTTCTTTCAATACTCTCGTTATTCTTTAGAATTAATTTATCATTAAGCTGCATAAATACTCAACAAACTGCCTCTTAACAATAATTAAAACATGATGAACAATATGAAACTTTACCGTATTAAATTAAAGTTTTCTTAAACCGCTTGACGAGCGTTTTTGTGAACAAAAATCCACGACAGACGGTAATTAACAATGATATAATAGAAGTGCTAGTTTAGCGGGAGGCGCAAGATGGAAACGGATGTAAAAAGAGCTACTGCCAGTATGGCGCTGGTGGGAATTCTTGGAAATATCTTTCTGGCAATATTCAAGCTGTGTGCAGGAATCATAGGCCATTCAGCGGCGATGCTCTCCGACAGTGCACACACTCTTTCAGATGTCTTTGCCACGTTTATAGCTTTTATCGGGGTCACTCTGTCACGGAAAAAAGCTGATGACAAACATCCATATGGTCATGAAAGAGTAGAGTGCGTTGCGTCCCTGATGCTGTCATTTATTCTTTTTGCCACCGGTATCGGTATTGGCTGGAAGTGTCTTTTGGCTATAGTGACAGGAAACTATAAACAGATGGAGCTTCCGGGAATGTTGGCAGTAATTGCTGCTGTAGTGTCAATCGTTACCAAGGAAGCCATGTTCTGGTACACCATGTATTACGCCAAAAAGCTTAAATCCAGCGCCTTCAAGGCAGATGCCTGGCACCACAGATCAGATGCCCTGTCATCAATCGGAGCTCTCTTTGGTATCGTCGGAGCAAGGCACGGATTTCCGGTGCTGGACCAGATCGCTGGAATTGTGATCAGCCTGATGATCGTGTGGGTGGCAATCACCATATTCAGAGGCGCAGTGGACAAAATGCTGGATACCGCCTGCGACGAAGAAATTGAAAACGACATAAAAAACTGTGTTCTTAAATTTTCTGAGGATGAGAATCTTGGAATAGGGATAGACCTGCTCCGAACCAGAACCTTTGGAGAGAGAATATATGTAGAAATGGAGATCAACCTGGACGGGAACCTCAGGCTTTCGCAGTCTCACGATATCGCCGACAGGGTTCACGACAAGATAGAAGAGGAGTTTCCTGACGTCAAGCACGTGATGATCCACGTCAATCCGGCGGGCTATCAGTACAACGTTCAGGAGAAATTCTAGAAGGAGCATGACTTATGCAAAAGAACAGTCATAAAGATATGCTGATATCCGATTCGGGTGTCACCAAGACCAACAAAACGCTGCACATTTCGCTTTTTGTCTTCCTTTGCAGAGCTTTAAGCGTAATACTGGCAATCCTTGGGGCGCTGGCGCTTTACAAGGGGAATTTTGGCTGATGACAAATCTTAAAAACTGTGAGGCCTTATGGAAATAGAAGTAATCAAGAAAAGAACGTACGAAGTAATAGAGGTTTCAAACATAGGTGACGCATCCAGCAGAGCCTATGATGTTCTCATGACAACAACTGTCATAGTGGGAATGATCCCTCTTACTTTAAAAAGAGATAACGTCTACACCAACATCATCGAAGTATTAACAGCGATAATCCTGCTCATTGACTACTGCGCCAGGGTTTATACCGCTGATTACAAGATGGGCTACAAGAGCTTTAAGGCTTATATAGCCTACATTTTCACGCCCCTTGCGATATTTGATCTGCTCTCCATAGTTCCCGTGCTCTACTTTATACTTCCAATCCAGTCCATGAGGCTCCTAAAGCTCTTCAGGATATTCAGAGTCCTTAAGCTGGTGCGTTATTCCAAGACAATGATCGTCATAGCAAATGTCCTTAGAAAAGTAAAAACACAGCTTTTGGCTGTGCTTATACTGATTACTATCTATATATTTGTTTCCGCCATGCTGATCTTCCAGCTTGAGCCCAATCTTTTTGATAACTTCTTCGATGCCCTTTATTGGGCCACCATTTCAATAACCACCATAGGCTATGGCGATATCTATCCCACTACTGATCTGGGAAGATTTATTACCATGATATCAGCCCTGGTGGGAGTAGCCGTTATAGCACTCCCATCGGGCATGATCACTGCTGCTTATATGAATGAGATAAGTAAAAAGAAATCTAAATATGAATTATAGTTTTATCAGTAAAAAAGTCTGTTTCCAACTCTTCCCTCAGCCTTGCCTGATGTATAGAAGTGGTTGTAAAGAGCATCGCCGTTAGTACCAAAAGCATTTCTTAAATCTTCGTAGTTCATGTAGTAATAGTATGCATTGAACTCGGCATTGTTGTTTGCGTAGTACTTAAGTGCTGCGGCCTCCTCAGCTCTCTGCTGATAGCTGTAATCTATATTCTGTACATAAACTTCTATGCAGTCATGAATATCTGTGTTCTCAACCTCTTTATCATTTACGTAGAAGTAGAAGAATACGTTCTTTTCTGTTTCATCCGGTCCGATGTAAAGTGTTACATATTCTGAACCGGCTTTTTCTGTACAGTCAATGTAAGTTTTCTTACTGGTGTGAGGTCCTACAAAAGCTGAGTATTTGTAGTTTGATCTAACCCATACAGTTCTTGATGTTCCTGCATCCATTGACAAGGTGCTCTCGCCAAAATCGAAGTAATCAGGTACCTCGCTGTATGCAAATGATGTAATGTTGAATGTTGTAATGCAAAGGGCTACTAATAAAACTGCTGCAACTAATTTTGTAATAATACTCTTCATCTCTTTATCCTCCTCTTCGGAAACAATCTGTTTTGAAACAGCTCTCTTATCTCTGTTTCTGATTACACTATACAACCCGGTGTGTCACAGTTTTATCACACTAAAGTGCGGTGACGAATTATTTGTCTGACCTTTATTGTTTTTTAATATAAATATAATCTTTTTTTAGTCGAGTATCCGGGGCGGATATGTGAAAATAGCATTAGGAGCAATATTTATGCATTTTCACGGAGGCGGATATTATGAATAAGAAAAGAGCCACTTTCAGGACGCTTATATGTCTTTTGCTGAGCATTGTGATAGCTGTTGCACCGGCAGTTACTTCCTATGCGATCGAGGCACCTGATATGCCATATCTTAGGATGGACAGGGGCGATAAGGATGCGTGGAAGGGCGAGCTGGATTATGTGAGGTTCGTTACTAAGGACGCGTATAAGTTTGGCAAGGCAAAAGCCAAATACGGTATTGATCCGGACTTTGTTCCAAGCACAAAGGGGCTTGATACTATGGACATATCCGCCAGCGCGCAGTTCTCAACGCCGCAGTTCAGGGATTTGGCTGCTCAGATAAGAGAATATGCTGGTGAAAAAGAGGTTTATGTTGTGGATTTCCGTGAGGAGAGTCATGCTCTGGTAAATGGAATTCCGATCTCCCTCTACAGCACCCACAACTGGGCAAATGAAGGAAAGACGCTGGATGAGGTTCTGGAGATTGAGAGAACCGAGCTGTGTTCACTTCCGGGGCAGACTGTTACAGCGTATGTAAGAGAAGACGAGACTATAGTAGATACGATGACGATAGATGTTACCAGTGTTATGACAGAGAGTGAGCTGGTAGAATCGGAGGGCTTCAGATATGTCAGGATCCCCATCACTGATCACAGATGGCCTAAGCCCGAGGTTCTGGATTCCTTTATCGATTTTGTTAAGAGCATTGATACCGGAAATGTTTGGATGCATTTCCACTGCGAGGCAGGAAAGGGACGTACAGGTATGATGATGACGCTCTATGACATCATGAAGAATCCTGATGTTCCGATGGAGGATATTGCTGTACGCAATACACTACTTGGTGGCAGCTACGTTCTTTATATTGAAGAGGGCGAAGAGGCCGAGACGGATTACAAAGCTCCATACCATGCAGAGAAAGCTAAGATGCTTCCATATTTCTATGAGTATGTTCAGGAAAATCACAAGAATAATTATGAAGTTTCCTGGAGTGAATGGATTGAGAAGAGAATCAATTAGACGTATACTTATAGATGGCATTAAGTTTGCGAAGGAGGTGGGGCTATGAAGATGTTAGAAGAAATGATAACAAGCAAAGGGCAGGTGTATCCGGGGAATATCCTCAAGGTTGATGGGTTCCTGAATCATCAGGTTGATGTTGAGCTTGTGGATAAGATGGCGGAGGAATTCTATGGGCACTTTAAAGACAGCGGAATTACCAAAGTGCTTACCATTGAGGCTTCCGGTATAGCGATCGGATATGCGGTAGCCAAGCTCTTTAAGGTTCCGCTGATATTTGCAAAGAAGAGTAAGAGTCTTAACCTTGGTGATGACGTTTATGTTTCAAGAGTCAGCTCTTTTACCAGAGGCGAAGACTACGATGTGACAGTTTCAAGAAAATACCTCGATAATACCGACAAAGTCCTGCTGATCGATGACTTTATCGCAATCGGAAATGCCATGAAGGGACTGGTGGAGATCTGCGATCAGGCCAGAGCCTGCATTGCGGGTATTGGCGTAGGTATCGAGAAGGGCTTTCAGCCCGGCGGCGAGGACCTTCGAATGATGGGCTTTGAGGTGCTGTCTCTTGCGATTATAGACAGTATGTCCGAGGATGGGACCATCACATTCAGAAAGATAGAAGATTAAAGCTTCCGGGCAGACTACTGCTCAACACAAATAAACAGGTACTTGTAATATGTATGCTCGTCCTTCTGATACAGATTGATGAGGCTTATTATGTACAGATCAGAACAGGCTTTTAGCCTGTTCTTTTTTATGTATGAAAGCATTTTTTTGTAGGTCTTTTCTATTCCCTGGGAGCGGCTTTCGTGGTGACAGCATAGGGCCTTGCCGGCAGGCAGGGTTATAGCCCCGGAGTTGCCGTCAGCGGGCATTAAGGAAAAGCTTACAACGCTGTTATAGACATAATTCTTATTGGCCAGATCCTCATAGGAGATAGTTACTCCTGAGGGGAAGGATGAAAGGCCCCCATCTGCGGTGGTCTTTGAAATATGGACCGAGATGTCTTTTGCAATATCTGCTGTGTGGTGGGCGCCGGTCTTATCGCGCACGGGAGTTCTGATGATGCTGATGGAGGGGATGTCCTGAAGAAAGGGCGTATCATGGGTGTGGCTGTCAAAGGTCTCAAGTATCCACAGTCCCATGTGAAGGGCGCTTATTCTCTTGTTTATTAAAAAGAGCTCCCGCTGCATATCAAGGATTTTGGCGTTGGTCAGGCGCTTTATCCCGTCCTTGGAGGAATTGCCTATAAGATCGCTGATCTCTTTTATAGAGCAGCCGGCCTGGCGCATGGTGGTGATGAAGAAGAAAGAGGTTATCTGAGAGGCGGAGTAGTAGTGATAGCCGTTCTCCGGATCAACCTTTGGAACAATTATCCCTGATTCGTAGTAGTGCCGCAGGGTATCCCTTGTAGTGCCGCATAGCTTTGCGAACTGGCCGACGCTAAGTGTGTATTCCTCTGCTGAGTCTTTCATATTATTCCCAAAAAGCTTCATGTTCTTCTCCTCCAAAAAAATAAAAAAGATGTTGACCTGGGGGTAACACCCAAGTTTATTGTAACAAAGAAATTTAAAATCACAAGCCAAAAGGAGGCAGAAAAATGAAAGACGTAAAAGGAACAATAATCAGAATAATCGCAGAGTATCTTGATAAAGACGAGAGTGAGTTAAACGGAGCCAGCACTTTTACTGAGATTGGACTGGATTCACTGGACATCATGGAGCTGGTGATGCAGATGCAGGAGGAGCTGGACTGCAAGATCGAGCTTACCCAGGACATCACATCCATCGACAGCCTCGCAGAGCTTATTGAAAAAGAGAGAGCAGAGAAGGCCACAGCCTGATAAGGATGGGTAACAAAATGGAAAATAACGAGATTTGTAAACTTCTTGGGATAAGATATCCGGTGTTTCAGGGAGGGATGGCGTGGATCGCTGATGCGCAGCTTGCTGCAGCTGTTTCAAATGCTGGGGGCCTTGGAATAATCGCAGCGATGAATTCCAATGGAGAGCAGCTTCGGGAGCAGATCGTAAAGGCCAGAGAACTGACGGATAAAACCTTTGGTGTAAACCTGATGCTCATGAGCCCCTATATCGAGGAAGCAGTGGATGTAGTGTGCCGGGAGGGAGTAAAGGTTGTAACCACCGGGGCAGGAAATCCTGCGAAATACATGGATAAGCTCCTGGGAGCAGGAGTGAAGGTCATCTGCGTAGTGGCCAGTGTCGCCCTTGCCGTTATGGCAGAGAGAATGGGCGCCTGTGCAGTGGTGGCTGAAGGCTGTGAGTCCGGAGGTCACGTGGGAGATACCACCACAATGGCTCTTGTGCCGCAGGTGGTGGACGCAGTAAATATCCCTGTCATCGCTGCCGGCGGAATTGCAGATGCCAGAGGAATGGCGGCAGCCTTCATGCTGGGAGCAAAAGGCATACAGATGGGAACCAGGTTTCTTACGGCAAAGGAATGCAATGTTCATGCCAACTACAAGGAAAAGGTACTTAAGGCCAGGGACAGAGACACTATTGTTACCGGAAAGAGTCTTGGCCATCCGGTCAGGGCTCTCAAGAACCGCATGACCAGGGAATTTCTTGAAAAAGAGACAGCTCCCGGAACAACAGCCGATGAGCTGGAGAAGATGGGAGCGGGAGCTCTGCGGCGCGCTGCAATTGAAGGCGACGTGAAATACGGATCCTGCATGTGTGGTCAGATAGCAGGCCTTGTCAACTCAGAGGACACCTGTCAGGAGATCGTTGAGGGAATCTGCAGCGGAGCCTGTAAGCTACTTGGTTTGAAACAGGAGGACTAAATGGGAAAAACAGCATTTTTGTTTGCGGGTCAGGGAAGTCAGTATCCGGGCATGGCCAGAGATCTTTATGAGTCTGTTCCGGAGGTAAAAGAGCTCTTTGACGAGGCGGAAAGGATTCGTCCCGGAACGCTTCATCAGATGTTTGAGGGAACAAAAGAAGAACTGAAAAAGACCGGCAATACGCAGCCATGCCTTTTTCTGGCTGATCTTGCCGGAGCTGTTGCCCTAAGAAGTCAGGGCATAAGCATAGATGCAGTTGCGGGCTTTTCGCTTGGGGAAGTGGTTGCGCTGTATTTTTCGGGAGTTCTTAGCTTTGGTGAGGCCTTTGAGTTTGTGTGCCGAAGGGGCGAAGTTATGCAGAAGGCTGCCGAGGAAAACGAAGGTACCATGATAGCAGTGATAAAGATGGACAGAAGCGAGCTTGAGGCTCTGGGAAAAGAGACCGGAACCTACCCTGTAAACTACAACTGCCCTGGACAGATAGTTGTTTCCGGAAAGGCAGAAAACATTGAGAAGTTAAAGGAGAAGCTCGGCGAGAAAAAGGTAAGATTCATACCTCTTGAAGTAGGAGGTCCGTTTCACACTCCTTACATGTCAGATGCCGCCACCATATTAAAAGAGGAGATATCCAACGAGGATGAGTACCACATAAAAACTGCTTCAATGCCTCTTTTTTCAAATAAAACAGCAGATCAGTACCCGAAGGAAAGAGCGGGAATCATTGATGCCATATCCCACCAGATAGCAAACAGCGTCAGATGGGAGGATATCCTTAAGAACCTTGAGAGCATGGAGGTGGACACCTTTGTGGAGTGCGGTCCCGGCAAGGCATTATCCGGTTTTGTCAAAAGAACTGTGGCCGGCGCCAGGATACTGAATGTAAGCGACCTTGAATCACTAAATGCAACATCTAAGGAGTTGATAAGCGCATGTTAAAGGGAAAGACGGCCGTTATCACAGGCGGCACAAGAGGAATAGGAAAAGCCATAGCAAAAAAGTTTGCTGAAAACGGAGCTGATATAGCGGTAGTTGCAACAACGGACAATGACAGGGCAAGAGAGACCATAAAGGAGCTTCAAAACCTGGGGGTCAATGCCAGGCTCTATACCTGCAACATCAGGGATGCGGAGGAGGTAGGCTGCGTCAAAGAGGAGATTCTGGCAGATTTTTCCAAAGTGGATATTCTTGTCAATAACGCCGGAGTCACCAGAGACAATCTCCTGCCGGGCCTTAGCATCATGGATATAGATGATGTCATTGATATAAATCTCAAGGGCACCATGTTCATGACCAGGGCGTTCATAAGGGATTTTGTGAAAAACAGGAGCGGAAATGTGATCAATATCAGTTCGGTTGTGGGCCTTATGGGGAACAAGGGTCAGACAAACTATGCCGCTTCAAAGGCCGGAGTGGTGGGGCTTACCAAGTCGGTTGCCAAGGAGTATGGCAGGAAGAACATCAGATGCAATGCCATAGCACCGGGCTTTATTGAGACTGATATGACAGGTAGCCTTAGTGATACCCAGAAATCAGAGGTTGCGGGAAGCATTCCTCTTACAAAGATGGGAAAGCCGGAGGATGTGGCAAATGTGGCACTCTTTCTTGCCAGCGACATGTCCGGATATATCACAGGGGAGACAATAAAAGTAGATGGAGGAATGTATGTATAGAGTAGTTGTCACCGGCATGGGAGTCGTTTCACCCATAGGTAATGACCTTGAAAGCTTCTGGGAGGGCTTAAAGGCTGGTAAGTGCGGCATTGGAAGGATAACGAGGTTCGATGCGACAGGGCTCAAAGTTTCCCTGGATGCGGAGGTAAAGGATTTTGAGCCTAAGAATTATTACGATACGGTTCAGGAAATCAGGAAATCGGATCTGTATATGCAATACGCCATGGCCGCTGCAAAGGAGGCCGTAGAAGACAGCGGTATCCTTGATTCTGACCTGGATAAGGAGCGCTTTGGAGTCTATATAGGATCGGGAATAGGCGGAATAGGCACCACTGTCAGGGAGGCAAAAAAGCTGATGGACAAGGGTCCTGAGATGGTCTCACCCTTCTTTGTTCCCATGATGATCAGCAATATGGCTGCGGGCTCAGTATCCATAAGATTTGGGGCAAAAGGACCTACCCTTCCGGTAGTCACAGCCTGCGCTACCTCCACCCATACCATTGGTGAAGCCTACAGAGCGATAAAGCATGGCTACGCAGATGCCATAATCGCAGGGGGATCAGAAGCTTCAATAAACGAACTGGCAATGGCCGGCTTTATCAACTGCCAGGCTCTTAATCTTTCAGATGATCCTGAGGAAGGAAGTCTTCCTTTTGACAAGAGAAGAGGCGGTTTTGTCATGGGAGAGGGAGCAGGGATCCTTATCCTGGAGGAGTATGAGCACGCAGTAAAGCGCGGAGCAAAGATATATGCAGAGGTCGCAGGCTATGGCAACACAGCAGATGCCTACCACATAACAGCACCGGACCCTGAGGGAAGCGGCGCCATAAGAGCCATAAGAAACGCAGCCGATGAGGCCGGAATAACCGATGTATCCAGGGTGTATGTAAACGCCCACGGAACCGGAACACACCTCAATGATGCCATGGAGACCAAAGCCCTGAAGGCTGTATTTGGCGAAAGAGCTTATGACCTTAATATAAGTTCCACCAAGTCCATGACCGGACACATGATGGGAGCAACCGGAGCCGTGGAGGCTATAGCATCAGTCAAGGCCATTCAGGAGGAAATCATCCCACCCACCATCAACTACAGGGAAAAGGATGAGGAGTGTGATCTGAACTATACACCCAACGAGGCAGTACAAAAAGATGTGAGTGTTGCGCTAAGCACATCTCTGGGATTTGGCGGACATAACGCGTGCATAGCATTTAAAAAGTATGAGGATTAACTATGAATTCACTTAAAGAATATGGCGAGCTTTTTCTTAAACTTAATCTGTCTGAGCTGTCCATACAGGAGGGGAACTTTTCACTGGTGCTAAGGAAGGATGCTTCGAGGGGCGGTGGCAGCTCTTTTGACACAGTGCCTGCACAAAATTCTGAGGATACGGCGGAAGAGATCAAAGGTATAGAACCCGTTTCCGGCATACCTGTAAAAGCACCACTCCTTGGAATATTCGAGGAGCTTTCCGGTGGAAGAACTCCGATAAAAGAGGGGGATGCTGTAAAAAAGGGTGATGCCCTGTGCACCATAGAAGCCATGAAGATGCAAAACGATGTTGTGGCTACTGCAGACGGCATTATCGAGAGGATATGTGCCAAGCCCGGAGATCTGGTTGAGTTCAACCAGGAGCTCTTTATCATTAAATGAGAGGTCTGACGAATGAACAGAGATGAGATAAAAACAATACTTCCACACAGGGAGCCTATGCTGCTTCTTGACGAGGCGTATCTTAACGAGGATGGCTCTGCAACCGGTTATTACACGGTGAGGGGAGATGAGTTCTTTCTGCAGGGGCACTTTCCCGATAAAAAGGTGGTCCCCGGAGTGATCCAGTGTGAGATCATGGCGCAGTCAGCCTGCATTCTCTTTGCCGATAAGATGCATGGGAACGATGTACTTCCGCTGTACACGGGCCTTGATAAGGTGAGGTTCAGGGGAATGGTGCTTCCCGGAGACAGGATCAGGATAGACACAAAGATACTGCGGGAAAGCCATCCCATGTATCTTCTTCACGGAGAACTCAAGGTGGATGGAAAGAAATGTATGAGCGGCGATTTTTCTTTTGCAATTATGAATAACAAAGAGGAAGAATGATATGTTTTCAAAGATCCTGATCGCAAACAGATCGGAGGTGGCTATAAGAGTCATAAGGGCCTGCAAGGAGATGGGTATTGAGACTGTTGCGGTATACTCACAGGCGGACACGGGCTCTCTCCACGCTGAAATGGCTGATGAGAGCTACTGCATAGGAGGTCCTCTTGTGAAAGACAGCTATCTCAATATGGATGCCATACTCACTGTTGCCCGCAAGGTGGGAGCGCAGGCTATTCATCCGGGCTACGGAATGCTCTCCGAGAACCCTGAGTTTGCCAGAAGATGTGAGGAGAATGGGATTACCCTGATAGGTCCGTCCTGGCAGGTGATGGAGATGATGGGACAGAAGGAGCTGGCCAGGGAAATAGCAATAAAGGCCGGCGTTCCGGTAACTGAAGGAAGTGATATCTTAAAAGACCTTGAACAGGCCGGAAGCGAAGCAGAGAGGATCGGGTACCCGGTCATCCTGAAAGCCAGAGCCGGAGGGGGAGGTAAGGGTATCAGGATAGTTCGCGGAAGGGATGAGCTGGAGAGTGCCTTTGAACAGGTGAAAAAGGAGGCCCAAAGCTCTTTTGCCGATGACAAGGTGTTCATGGAAAAATACCTGGAAAACGTCAAGCATGTTGAGGTTCAGATTCTGGCGGATAAGGCGGGGAAGGTGATCGTTCTTGGTGACAGGGACTGCTCGGTGCAGCGAAAGAATCAGAAGCTTATTGAGGAATGCCCCGCTCCGGTCCTCGATGACAGGGTCAGAAAAGAGATGGCGGAGGCTGCAAAGCGCCTTGCAACTGAGGTGGGCTATACAACCGCTGGAACTGTGGAGTTTCTTGTGAAGGGTCGGGAGTTCTTTTTTATGGAGATGAACACCAGGCTTCAGGTGGAGCACTCGGTCACCGAGATGGTATGCGGCATTGACATAGTTGAGTGGCAGATAAGGACTGCGGCCGGAGTGGAAATTCCCTTCGAACAGAAGGATATCAGCTGCAGCAGGCACGCTATTGAGTGCAGGATCTGTGCTGAGGATGAAAAGAGCTTTAAGCCGGCGGTGGGCAGGATAAATCTTTTACATATTCCCGGAGGAGTAGATGTGAGGTTTGACACAGCTCTTTATCAGGATCTGGAGGTAACGCCGTTTTATGACTCAATGCTGGGAAAGCTGATAGTGTGCTCCGACACCAGGGACGGAGCCATCAGAAAGATGAAATGTGCCCTGTCGGAATTTGTTCTGGTGGGGGTGGACAATAACAGGCATATGCACATGAGATTCATGGAGGACGAGCTTTTCCTTGAGGGGAGCTACGATACGGGCATTTGCCGGAAGGTGCTGTAAATGGAATTTAAGAAGTTTTTTTTGAAGGCAAATAATGAACTGGAGGGTGCATCTCTTTTGAGAGGCGCAAGGCGTGTTACCTGTAAAAAATGTCAGAGTAAGGTAATGGTCTCCAGGATCAGAAAGAATAATTTTGTTTGTCCGGAGTGCGGGAACTATTTTGGCGTAAGAAGCAGAAGAAGGGTGCTGATGCTCTGTGACAGAAGGAGCTTCAGAGAGTTGTTTGCGGAGCTGGAATCCAGGAATGTTCTGGATTTTCCCGAGTATGATGACAAACTTTTGGTGGCCATGGAAAAGAGCCGTGAGAAGGAGGGAGTCATCTGCGGCGAGGGCACAATAGGAGGCATCAGGACCTGTATATTTGCCATGGATGCAAACTTTATGATGGGCTCCATGGGAGCAGTGGTCGGGGAGAAGATAACAAGGCTTTTTGAATATGCCTGTGACAACTCTCTGCCGGTGATCGGCGTGACGGTTTCAGGAGGAGCCAGGATGCAGGAGGGGATGATATCTCTTATGCAGATGTCCAAGGTTTCTGCAGCGGTTAAAAGACATAGCGACAAAGGAAACCTCTATATAGTTCTTTTAACTAATCCTACAACGGGAGGCGTTGATGCAAGCTTTGCGATGCTGGGGGATATAACTCTGGCAGAGCCCGGGGCAAGGGTTGGCTTTGCGGGACCAAGGGTGATTGAAAAGACGCTCAATCAGAGCCTGCCCAAGGGCTTTCAGAGGGCGGAGAGAGTTATGGAGTGCGGCTTCATTGATCAGGTGGTGCCAAGGGATAAACAAAGGGAAGTTTTGGAGAGGATACTTTTGATCCAC
>JAEEGI010001309.1_pt1 | contig 62492 bp, 51 predicted proteins | sample 8958751 | NCBI WGS metagenome assembly JAEEGI01 (sample SAMN16246545, study PRJNA631951) | gut metagenome | biome: gut microbiome; feature: rumen; material: KS-attached | host: Bos | place: Iran: Karaj | collected 2018-10
ACAGCTCTTTTCCTATACATATGTTCCGCGATATGATGTATCACGCTTTTATGACAGGCGTCATATTATAAATGAGACCGGATATGTAAAAGAGCTTGTGAAGATGTATCCTTCAATTGCCCCGGAGTTTTTGGACAATGATGGAAAGAGCTTTTGGGGATATATTGATGAGCTGCTGGATGTAATGGAAATACCCTTTAAGGCGTTTGTAAATCTTCCTTTGCTTATGGAAATATACAGAAAAGCCGGAGAGCAGGGCTGCGGAGTATTCCTCAACGGTCAGACCGGTAATGCCAGTGTGTCTTTTGGAAAGATAGATGAAGCAGTATATGATCTGTATAGAAACGGGCGTTTTGCAGAGGCTTTCAGGTATCTTAATAACTATTTAAAGCTTGCCGGTCTTAGCAGAAAAAAGTGGATGCCAAAAGAGATAAAGAAAATTCGGTCTCAGAAAGGTATTACCGGAAAAGAAGTTGAGCTGTCAGCTGATGAAATAAATCCATTCGTCAATCCGGATCTGTTAAAGGGGTATAGATTTTCGCAGCGAAACAGATCGGGGCTATCCCTGAATAACAGAAAGGCTATTCTAAAAAGAGAGCAGTATAGGAATAAGCTGTTTTTCCTGCCGGCACTGTCTTATATTGGGGCAATGGAGACGAAACTGGGATTGTATACAGGAGTAGTTATCAGGGATGCGACAAGAGATCCGGATGTTCTGGATTTTTGTATCTCTTTTCCCTTTGAATACTTTTGTTATAATGGAACGCCTCGTTATCTGATCAGGGGATTCATGCATGACAGGCTTCCTCATCATATTCTTTATCCGGTTTTGAAGGTGGGAGTACAGAGTGCTGACTGGATATACAGATTCAAGTCTGATAGCGATGATATTTATCACTGCATTTCTGAAATGACGGATAAGAGTGATGTCGAAGATTATTTAAATAAGAAAAAACTTAAGGAGTTTGCTGGAGAGAAGGCACCTCTAATACATAAAAATGAAAGCAGGTATCTAAACTTTTTTATTTCATACATATTACATAGATATATTTCCTGAATCTAATTCTTACAAAATTGATAGAAAGTCGCAGATTTGTTTACTTTGGTACTGTTTGTGTTTATACTTAACTAGTAGTATTGTATTTTTTCGGAGGAGTATACTATGAAAAAATGGGAAAAAGCTGATATCAAATGCATTAGTATTTCAGAGACCAGGTTCGATCCTGTTACATCTGCCGATCAGGATGGTGGTTATGTAGGAGAAGGCGTTCTTGGCGGTATAATGGAAGCAAAAGAAGAGTTTATTGAAGAAGGAGCTGAGTCTGTTGAAGAGTTCTTCTATGAGGAAGCTACCGATTTCTTAAGCTGATCTGCAATATCATTTGTGTTTAGAAACAGTAAAAGCCATCCAGAGGATAAACTCCTAGGGGTGGCTTTTTTGATAAGAAACGGAGGAAAAAATGTCAGCTATCTGGGGACATATTGATTTTGATAAAAGTGAATGCAGTGTCAGGTCCATGGACTCTGAGTACAAAAGAAAGTGCAAGCTTGATTGTATAACAGAGAGGCATTTGGCTAATTCCTTATTTGGCTGTGGAATGCAATATGTCAATGAAGAGGATAAGTATGATGAGATGCCATACATCATAGATGATGGCAAGACTATCATTACTGCTGATTGTATTCTGGATAACAGAAGCGAGCTGATCTCAATCCTTTGTCCTGAGGAAGAGGGAAAGCCCATTCCGGATGGCAGGATTATCTGTCTTGCCTATAAGAAGTGGGGATATGAACTGGCTAAGCATTTTAAGGGGATCTTCAGCATAGCGATATACAATTCGCAGAAGGCTGAGCTTTTTATCTGTGTAGACCAGACCGCCAGCAGGTGTCTGTATTACTACAGGGATGATCGCAGCTGCTCGTTTTCTACGCTGATAACTCCAATAAAGGAAATAAGGCCGGAGCTGGCCCTTAATAAGCTATATCTTCAGGATTTCCTGGCTGTTCCGGGTCTTGTACCTTCCATAACAGCGACTGAGACGCCTTATAAAGGACTGTTTCTTGTGGATGCCGGAACATATCTGGTGATCAGACAGAATTCATGCAAAGAAGAGAGATATTATTTTCCTGGAAAGATTAAGGTTGCCCGTAATAAAAAAGCCCTGAAGAAACAGTTTGTAGAGACATATAGAAAGGCTGTAAAGTCAGTGGTTCGCTCTGATAAGGATATTTCCATATTCCTCAGCAGCGGGCTTGATTCATCATCTATATGTTCCCTGGCAGCCACAGAACTGGAAGGACAGGGCAGGGGGATAAAGTCCTACACATATACGCCCTATTACAAGGAAGGCCTTAATAAACACGCAAACATTATTACGGATGAAACGCGGCTGGTCAGATTATTTGCAGAGCGATATAAAAATGTGGAACCCAGTTTTGAGGATAATGAAGGCAGGGATTTTACAGAGTATTTTGATGAACTTTTAGATATTCTTGAGGTTCCCTTTAAGTCATATGGTAATCTGCCAGTTATTTTGAAAATCTTAAATCGCGCGCATGAAAATAACAGCAGGATCATACTAAATGGTCAGTGCGGGAATACTACAGTATCTTACGGCAAAATTGAGGAGGCCCTGAATCATCTTTTTAGCAAACACAGGTATATAAGTTTTGTAAGATACTATAATAATTATTTTAAACTGATAAAAGCTAGCAGGAAAAAGTATTTTATTCCTACAGTTAAGTATTATGCCGGTCTTAATGCCACTAATACTGCTGTGAAAACTGATATAAAATCAGGAAATCAGTTTGTAAATCAAGGGCTTATTGATAGCTTTGATATTTCAAAGCGCAGCAGTTATCTTGCCTTTGCCACACAGCAGCTAATTACAGAGGATACCTATATTCAAAAGCTGTATTATACTCCTTCGTTTACCTATATTGGAGCCTCTGAGACTAAAACCGGATTATATACCGGCATGGTGATTCGGGATGCAACAAGAAGCATTGACATTTTGGATTTTTGCAATTCGGTTCCTTTTGAATTTTTCTGCGCTGATGGTGTTCCCAGGGCGCTGATCAGATATTGTATGGAGGACTTTGTCCCATATGAGCTTCGGTATCCTATCACTCAGAGAGGCCTTCAGAGTGCAGACTGGATGGAAAGACTAAAAGCACATTCTGATGAGATTTATAAAAGATTAGATGAAAACGTGGAGAGTGTACCGGAATCAAACAGTGAATATCTCAATAGAAATGAAATGAAGAGATTTGTTGCTGAAAGGGTTCCTATAGACTACGAGAACAAGGATCCATACCTGTTTTTATTCAATGCTATAGTAATGAATAAATTTCTAAATAAAAATGTTACAGATATGCAAGAATAATTTACATTTCGTTGGAACCAATATAATATAATTACAGTAAACAAAAGTTACATCAAGTTTTTTTTAAGTGGAGGAAATGATTTATGAAGACTTGGGAGAAGCCAGTATTATCAATGGTTGATGTTAGCAACACAGAGCACGATTTCTACGGTGAGAACTGGGACGGAAGCTACATCGAGACAGTAGAAGGTGAGCCTATCACAAACCCTATCCAGCAGATTGTTGGTCATCTTATTCCTGGTGGAGATTACACACCACCTACAGACGATCCGGTTGATGATGTTGTAAATCGCAGAAGCTAATTAGTTTATTGGCGAATAATAATTCCAAAAATAACACAATCTTAATCAGTCCAAATTCATACGATTGATTGAGATTGTGTCTTTTTTTGTGGTAAAATATGTTGTTTATAGGCAAAAACTACTTCTAAAGAGGTAAAAAATGAAAAGATACATTCTGTACGGACTGATAATTGAATCTGAAGTGGAACTAATGCAGCTTGAATCGGCAGATGACAGGGAAGAAAGCGCTGATGTTATTATCCGGCAGGACGATTGCTCACAGGAAGTGCTTGATTACCTGAAAAAGGCAGAAACCGGCAAAAGAAAATATGAGATAGGACTTGATTATTCCTGTTTTTGGAATATTGGTGGGTACTATGTAATTAAAGAAGGTAAGGAGATTGTGTTTGAGCCTCGGGAGGGGTATGCAGCACAGGATCTTTCTGCATGGCTTTTGGGATTTGCTTTTGCCATGCTGCTTCTTCAGAGAAAAACTCTTGCAATTCACTGCAGTGCTGTCTGCAAAGAAAACGCATCAGGTGAAAAGGAAGCTTTCCTCGTTTCAGGCAACTCCGGAGCCGGAAAATCCACGCTTACAAGAAAGCTCTTGGAGGATGGCTATAAGCTTATGGCTGACGATGTTGCTGCGGTCAGGTGTGAAGATTCAGCGGTTGTTTATCCTGCTTTTCCATATCAGAAGCTTTGCAGAAATGAAGTGGAAGGAAGAGGTTTTGATGAAAGCGAGCTGATCTATATAGATGAAGACAAAGACAAATTCCTTGTTCCTGTTAAGGAGTTATATGAGGCTTCCCCTACAAAATTAAAGGCTATGTTCTTTTTGAATGTAACTAATTGCGATTCTGTACAGGTAAAAAAGCTTTCGGGCATGGAACAGTATATGGCTCTAAGGCATAATATATTTCTTGGCGTGCTAAAAGGACCCTGGCTTAACTATCCTGAGGTGATAGAGCTTTCCATGAAATTGGCAGGAAATTGCCCTGTTTATCTGATTTCAAGGCCGGCGAAGGGTGACTCAGTGGGTGAAATTGCAGATATCGTTGAGAATCTGGATATTTAATATATGTCGGAAGAAATTGTTTTAAAAAGGTGAGAAATGAAAAGTTTTTTTAAAAGGTTTGGCAGATTAGATATTAGCAGTTTTTTGTCTGCTTTTGTGTTTATTACATTATGCTCTAAGTCATCTTTTTTATATCCGCTCAATGACTGGGGCGACGTTAGCTGTTATTTTGTTATAGCCAAGGGAATCGTTAACGGAATGGTTCCCTACAGAGACCTGATCGAACAAAAAGGACCGATAATCTTCTTTATCTATGCAATAGCAGTATTGATATCTGCTACGAGTTATATTGGCGTTTATATTTTAGAAGTTATCAGCGCTTACTTATTCTTAAGGATTTCTTTATCTATAATAGGACTTTATGTCGACGCAGAGAAGTACTGTTTTGTAATTGCGCCAACAATAGCAGCCACAGTGTATTCTTCATATAACTTCTGCCATGGCGGAAGTGTGGAAGAGCTATTATTGTTTGTTTTTGCCTATGCGGTTTACCTGCTTTTGCGCTATGTTGAAAAGAACCAGTTGCCCGGCAGGGGTGAAATGCTCCTGTGGGGCCTGATGGCAGGCTTGATCTTTTTCACTAAATTCAGCCTTTGCATTATCTATATCGCTGTTATCATTTTTATGATCATTTGGGCAATTAAGAGAGGTGAAGCAGCACTTTTATTTAGAAATACAATTTTCTTTATTCTTGGGTGCATACTGGTCTCTGCAGGAGTCCTTGCCTATTTTGCTGCGAATAATTCAATAGAATACATGTGGACGAATTATTTCTATAATAGTACATTCAGTTACTTATCAGATGATTCGGATTTTGCAGCAAATATTGTGGCGCAAAGAATTACTAATTTCATTACCGCTAAGCGAAATATTCTTTTCTTCCTGGGAATCATTCTGGAAATCGTCTGGCTCTGCAGGAAAAGAAAACTGTTTACGCTGACATTTGTGATCTTTTCAATAGCAACATATTTCTATCTCCATTTTTATGTTGCGTTTGCGCAAAAGTATTATGGACTGCCACTATGCGTTTACGGCATTCTTGGACTGTGCTTCATTATAGAGATTGTTGAATCACATAATTTCAAACTGACACCGGTAGTGTCATGTGCTGCTTTTGTGGCTATGATAATGGTAGCTTTCATACTTACTGATAACAGATATATGATGCTGGCCAGTAAGGATTCAAGAGTACAGAATGTCTATGCCAAAGAGATGTGGTCATATGGATATGATGATTTCCACATGCTTTACTATGGAAATCTGGATCAGGGCTTTTATGTTGCCAGTAATACGCTGCCAAACTGCAGAGCATTTGTTACGCTGAACATTCTTGGAGATAAGCTGATCAATATCCAGAAGCAGCATATCAATGATAAAAAAGTTGAGTTTATAGTCACGTATTTCATTTTATGTGATTCTGAAGACTATGAAGAAACCCTGGAAAAATACGGAAGTGAGAATGCTGAGATAGTGATTCCCTTTGATGATTTTTCCTATGAGCTTATCGATGAACAGCCTCAGTATTTTGAAACCGTGACACAGACTGTAAGATTGTACAAAATTGCCGACGGACGTTGAATACAACACAGATGTGTTGACATTGACCTTGAAAATTCGGTATATTATAATAACTTGTGTAAAAATATAACCCAAATATAAGGGGGATTCTACCTATGGTCTGCAGCATGACTGGTTTCGGCAGAAGCGAAGTCACAGAAGGTGAGCGCAAGTATATAGTTGAGCTTAAGTCTGTTAACAATCGTTATCTGGATATCAACATAAAAATGCCAAAGAAATTCAATGCTTTTGAGTCTGCAATAAGAGCAGAGCTCAAGAACTATATGAAGCGCGGCAAGGTTGATGTTTTCATAAGTTATGAAGATTTCTCAGAATCTGAGTCAAGAGTTAAATACAACAAAGCAATCGCAGAGGAGTATTTTACTTATTTAAAAGAGATGTCACAGGACTTTGGGCTTGATAATGACGTTAGAGTTTCAGTATTATCAAGATTTCCCGAAGTATTTACAATGGAAGAGGAAGAGCTGGACGAAGAGGAAGTATGGAGCGGCATTAAGAAGGCTGTTAACCAGGCAGGAGCACAGTTTTTAGAGTCCAGAACAAGAGAAGGCGAGTTCCTTTGTAATGACCTTACAGCCAAGCTCGATGGAATGCTTGAAAATGTTGAGTATATCAATGAACGCTCTCCGGAGATCATCACCGAGTATAAGGCAAAGCTTCGTGAGAAGATTGCTGATCTTTTAGAGGACAAGCAGGTTGATGAGAATCGTCTTGCAATGGAAGTAACTCTTTATGCCGACAAGGTATGTGTAGATGAGGAAATCACAAGGCTTCGCAGCCACATTCTTGCCACCAAGGAGACTCTTTCCACAGGAGATGACAAGGACGGAATCGGCAGAAAGCTTGATTTCCTTGCACAGGAGATGAACAGAGAGGCCAACACGATCCTCTCCAAGTCCACAGATCTCAAGATATCAGACAGAGGAATCGCTCTTAAGACTGATATTGAAAAAGTAAGAGAACAGATTCAGAACATAGAGTGAGATAGAACATGGCACAACTGATTCATATCGGATTTGGAAATATTGTCAACGCAGACAAAGTTATCAGCATAGTCAGTCCCGATGCCGCTCCCGTCAAGAGAATGGTACAGAAGGCCAGAGAGGATGGCAGCTGTGTGGATGCTACACAGGGCCGCAAAACCAAGGCAGTACTGGTCATGGAAAACGGGATGGTGGTTTTATCAGCTCTTTTGCCTGAGACGATCGGACAGAGAGCACATTCAGAGAGTGAGAGTTTAGCCAATGAGTCGTAAGGGTATTATAATAGTCGTTTCCGGATTTTCCGGAGCCGGCAAGGGAACACTTATGAAGGAGCTCACTAAGAGATATGATACTTATGCTCTTTCAGTATCAGCCACAACCAGATCACCAAGACCCGGTGAAGAGAACGGCAGAGAGTACTTCTTTGTGACCAACGATGAGTTTGAGAAGCTCATTGAGGAGAACGGCCTTATCGAACATGCCGGATATGTGGACCATTACTACGGAACACCCAGGAAGTTTGTGGAAGATAAGCTTTCTCAGGGAATAGATGTTATACTTGAAATAGAAATTCAGGGAGCTCTTCAGATAAAAGAGCAGTATCCTGACGCAGTACTTCTTTTCGTAATGCCACCTTCTGCTGCGGAACTGGAAAAGAGACTTCGCGGACGAGGCACTGAGACCGATGAGGTCATTGCCCAGAGGCTTAAAAGAGCAAAAGAAGAAGCAGTGGGAATTGAGAAGTACGATTACCTTGTTATCAATGATGATCTTGGTGAGTGCACCGAGAGGCTTCATAATATAATAGAAGCAGCTCACTCAGCACCAAAGAGAAATCTTGATTTTATAGAAACTATACGTACAGAGCTTGGAAATCTTTAAATACAGGCTTGTATATGCGAATTGATTTTCGCAGGAAAGGAATAAAATGATACACCCTTCTTATGTAGATCTTATGAACGTAGTAAACAAGGAAGTTGAAGAGGGCGAGCAGCCTGTTATCAACTCCAGATATTCAGTAGTTATGGCTACTGCAAAGAGAGCAAGACAGATCATTGCCGGTGACGAGCCGATGGTCAGAGTAAAAGACAAGCAGAAGCCCCTCTCAATCGCAGTTGATGAGATGAACCAGGCTCAGCTTCGCATTCTTACTGACGAGGAGAAGAAAGCTCTTTTAACTGAGGACGAGCAGCCTGATAACGAGGAAGAAATAGAAGAGAACGAGTAATATGAAAATATTCTTTGTTTCGCTTGGATGTGACAAAAACAGAGTTGATACTGAGGTCATGCTTGGAATGCTGGGAGCCCGTGGCTACAGCTTCACAGATGATGAAGACGAAGCTAAAGCAGCAGTTGTTAACACCTGCTGCTTTATAAATGATGCCAAGCAGGAGAGTATCGATACTATACTGGATCTGGCAGAGAGGCGTCAGGACGGAAGACTTCAGGCGCTGATCGTTACCGGCTGCCTCGGTCAGAGGTACAAGGAAGAAATCCAGGAGGAGATTCCCGAGGTTGATGCCATTCTTGGCGTTACATCCATGGACAAGGTGGTGGATGCTATCGAGCACACCATAAAGAGGAACAAGCTCTTTTCCCATGAAAACTACTTCGAGGATATCGACAAGGCTCCCAAGGGAGGCAATAAGCGTGTCATCACAACAGGTGGACTGTTTGATTACCTTAAGATTGCGGAAGGATGCGACAAACACTGCACCTACTGCATTATTCCCAAGGTCAGAGGCAGATACAGGAGCGTTCCCATTGATGAGCTGATGATCGAGGCAAAAGAGCTGGCGGATGCCGGAGTTACTGAGCTGTTGGTTGTGGCTCAGGAGACCACCATTTACGGTACCGACCTTTATGGCAGAAAGATGCTTCCGGAGCTGCTAAGACGCCTGTGCAAGATCGATGGCTTAAAGTGGATCAGAGTTCTGTACTGTTATCCTGAGGAGATCGACGATGAGCTGATCCAGGTGATGAAGGAAGAGCCCAAGATATGTCATTACCTTGACATTCCTATTCAGTCGGGATCTGACAGGATATTAAAGCTTATGGGAAGGCGTACAGACAGTGCGCAGATCAGAGGGCTGGTTAAGCACCTTCGCGAGGAGATTCCTGATATCTGTATCAGGACAACGCTTATCAGCGGATTCCCGGGAGAGACTGCAGAAGATCACAATCAGACGATGTCTCTGGTAGAGGATCTTCGATTCGACAGACTGGGAGTGTTCACATATTCCCAGGAGGAGGACACACCGGCGGCTACTATGCCGAATCAGGTCACCGAGAGAGTTAAGAACACCAGAAGAAACAAGATCATGCGGCTTCAGCAAAAGATCGCGTTTGAGGCGGCAGAAGCCATGGTGGGCCAGGTGGTTACAGCAGTCATTGAAGGCAGGATCACAGATGCCGACGATGACGACGGACTTTCATATGTGGCAAGAACTTACAAGGATGCACCGGATATCGACGGATATCTTTTTATAACCGGAGTGCAGAGGGAACTTATGACTGGGGACTATGTTGAAGTCCTCATAACAGGTTCAAATGAATATGATTTGATAGGAGAGCTGAAAAGATGAATTTACCAAACAAGTTGACAGTAGCACGAGTTGTTCTTATTCCTTTTTTTGTTTTCTTTCTTTTGAATGATGCCAAGAACCCTAATTTTAAGTGGATCGCACTGGCTATCTTTATTGTTGCCAGTCTCACAGACCTTCTGGATGGAAAGATTGCCAGAAAGTACAACCTTGTAACTGACTTTGGAAAATTCATGGATCCTCTGGCAGATAAGCTTCTTGTATGCAGCGCCATGATCGGCCTTATTGAGCTGGGCAGGATTGAGGCGTGGATCGTTATCGTGATCATTGCCAGAGAGTTTATCATCAGCGGCTTCAGACTTATTGCGGCAGATAATGGAAGGGTTATCGCTGCCAGCTATTGGGGCAAGTTTAAGACAAACTTCCAGATGTTTATGGTTATCTGTATGATCGCCAATCTGGAGACACCGGCATTTATGCCGATCGTAACACAGGTATTAAAGTGGATCGCGCTGGTTCTTACCATCGTATCCCTTGTGGACTATCTCGTTAAGAATAAGGATGTAATGAGCGGTCCATTCTAATTGTTTTTTTGAGTTTTAGGAGTTTTATTATTTAATGAGTAAGGAAGTAAAGGAAGAAGTTAAGACCAGGTATGACGAGTCAGGTCTTGACGAGAGAATTATCAGAGCAGTGACAGAGATGGGCTTTGAGTACATGTCACCCATTCAGAACGCTGCAATCCCTGTGATGATGGAGGGAGGAGACCTCATCGGTCAGGCCCAGACCGGAACGGGCAAAACAGCAGCTTTCGGGATACCGATTCTTCAGAAGGTGGATCCTGAGAACAAGCATCTGCAGGCAGTGGTTTTATGCCCCACAAGAGAGCTTGCAATGCAGGCAGCTGACGATATTAGAGATTTTGCCAAATACATGTCGGGGATCAAGGTCCTTGCAGTATATGGCGGACAGGATATTTCAAGACAGATTAAGGCACTTTCCGCAGGAGTTCAGATCGTTGTTGGAACACCGGGACGTGTCATGGACCATATGAGAAGGCATACCATGAAGATGAAGGATGTTCGTGTCCTGGTTCTGGATGAAGCAGACGAGATGCTGGACATGGGCTTCAGGGATGATATTGAGACCATTCTTCAGGGAATGCCGGAAGAGAGGCAGACAGCTCTTTTCTCTGCCACAATGCCTGAGCCTATCCTTCAGATCACCAAGAAGTATCAGAAGGATGCCAGATTTATCAAGATGACTCCCAAGGAGATCACAGTAAAGGCCATTGAACAGGCCTACTACAGAGTTCCTCAGAAGATGAAGGAAGAGGTTCTCACAAGACTTATGGATTATTACAATCCGGCCAGAAGTCTTATTTTCTGCAACACAAAGCGCATGGTTGACCAGCTTACAGAGAGCCTTAAGGGCAAGGGATATCTTTGCGACGGGCTTCACGGAGACCTGTCCCAGAATCAGCGCGACACAGTTATGAATCTGTTCAGAAACGGCAGGATAAATATCCTGATCGCCACTGACGTTGCAGCAAGAGGAATTGATGTCAGCGGTGTAGAAGCCGTATTTAACTACGATATTCCTGAGGATATCGAGTACTACGTACACAGGATCGGTCGTACCGGACGCGCAGGTAAGAGCGGAAAGAGCTTTACCCTCGTCGGTGGCAGAGAGATGTACAAGCTTCGCGAGATTGAGAAAATCTGCCACACCAGCATCGAGGAGAGACGTGTTCCCGGTGCCAAGGAGATTACAAGGGCCAAGTCCCAGAAGGTCTTCGCCGAGGTTATCGATATTATTGAGAATGATGATATTACATCAGCGCTTGAGTTTGTTAATCAGAAGATTGAGGAAGGCGAGTACACTGCAGAGCAGCTGGCAGCCGGCTTCATGAAGCTCAAGATGGGCGCTGATATGCAGGAGCTGGTTCTCTTTGAAAAGAAAGAGTCAAAGAGGGACAAGTATCGCAGAACAGGCGAGAGACTTAAGAGGCGCGAGGACGGCGATCGCAGGCGCGGCAGATTCGGAGAGGAAAAGAGCTCCGGACGGGGAGGTCGTACCGACAGAAGATCAGCCTCTGATAAAGCGGAAAAGAGATCTGACAGGAAAACAGACAGACTGGTTGAAAAGAAGTCTGATAAGAAATCAGATTCAAGAAAGCCTGATAGAAAAACAGAAAATAGAAAGTTTGATAAGAAAGCCGAAAATAAGAAAGTTGATAACAGGAAAGCAGATAGCAGGAAGGCTGGAAAGAGAACAGAAAAGCCCTCTGACAGCATGCTTGATATAGGCGATCTTAACGAGCTTAAAGCAATCTACAAAAAGAATGAGAGCAAGTCTTCCGACAAGCCCTCCAAGAGTTCAAACAGCAGGCCCGCCCAGAAGAGATCCTCTGATGCCTTTGAAAATGTAGGCAGGATCAACATCAAGGGCGAGGGTGCAACAAAAGCCTGGTATGTAGGCCAGGACAATGACACCATGAACATGTCCAGATCCGAAAAGAAGGCTGTTAAGGCTCAGAACAAGAAGAGAAGCCTTGACTATCTTCAGGATATGAGCGACCTGGTAATGGAGAGCTTTGGAAAGAGGAAGAACAGGGAGAAGAAATGACAACTGCTGGGGAGAGTAGAATTAACCGTGTAAGAGCTAAAGTATTCAATATGGTCAGCACGGGAGTTGTTGATGAGCCCATCAACAGGTTTTACGATATTGTCAGCATTGTTGCCCTGGCCCTTAACCTTTTTGCGGCTTTTGCAATTACATTTGATTATATGGAGGAGCACTATAAAGGGCTCCTCCTTGCTATTGAAGCAGTTACTACGGTGTTCTTCACCATAGATTATGTCTTAAGGCTCTTTACGGCAAAAGAGCTGTTCCCAAAGTTAGACGGAAAAGAGGCGACAAAAAGATATATCCTCTCTTTTGCCGGAATAATCGATCTTTTATCATTTCTGCCTTATTATCTTCCGGTATTCTTCCCAAAAGGATCTGCTGTTTTCAAGATGTTCAGAGTGGCAAGGATACTTAGGCTCTTCAGGATCAATTCCTACTACGATCAGCTCAATGTCATAACTGAAGTTCTGGTTTCCAAGAAACAGCAATTGATGGCATCAGTATTTATCATTTTAATTCTGATGATGGCATCAAGTCTTTGCATGTACAGCGTTGAGCATGATGCCCAGCCGGAGGTATTCCAGAATGCTTTTTCAGGAATATGGTGGTCAGTATCTACCTTGCTTACTGTAGGTTATGGAGATATTTATCCAATAACGATAACGGGAAAGATACTTGGTATACTGATCAGCTTCCTTGGAGTTGGAATGGTGGCCATCCCCACCGGTATCATAAGTGCCGGATTCGTTGAACAGTATCAGAAGCTCAAGACTGTTGGTAATCTGGAGGAAGAGGAGAATATCCACTTTATCAGGGTCAAGCTCACAGAAAAGGACAAGTGGTCAGACAAAAGGATATCCGAGCTTTCTCTTCCCAGAGATATGATGATAGTTTCCATTCAGAGAAAGGGAAATACCATTATCCCAAGAGGTGATGAGGTATTAAAGGCAGACGACATAATAGTTATGTGTGCTGAGAAGGTTAAGGAAGTTCAGCCGATCGACATAAGGGAGATAACCATCAACGAGGGCCATTCCTGGAATGGAGTAGCAGTTAAGGACCTGGATATTTCAAGACAGAGCTATATCTTCATGATAAGAAGAAATGGCAAAGCAATTATCCCAAGGGGCAATGTGGTTATAAAGACTGGGGATGTTGTGCTAATGTACTCGAAGTATCAGAGCAAATTTATTTGAGAAAAAAATTATGAGTGATTTACAAAACATTGATTTAAAAAAGAAAATACTTAAAGATACAGAGCTGTTCGTTCTTGATATGGATGGCACTTTCTATCTGGGCGATGATATATTGGAGGGCTCACTTTCTTTTCTTGAAGCAGTAAAAGCTGCGGGGAAGAGATATATCTTTTTCACTAATAATTCATCAGTATCATCTGAACTGTATATAGATAAGCTTAAGAGAATGAACTGCCACATTTCCAGGGATATGATCATGACCAGCGGAGATGTGATGATACGATTCCTGAAAGCAAACTATTCGGACAGCAGTGTTTATCTTCTCGGAACTCCTGCGCTGGAGGAGAGCTTTAGAGAGGCCGGGATAAATCTCTTTGTCTCTGAAAGGGATGAGAAGGCGGCTATGAGCCACGCAATTTGCGAGAGTATTCCGGATATAGTTGTGGTGGCCTTTGATAAAACACTTAATTACGAGAAACTTTCAAATGCATGCGTTTATATCATGAAGGGTGCACAGTTCCTGGCAACACACCTTGATATCAACTGTCCGGTTAAAGATGGCTTTATTCCTGACTGCGGAGCAATGTGCGCAGCGATTGAGCTGTCAACTAAGGTAAGTCCTAAGTTCGTCGGTAAGCCTTTTAAAGAGACCGTGGATATGGTGGTTGATGCCACAGGCGTGGATGCTTCCAGGACCTCTTTTGTCGGAGACCGCATATATACTGACGTTGCCACAGGTGTTAACAATGGGGCAATGGGAGTTCTGGTTCTGACCGGAGAAACCAAGCTTGAAGAAGTGCCGGATTCTGATGTTCAGCCGGATGTAATTTTCGACTCCATTGGGGAGATGGGGGAGATACTCAGAACTATTTGATTTATACAAACAAATGTTCTATAATGGTTCCAATAAATGAATTGTCTGGGGGTTATGGGGAGTGATCGCATACGTCAATGGTATTTTAGAGAGCATGGAAGAAGGGCTTGCAGTAGTGGATGTGGGCGGAATCGGAATGAATGTCTTTATTTCGGGTTCCACCATGGACAGGATGCCGGGGATCGGTGAAGCTGTAAGGCTCTATACATATACATGTGTAAAAGAGGATTCTTTTACCCTCTACGGATTTCTATCAAGGGATGAGCTGGCTCTGTTCAAGATGCTTATCTCTGTCAACGGGATCGGCCCCAAGGGCGGCCTTTCCATTCTTTCGGTGATGACACCGGATGATCTCAGATTTGCAATTATAGCCGGGGACAGTGGGACTATTTCCAAGGCGCCCGGAGTTGGCAAGAAGACTGCTGAGAGAATCACTCTGGAGCTGCGGGACAAGATCAAGGCTACCGAGGCAGATATGCTTGGAGGATCAAGCGCTGTTACTCTGGATGATCTGACAGGCGAAGCTTCTTCAGCAAGGGATGAGGCTGTTGCTGCGCTGGTTGCTCTTGGCTACAACTCTTCAGATGCCATGAAAGCAGTCAGAAAGGTGCTTGCTGACAACAAGGAAGCGGCTGAGGATACAGAACTTCTGCTGAAACTTGCCCTTAAGGAGATGTACTGATGGAGAAACGCAAGATTCAAACAACGGCAAGAGGCCTGGACGTAGAGGCCAACGTTGAGGATTCGAGGATTGAAGGGTCGCTGCGCCCTAAGAGTCTTGATACATATATAGGACAAAAGAAGATCAAAGAGAGCCTTAAGATATACATCGAGGCCGCCAAGGGCAGAGGAGAGAGTCTTGATCACCTTCTTTTCTATGGCCCGCCCGGACTTGGTAAGACTACTCTTGCTGCGATCATAGCTAACGAGATGGGAGTTAACATCAAGATAACTTCCGGCCCTGCGATTGAGAAGCCCGGTGATATGGCAGCTATTCTCAATAATCTCAAGGAGGGTGACGTTCTTTTTGTAGATGAGATACACCGTCTCAACAGACAGGTAGAGGAAGTTCTTTATCCTGCCATGGAGGACTATGCCATTGATATCATGATTGGAAAGGGCCCGACAGCCAGATCCATAAGGCTTGACCTTCCACACTTCACACTGGTTGGAGCTACCACCAGAGCAGGTATGCTCTCAGCACCGCTCAGGGACAGATTCGGCATGATCCACAGAATGGAGTACTACGATGTGGATGAGCTTTGCACCATCATTATGCAGTCAGCCAAGGTTCTTGATGTGGAAGTTGAGAGGAACGGCGCTGTTGAGATGGCCAGAAGGAGCCGTGGAACACCGAGACTTGCCAACAGGATACTTAAGAGAGTAAGGGATTTTGCCCAGGTTAGATTTGACGGCAGGATAACAGAGGAAGTTGCCAATACAGCCCTTGATCTCATGGATGTAGATAAGATGGGACTGGATCACACCGACAGAAACCTTCTCTTTACCATGATCGACAAGTTTGCGGGAGGCCCCGTAGGACTTGATACCCTTGCAGCTGCAATCGGCGAAGATCCCGGTACAATAGAGGATGTTTACGAGCCATATCTTCTGAAAAATGGTTTCATAAACAGAACTCCCAGAGGAAGAGTGGTAACAGAAGCCGCATATCATCATTTAGGGCTTGAAATGCCGAGTGGTGCTGACATATAATGATTGTAGATTTGCGGGAATGGCGTTGCTGCCGAGCAGATCGCAGATCACTAAGATAAGAGGGAGACACTTATGGCATCCAAGACAGATACCGAGGTTTTGATCGGGGGTAAAGTATTTACACTAAGCGGATATGAGAGTGAGGAGTACCTTCAGAAGGTCGCTTCTTACATTAACAATAAAATTGCTGAATACAACAAGATTGATGGCTTTAAGAGACAGCCCATCGATACTCAGAATGTGCTTTTACAGCTCAATATTGCTGACGACTATTTCAAGGCCAAGAAGCAGATCGAGCTCATGGAGGAACAGATCTCTGAGAAGGAAAAAGAGCTCTATGATCTTAAGCACGAGCTGATCGCAACCCAGATCAAGCTTGAGAACACAGAGAAGAATGGCAAGAACCTTCAGTCCAAACTGGACGATTCCAGCAAGCGTATCATTCAGCTGGAGACACAGATGAAGGGTAACAAGAAATGATCATGATCTAGGCTGTCTCAGGACAGCCTTTTTCTCATTTAGGACATATGAAAAGAGTTGAATTATTATCACCGGCCGGTGGATATGAAACAATGGTGGGGGCATTCAACGCGGGTGCTGACGCTGTATATTTAGGCGGATCGAAATTTGGCGCAAGAGCCTATGCTGATAACTTTGACAGGGATCAGGTTCTTGACGCTATTTATTATGCCCATCTCCATGGAAAAAAGATATATATGACGGTAAACACTCTGGTCAAAGAGGGTGAGTATTCTCAGCTCTATGACTTTATGCTGCCGTATGCCCAGGCGGGACTTGATGGAGCTATCATTCAGGATCTGGGCGTAATGAGGCTCATCAGGCAGGAATTTCCCGGTATTGAGCTTCATGCAAGCACTCAGCAGGCAGTTACGGGTGTGTATGGTGCAAAACTCCTTAAGGAGAGAGGATGCACAAGAGTTGTGCCTGCAAGAGAGCTGAGCCTTTCTGAGATGAAGGCGATCAGACAGGATGCAGATATAGAGGTTGAGGCTTTTATTCACGGTGCAATGTGCTATTGCTACTCGGGTGTCTGTCTTTTCAGCAGCGTTGTGGGTGGCAGAAGCGGTAACAGAGGCAGATGTGCACAGCCCTGCAGACTTCCTTACAAGCTTTCCGGAAAGGGCGGCGAGCAATACCCATTAAGTCTCAAGGATATGAGCACCATTGCGATCATTCCTATGCTTATCGAGGCTGGAATTGATTCCTTTAAGATTGAAGGCAGGATGAAGAAGCCGGAATACTCCGCGGGAGTTACGGCTCTTTACAGGAAATATATTGATAAATACTATGCTGATCCTAAGGGTGATCACAGCGTATCTGCGGAAGATATGGAGATTTTGAAATCTCTTTATCAGAGGACCGGTATCAGTGAAGGATATTATCACAGGCACAACGACAAGTCGATGGTGACTATTGTTTCGCCTGCATATAACGGCACTTCGGATGAGATTCTATCGGATGTTCACGAGAAATTCTTAACTTCGCAGCTTAGGCTTAAGTGCGATATTTACTGTGAACTCAGGGCTTCGGAGCAGGCCAGGATTGCTATGTCAGTCACTGTTGGTGATGATGTGGTCTACGAAGAGTGCCTTGGCAGCGAAGTTCAACCAGCATCCAAGAGACCGATGGATACTGATGCTGTAAGAAAGCAGCTTGGCAAGCTCGGCGGAACATCTTTTGAAGCTGAGAATATAGAAGTTGTCATAGATGACGGCGGAACCGGTAATGGTATTTTTGTTGCTGTCAGTGAGCTAAACGAGCTTAGAAGAGAACTGGTTTCAAAGGTTGAAGGGCAGATACAGGCTCTTTTGACAAAAGATGTTAATGAGAATAGTGGAAGATATGACGATGTAAGTCATTTTGAAGATTATGAATCATATAGTAGTGCGACCTCCCACAGAGGATCGGTTCATGTTCTTGTTAATACCCGTGAGCAGCTTGACGCACTAGTGGATGGTGCCTATAGCGCTGATTTTATCAGTAGAGTTTATGTGGATAGCAATGTCTTTTTATCTGAGGATGCCAAAGAGCTTTCGCAGATAAGTAATGGCCTGGAAGCATATGTGGCACTTCCGTACATAACCAGAGAGGAAGATTTCGACGGTAGTCTGGAGATTAAGAGAGTGTTAGATAAGCTCTCCGAGACAGGCTTTGGCGGTGTACTGGTAAGAAATCTTGAACAGCTTGGATACCTTAAGGATGCAGGATATACCGGAAATGTTGTTACTGACTATGGCGTTTATGCATGGAATAAAGAAGCTGCCCTTGAACTGATAGATTTAAACAATGCTGATGGCGGTTACAGGATCGAAGAGATAACTGTGCCTTATGAGCTCAATTATAAAGAGGCAGGACAGATGACCGGTGCGCTTCACAGGGTAGCGCCTGTTCCTGTCGCCTATAACATATATGGTCATATTCCCATGATGGTCAGTGCCGGCTGCATTGGCAAGACCACTAAGGGCTGCAGTGGACATCTTCATGAGCTACACAGTGAGAGTATCTCAGTTGTAGACAGAATGGGAAATAATATGCCTGTCACTCTTAACTGCAGGCATTGCTACAACGTGATCTGGAATGCATTGCCCACATCACTTCATGGCAGTCTTACAAGGATTACTGATGATGGCAGTTTTGATCACTACAGGATTGATTTTACTGTGGAGAGTGGTAAGAGAACCAGACAGGTTCTTGATTATTATTTGGAATTACTGCGTGGAGAAGCGCCCGAGGATATCTTCGGAAAGAGCGGCTTTACCACAGGACATTATAAACGTGGAGTAGAGTAAGCTTCAGATGGAATTATACGTTACTGAAATATCTAAATATGTGATAGATTTCTTCATGCTTCTTTATACCATTGAGGCATTTCTTGTCTTCAGGTACAGAACAGAGAAGAAGAGAAAAGGCTTGTATATCAGGCAAATTGTATGTTTGTTTGCGATTCAGATCTCATGCTTTATACAGATCATTGCAAGGACAGGCAAACCGGTCTATCTGTTCTTTTTTGCCTTTCAGATTATCATCTTTGCATCGGTGCTGACGCTGTTTTATGTGATGTACCCTGAGGGCAACAGGCTACTTATCAATAATACGTGTTTGCTGCTTACGATTGGACTGATCATTCTTACAAGGCTTTCCTATAACAAGGCAGTCAAACAGTTCTTTATTGTTACGGCTTCGTTTATTATCGGATTCTTTATTCCCAAAATCATTCAAAAGATCGATTTTCTAAAGAAGCTGACCTGGGTATATGCGGCTGTGGGCGTGGTTGCTATAGGGGCAGTGCTTCTTTATGGTGCAGCTACAAATGGATCCAAAATCTCTTTTACCCTGGCAGGAATTACATTTCAGCCTTCAGAGGCCGTTAAGGTCCTGTTCCTGTTCTTTATGGCGGGAGCACTGGTTGAAGCGGACAATATGGTTCAGCTTATTCTGGCTTCGGCGGTGGCGGCAATTCATGTCATCATCCTTGTTTTGTCAAAAGACCTTGGAAGCGCCGTTATATTTTTCGTGATATATCTGACTCTTATCTATATTTCAACGGAGAATGTTGGATATCTCGGTGCGGGACTTGCTTTAGGAGTCCTGGCAAGTGTCGTGGCGTACAAGCTCTTTTCCCATGTGAGGCTAAGAGTCAATGCATGGCTTGATCCCTTCAGTGATATTGATAAATCCGGATATCAGCTCTCGCAGTCACTGTTCGGAATCAGCTCAGGAGGATGGTTTGGCCTGGGACTTTATGGAGGAGCACCAAAATCTATTCCGTATGTTGAGCAGGACTTCATCTTTTCTGCAATAGCTGAGGAGATGGGGATAATCTTTGCTGTGCTTATGGCGCTGGTATGCGTCAGCACATTCTTTATGCTTATGTATGAGGGCTATTATCTGCGTGATAAATATTACAGATTGATTGTCTGCGGTATTGGCGTGGCATATATATTCCAGACGTTTCTTACTATCGGCGGCGGAGCGAAATTCATACCGCTTACCGGTGTTACACTGCCCCTCGTTAGTTATGGCGGAACCTCGGTTCTGGTTACCATCGCCATGATAATGATCGCAGAGGGAGTCTGCATGATAAGGACGGATGAGAGATACGAAGCCATGGAGCGCAGAAGGCGCAGAATGCAGCGGGAAAGAAGACTAAATGAGTACAAACAATAAGAAAAAGAAGGTAAGGTCATATCCCATAATCATACTGGCGGCCTTTTATGCAGGCGTGTTTGTCATCATGCTGGGATATATCAGTTACTATGCATATACACACAGACAGGTTCTGATGGATAACAGCTACAATACCAGACAGCAGATCCTTTTGAATCAAAACTCGAGGGGTAAGATCCTTTCCAGAGACGGAGAGGTTCTGGCTTATTCAGAGGATGATGCAGAGGGTAAGGATGCAAGAGTATATCCTTACGGCAAAGAGTTTGCTCATGTTGTAGGTTATTCCACAAACGGCAAAGCGGGAATCGAAGCTCTTGCCAACTATTACCTCATCAACACCAGTATTGATCTGTCTGACAAAGTGGCTCTTGATACGCAGGGCAGTAAGTACCCCGGGGACACCTGTATAACAACTCTTGATGTGAATCTTCAGGAGGTTGCATATAACGCGCTTTCAGCAAGAAAAGGGGCTATCGTAGTGACCAACCCCAAGACCGGAGAGGTTCTGGCAATGGTTAGTAAGCCTGACTTTGATCCGAACACTATTAAGAGCGACTGGCAGAGCCTTCTGGCAGATAAGTCCACAGACGCCAAGCTGCTTAACAGGGCAACTCAGGGTATGTATCCTCCGGGATCGGTGTTTAAGATTGTAACTTCACTGGCGTATATCAAGGAGCATCCCAGTGACTACCTCAGCTACAGATTTACCTGCAGCGGCAGGTTCAGCGCTGATGGGGAGAGTATTTCCTGTTACCACGGCGAGACTCATGGAGGCGTTGACCTCATCAAGTCCTTTGCCAAGTCGTGTAACTCCTCATATGCCAATATTGGAACAGGACTGTCCCGCAAGACGTTCTCCGATACCCTTGATCAGCTGCTGTTTAATCAGGAGCTGCCGCTGGATGTTCTTTATGCAAAGAGCAAAGCAACCATTAATTCCAGCACCAGCACCGGAGATGTAATGCAGCTTGCGATTGGTCAGGGGTCTACCAATGTTTCTCCGATGCACATAAACATGATCACCTGTGCCATAGCCAATGACGGAATGCTGATGAAGCCTTATTTTGTCAGTGAGATCAGGAGTGAGGAAGGTAAGGTTGTAAAGAGCTATTCACCATCAAACTACAAGAGGCTTATGACCAAGGATCAGGCACAGATCCTCACCGGCTTGATGGAAGAGGTGGTAAATTCCGGAACCGCATCCAAATTAAAAGGCCTTTCCTACACGGCGGCAGGAAAGACCGGATCTGCTGAGTTTGCTGATTCTACATCTGATTCACATGCATGGTTTACAGGTTTTGCACCCGCTGAGGATCCTGAGATCTGTGTCAGCATCATAGTGGAGAATGCGGGAAGCGGTGGAAGCTTTGCGGTGCCCATAGCAAAGAGAATCTTTGATGCATATTTCGGAGTGGAGTGAGCTCTTTTAAAAAACGGCCACGATGGACAGCTGATTATTGGTTGAAAGGTCAACCAATGAGTTGTCATTCATCTTGATAAGCGGCCTGGACAGTGCTTTTTCATTTATCAGGATGACCTGGCCGATGGCGCCATTGCTCAGCTGTACGTTAAAGCCCAGCTGAGAATTTGCTATGTGGGAGAGTATGCCCTTTATTGCGGCGTAGTCGTACTTTACAAAGCCTTCATTCTCATAATTGGCAATTATCTGGAACGGATTGAGCTTCTGCCTGTAGGTTCTGGGAGAGGTCATGGCTTCGTAGGTGTCAATGATGGCAATATACTTGGCAAACTGATCGATCTCAGTGGATGACAGCGCCTTGGGATAACCTGAACCGTCGCACCTCTCATGATGCTGAAGCGTGGCATTTAATATATGCTCGTCAAAAGAGCCATAGCTGCGAAGGAAATCATATCCGATGGTGGTGTGTCTCATGACGAGGCGGTATTCCTCAGAGGTGAGGCGCTCCGGCTTCCAAAGGATCTGATAGGGGATGCTGAGCTTTCCGATGTCATAGACAAAGGCGCAGTGTATCAGCAGGTTGATATCTTCGTTGGACAGTCCCAGCCATGTGCCAAACACTCCTGCGATGAGAGCAGAGTTAAGACAGTGGGCATGAGTCATGTCATCCTCGCCGGGGAGCATGTTATAAAGATAGTCCAGAAGAAGTTCGCCGCTCTTGGCACAGACGATGATATTGCGATATATTTCCATCAGCTGCTGGAGATTAATGGGAGTCCTGTTGGTGACAGCGCTTACCACGAGGCTCTTGTAAACCGGGAAATATGTTTTGTAAGTGGATTCAAAAAAGCGGAAGCCTTCACTGAGGCGAACCTTTTCAAAGTGGGTGGTTGCAAAGTCGACCTCCTCCTTGATGGGGACGACCATGATGGACTGCCTGGCAAGCTTTTCTATGACTGTATCGGTGATCTTGGTATTAGCTTTTACGATTATCTCATTCTTGTAGTTGAGGATATCGTCGGCAGTTACCATGCCGGGCTTTAGTTCCATTCGAGCAACAACCTTCATGTTCTGGCCTCCGGAAATGAAGTACAGTGACAATTCAAAATTATGATGTGATGTGATAATATAAGTATATCTGTTTATAAATCCGCTAGCAATTGATTTTTGGGCAGATTAACGTTTTTTGGGAGATGTATTTACAGTATGAAGAAGAGAGGCTTTTGCCGTTTCTATAAAAATCTATATTGGGGTGATTCCGTTAAAAAGCATTCGCTGGTGAAATGGAACCTGTATCATGGCAGGGGGCAGTTCACCATCTTTTGTGTTAAAAGAGCTGACACCGCCGGCGACCAGCTTGACATTATCCACTGCGCATTCCTCAAACAGCCTTACTACAGAACTAATCCGGCATATATTTACGGCATTGCAAGTGGCTATGGCGAGGCACTTGATCTTGTTTTAAGGATCACCGAAGAGGCAAATGCGGCAGGGTACGAGGGAAGGATCCTTGAGTACCTGGATAGTCGTGAGAATAATAATTAACCGGAGTTTTTTTGTATGTTGTTAACAGGGTTTTTGTATGTATTAAAAATTATAGGAATTGTGCTGCTTGCCATTCTGGGAATAGCTCTTTTGCTGATACTGCTGGTGCTGTTTGTGCCGATATTCTACAAGGTTGACGCGGTCGTTCCCGAGAGCGGATTTGATGCGTTTTCCGATATCAAGAAGTCGGGGGTTAATGCCTCAGCAAGGTTCTCGTGGCTACTGTTTGTACTGAGAGGTGGCATTGAATTTCCTGAGGACTGTGAGTTTTACCTGAAGGTCTTTGGAATTAAGATCCTTCCTAAGAAAAAGAAGAAGGAAGATGAAACAGAAGATCAAAAAGAAGATAAGGTAGAAAACAAAGAGGACAAAATAGAGGAACAGCCGGAGGAGAAGACGGAAGAAACAGCTTCGGATACGACAGAGGCAAGGGAGGAACTGGCATCTGAGACCGAGGTGACAGTCGAAACTGCAGAGCAGGAATCCGGCGAACAGGGTGAAGCGGAAGATCATCCACCGGATGAAACGGATAACCTCGAAGAGGATGAAGAGAAATCATTTCTTGATGTTTTGTGGAATATATTCGATTCCATCGATAATTTTCTGAAAACACCACTAAATGTGCTTGAAAAAATCCAATATACAATATCTAGAGTTTGTGATAAGATAGATATGATCAAAGCCACCCTTGAAAATGATATATTCAAGAGGGCCTTTGAGGTCACTAAGAAGAGTCTTTTGAGGATACTCAGGATGATACTTCCTGATAAATGTGATATCAGGGTTCTTCTTGGAACCGGTGACCCGGCACAGACAGCTGAGATTATGGCTGCGTATGGTGCGCTTTATCCGATACTTTTTAAAAAGGTACAATTCCAGCCCGATTTCGAACGCCAGGTCATAAAGGCAGATGTTCATCTTAAAGGGCATATTACAATATTTACGATAGTCTACAGCGCAGCCGTATGTTACTTCAACAAGGATGTGAAGAAGACCATCAAACGATTTAAGAAAATAATACAATCATAAAATTAACAGATTACTTATCTTGGAGGATATAAAAATGGCAGACAACAGTTTTAGCGGAGTAGTAGAATCTCTTCTTGGCGGAATGAATTCCGTAATGAATACAAAGACAGTAGTTGGAGAACCAACCAAGGTGGGAGACACAATAATTCTTCCCCTCGTTGATGTTTCTTTTGGGGTTGGGGCAGGAGCAACTACTGCCGATAAAAAGAATGGAGGGTGTGGCGGATTTGGTGCCAAGATGTCACCTAGCGCCGTACTTGTTATAAAGAATGGTTCAACAAAGCTTGTAAACATCAAGAATCAGGACGCTGTTACCAAGGTCCTTGATCTGGTTCCCGACATCATGAACCGTTTCTCCAGCAAAAAAGAAGGAATGATGGAAGATGATGAAGCATTAGAAATCGCATTCCCTGAGGAAAAAGAGAACAAGGAATAATCTCTTTTCCCGGCTAGTATCAGGGGATTGTGATCCAGAAGGTGGGGGCCCTTATGGAAGAAAGAAGAAACATTGAAGAAATTATTTTAAACGGAACTGAGGATGAGCTTGCGCAGCTGCGTATATGGCTCTTTAAAGAGAGTGTAAGGCTTGAAAATCAGGAGAGTGCATTATCCGAGCGCTATGAGAGACTCTTACAGGATGAGATGTCCTTTAAGGATCGCATGGACAACGCTGAGAAGAAGCTTGAGTGCGCAACCAAGAAGCTCAACAATGATAAGGCTCTGTTCGATCAGAGACTGCGCATCCTCAACAACGGCTTTGACCAGCTCAACGCTGATAAAAAGAAACTCGAGAGCGAGTTTATCAGACTTGAGAGAGAAAAGGCTTATCAGAGAGAGGACGAGTACGATGCAGTAGATCTGTTGTTCAGGGGCGTTAACAGCCCGCTTACTCTCAAGAAGAGATACAAGGATCTCATGAAGATGTTCCACCCTGACAATGTCAGTGGGGATTCATATATGGTACAGCTTATCAACCAGGAATACAGGGTTCGCTGCAGCCAGTATGATATCAGTATGAAGGCCTGAAAAGCTTTTGACTTTCAGAAAATATTGTGATAGTATTAGCAAGTCATTGCATAGTCTGTGCAATGGCTTGTATGTTTAGTGGGGTCTAAACATCTGGCGTTTCTGCCGGAAATTCACTTATTTTTAAGTTAAGTCAGTCAGGGAAAAATTTTATTGACACAATCGAACATCTGTTTTATATTAATGATATCAAGAAACGAACGGATGTTCTAAGAAGGAGAAGAGTATGGAAAGAGATGAAAAACAAAAGGCATTGGAAGCAGCACTTGGACAGATAGAGAAGCAGTTCGGTAAGGGTGCTGTTATGAAGCTTGGTGATTCTTCAGACACTATGAACATCGAGACCATCCCAACAGGATCCCTCAGCCTTGATATTGCGCTTGGACTTGGAGGAATTCCGAAGGGAAGAATCGTTGAGATCTATGGACCAGAGTCCAGTGGTAAGACAACAGTAACACTTCACATGATCGCTGAAGTTCAGAAGAGAGGCGGTATTGCAGGTTTCATCGACGCTGAGCATGCGCTTGATCCCGTATATGCCAAGAATATCGGTGTAGATATTGATAACCTCTATATTTCACAGCCTGATTCAGGAGAGCAGGCTCTTGAGATCACAGAGACAATGGTCAGATCAGGAGCTATTGATATCGTAGTAGTAGACTCAGTAGCAGCTTTGGTTCCCAAGGCCGAGATTGATGGCGACATGGGTGATTCTCATGTAGGTCTTCAGGCAAGACTTATGTCACAGGCACTTCGTAAGCTCACTGCAGTTATCAGCAAGTCAAACTGTACAGTAATCTTTATCAACCAGCTTCGTGAGAAGGTTGGTATTATGTTCGGTAATCCTGAGACAACCACAGGTGGACGTGCTCTTAAGTTCTATTCATCAGTTCGTATGGATGTACGTCGTATTGAAGCTATCAAGCAGAATGGCGAGACCATCGGTAACAGAACAAGAGTTAAGGTTGTTAAGAACAAGATAGCACCTCCTTTCAAAGAGGCAGAGTTTGATATTATGTTTGGTAAGGGCATTTCCATGACCGGAGATGTACTTGACCTGGCAGCTGCATCAGACATCGTAATCAAGTCCGGTGCATGGTACCAGTACGAAGGCGACAAGATTGGCCAGGGACGTGAGAATGCTAAGCTCTTCCTTGAGAGGAATCCTGATGTTCTGGCTGAGATTGATGCAAAGGTAAGAGCACAGTATGGTCTTCCTGTAGAGGGAGGAGTTGCTCCGGAGATCGCTGCTGAACCTGAGAAGGAAACAACCAAGAAGGGCAAGGCATCCAAGGCTGAGTAAATTACTCTGATTTCGTAAAACGATGAATATTATCCCCTGGTAGCTAAGGCTATCAGGGGATGCTTTGTAAGAGGAGTTAAAGATGCTGGTAACAGGTATTGTTGAACTGGATAAAAAGCGTAGCAAGGTCTACCTCGATGGAGAGTTTGCATTTGTCTTATACAAAGGGGAACTTCGTGATTTTAAGATCAAGCCGGACCATGAAGTTTCTGAAGCAGATTATCTTGAGATAACTCAGGTAGTGCTCCCTAAGAGGTGTAAGCTTCGTGCTATGAATCTTCTTCAGAAGAAGGATTATACTGAAAGGCAGCTTCGGGATAAGCTCTCGGAAGGTCTTTATCCTGCTGAGATCATAACTGATGCCATTAACTATGTTAAGTCCTATCATTACCTGGATGATGAGAGATATGCCAGGGACTATATTGCCTATCATATGGAGACCAGATCCAGGAACCGCATTGCACAGGATCTCGCAGGAAAGGGAATTGATAAAGGCATTTATATGCCGATTATTGAAGAGCTGTATTCAGAGCAGGGAGATGATCCTGAGCTTGAACAGATCAGGGCTCTCCTTATCAAAAAGCACTATGATCCTGAAAATACGGATTACAAAGAAAAACAGAAGGTGATGGGATTCCTGGTTAGAAGAGGATTCCCAATGTCTCTGATCAACAGAGCAATGAAGGTTTCTGATTTTGAGTAATACCTTATACCAATATTATTGTTTTCACGCTATTGACACTGTTTTATATAAAAGGTAAAATTTATATGTTGTAATCTTGTATATTAGTGCGCTTGTTAAGAGCTAACTATACAAAATATTGTACAATGAAAACTGAATAAGGAGGTGCTCCTGTAATGACCACTGTTATAATTGCAGTAGTAGCAACTCTTGTCATCACTGCTCTGGTTACCTGGATTTTAGCATCTAACTACCACAAGAAGGTTTCAGATGGTAAGATCGGTAGCGCTGAGGAGAGGGCAAGAAAAATTATCGACGAAGCACTCAAGACTGCTGAAGATACAAAGCGTGAGAAACTCTTAGAAGTTAAGGAAGAATCCTTAAAGACACGTAATGATCTTGAAAAGGAAGTCAAGGATCGCAGAAATGAGTTGCAGCGCGCCGAGAGACGTATCCAGCAGAAAGAGGAGAACGTCGAGAAGAGATCCGAAGCGATCGAGAGAAGAGAGCAGAGTTTAAGTGCCCGTGAGGAGAACTTAAACAAGAAGAGTGAAGAGGTTGCTAAACTTAACGAACAGAGGCTGCAGGAACTTGAGAAAATCTCTGGCTTAACCTCCGAGCAGGCTAAAGAGTATCTTTTAAAGATCGTAGAAGATGATGTAAAACATGAATCAGCTATCATGATCAAGAACATGGAAGCTGAGGCCAAGGAAGAAGCAGATAAGAAGGCCAAGGAAATCGTTGTCGGTGCTATCCAGCGCTGCGCAGCAGATCATGTTTCCGAGACCACAATATCTGTAGTACAGCTGCCTAATGATGAAATGAAGGGTCGTATCATTGGTAGAGAAGGACGTAACATCAGGACCCTTGAGACAATGACCGGTGTTGACCTTATAATCGACGACACACCGGAAGCAGTAGTTATTTCCGGATTTGATCCTATCCGTAGAGAAGTAGCACGTATCGCACTTGAGAAGCTTATTGTAGATGGACGTATCCATCCTGCAAGGATTGAAGAAATGGTCGAGAAGGCACAGAAGGAAGTTGCCGCCAAGATCAAAGAAGAAGGTGAAAATGCCGCTATTGAAGCAGGTGTTCACGGACTTCATCCTGAAGTTATCAAGATTCTTGGACGTATGATGTTCAGAACCAGTTATGGACAGAACTGCCTTAAGCATTCTGTAGAGGTCGCACAGCTGTGTGGACTTATGGCATCTGAGCTGGGACTTGATGTCCGCGTTGCCAAGAGAGCAGGACTTCTCCACGATATCGGTAAGGCTGTAGATCATGAGCTTGAGGGCTCACACATCCAGCTGGGTGTTGATATCTGTAGGAAATACAAGGAATCACAGGTTGTTATCAATGCAGTAGAGGCTCATCACGGCGACGTAGAGCCACAGTCCCTTATAGCAGTTCTTGTACAGGCTGCTGATACAATTTCATCAGCAAGACCTGGTGCTAGAAGAGAGACTCTTGAAACTTACACATCACGATTAAAAGAGCTCGAAGATATTACCAATAGCTTCAAGGGTGTAGATCACTCCTTCGCTATTCAGGCTGGTCGAGAAGTCAGAGTAATGGTAGTTCCTGAGCAGGTTAGTGACGAAGATATGGTTATTATGGCTCGCGATATTGCCAAGAAGATCGAGGACGAGATGGAATATCCCGGACAGATCAAGGTCAATATCATCAGAGAGAGCAGAGCCACAGACTTTGCCAAGTAATACTAATCACAAAAGAGGTTATCCGCGCATGGATAACCTCTTTTTTTCTGCGAAAGTATGGTATTATAGACTAAGGGTAAACGTTAACACAGCAAAAGTAATGGGGTGAATCAAATGCACGAATCAGGGGAAGATTATATCGAGACAATTTATCTTCTTAAGAAGAAAAAAGGTGTTGTAAGATCAATTGATGTTGCCAATGAACTGGGATTCTCAAGACCGAGTGTCTCAAGAGCTGTCGGGATCCTCAAGGAAAACGGCCTTATCACCATGGAAGAGGACGGAGAGCTTAAGCTCACAGATGAGGGGCTAAAGACTGCCAAAAAGGTGTATGAGAAGCACACAAATCTTACCAAATTCCTGATGATCACTGCCGGTGTCAACGAGGAAATCGCAGAGAACGATGCTTGCAGAATTGAGCATATAATCAGTCCTGAAACCTTCAAGGGAATAAAGAGATTCCTTAAGGAGCACAGGGACGAAGCTTGATAAAACAGGAAGTTACTATTTAGATAACTGATGGGGCCATAACGAGGTTATGGTCCTATAAATTGTTATAGAGGTTTTTTATGCTGCCAGAACTGTTTAAAGAGAGGATGGAAAATCTCCTTTCAAAAGAAGAGTATAAAGAGTTCATCAGCTCTTTTAATAATGATGACAAAAGATATCACGCCATAAGACTAAACCGGCTCAAGGTTCAGGGGCTTTTGGATGAGTTTTGTGGTGAGAGCGTTCCCTGGGAAGAGAACGGCTTTTACTATGATGACGACAAGGCTCCGGGGAAACATCCATATCACGAAGCGGGGCTTTACTATATTCAGGAGCCCAGTGCCATGGCTCCGGTTCATTTTCTTGACCCGCAGCCGGGGGATAATGTACTGGATCTTTGCGCAGCGCCCGGCGGTAAGACTACTCAGATAGCTGTCAGGATGAAGGGTGAAGGAATCCTTATAACCAATGAGATAAACAGAGACAGAGCAAAGATTCTATCACTTAATGTCGAAAGGCTTGGTATCAGAAATGCCATGGTTCTCAATGAAGACTCAGGGCATCTTTCCGAAGTCTTCGAAGGATATTTCGATAAGATATTAGTTGATGCTCCTTGTTCAGGAGAGGGCATGTTTCGCAAAAATGAGGAGGCCTTCTCTGAGTGGAGCCCTGAAAATGTGAAAATGTGCGCGGCAAGGCAGTCTGAAATACTGGATAATGCAGCCAAAATGCTTGCTCCCGGTGGAAGGCTTGTATACTCCACCTGTACCTTTGCTCCGGAAGAAAATGAGCATAATGTGGCAGCGTTCCTTTCAAGGCATCCGGATTTTACTACGGAACATGCTGAGCTTGTGGGCGGAATGGAGAACGGACGAAAAGAGTTCGTAGAAGGCCCGTGCCCTGATGAAGTTGGTAAGAGCGTAAGACTTTGGCCACACAAGGTAAGAGGAGAGGGACACTTCCTGTGCGCATTTAAGAGAGATGGTCAGAGCTCATCAGGTGAAAAGAGCTTTGTGCCCGGTGGAAGAAATCCCAAGGCAAAAGCAGAGATGATAAAGGCATATGAAGCCTTTGAAAAAGAGTTCCTGAGCGACAAATGTCAGCTGCCAAATGGAACTTACATCTCCTTCGGCGATCAGCTTTATCTGATACCGGACAATATGCCCGGCATAAGAGGGCTTAAAGTTTTAAGACCGGGGCTCCATCTTGGGACAGTCAAAAAAGACCGTTTCGAGCCATCCCATGCCCTGGCATTGACACTTTGCTCCTCGGATGTTAAGCTGACTGCTGACTTTTCATCAGATTCAGATGAGATCAGAGCTTATCTGAATGGGCAGACACTAAGGCCCGACGACAGCTCTTTTACCAAAAAAGAGATCGCCAAGGGGTGGTGTCTTGTGACCTGCGATGGCTACAGCATCGGCTGGGGCAAATTTGCAGGTGGAATGCTCAAAAATCATTATCCAAAGGGACTTAGAATAAATTACTGATTATGAAGAAACTACTTAGATTTTTAAAGGATTATAAAGTTGAGACAGTCCTCGGGCCGCTGTTTAAGCTGCTGGAGGCGTCTTTTGAACTTCTGGTGCCGCTTGTCATCGCATCCATGATAGACAAGGGTATCGCAGAAGACGATCAGGGTCACATCATCAGGATGTGTCTTGTTTTGCTGCTGCTTTGCGTAGTGGGAATCATCAGCGCTGTTACAGCACAGTTCTTTGCGGCCAAGGCGGCTGCGGGCTTTGCAAAGAAGGTTAAGAGAGCGCTGTTTGATAATATTCAGAAGCTTTCATATGCAGACATGGACAGGGTTGGAACATCTGCCATGATAACCAGGATGACCAGCGATATCAATCAGGTGCAGCAGGGAGTTAACCTGACAATAAGGCTGCTTCTGCGTTCGCCCTTCGTTGTAGTTGGGGCAATGGTCATGGCATTTACCATCAGCCCAAGGCATGCACTGATCTTCCTTGTGACGATCATTCTGCTCTCTGTTGTTGTTGGGCTCATCATGAGTTGGAGTATCCCAAGATACGGACAGATTCAGAGCTCACTGGACAAGCTCCTTTCACTCACAAGAGAAAACCACACCGGCGTAAGAGTCATAAGAGCATTTAACCTCGAAGAGAAGGAAAAAGAGACCTTTGAAACAAAGATAGAGGAGCACATGAACCTCCAGAGCTTTGTGGGAAGCGTCACAGCTCTGATGAATCCGGTTACATATGCAATTCTTAACCTGGCTGTGGCAATTCTGATCTACAGGGGCAGCATTTCCGTAAACAACGGACAGCTCACCCAGGGTCAGGTTGTAGCTCTTTATAACTACATGTCACAGATTCTGGTTGAACTCATTAAGTTTGCGAATCTGATCCTTACCGTTACCAAGGCAATCGCCTCCGGAAACAGAGTTGAGGAGATGCTTGAGATGAAGTCTTCGATGGAAGACGGTACTGTGACTGAGTTCGCTAATACCAGCGATCATATCGTGTTCAAGGATGCATCCATGCGCTATCAGGGAGATGCTCAGGACAGCTTAAATCCGTTCTCCCTTACTATAAAAAGAGGAGAAAGAGTGGGCGTTATCGGCGGTACAGGTAGTGGCAAGACTACACTTATTAACCTGATACCAAGGTTTTATGACGTCCGCACAGGCAGCGTTACGATTGATGGAAGAGATGTAAAGGAGTACAGGCTCGAAGCCCTCAGGGAGAGGATCGGAATCGTTCCCCAGAAGGCCGTTCTTTTCCACGGAACCATCAGGGATAACATCAGATGGGGCAAGAATGATGCCACAGATGAAGATATAAACAAGGCTCTGGAAATAGCCCAGGCAAAAGAGATCGTGGAGGGCAAGGAAAACGGTCTTGATACTGTGGTTGCCCAGGGCGGCAAAAACTTCTCCGGCGGTCAGAAACAGAGACTGACGATAGCAAGAGCACTTGTCAGAAAGCCTGAAATATTGATCCTGGACGACAGTGCATCTGCCCTTGACTATCTTACGGATAAAAAACTCCGCGAAGCCATTGCGGGAATGGATAATCCGCCAACCACATTAATTGTTTCCCAGAGGGCATCTTCTGTGATGAACTGCGACAAGATCGTAGTGCTGGATGATGGAATCGTCGTGGGCGTTGGCAATCATGATAATTTGTTGAAATACTGTGAGACTTACAGGGAAATCTATGAGTCTCAGTTCAGAAAGGAGGGCGCGGTATGAAAAAAGATACCTTAAAGAAAGTCCTCCGATATGCGGGGCAGTATCAGCTTCTGATAGCCATTTCAATGATACTGGCTATTGTCACAGCTCTTTTGTCTCTGTATGTGCCTATACTGGCAGGTAATGCCATAGACTGCATAGTAGGGCAGGGAAACGTTGATTTCGCAAAAGAGATCTCGATTCTCGTAAGACTTGCAATAACAGTAGCTTTCATCGCGATCTGTCAGTGGATCATGAACACGGTAAACAACAGGATAACCTTCAGGGTTGTGAGGGATGTCAGAAGAGATGCCTTCACAAGACTTCAGGTACTTCCGCTGGATTATCTTGACCAGAAGCAGACCGGTGATATTGTCAGCAGGATTATTGCTGATGTAGATCTTTTTGCAGATGGACTGCTTATGGGATTTACTCAGCTCTTTACCGGAGTTGTTACTATAGTTGGAACGCTTGCCTTTATGTTTTACCTGAACTTCAGGATTGCGGCAATTGTAGTAATATTGACACCGCTTTCTCTGTTTCTGGCTAGATTTATTGCCACCAGGAGTTTTTCTCTGTTCAAGGAGCAGTCTGAGGCAAGAGCGGATCAGACAAGCTTCGTGGATGAGATGATTGGAAACCTCTCAGTGGTAAAGGCTTTCGCTCACGAAGATGAGAATCTGCAGGTATTTGATGGAGTCAACGACAGACTTGAAAAGGCGTCGGTTCGTGCTACCTTTGTGTCTTCGCTTACCAATCCGGGCACAAGATTTATCAACAATATCGTATACGCAGCAGTAGCTCTTTTTGGAGCTCTGGTATGTATAGCAGGAGGCATGAGTGTCGGCGGACTTACTATCTTTTTGAGCTATGCCAATCAGTACACCAAGCCTTTCAACGAGATATCGGGAGTTGTTACTGAACTTCAGAATGCACTTGCCTGTGCTGAAAGAGTCTTTTCACTTATTGAGGCGGATAGTGAGATCCCGGATAGCGAGGACGCGCCCACTGATATCGACATCAAAGGAAATGTGGACATTGATGATGTTGCATTTTCCTATGATAAGGAAAAGAGCCTCATAGAAGATCTTAATCTCAACGTTAAAAAGGGTCAGAGGATTGCTATTGTCGGACCTACAGGAAGCGGCAAGACTACCCTTATCAACCTGCTTATGAGATTCTACGACGTAGATAAGGGCAGCATCAGCATAGATGGCGTTGATATCAGAGATTATAAGAGAAGTGACCTTCGTAATCTCTTTGGAATGGTGCTTCAGGAAACCTGGCTTCGAAGCGGCACTATAAGGGACAATATCACTCTTGGAAGAGAGGGCTTTACCGACGAGGAGATAATCGAAGCTGCCAAAGCGGCCCATTCCCACAGTTTTATAAAAAGGCTCCCTGATGGGTATGATACCGTGATCACTGAGAACGGCGGAAACCTGTCCCAGGGCCAAAAGCAGCTCCTTTGCATCACAAGAGTAATGCTGCACATCCCGCCTATGCTGATACTGGACGAGGCTACATCTTCAATTGATACCAGAACAGAGATCAGGATCCAGAAGGCCTTTAACAAGATGATGAAGGGCAGGACCAGCTTTATTGTTGCCCACAGACTCTCTACGATCAGGGAGGCAGACGTCATTCTCGTTATGAAGGACGGCCACATTGTGGAGCAGGGCGACCACATCGAACTTATGGCCAAACAGGGATTCTATTATGAGCTCTACACAAGCATTTAACACCTGAAAGGAAGAAACAGATGAGAAATCCGGATATTTCCGGCGCATATGACGAGCAGCGCTGCAAAGACATCGAGCGCAGCATCATAAAAAAATACCGAAAAGAGATATGGTGCAAGTTTACAAAGGCCATTAATACCTATAAACTAATAAATGACGGCGACAAGATAGCTGTGTGCATATCAGGCGGCAAGGACTCGATGCTGATGGCCAAGCTCTTCCAGGAGATACTTCGCCATGGGAAAAAGAACTTTGATGTTATTTTTCTTGTGATGAACCCCGGCTACAATGCTCTTAACTACGACCTGATCATGACAAATGCCACGATACTCAATATTCCTGTACAGGTTTTTGAGTCGGATATCTTTGATGTGGCTAACAGCGTTGATGGATCGCCTTGTTATCTCTGTGCCAGAATGAGAAGAGGAGCACTATATGCCAAGGCTCAGGAGCTGGGCTGCAACAAGATTGCCCTGGGTCACCACTATGATGACGTCATTGAAACCATACTTATGGGAATGCTCTACGGCGGACAGATCCAGACCATGATGCCCAAGCTTCATTCTACCAACTTCCCCGGCATGGAGCTCATAAGACCCATGTACCTTATAAGGGAAGAGGACATCAAACACTGGTGCAATTACAACGAACTGAAATTTATCCGATGCGCATGCAAGCTCACAGAAGCACGGGACAAAGCTCTTTCTCCCGGCGACGTCAGCAAGAGAGCTGAGATCAAAGAGCTGATAGCTTCCCTCAGAGAGCGCAGCCCGTTTATTGAATCAAATATTTTTAAAAGTGTGGAAAATGTCCACCTGAATGCGATAATATCATATAAGACAAACAAAGACGGAAGACATCATTTCCTGGACACTTACGACGAGGAAATATAAGGAGTTTTATGAATCAACAGGAAAACGAAAACAGACCGATATTTATTATTGGACACAAGAACCCCGACACCGATTCGATCTGCGCAGCTATAACTTATGCGAATCTTAAGAACAAGGTTTTCGGAGGACAGTATATTGCCTGCAGAGCAGGACATCTAAATGAGGAGACACAGTTTGTTCTTTCACATTTTGGGGTGGATGTTCCGGCTTATGTTAAGGATGTAAGAACCCAGGTCAGGGATATGGAGATAAGAAGGCTGGATGGAACCAGCGGCAAGATGAGCCTTAAAAATGCCTGGGCCAAGATGAGAGATGCGGATGTTGTTACTCTTTGTGCAACAGAGGGAGACAAGCTTGCAGGAATTATTACTACCAATGATATCGTTGAGACCTATATGGACGTTATAGATCCACATATTCTCTCCCAGGCCAGGACCTCCTACAGAAATATTGTGGAGACCCTGGACGGTGAGCTTATCGTAGGGGATATTGAGGCAGAACTTACAAACGGCAAGGTAGTTATTGCGGCAGCCAGTCCTGAGATGATGGAGAACGTCATCGAAGAAGGTGATGTAGTAATCCTTGGTAACAGATATGAGACACAGCTTTGTGCCATCGAACTTGGTGCATCATGTATCATAGTCTGCGAAGGAGCAGAGGTTGCCCGAACCATCAAGACCCAGGCTAGTGAGCATGGTACGAAGATCATAACAACTCCTCATGACACCTTTGTAGTGGCAAGGCTCATCAATCAGAGTATGCCAATCGAACACATCATGAAGAAGGACAATCTGGTTACCTTCCATATGGATGATTACATTGAGGATATCCAGGACGTAATGGCTTCCATGAGGCACAGATACTTCCCGGTTCTTGATAAAAACGACCATTACATTGGTATGATCAGCCGAAGGAATTTCCTGGGTGCCCACAAGAAGCAGCTGATCCTTGTTGATCACAACGAGAAGAACCAGGCTGTAAACGGCGCAGATGCGGCTGATATAAAAGAGATCGTAGATCACCACAGACTCAGGACCATTGAGACAGCAGGTCCTGTTTACTTCAGAAATATGCCACTGGGTTCTACCTGTACAATTATCTATCTCATGTACAAGGAATATGGTCAGGAGATTGACCCGACTACAGCAGGTCTTTTGCTGGCGGCTATTCTGTCGGATACACTTATGTTCAGGTCACCAACCTGCACCAAGGTAGACAAGGAGGCAGGAGAGGAACTGGCCAGGATCGCCAACGTGGACTATGAGGAATTCGCAAAAGAGATGTTCCATGCCGGATCAAATCTTGGTGGCAAGAGTGCCAGTGAGATCCTTCATCAGGACTTCAAGAAGTTCACTGTTGATGATATGACCATTGGAATAGGCCAGATCAACTCCATGAGCAGCGAGGAGCTGACTGAGATCAAGGACAAGATAATGCCTGAGCTTAAGCAGGTGGCAGGAGAAGATGGACTTGATATGCTGTTCTTCATGCTGACAAATATCATTGATGAGTCATCAGATGTTGTATTCTCAGGGGCTAAGGCACTTCATACGCTGAACTCGGCATTTGGACTTAATTCTGAAGGTGATGTGGTTACGCTTCCCGGGGTGGTATCCCGTAAGAAACAGCTGCTACCGGCAATTGTCGAGGCAATACAGCAATAAATAAAAACTAAATATGGGGGTTATAAGGGGTTATGGAAGAACTAAGAAGGCTTCTTCTGCATGAGGTTATCAAGGCTTATGGACCTGTTCAGGGACAGAGCATTGGGGCAATCGTGATACCGGCATTCATCGGAGATTTTAAAAAGGTGCTTGATGGGGCAGACACCTTTGATGAGATCTACGAGGAGTACATGACTGAGGACAGGAAGATACATCTCATACTGGAGGGCAGAAAGAAACTCGCAGCTAAAGGGGTTAAGCTGGAGATAACAGGATGCGTTGTGAATGATGAACGCCTTCACTTAACAGAGGAACACTGCTACGTTTAAAGAAGAATTATCAAGAACAGAATTACTACTGGGATCACAGGCTCTTGAAAAATTAAAGAATTCAAGGGTCTGTGTTTTTGGCGTGGGCGGAGTCGGAAGCTATGTGGTGGAAGCTTTGGCCAGGAGCGGAGTAGGGGCACTGGATATTGTGGACAATGATAAGGTGGCCGTATCCAATATAAACAGACAGATAATCGCTCTTCACAGTACAGTTGGTCTGGACAAGGTGGATGTGGCCAGGGAAAGGATTCTTGATATAAATCCTGAGTGCAAAGTAGAAACGCATAAGTGTTTCTATCTTCCCGAGTCTGCATCGGAGTTTGATTTTTCATCTTATGACTATGTAGTTGATGCCATTGATACCGTGACAGCCAAAATCGATATCATTATGAAATGCATAGAACTGGGAACACCGATAATTAGCTCGATGGGTACCGGTAATAAGCTGGATCCCACGAAGCTTGTGGTTACAGACATTTATAAGACAGAAGTTGATCCTCTTGCAAAGGTTATGAGAAGAGAGCTCAAGAAAAGAGGCGTTAAAAAGCTTAAGGTTGTTTATTCAACCGAGACTCCCATAAAGACATCAGAAGGCGCCGAGCTTATAAAGGACAATCAAAGACCCGCACCGGGAAGCATAGCGTTCGTGCCTTCCGTTGCAGGACTGATAATTGCCGGTGAAGTGATAAGAGACCTGGCCGGTGCGACAGTATAAATATATTTTTGGAAAGAGAGACAGAATGGATAAAGAAAACCTCAGATGGAAGCTTCTTAAGGAAGAGCATCTTAAACAGGATAAATGGATTGATTTCAGACAGAATATATATGAACTGCCTGATGGTACAGACATTGGACCGGTATACAATTTTTCCAAGCACAGCTTTTCGGTTGTTGTAGCCACTGATGAGCAGGGAAGATATATCTGCGTCAAACAGTACAGGCATGGAATTGATGAGATAACCACAGAATTCCCGGCCGGAGGAATAGAGTACAAGGAAACAGAAAATCACCCGTATATCACAGCCAAAAATACCATCGCAACAGAAGAAGAGGCTTTTGAGGCTGCAAAGAGGGAACTTCAGGAAGAAACCGGTTACGTATCGGACAACTGGAGACATCTGATGACCATTCCTGCGAATGCCACTCTTGCCAGCAATAATGTACATATTTACATGGCAACAGGCTGCAGAAAGGTTACAGGTCAGCACCTGGATGACTCGGAATTTCTTAATGTGGTACTGCTGACTGAAGACGAATTAAAGAGCCATATCTTCGGCGGTGATTTTAAGCAGTCCCACCATGTATTAGCCTGGTATTTATCAAAGGATAACAGTCTTTAATTTTATCCTTGAATATAGCAAATCTCTGTGCTAAACTTAAAAAGCTGTATGTCTTAGGCAGCTTTTATGCCGGCATGTCGGAATGGCAGACGATGCAGACTCAAAATCTGTTGTGGGTAACCACGTGTGGGTTCAAGTCCCACTGCCGGCACTAAGTTAAGAAGACAAAACTCTTTATTTATGAGGGTTTCGTCTTCTTTTTAGTTATCAATTTATGTAGAGTTTTAGTTGGCAATCAGTGAATAAATAATTGTAATTGCCGCAATTGAGGAGCACACGATGTTTTCAGAAAGACTGGGCAGATTATTTGAGGAACTAAATGCTAAGAGCAGAGATATTTCATCCTATGCAGGTTTTGATGAATCTACACTAAGCCGTCTAAAGAAAGGAACCAGAATCCCAAGGCAGGACAGCCCGACTGTCCAGAAACTGGCTAATGGGATTTATTTGTATGCCAAGGAAAATGATTGTCTAGATAAACTTATAGAGACTGTGGAAGCTCAGTCTGACGGTGAAAATATAGAGGAACGGCTGATTAAGTGGCTTTATGAAGGAATGGACGAATTGTCTTATGCAGACAAGCTGGATGAAAAAGCCAAGAGCCGTAAGCTGTTTGTGACTCCGTTCAGGGATAATCTTAATGCTGTAATGGATATGACCGGAACTACGAATTCAAGCCTGAGTAGAGTGCTTCATTTAGATCCATCTGCCATTAGCAGATTTAGATCAGGCTACAGAATTCCCGATAAGGATCCGAAGCTTGCTGAGCGACTATCAAATATTCTTTTTGAAAAGATCAAAAGCACTGATAGGATTGAAGAACTTAATGCAATGATGGGGTTATATGACGAAACTGCTGACAAGAAGAAGTTTCACAGATGGCTCTGCAATTATACTGATAATTCAGCTTTATATACCAGATCGTTGGAACGATTTATTGGAGCGTTTGAAACTCTTCCGGAGGGTAAAACCGGACAATTTCTTTCTGTTGAGGAGGCTGTGCCAAAAGAAGTTATTGAAGATGACTCGGATATATATATTGGTCAGGAGGGGCTTCAATCTGCAGTTTTAAGATTTCTGGGACAGGCAATTAAGTGTGGAGCAACAGAGTTTCTTCTGTATTCAGACCAGAGGATGGACTGGATGTCGTCGAGCAAGGAATTTCATTTACGATGGGCATCTCTCATGTATCAGTGTGTAAGACACGGCATTCATATACGGATCATTCATAATATCAATCGTGGGCTTGATGAGATGAACGAGGCAATAATAAGTTGGCTTCCTCTTTATATGACCGGGATGATTGAACCTTATTATGTTCAGAAACCTGGACCTGGGATGTTTGCTCATACTATCTTTCTTTGTCCGGGTAAGATGTGTATTTCATCTTTCTGTCCACGTGGCTCAGAAAAAGACGCAGTTTATTACTTTATGACGGATGAAAGGATGCTGGCTGGCAATTACTGCTATTTTGATACACTTCTGCAGAAATCAAAAATGCTGATGAAAGTAATAGATTGTGAAACCGGAGATTCAACCGAGATATTGAATGATAGTGGTTTAAGTGAGGATACAGATATATTGGCTGTGGAGTCTCCAAATAAAGGGATAAAGATTCTGATTGGCGGAGGCAAGGTATTTATTTACCGTTCTTTACCACCACAATTATGCATCTCTATGGATCATCCCTTGATGTATAGAGCTTTTATGAGCTATGCAAAGGGGGTTGAGAGATAAAAAATAACTTGCCAACATGGGACATTGCTTTTTGGGCGGCAAGTTCCAGTATTTATGCGCATTTTGCGCACCAAAACCTCGTTTAGAAAAGCTTAATAGTTATTAAATAGTATGCACCTGTAATCTATGCGATAATGGTAAAACAACCAACTATGTTCGTTATCGCGTAGCATTATCGGTGCTTTTTCTTGTCATGGAGGATAAAAAATATGCGTTGTCCGAAATGTGGTGAGGAAACGTTTGGGGGTATAACTTGTGGGGAAGACGGCGTTTATCGCTGGCTTTACGAGTATAAGATGTTCATACGAACAAGGAGGACTTTGATTTTGTGTGGGAATACATAAAGGCAAGGATTCCGGAGAAATGAAAGGTAAGGACTCTGTTTTAAGAATAGTAACCAAGAAATATCAATGAGGGAACGAATATGAAGAAAAGACAATTCGCCGCAATTTCTTTTGCCATATTAATGATATTAACCATGCTCACAGCATGTGGTGGAGGCGGGACGTCAGGCGGATCAGGAGGTTCCGGTTCTTCCGGAAGTTCTTCAAAAGGAAGCTTCATTCCTACAGCAGTAAATAAAGATAGCGTAGGAATCAAGCTTGATGAAAAGTATACCAAAGAGGCGGACAAGCTTTCTGCGAAAGTCAAGGTACTGGAAGGAATGGGAGACTTTGGCATAACTGTTTACAAAGTTAAGGATGATGTCAGCAGTTTTGTATTGAAAGTTGAAAACAAAAATGACTTTCCTTCAGCTGCTTTAGTAGAGTGCTCTATTCGGGGAGCAGATGGAAAAATTAAGGCAGTAACATCTATCTCCACAAGCGTGATGGTTGCAGGTGCTTTGGACATTGCATATGTAACCATGGACAAAGATGCCTGGCTTAAGGATTTTGAAACCCTTGAGATCAAGGCTTTTGCAAAAGAACCTGAAAAAAACACTGCACGCATGATCAGCTACTATGATTCATCAAAAGTAAAGCTCACCCCCAGTGGAACCGAGAGTGGTGGAATGTATGACAAATGGCAAAAAGTAGAGGTTAAGCTCAGTACAACAGATTCTGTCATTGGTGATGCACTAACCATGTTCTACGACGCTGACGGATATCTGATTCATCAAGGCAATGTAAGGACCAATGAGAAGAACTTTTACGCGTACTGTCAGGAACCCTATGATCATGTTGAAATCATTGTAGAAAAGCTAATTGATGGTGTTCAGGGGCTGCCTGAAAGCATACTGACAAAATATAAGGAAAGTGGATATATTGATGCCTTTGGCAAAGAATATACCAAGACAAGTCCTGATGGGCAGGTGGAATATTACTTCGAAAAGGCTGAGGATGGATCTGTAGTGATGGTTGCAAGAAACCTTACTGACAAGAGACTACGCTGGAATCTGAATGATGCAATTGTATATGTGGGTGAAAGATATCCTGCCACATTAAAGCTTTATCTCAACCCCGGAGAAGAACTTATGTGGGGCATGAAGTTTGAGAAGGATAGTGAATTCTGGTTTATGGAGCCTATAGCCTGTCAGACTGATGAAAATTTAGCCCAGGAGCCTCAGTTTACTTTGAATGAGGATGAAAAGATTGTTTTGGCTGATATCACAAAAGCCAGAAAGGCTCTACCTGAGGGAAACAATAATTATGTGAACTGCAGAGTATCCGTTATCTACTATAAAGACGGAAAGCTTACAGCCTCAGAAATGCTTGGATTCTATGAGGAGGATCTGTATTACAACAACAGCAGTATTGAGCCTCTTACATATGAAGGAGATTATGATTCTTACGAAGTTTACACGCAGTATTGGGAAGATGAATTCATGATGTTTCAGCCTTGATGGATTGGCATGTTATGTCTGACGTTCTTCCTTTGTGAGCTTCTGTTTTGTCTCATCACTGTGTGTAACATCTGGATTTGTATAAAAAAACTTTTCTCTTGGGATAAAGAACTGCTTGTCTACTTCATCAGTTTCCATAATGTCCCCCAGTGTGATCTGCTTTCCATCATATGAACACGTCTGTTAATCAAAAGAAATCTCGATAAAATAAGGAGTTGTGCCGACAGTTATTATTCAAGCCCCACTGCCGGCACTATTATTTATACCTTATTAACTGCTAGTTTATAGATTTTTTATCTTTTCTATAGACTTGCGGTTTTTTTTTGTTCTTTTTTATATGGTATAATTATTAACGTGGTTTAGTAAAATGTCTCTACGAAAAGGAGAATTATAGTATGACACAGGAAGAGATGAAGGCACTATTAGAGGAAGCGTGGAAAGAAGTTTTCCAGGTTGATTCAGTATCAGACGATTCAGATTTCTTTGAGGCCGGTGGTGATTCCATCATGGCTGTACAGATTTCAGCTTGGCTCATTCAAAAGGGCGTAAAACTCGACCTTGCAGATGTTTTCATGACACCTGTGTTCGGGAAACTTGCAGAGAAGCTTACAGAGACTGATCCGCTATATATTCCTGAAGCAATGCTCACAAAAGAGATTGCGGCTAAAGAGATGGGCTTTGCAAGTGTAGCAGAAGCTGAAGCCGCTGAGAGAAGAAATCTTGGACTGGGTGATCAGCAGATCTGCACACCTGAAGGAAATAAGCAGGCTTATGCACCGGCAGGCGATCAGCAGGTATGTACGCCAGCAGGCGATCAGCAGGTATGTACGCCGGCAGGCGATCAGCAGGTATGTACGCCTGCAGGCGATCAGCAGGTATGTACACCGGCAGGTGATCAGCAGGTATGTACGCCTGCAGGTGATCAGCAGATATGTACGCCGGCAGGCGATCAGCAGGTATGTACGCCTGCAGGTGATCAGCAGATATGTACGCCGGCAGGTGATCAGCAGGTATGTACGCCGGCAGGCGATCAGCAGGTATGTACACCGGCAGCTAATCAGCAGGTATGTACACCGGCAGGTAATCAGCAGGTATGTACACCGGCAGGTGGTCAGCAGATATGTACACCGGCAGGTGGTCAGCAGGTATGTACACCAGCAGGTGATCAGCAAGTGTGCACACCGGCACCCATGGCGGGTCCAGTGCCTCCTATGGCAGGACCAATGCCTATGGCACCACCACAGATACAGAAGTATCTTTCACATGGAGTAGATAAACCAATCGAGAATCCCAATGTGATCAAGATTGAGAAAGCTAAACTTGGAGAGAAGGTAAAAGAACCTGATGTAGCTCTCATGGATGTTATGAAGGGTCTGCTTCCTGATTTCGATAAGACTGAAGATTTCTTCGCTCAGGGCCTCACATCACTGGATACTGTAAAGATGGTAACAAGATGTGGCGAAGCCGGATACGAGATTGAGCTCAAGGATATCTATATGCACTCCAACTTTGATGATCTTGTAAAGTGCATGAAATAAAATAAACAAAGGGAGAGTGGATTTCTTATGCTCGGTTTTGAGTGTCAGTAATCCACTTCTCTTTTTATTAGGTGGGAAAATGAATAAACAGTTTACTGCAAACTTATCTCAGAATGACCTCGTAAAAATACAACAGAAATATGGGGATCAGATACAGGATATCTACGAACTTGGTCCTGGCCAGAAATGGATGTTCACAGAAAAGAAAGACAATAAATCAGCATTCTTCTTACAGATGAAACTAAAAGCTGAAATCAAGCTTAATCCTGTCTCTTTTAGAAGAAAGGTTAATTCAGAGTGCGAAAAAAACGAGACACTGCGTTTTGCCTATGCATATCGCGGACTTTCACAGCCTTATTGTGTCTGCCTGAAAGAAAGGATGGCTGAGCTTTCTTTTGAGGATCTCTCCTCGGTTTCCGATGATGAAATTGACAACTATATCGATATGTTTGCCCAGGCAGATATCAGAAGAGGCTTTGATCTTGAGAAGGACTCTCTTTTAAGGATACATATCTTCAAGCTTGAGAAGAAAGACAATTATGCGATCATAATGTCTCAGCCTCATATCAACAGTGATGGCACCAGTATTGGAATATTGATCAAAGATCTTTTCATAGACTATGTTCTTAATGTTGATGCTCCGCAGGCAGCTCCTGATGTTAGTAAATATAAGAGCATAGCTGAGTACAGACAGAACATAGATATTAATAAAGAACTGGATTACTGGAAGGATTATCTGCAAGACCTGACCGAGGATGTTTCCTTGCCGGGAAGGATAGAGAGCGATAAAACCTTTGAGGAAACAGTATATATAAAGCATATTCCTGATAAATTAAGGGATGCTCTCTTAGGTGCACCAAAGAGATATAAAACGACTACTTACAATACCATGCAGGCTGCATGGGGGGTAATGCTCAGCAGGATTACCGGAAGGCAGGATATTGTCTTTGGAGCAATAATTTCCGGAAGAGAAATGGGTATGTTCAACAGCCTTAGTATGCCCGGCGGTTTTGTAAAGGTTATACCGGTAAGGATCAAGCTTAGTGATGACATGACCTTTGGCGAAGTTGTTACAAAGAGCCAAAAAGAATTTGCCAGGTCTATGGCTTATTCCCACGTATCCATCGACCAGATGAAGGAAGCCATCGGGCGAAAAACGGAATTGTTTAATCATATTCTCAACTGTCATAATTTTGCCGGCAACCAGGCGTTTAACAAGGAAAGTAATCTGCTCCCGGGATTTAAGATAGTGGATGCAAATGTATATGATAATCTATCCGAAGACCTCGCTATCTATATTCGTCAGGAAGGCGAAGACATGCAACTGGGAATCGGATACAATAAGTCAGCACTTACAGATGAAACGGTTCAGTTGTATGCTGAGACATTTATAAGCGTTCTTGAAGAAATAATGTTTAATGAAGAGGACGTATTGATCGGTAATCTCAAAACTTATTCTAAGGATGAATTCGAGTTTACTGCGAACCTGCGTCAGGTTGACACTCTCAAGAAGACGATGCTTCTGAGCAAGAATGTAATGTTCAGGCAGGTTGACTGGGATGCTCTTATGACTGTTGCGGAAAAGTCATATTTCAAGACGTATATGCCCGGCGATATCATCATGAGAGAAAACGAAAGACTGGATGAAGTGTTCATCATAATTTCTGGTGTCGTAATGATGAAGTCAACAAGTACCAGTGGATGGAAAAACCCAGTTGCTGTATTAAAGGATGGAGCAGTGATCTCGCTTGTATCCCTGCTTAAAGATAAAGTCTCATTTACACAGGCCAGCGTAAGAGAAAAAGAAGCGCTTATTCTTGGTATTCCTGCGCAGACCATGAAAGATATCATGGCCAGGTATCCAAGCATCAGCCTTGAGATCATCAGCATGTTGTTCACTGAGTGCTATAAATATGAGAAACTCTGGATCGAAGTATAAATATGAAGGATAACAATATGTGCACTGAATTGTTTTCAGAAAAATACAATCAATGTGAAAAAGAGACTCTTCCAAATTTCTTTTTCAGAAATGCAGAAAAACATCCTGATAAAAGAGCTTTAGAGTGGCTTGACCTTGAAAATGATAAGGTGGCTGGTGTGACCTATAAAGAACTGTTTTCTGACGTTATTGGACTTGGAACAGCTCTTTATAACAGGGGATTTCGTGAAAAGACCATAGCACTTATTGGCGAGCGCAGCTATGAATGGGTCCTCATGTTTCTGACTATGGAGTGCAGTAACGTTGTGGTGTTGCCTCTTGACCCGAATCTTGGATGTGATGAACTCGTTAAGAGATTGAAGTTTGCTGATGCAGAGGTTTGTTTTGCAGATGAAGGACACCCCATTTTTGACGAAGAATCTGCTTTTGACAAAATAGAACTGCTTAGTCTTAAAGACGTAATGAGCATGGCCTTGGAAGGAAAACAAAGTGTAGAAGATGGTGATCATAAATGGATAGATGAGCCTGTCCTTGAAAATCAGAGGGCTGTAATGATCTATACCTCCGGTACTGGTGGAAAGATGAAGAGCGCTATCTTAAAACAAAGCGGCTTTACAGTTGAGCGCCATGTCTGGAACGGGCTTAAAATGCAGGATTCCAAAAACCTTATTACACTTCCTTTGTATCACATAGCAGGCATTGCTAATCTTCACGGATCACTTCTTGTCGGAACGAGCGCTTTTCTAAGCTCAGGCCTTCGCTATCTTATGAAAGAATATGCTTATGTAAAGCCGAAGGTTGGATTTATGGTTCCGGCGCAGGCGCTGTTTTTACATGAAGTTTTATCAGGAAAGGACAAGGACAAGGCCCAAAAGATGCTTGGTGGTAATTTTAAAGCCATCCGGGCAACGGGAGCGCCTCTTCCTGCCAATATCCGTGAAAGCTTTAGAAAATTTGACATCAGGGTGACTTCCGACTATGGAATGACAGAGACAACAGGGCCTGTTTCAGTATCAATGATGAAGGATGGAAAGGTCTATTCAAAGAAAGGATCGGTAGGTCATATTATTGACTGCCTTGATGTTATTGTAGATAACCCTGATGAGAATGGCAGGGGAGAGATTGTAATCTCAGGTCAGAATGTCTTTGAAGGCTATTACAAGGATCAGGAGGAGACTGATAATATCCTCAGAGATGGCAAACTTTATACCGGTGATATAGGTTACATAGATGAAGACAGATTTCTTTTTATCGTGGGAAGAAAGAAAAATGTCATTATACTGGGTAGCGGCGAAAATGTTATCCCTGAAGAAATTGAAAAGCTTCTCTACAGGTACGATGAAATTGAAGAGTGCCTTGTATATGAAAAGGAAGATAAAATTGCAGCGAAGATATACTGCAATGAAGAAGTTCCAGCAAGTGTTATAGAAAAAGAAGTGGCTGCCATCAACAAAAACCAGCCGACATACAAACAGATTTCCATAATAGAAATAACTCATGACCCACTTGAGAAGACATCAACAGGAAAAATCAGGAGAGCATGACAGATGACCGGAAACATAGCTTTAGATACGCTTCAGAAATATGTGATCTCAAAGGAAGGAAAGTATGAAGGAACAGCCCTTATATGCAGGGATATTAAGATCTCTTTTGAGGAGTTTGATATGCTTTCGGCGCATATAGCACATTTCCTGACCGGGAAGGGAATAGGACCTGGAAGTATAGTAGAGCTTTCAATGAGCAGAAGTGAGAAGATGATACTCGCCATGTACGGAGTTTTCAAGGCAGGTGCATGTCTTTTGCCGCTTCCATCTGATCTTCCGAAAAAGAAAGAAGAGATGATACGAGGGGATATAAATATAGCCCTGACAATTGATGATGTTCTATATGAAAAGGCCATGGAAACAAAAGTAGAAGACTCTGTTTGTTATTCTTATGCAGAGCCTTCGAATGATGCAATTATTCTCTATACATCCGGTTCCACCGGAAATCCCAAGGGAGTCAGGCACAGCCAGAGCTCCAAGCTCTTTTCGTGCAATCAATTTCCGCGTCATTGCCAGGATTCGGGCATCCCTATAAGTGAAATTAATACTGTTATCGCTAAGACAAATGAAGATTTTGTCAGTGCATACTTGTTTGAAATACTGTTAGCTCCACTAACCGGCAGAAGTATGGTGGTTTTGACAAAAGAGGAACAGAACTCGTCAATGGCAGTCGGTGAGACAATAGCATCTTACGACAATGCCAGTATTTTTATGACGCCTTCACAGACAATGAGTTTTCTTGGGGAAAAGAGCTTTAGAACCAGGTTCGCAAATCTTGGTAATCTGATACTTGCCGGAGAGAGACTAAAGCCTGAGGCAAGAGATGTAATACTTAAGTATGCAGGGAATAATACCAGTATTATAAATATTTATGGATCTTCGGAATGCCATCTCATGTCCGCCGGAGATGTCAGAAGTGATATATATCCCGGAATGATAATTCTTCCAGGTGTTGAGGCCTTGTGTCAGGCTGAAGACGGCAGCATATGTAAAAAGAATGAACGTGGAGAAATTGTGATAAACAGTCCATGTGCATTTGATGGGTATACCAACACTGAAAAGAAAACCATAGAAATAAATGGCAAGACATATATTAAGACCGGTGATGAGGGTGAAATGTCTGAGGATGGCAGCCTATACATCATCGGACGTATAGATAGAATGATAAAGCTCCATGGTCTTCGTGTAGAGCTTGGTGATATTGAGAATAGTATATGCAGATATCCTGGTATTGATGAATGTGCTGTAGTACAAAACAGGACCGAGGCTGGAAATGAAGTGCTGTGTGCATATTATGTGGGCAGTGAGGAAGTAAGTTCATCGAAGATCAGGGAATTTCTTGGTGCATATATCAGGGAAACATTGATCCCCGTTGGATTTATTCGCTTGGATGAATTTCCACTTAATTCACACGGTAAAATTGATTATCCTGTACTTTCATCAAAAATCTTTTTACCCGAGTGTGAGGAAAAGGGGATTCATACAGATGAGATAAAAACCGATAAGGAGCGAATTATTATTGAGATCCTTTCCGGAATATGGGAGGGAAAAGAGATTACTCCGGCATCCAATCTCTTCAGGCTGGGACTGGACAGCCTGGCTGCATTCAGACTGATGGGAGAATTAAGACAGAAGGGCTACGCCATTACGGTTCCCGAGATATTTGGAAATCCCGTGCTTGGAGATATGGCCGGGCTTCTTAGGGAGTGCGCAGAAGATGCGCAGGATGAACCTCAGCAGGATGGAGATGTATATGCCGCCACAGGTACCCAGATTTATTGGGGGACTGAGATATCAATTGAGAAGAAGAGCAGGGGTATGTATGTTCCGGCTACTTTTATCTGTGAAAAGTCCTACACGAAGGAGAGCTTTGAGAATCGTGTAGATCTGATGCTCAGAAAACATCCTGCATTTGGAGCTGTAATTGTTATTGACGGACAGATGCCTGGTCAGAGAATTGTTGAAGACCCTGTTGTGATAAAAGAGTTCGAGGACATCCGCGAAATGAAGGCTCAGGATACGGATCCCTTTGAGCCAAGTAATGACCAGTGGAATATTATAAGGCAGGCCCAGGGAAGGATCATGGGCAGTATTATCCAAAGAGAAGAGACAGTAGCTTTTTATGCTTCCTGCTTCAGGTTTAGTGACAAGGCCAGCCTCGTTATCATCGTAGGCAATCACATTAGTGTTGATGGAAGCAGTATGAATATACTGATGCAGGAATTTGCCTCAGAGACCCTGGATGAAGGAAGGGACAGCTATCTGGAGTTCCTTAAATACATTCATAAAGAAACAAGCCTAAATGAGGCTATAGGCTTCTGGCATGGATATCTGCAGGATGCAGAGTTTTCCGGATTGCCAAAGACTAAAGAAGCACAGGCAGACGAGGAGCTGCCGCAGGATTTCAGAGGCATAACTATACCACTGTCAGATGAAGAAACAAAAATACTTGAAGAAAAGTGTCTGACTATGGGAGTATCTGTGGTTGGCTACATTATGTACCTCTATGGCAGATCGCTTATGAAGATTCTTGAAAAAGACGCGTTGATCATGCAGATACTTACCTTTGGCAGGGGAGTTCCTGTAAGCGGTTTGGACAGTTCAGTGGGATGTTTTATTGAGAATATTCCAATCGTCATCAGAAAAGACGATACACCGGCAAGCTTCCAGAAGGGGTACCTGCAGGCTGAGCAGAACAGCTTTCTGCTTGCTCCGATCCTGTGGAAGACGTCCCTGGGACTGGATGAGCCACCGGAGCTGGCACCATTTATAATTTCTGAGATATTCCCTCCGGTAAAAACAAAGGGCTATTTCAAGGAAATTGCAGAACGTGATTATGCAGCCATGTTTATGAGTAATTTCATAGTAATGGAGGAAGGTCACCTTTGCCTGTATTTCCACTATGATGCAAATAAGTTTGTAGAAGAAATATATATCAGTGTGATCGATGAACTGAAAGAATTACTAATGAAAAGCTGCAGATAAAGAAAGGCATAAAATGAAGACTATAGTAGATATCTTTATGGAAATCAAAGGCAGATATCCAGAGAACTATGCAGTTTCGGATGAAAATGGCAAACAGACGTATAAAGAGCTGGATGAGCTCTCTGACATTGTTGCAGACGAGATCATTTCAATCCTGAATACAGGAAAGCATGTAAAAAACTCTACTGATAATTACAACATTGGAGTTGTATACCCAAGAGAAAAAGAAGTCCTGGCTGCATTTATGGGAATTCTTCGAAGCGGCAACTGCTACTTTTTTGTAAATCCTGATGTTCCTCAGACAAGACTTGATTTTATTGTGGGCGATGCTGATGCTGCATGCCTTATTGGTTCTAGAAAGGTAAAAGACCTGGACCTGGAATCTACTAATGTCCCTGTTATCTACATGGAGGACATTCTGGAAAAACATGCAAAAGGTGCCGCTTTCCATAACTATAATCTGTCTGATGAGACCAAGGCTGCTTTCATCACATATACATCGGGATCTACCGGAAATCCCAAGGGTGTAGTAGATACCTTTTACTACATCAGAAATCACATAGAGGCGAGGCACTATTACTATAAGCCGGAACCTGATGAGTGTATTGGTAATATCGTAAGCTTTAGCTATGCTGCATCCACTTACGATCTCTTTTCCGGACTGACAGTTGGCTGTAATCTCTATATATTCAGTGATGAGGAGCTGCTAAACCAGTCACTTCTGGATTCAAGGATTATAGCAAACAACATTACAACCATGTTTATGATACCCAGCATGATACCTGTAGTTTTTGCCCCTGGGGTTGAGCTTCCGATAAGGTGTATCATAACTGCCGGTGAAAAAGCCAAGCAGATCCCTGACATCTCCGCCAGGATGATTGAGATATATGGTTCGTCAGAAGCAGCAGCTGTTATTGGAAGGGTGACAACAAAGGAAGATCCATGGAATCTTCTTGGAGTTCCTATGCCCGGAACAACACTGTATCTTCTCGATGAAAACGGAAATCTTATTACGTCGCCTGACACTGTTGGAGAGGTCGGCGTTGTCAATGATGCCCTTGCGATAGAGTACAGGAATCGCCCTGATGAGACAAGAGAAAAGTTTGTAGATTGCCCATTTGACGGACATAAGAGAATGCTTCGCTCAGGTGATCTTATGCAGTTTGATAAGGATGGCAATTACTATTACTGTGGCAGAAAAGACAATATGACCAAGATAAACGGCCAGAGAGTTGAGCTTGGCGAAGTTGAGGCCACAATTGTTAAGTATCCGGATATCGAGGACTGTGTCTGCACTATAGTGACAAGAAACAGAGCCAGCATGCTGGTTTGCTACTACATTCCCAAAGTGCCGGGATGTGAGCTTTCATCCGATGATATTGCAGCATTTGTAGAGCAGCATCTGCCTAAATTCATGGTTCCGCGCTTCTACATGATGATGGATTACTTCCCGAAGAATGTAAACGGCAAAGTTGAGAGAAAGTCCCTGCCGGAGCCTGACTTTGACAGGTATTCGATAAATGCACAGCCGGAAACCTTTGAGGAGAGAAAGCTTCTGGAGGCTGCAAGAGCTCTTTTGCCAGATATCAGTTTTGGTGTGACAGATGATCTGCTAAGACTTGGAATGGACTCCATCACAGCGGTCCAGTTTGTCAATGAAATAGAGAAATACGATTCCAGGATCACGGTATCTGACGTGATGAGACGAAAGACTATAAGGGAGATCCTTAGCGCTAAGAGGGAAATCATATGGTTCCACAAGCCCTTTGATCCCGAAAAGCCAACTATGGTCCTTGTTCACGGAATTGTACAGATAAGCGCTTTGTCAATGCTCTGCGATGACTGGAGCGAGATGTTTAACCTGCTGGTGATCGAGCCGTTTATTGATCATATTAACAACATAATGGCGGCATACGATTACGATACGCTTATTGACTACTATATGAATGAGATTGATAAAAACCTTGAGAAGAAGGATATGCTCTGGGGATTTGGAGGCTTCTCCTTTGGAGGACAGATCGCACTTGACCTGGCAGACAGATGGCAGAAGAAGACCGGTGAGTACAAGTGGGTATTCATGGGCGACACTATTATTCAGTGGATTTACCCGGGAAAGAAATTCCCTGTGCTTGACGAGAATGATCCTTACATCAGGATGGTTGTAGAAAGAAGTCAAAAATACGGCGATACGGTTATCAAAGAACCGATAGATCTGATCATTAAAAAGCCGAACAGTGTTATTGACCTGATGAGGACAATGAAGGGTAACACCAAGTACGACGGACCGGTGCTGTTTATTGATGCCAAGATGGACTATGACGACGACACTGAAAAGCTGAAGTTATCCGTGATAAGTGGCTTGTTTAAGAATGCTAAGGTAAAAGAGTTCCCGAATAATTTCCACAATGATCTCTACATGAAGAGTGAGATGTTCGACTTCTACAGGGACTATTTCAATAAGATCTTTAAAGGAGAGCAATTAGATTGAGCAGCCAATTGGATGAACTCATACAAAAGCAGAATCAGTTATATGCCAAAGTAAACGCGCTAAATGAAGCGGTAAACTCAAAAGGCATTCCGGATAAGCATTTTGAGAGGGAGTTCTACAGGGACTTCCCAACTTGTGATGCTCAGATGCCTGATTTTAAGGAGAAGTTTTTATCCCTTGTAAAAGGACTTGATGAGGAGAGTGTACGCACGGTTGTCCTGGCGCTTAAAAGACTTACTGAGCTTAAGGCTTCACAGGTACGTGTTCTTCCTGGATATACAAAAGCAGAAGAAAAAGAGATCCAGGAGCTACTAAACGATTTTGAAAAGGAAATCATCAGGTTATCAGAAGGATGCTTTTATTACAAGGGCTATATGCTTCCGACTTCAAGATTTGAGGCCTGCGTCTTTTCCGACAGGTGCGGCCTTGGATCGGTGGAGCATCCTGAGAGATTTAAGGAAAAAGACATCATTGATGCCGGGGCATTTATCGGAGATTCAGCTCTTATTTTTGCTGAGATGACGAATAAAAAGGTATATGCCTTTGAACCAACAAAAGAGAACTATGACAACATGTTAAAGACCATAGAACTCAATAATGCTATGAGTGTAGTACCATGTCACTATGCTCTGGGCAAGGAAAAAGGACAGGTTGAAATGACAAACTCGATAGTCAGCTCAACTAACGCATACGTAGAGACCAGCACAATGCCATACACATCTACAGAGACGGTAGAAGTTATCACACTGGATGAGTTCGTCCGGGAAAACAATCTTGAAGTCGGACTTATCAAGGTTGACGTGGAAGGTGCAGAGCAGCAGCTACTTGCTGGAGCAATGGAGACTATAAAGACGCAGAAGCCCGTGCTGCTTTTCAGTATTTATCACAATGCATCGGATTTTTATAACATCAAGCCTATACTTGATGGGCTGAATCTTGGTTACAGTTTTAAGATAAGACATCCGAAGATCGACACGGTTCTTATGGAAACAATGCTTATCGCAGAAGTACTCTAACGAAAAGGAGAGCTTTTAATGTTTTATATCTGGGGCAAAAATACATTGCCGCGTAGAATGTATGAACTGCTTTCTGAAGATGAAAAGAAAACTACATGCTTTGTTGATACAAACCCCAGATCATGGGGCACTACCATCGGAAGCAGTGCTGTTGTGGGACCAAAGGATTTAGATACTGGGAAAATAGAAAAAATCCTGGTTCCTCTATACGGAGTACCGCTTGAAAAAGGTATCCTAAGGAACCTTAGAAAGTCAGGCATAGGCTACGATAAGATATGGCTGATGGATGAGAGAACCTTGGAGCTTGAGCTTAAGGAAAACGGCTCACTGCAGGCAATGATACAAAAGGGAACAGTTCCATATATAAGATTTTTGGAGTTTGAGGTCACTCACCACTGCAACTTGAATTGTAAGGGCTGCAGCCATTTCTCGCCTCTTTCAGAAAAATCCTTTGGAGATTTTGATCAGTTTTCAAAGGATCTGGAAAGGATCCACAGTATGGTGGATCATGTGGGGCAGATAAGACTGATGGGAGGAGAGCCTCTTCTGAACGAAGATCTTTGGAAATTTGTTGAGAAAACCCGCGAAATTTATAAGTATGACGACATTGCTGTAGTAAGTAACGGTATAAAGCTGATAGGAATAAGTGACAAACTTAAAGACACTATGCGAAGATGCAATGCTCATTTTAGTGTTACCCTATATCCTCCTGTCAGAGAGTTTTCAAAGAATATGCTTAAGCAGCTTAAGTCTGAGAATATTAGTTGCGGTGAAGCTAAAAGTGCAGATGTTTTCGGGGTGCGGCTAAACCCTGATGGGAATTCGGATAAAGAAGCGGTAGAGTTTATGTGTGGTGATTCCATTCTGCCATTATTTGAGGCCGGAAGAATCTCCAAATGCTCAATCTCCCACAAGATACCTGTTTACGAAAAGCACTTCGGGATGGAGCACTACCCACACTGCAGTATTGATATTTATGATAAAGACCTGACGCCTGCGGGGCTGTTTGGATTTATAACAGAGCCTGTTGAAATGTGCGCTTATTGCGGGCAGGTCAGAGAGTTTACCTGGGATAAGGCAGGAAGTGATCCTAAACCTGAAGACTGGGTAGGAGCAGGTAAAATAGATACTCTTCCCGGTTTTATTTAAAAGCAGGGACAAAAAATAAACAGAGGGGTAGATGATATGGGAAACGAGAATTTCAGTGAAAAATCAAATAAGGCGTTTGAAACAGCAAAGCTTACTTCATACTGGCTTTGTCTGGCAGGAATTCCTGAGGCAATTGAATATGGAAAACTAATCAACCTCGACGAGGAAGTGGACCCAAAGGTTATTCCTCACAGTGAGGATATGTGTTTCCTGAATCCTATAATTCATGAGATAAGGTATAGCTCATTAAACCATTATATTTACGAATCCGGATGTGAAAACATACTTGATATTGCATGCGGATACTCACCAAGAGGCATAAAATTTGCCAAGGAAGGCTATCACTATGTTGGTGCAGATCTTCCCGTAGTGGCAAAAGAACTGTCAGAGGTTGCTAAAAGGAGTGGTATAGACAACTTAGATTATGTCGGAATAGACGCAACAAACTACGAGTCTTTAAGAAGCGCAGCCGACAAGCTTGAGGGACCGATCTGTATTGTTGTTGAAGGTCTTGGAATGTATCTGAACTCATTTGACGCTGCCACAGTGCGTGCCAATATTGCAAGGCTTATGAGTGAACATGAAGGGTCTGTATATATCACCACAGATCCGGGCAATGGCTATCTTTTCTTTGATGTCATCACTGCCAATTACCCAATGGAGAGAATGAGAGAGGTCTTTGGAATGCTGTTTGAGATGTATAACTGGGCATCAAACGGCGGCATTACCATGGAGACAGATAAAAGACCCATCGAAGTGGATGTACAGATGTTCAGAGAGTCAGGACTTGTGGCAAACATGAGACCAATCCTACCAGGAAAACCACAGCTCCTTGCATATTCTAAGCTTTCGACGGAGGTTGTTGAAAAGCTTTCAATGGCACTGGATCATCCCTTCACCTTTGTATCTACACTGGCTCAGGACTTTAATCCCGAGGATTATCAGGAATCAGCCTTTGACATTGAGTCAAAGATCGATGGTGATACCTTATCTGTAAAGCTCACCGGAAGACTTGATACCCTGAGCTCACCAAGACTTCTTGAGTGCTTTGAGGGTGCAAAGGACAAGATTTCAAAAGTGGATGTGGACTGCAAGGACCTCACATATATGTCTGCTTCCGGAAACAGAGTACTGCACCTGATTAAAAAGGAGCTTTCAGGTGATGAGTGCCTCACAGTCAGAAATCTGAATGAAGAAGTAACAAAGCTAAGTCAGAATGATGAAATAATAGAACACCTTTGAGGAGAAAACACGACAACATGAGTACTGTACAGAGCATTGTTTTATCCAAAGCAGGGCAGTTTAGCGGAACTGCAATTGAATTTAAGGGAAAGAAGCTTTCCTATCAGGAATTCGATAAAAAAACACAGGAGTTTAGTGCAAAACTCATTCAAAAAGGAATAGGCCCCGGGGATATAGTAGTGCTTCACATGCAAAGAAGCATTGAAATGGTTGTGGCAATGTTTGCAATCTTTAAAACAGGTGCGGCAGTTGCCCCGATCGTATCAAATTTCCCTGTAAAGCGACTGGAAAACGTAATTGAGAGCTCAGGTGCCAAGCTTGTTATAAACGACGAAGTATTTGCAGAAATTGATGGATCAGATGAGTTCGAAGGCGAATCTTTCGAGCCTGCCATGGCATCTGAAGATGATCCTGCCATCATTTTATATACTTCGGGATCAACAGGAACACCCAAGGGTGTTTACCAGAGTCAGAAAACAACGGCATATCTCTTTTCACAGTTCCCATACAATCTTGAGTCCACGGGAATTCAGATAAAAGAATTCGACAATGTCATTGCAAGGCTCAATCAGGGCTTTATTGTGGCATATCACTACGAGTATCCGGTAGCTCTTTTAAACGGCAAGAAGCTTGTGCTGTTATCTGAAGAAGAGCAGGGTTCGATTCTGGATACCAGTGAACTTCTTGAAACCAATAAGAATTCATTTATGGCAATACTTCCTTCACAGCTAAGTCTCTATCTTGAGGATGAGAGATTTTGCAGGGCTATGTCGAATGTGAGCTGTATTGGCTTCTTTGCTGAGCCTGTTACCCAGGCGCTTCAGGACAGTCTCTTTTCACTGGAGGGCTTTGAGGGATCTATCATAACAGTATTTGGACAGACTGAGTGCTTTGGCATCGGCTGGCAGGATTTTAGAAGCGGCAAGGGAATGGTGCCATCTCCTCTGGTTGATATCTACTCTATTGATGAAGATGGAAACAGACTTGAGAGAGGCGTGAGGGGAGAGCTGGTAGTTCATACTCCATGTCTTTTCACAAAGTACCTGCTAAGTGATAAAGAAAAAGCAACTGCGGAGTTTGATAAAAAGAAAGTTGAAATAGACGGTAAGCGCTTCTTGAAGACCGGTGATATCGGTTTCCTTGGCGAAGACAACATCATCAGATTCTCAGGAAGAAACGACCGCATGGTCAAGTACCATGGACAGAGAGTAGAGCTGGCTGAGATTGAAGTTGTCATGAAGAACCACCCGGGCATCAGAAACAGCTGCTGCCTGATCGTTAAGGGCAGAAGTGACAATGACATCCTGGTGGCCTACTACGAAGGAGAACATGACCGGGACGTTGATCTGAAGACCCTTCGAAACGATATGCTTGAGCAGATTCCGGCCTTTATGATCCCTGTGTATTTCATAAGACTCCCAAAGCTGCCTCTTAATACCAACGGAAAGATTGATTATACAGCACTGAAGAACATGCCCATCAAATACGATGAGGTCAGGGACAACAGGGAGCTTAATGATGGTGAAAAGCTAATTGTAAAGCTGGCAGCGAACCTTCTTCCTATTCAGCCGGACGACTTTTCTGCGGATTCAAACCTCATGGCCCTTGGCATGGATTCGCTGAATGCGGTACTTCTTATAAACGGCCTGGCTGAAGCCGGATACTGGCTTAGTATCGAGGACTTCATAACATCGGCAACCATTGAAGAAATGGGGCAAAAGCTAAAGACAAGGCGCAAGGTAGTCAAAGAGAAAAAAGATGTTTCAAGCCTTGTTAGGTGTACTGACATGCAGACCGCCTGGATTGTCGATGGCATTCAGGTTACAGCAAATATCGTGGCCTTCAGAGGTATTGAAGAGGATGAGATCAAAAGAAAATGTGAGCTCATGCCCGGCATCCATCCCGCGCTTCGAAGCAGCTTCATTGAGGATGATGGAAAATATTACACCAAGGTGTTAAAGTCGAGGCCCATGCGCTACGACTATGAGGATTTAAGATCTTTTGGAGATGGTACAGACGAGATAAGTGCCGCTCAGAGAAAAATCATTGTAGACAGAGCGGGATATCTTTTCCTCCATCCTGATCTGGCGGATCTCTTATATGTTCAGGCATTCAGGACCCATGATGACAAGACAGTCCTTGATATCAAATTTGATCACAGGGTAGTGGACGGAGTCGGTGAGAAGATACTTTTCAATGAGTTCCTTACCCAGGGCGATCTGAATTATGTGGACAATTATGTAGAATATCTTGAATTTACTGCTGACGAGGAAGCCAGGAAAGAAGCTGTGGATTTCTGGAAGGATTATCTGTCAGGAACAGAGGTGGCATGTCTTCCAAAGAATCCAGCGTCCACAGGAAAGCATAATTACAAGAGATATGAGTATTCCATGACCGGTGAGAATCATATCAAGGTAAAAGAGCTATGCAGAAAACAAAATATATCCATACCGGCTTATGTTCTCTGTCAGTATGCAAGGGCAATAATGGATGTTGTCGGTAAAGATGACATAATTGTTCCTCTTGGAGTGTCCGGAAGAAGTACTCCGGTGGATGGCATGGATAAGATGCTGGGCTGCATAGTTAACAAGGTTCCGGTCAGAATAAAGAGAGAATATTCCGAGAGAGAATTCATGAAGTCTTATCTTCAGGCTGACAGATACGGTTTCCTTCAAAGGGAGGTTATCTTTAAGGAGTGCTTCGGAATGGATGAAGTTCCTTCAATTTCGCCTTACATTGTCTGCCAGATTTTCCCTGAGCAGATAATCAAAGAGCCCTTTAAATACTTTGAGAACCCAACCTATAATCTGTTCAACCGCGGTGAATTCCTGTGGGAAGATGAGAACGGAATTTATCTATTGTTGCATCCTGATGTTGATCTGTGGGATGAAGAGGCTATGAATAAGGTTCTTAAGCGGACAGAAGAGCTGCTGATAAGTAACCTTAAGTGATGGCATGGAGGATATAAATTGAGCGAAATAATGCTTTCCATAATTACACCCTTTCACAATCAGGACCTAACGATATTTAAACGGACCACTGATTCAGTGCTGGCTGCTACTAAGAATATCAGCTGGGAGTGGGTTGTAATAATGCACAACACAGATTCCTGTACGCCTGAGGACATTTTGGAGCTGGCAGGAAATGACCCAAATGTAAAGATATTCGAAAAGAAGGATGAGTGGCATTCGCCCAGTTCTCCAAGAAATGAGGGCATAAAAAAGGCCCAGGGCAAATACCTGTACTTCCTCGATGATGACGATGCCTGTGAGGTGGACTTTTTCGAAAAGGCCATTGAAAAGATGGAGCGGGATGACATCGATATCCTTATTGGCAGGGCTGAGAATGTCAGAGAGGATGAGAGTCTTTTTATGGTGCCGATGCCTCTTTTGTTCCCTGAGACAAAGGACGGATACATTGTTCCTGACGATGCAGATATAAGAGGAAATCTGTTGTATGGCGCCTGTGCGTTCCTGGGAACCAAGCTGATAAAAAGAAATATCGTAGTCAATAACAACATCTCTTTTGACCTTGACATCACTTTGGCAGAGGATATTCTATTCGAGCTTCGCTGCTATATCAATGCGGAAAAGATATGTGTCATGTCTTCACTGACCGGCTATACATATATTCAGAGAGAGAATTCACTGCTTCAGAGGATGATGAGTAATGACACCTTTGATTCGTCGGTTTACTTAGAGCCCCTTAAGAGAATTGTTGATCTGGGCCTTACCAACAACGTGTCACCCAGTGCTCATGTCTGGAACATGATGGGGATGTTCAGCGTCATTTTTACAGAGGGCGGCATGGCAGAGGAGAAGAAGAGAAAGCTCTTTTCCGATGCCCACAGATTTATCCCCACACTGAACTTCGACTTCCCGAAGCAGATTTCTGAAAAGAGACTTAGAAAAGAGTATCTGCTTGATGAGACAGTAGATAAGGATGCTTTGGAGAAGTTGTTAAAAGAGTTTGTGGATACAAATCCGGCCCTTTCTTCGGGAGATGGAGTTGCACCTCTTTACTTCAAAGATATTTCATCCCTTGATGAGAAGAAGCAGATAGCCTTTTTGAAGGGCTTCTGGAATGTGCTGGAGGGTGATGGCAGAGTCTTTAACGTGGCAGCTTTTGTTCTTGGTAATGATAAGACGATGATCCAGCTTAGCATGGATAAAAAGCTTTCAGATGAGATCGGTCTTCAAAACATAAAAAACCTATGGATGAAATAAAGGAGGAGAAAAATGTCTACAATCATTCTTGTTCACGGCGGCTGGTGCGGTTCATGGTCATGGAAATACAATGTTGAGGCTATTGAAAAGGCGGGCCACAAGGTTATTGCTGTTGATCTTCCGGGACATGGTGCAAACCATCCGGAGAATCTTCCTAATGTTCATTTAAAAGACTATGTTGACTGTATTAAGGAAGTTATTGACGGAATAGATGGCAAGGTTGTTCTTGCTGCGCATTCAATGACAGGAATGGTTGTCGCGCAGCTGGCAGAAGACCTTGGCGAGAAGATTGAAAAACTAATATTTATTGCAGCGTTCATGCCGGATACAAAAGCTAAGAATATGATCGGATATATGGAGTCTGATCCATGGTCATGCGTAAACGAAAGTACACTGGTACCTATCGAAAACGGACTGCTGGTATTTAATCCGCTATATGCAAGGAACCTGGGCTTTGGCTGCTGCAGTGATGAGATCTTTGGCTTTGCCCTTAAGAATGCTCAGCCTGAGACTCCAAATATGTGGTCGGATGAGGTTCATCTCGGGGAGAATTATCTTAGGGTTCCCAAGTATTATGTGCATACTCTGAAGGACAACTGCCTTTCTTATTATATGCAGAGAACCATGGTTAAACAGACACCGGTAGTAAAGCAGTACTATCTTGATGCTGATCACTGCTGTATGTTGAGTACTTCAGATGGACTTAACGAGTGCATCATTGATGCTCTGGCAAATGTTCCAATGCAGATATAAGTGGATAAATTATGAAAAAGCGAAGCGACCTTCTGTTAAATGAAATGCTGATCACCACCACGATCGTGGTGGCGGTTGCCATGTTTGCAGGTTCTGTGGGCTCCTGTGTTGATGAGATCCTTATCGGAAAATTTCTTGGGACTGACCAGGTCAGTGCCAGTGCACTTGTGCTGCCTGTGATTGGTATATGCACCGTTATTGCCACTATTTTTGGCAATGGTTTACAGCTGATCCTGTCAGGGGTGATCGCAAAAGGTGATAAAAAGAGGGTATCAAGCGTTTATACCACAAGCTTCGTTACAGTATTCGTTATTATGACGATCATTTCAATACTCCTGTATGTCTTTTGCCCGGAACTATGCGTAGCGCTTGGAATGAAAGGTAAGGATGCGCATCTGTTGCCCATGGGCGTACAGTACTGCAGGGGATATACATTAGGTATTCCGTTCTTCTGTCTGGCTATCTCAGTAAACCAGTCGCTTCAGCTGGACGGAGACAGGGCTATTGGACTTTTTGCTGTACTTGCGGCAGCTGCAGTAAATATTATCGGCGATATAATTTGCATTTTTGTACTTCACGGAGATCTCTTTGAGATAGCAATAGCAACATCGGCAAGTAATCTGGTGATGTTCCTGGTCATGATGCTTCATTACCGACCGGGCAGAGTAAATCTCCTTAATATCAATCTGTCCCTGTTTTCTTTTAAAGAAATCGGAAACCTCATTTCAAGAGGAACACCAAATGCCATACTTATTGCTTCTGAACTTGTAAGGGGCCTTGTGATGAACCTGGTGGTATTCAATGTGGCAGATAAAGAGAGCGTGGCCGGTGTATCTATCATGTCCAACTGTAATATCATTCAGACCAGTATTCTGTCCGGTTTCTTTGCGACTATATCCATTATTGGAGGTGTGGTTGCAGGTGAGAATGATATCAAGGGCCTGTCGACAGTAATGAAGAAGTGCCTGAAAAATGGACTTGCCCTTTCCATGGCGCTGCTGGTAACTATGTTTATACTGGCAGGGGTTGTGCCTCATATTTTTACCAATGATATGAATGTAGTTCCAATTACAACAACTGCGCTGAGGATAATGGTATTTGCGCTGCCTTTCCAGATCATATCCGGAGTTATCTGCGGAATGTTCCAGGGACTTCAGTACACCAAGCTTTCAATTGTCTGCTATTTGCTCAGGGACATG